>Ga0209014_10002530_pt1 | contig 10609 bp, 9 predicted proteins | sample BarGraNGADG00212_FD_184491 | JGI IMG/M metagenome (GOLD analysis project Ga0209014, IMG submission 184491) | Arctic peat soil microbial communities from Barrow, Alaska - Barrow Graham LP Ref core NGADG0002-212 (SPAdes) (version 2) | ecosystem: Environmental > Terrestrial > Soil > Wetlands > Peat... | reverse complement strand
TTCAGCGAGCCGAGGTCTCGATGGCGGCAGTCGCCTCGCCGCTGGGGGTCGCGGACCGGCCGTTGGCCCCTTCGGTCTGCGACCGGGCTGTCTAGTCCTCCACGTCCCACAGGAGCATCTCCTGCGTGAACTGGACCTCGCTGGTGAAGAGCGCCCCAACCGACTGACCTCGGTGGATCCGCACGATCGCTTCGGCGATCAGAGGGGCGAGGGTGATGACCTTGATCTTCCCGCCGCGCTTCTCGGGCGCGATCGGGATGGAGTCGGTGACGACGACCTCGCGCAGAGCCGACTCGGCGATGCGGTCGATGGCCGGGTCCGACAGCACGGCGTGGGTGGCGCAGGCGTACATCTCGGTGACGCCTTCGCGACCCAGGGCGTTGACGATCTGGATGAGAGTGCCGCCGGTGTCGATCTCATCGTCGACGATGATGGCCCGCTTGCCCCGAACGTCGCCGATCACGTTCAGAACTTCCGTCCGATCCTGATTGCCGATGCGGCGCTTCTCCACGATCGCCAGAGGCGCGTCGAGCAGCTCGGCGAAGGTCCGCGCCCGCTTGGCGAAGCCGAGATCCGTGACGACGACGAGGTTCTCCAGCTGCATCTGGCGGAAGTGGCCGGAGAGGAGGTGGACGGCCGTAAGCTCATCGACCGGGATGTTGAAGAAGCCCTGGATCTGACCCTGGTGCAGGTCGACGGTGAGGATGCGGTTGGCTCCGGCCACCGTCAGCATGTCGGCGATCAGGCGGGCCGTGATCGGGACGCGCGGCTGGTCTTTCTTGTCCGAGCGGCCGTAGCCGTAATACGGGACCACGGCGGTGATCCGGCCGGCGCTGGCCCGCTTGAAGGCGTCGATCATGATCAGCAGTTCCATGATCGATTGGTTGACCGGCCGCGAGGTCGGCTGGATCAGGAAGACGTCCTTCTCCCGGGCGTTGTCGATGATCCGAACGAAGATATTCTCGTTCGCGAACTCGAAGACCTCCATGCGCCCGAGGTCGATACCCAGGTAGCGGCAGATGTTGCGCGCCAACACCGGGTTGGCGTTCCCGGTGTAGACGTCAAACTGGTCCGCTTGCAACAAGGCCTCCCGTGATCTGCCGCTCGTCACCTAGTTGGCTCGCTCCCGCCGGTCGGGTCGGAGCCGTCCGGTGTTTCATTGTCCGACAAGCTTCCTCGTTGCGCCAGCCCGGCCCGGAAGGCCGCAATGCCCACCACCTTGTCGCCGGCGTTGAGGCGCATCACGATCACGCCGCGAGCTCCCGAAGAGTAGCGGTTGATCGTGTTCGTCTCGGTCCGCACCACCTGGCCGCCGGCACTGATGAGGAGCAGCTCCTCGTCCAGTTCGGTGACCTGCTGCACGGCGGCCACGTCGCCGGTTCTCTTGCCTTCCAGCGAGATGAGCCGGACGCCCTGGCTGCCGCGATGCATGGGTCGGAACTCGGTAAGGGCCACGCGCTTGCCATAGCCGGTCTCGGTCAGGACGAGCAGGTCGGCCGTTGGGTGGACCACATTCATGCCGACCACGTGGTCGGTGGGGCTGGCCAGACGGATGCCGATGACACCTGCCGCCGGCCGGCCCATCGCGCGGACTTCGTCCTCCGGGAAGCGGGCGATCTTGCCCTGTGCCGTCGCGACGATCACATCGTCCTTGCCCGTCGCTACGTCAACCCATGCCAACTCGTCGTCCGCCGCGATGGTGATGGCGATGATGCCGCTGGAGCGGACCTTGTCGAACTGCTCGAGCGGAGTCTTCTTGACGATGCCGTTGCGGGTCGCCATGACCAGGAACTTGCCCGCGCTGAAGTCCGGCAGGGTGATGGTCGCCATCGGGACTTCGCCCGACTCCACCTGGACGCCGGGCAGGTTGATGATCGGGATCCCCTTGGCCTGTCGGCTGGCGTCCACGATGGTGTGGACCTTGGCCGAGAAGACCCGGCCGCGGTTGGTGAAGAAGAGCGCCCAGTCGTGCGTATTGGCGACCAGGAGATGCTCGACGGCATCCTCTTCACGCGTGACGTGGCCGATGATCCCCTTCCCACCGCGCGCCTGGCGGCGGTAGGTCGCCACCGGCTGACGCTTGATATAGCCGCGCCGGCTGATGGTGATGACGACGTCCTCGTCCGCGATCAGGTCTTCGTCGGTCATCTCGCGGCTGGAGTCGTCGGCGATCCGGGTGCGGCGGGCTCCGGCGTACTTGGCCTTGATCGTGGCCAGTTCGTCCTTGATCACGGAAAGGATCCGGGACGGATTGGCTAGGATGTCCTCGAGCTCGGCGATGAGCTTGATGACTTCGAGGTATTCGTCCTCGATCTTCTTGCGCTCGAGGGCTGCCAGACGGGCCAGGCGCATGTCGAGGATCGCCTGGGCCTGGATCTCGGTCAGCCCGAAGCGCGTCATCAGGTTGTTGCGCGCCCTCTCGACATCGGCCGACTCGCGGATCGTCCTGATCACCTCGTCGAGGTTGTCCAGCGCGATCTTGAGGCCTTCCAAGATGTGGGCCCGGGCGCGAGCCTTTTCGAGGTCGTACTGAGTCCGCCTGCGGACGATCTCGCGGCGGTGCTCGATGTAGTGCTGCAGGACGGCCTTGAGCGGCAGCGTCTGCGGCTGGCCGTCGACCAGCGCCAGCATGTTCATGTTGAACGCGGTCTGCATCGCGGTGTGCTTGAACAGGTTGTTCAGCACTTTGTGCGGGTTGCCGTCTCGCTTGATCTCGATGTAGATGCGCATCCCGTCGCGGTCCGACTCGTCGCGGAGGTCGGAGATCCCCTCGATCCGCTTGGTGCTGACGAGATCGGCCATCTTCTCGAGCAGCGTCGCCTTGTTCACCATGTACGGCAGCTCGGTCACGATGATCGCCACGCGGCCGTTGCGCGTCTCCTCGAACGCGACCTGAGCGCGCACGACCACCCGGCCCCGGCCGTGGGCATACATCTCACGGATCGCGTCTACGGTCTCGTTCTCGCCGGTGATGGAGTTGCGTCTGGTTTCATAGCGGTAGAGCGTGCCGCCGGTCGGGAAGTCCGGGGCGCGCACGAACTCGCACAGGTCGTCGGAGGTCAGCTCCGGGTCATCGATCAGGGCGGTGGCAGCGTCGCAGACCTCGCCCAGGTGATGGGGCGGGATGTTGGTGGCCATGCCCACGGCGATTCCCGACGAACCATTGACGAGCAGGTTCGGGAGCTTGGCGGGCAGGACGCTCGGTTCCTTCTGCGTGCCGTCGTAGTTGTCGGTGAAGTCGACCGTGTCTCTGTCGATGTCGGCCAGCATCTCGGCCGCGATTCCGGTAAGGCGCGCCTCGGTGTAGCGCATGGCGGCCGCGCTGTCGCCGTCGATCGAGCCGAAGTTGCCCTGGCCGTCCACCAGCGGGTAGCGCATCGAGAAGTCCTGGGCCAGGCGCACCATGGTGTCGTAGATAGCGGCGTCGCCGTGCGGGTGGTACTTGCCCATCACCTCGCCGACGATCGCGGCGCACTTGCGGAATGACGACGTGGCCGAGAGGCCCATCTCGCCCATCGTGTAGAGGATTCGACGATGGACCGGCTTGAGTCCGTCGCGGACGTCCGGCAGCGCGCGCGCCACGATGACGCTCATCGCGTAGTCGAGGTAGCTCGTCCGCATCTCGTCTTCGACGTGGACGACTTTCACCAGGCCCAGGTTGTCGGTCACTTGGCGCTAGTCCTCCGGGGCTGTTCGTCGGCACGGGCCGTGCCGGTGGGGGGTTGGGGGAGCAGTTGAGCCGCGGCGGCGGCGGCACGAGACGTTGATGGAGCACCCGGCCGTCGGCGGATGCCGTCCATTGCGGCTCGAAGATCGGTGGCGGTGTCGTCTGGAAGCTTCGACAACGAATCTCGTATGACCCAGGCGCGGTTGCCGTCATTGGCTGCCCAGGCCGCGCGAGCCTCGGCCTGGGCGAACGCGGTGACGGCCGCGGGATCGAGTTGGGCGTACGTTCGCAGAGCCCAGGATAGAGCCTTCTGGACGTCGGGCTCAGCATCTCCGATCAGTTGTTCGACCAGCGCCAAGCCGCGTCCCACGCGGAGCCGGTCGCCATTTCCCGGGAACTTGACGTGCGGCATCGCCGCCAGGGTCGAACCCACCAGGCGCCGCTCCCAGCGCGACGGCGAGTAAACGAGCTGTTCAATCTCCGCCCATCGCCGCCGGTCGCGCAGGATGCCCTCGGCATACGGGTGGGCGAGCGTGTCCACGCTGATCCAATCGTCGGCCTCGCTCGCGGCACGGCGGAGCAGCTGCCAGGTCCGCTCGGGATCCGAAGGCAACAGGCGCGCCAGGTTCCACATCCCGAACCAGCGAGCCTCCCGCGCCTCTTCGCGCAGGAGACGATCCGCGATGTCGAGGATCTGGGCCGTGGAGGTATTCCTGGTCCCGCGCTTGAACGCCTTCTGGACGGCGTCCATGAGCGGCAGGCGAACGCCGAGTACGGGACCGAGGCCGGGGGCGACCAGGCGCTGGCCTTCGGCGTATCCCGGGTCCGAAATCTCGGCAAAACCCGATGTCAGTGCGGAGACGAAGTCGCCGGGATCGGCGACGAGGTCTGCGAGACGCTGACCGAGCGCTGTCGCCCCTGCGATGTGCGCGGCCACGAAGCGGTTGGAAGCGACTGTCGTCGCGGACGGCATGGCAGTCGTGGCGTTGGTCACGAGCCCTCCCCGATGCCCTCGGCCCTTGCCGTTTCGTGCGCGCCGTCGCGGCGGGCTTGTGCCAGGTTGCCGTAGCGCTCTTGAAGCTCGTTCTTACGTGCCTCGGTCACGGTGACGAATTTGGCCTCGGCGGTGACGAGCTCCATCCCGGTGTCCGCGTCCAAAATGCGTCCGGCCGTGGCCACCAGCCGCCGGCGGTCCTCCACGACCCGGCCCTCGGCGCGGATCCGCATGCCGACAAGCACGGGTCGCTTGAAGTCCACCGCGAGACGAGCCGTCACTCCCCAGGAGTCGCGTTCTATCAACGACCAGGTCATGACCTCGTCGAGGATCGTGGAAAGGACTCCGCCGTGGACGACGCCCTCCCAGCCCTGGAAACGCTCCGGCACGACGAGCTCGGTCCAGCAGCCGCCTGGAACTACATGCAATTGGAGCTGGAGCCCGGACGTGTTCAGCTCGCCGCAGCCGAAGCATGCGTGAGGCTCGGACTTGAGCACGACGTCGGAGGCGACGGTCGATAGCGCCTGATCGACCACAGCCGAGACCGGATCAGACATCGAGGTTCTGGACCTTCCGCGCTTCGGTCTTGATGAAGTCCTTGCGCGGTTCAACTCGCTCGCCCATGAGCATCGTGAAGACGGCGTCCGCCTCGGCCGCGTCGTCGACCTCGGCCCGCAGCAGGGTCCTCGTTTCTGGGTTCATCGTCGTTTCCCAGAGCTGGTCGGCGTTCATCTCGCCGAGGCCCTTGAACCGTTGGACGGTCGTGCTCTTGGCGTTGAGCTTCTTGACGATCGCATCACGCTCGGCTTCCGACTGGGCGTAATGCGTCACCTTCCCGGTGCTGACGCGGAAGAGCGGCGGCTGCGCGATGAACAGGTAGCCGTTCTCGATGACCTGGGGCATGTGCCGGTAGAAGAACGTGAGGAGCAGCGTTCTGATGTGAGCCCCGTCTACGTCGGCGTCGGTCATGATGATGATGCGGTGATAGCGGAGCTTCGCAAGGTCGAGCGAGTCGCCGATACCTGCGCCCAAGGCGATCACAAGAGGCCGGATGTTCTCGCTCGAGACGATCCTGTCGAGGCGCGCCTTCTCGACGTTGAGCAGCTTGCCGCGAAGGGGCAGGATCGCCTGGAAGCGGCGGTCGCGTCCCTGCTTGGCCGAGCCGCCTGCCGAGTCGCCCTCGACGATGTAGAGCTCGCTGCGGGCTGGGTCGCGCTCCTGGCAGTCGGCCAGCTTGCCCGGTAGGGCCATGCCCTCCAGCGCGCCCTTGCGGATGACCAGGTCGCGAGCCTTTCGAGCGGCCTCGCGAGCGCGCGCAGCCGTCAGCGACTTTTCGATGATGCGGCGTCCGTCGGCCGGGTTCTCGTCGAGGTGCTGGGCGATGCCCTCGGCAACCGCAGACTCGACCTGACCCTTGATCTCGGCGTTGCCGAGCTTTGCCTTCGTTTGGCCTTCGAACTGAGGCTCGACCAACTTGACGCTGACGACGGCCGTCAAGCCCTCTCGGACGTCTTCGCCGCTGAGGTTCGTGTCGGCGTCCTTGAGAATGCTGGCCCGGCGGGCCCAGTCGTTGAGCGACCGGGTGAGAGCCGCCCTGAAGCCCGTCATGTGCGAGCCGCCGTCGACGGTGTTGATGTTGTTGGCGAAGGTGAAGATGTTCTCCGTGTAGGAGTCGTTGTACTGGAGGGCGACCTCGATCGTTGTCGACCCCTCGCGCTTCTCCACGTAGATGGGGCGGTTGCTCAGAGTCTCCTTGTTCCTATTCAGGTGTCTGACGAAGGAGACCAGGCCGCCCTCGAAATAGAACGAACGTTCACGTTCGGCTCGATCGTCGATCAGACGAATCCAGAGGCCTTTGTTGAGGTAAGCCGACTCCCGGAGGCGCTGGGCGATCATGTCGAACGAGAACTCGGTCGTCTCGAACACCAACGGATCGGGTTTGAAGGTAGTCATCGTGCCGCGCCGGTCCCCTTGCGGACCGACCTTGCGAACTGGGGTCGTGGGCGTGCCGCGCGAGTACTCCTGGGCCCATACGAAGCCGTCGCGCGACGATTCCACGCGCAAAGATTCGGAAAGAGCGTTGACCACGCTCACACCGACGCCGTGGAGACCGCCCGACACCTTGTAGCCGCCGTTGCCGAACTTTCCACCGGCATGCAGCTTTGTATGGACAACCTCAAGAGCATCGGGGCCGCTGGAGTGCCGACCGACCGGGACGCCTCGGCCGTTGTCGATCACTCGGACCGCGCCGTCTTCGAGAACCCGGACTTCGATGTGGCTCGCGTACCCGGCCATGGCCTCGTCGATCGAGTTGTCCACGACTTCCCAGACGAGGTGGTGCAGGCCGCGGGCATCCGTCGAGCCGATATACATGCCGGGGCGACGCCGGACTGGGTCCAGTCCCTCGAGGATCTGGATGCTCTCGGCGTTGTAGTCGTTCGGGTTGTTCTTGCGAGAGCGGCGCGCCGTGGCCGTCGAGGTGGCGTCGGCCGCCGGCGCCTTGGCCGCGCGCCCCGGGAGATCCTGGGTCAAGCGATTCCTCCGGTCAGACGGTCGAAGAGCCGGGAGAACTCTTCATCGCTGTAATACTCGATGACGATACGTCCGCCCTTTCGAGATCGGGCGAGGACAACCTTGGTTCCGAGCGCCTGGCGCAGGTCCTCCTCCAGGCGTGCCATTTCGCCGTCGATATCGGGTGAGGGCTTCGTTGTTGAGGTCGAGCGAGCTCGCAAGCGCCGGACCATCTCTTCGGTCTGGCGAACGGAGAGGTCGCCGGCCACGATGGCCTCGACCAGTTGGCGCTGTACAGCGGGTGCACTGCCCACGAGCGAACGAGCGTGGCCTTCGGAAATTTGCCCCTCGGAGAGCGAATCCTGCACCGCTGGATCGAGCTCGAGCAGGCGAAGGGTGTTGGTCACGGTGGACCGAGCCTTACCGATTCGGGCGGCGATCTCGTCCTGAGTCAGCGCGAACTCATCGGCGAGCTGGCGGTAGGCGCGCGCTTCCTCCATCGCGTTGAGGTCGGCCCGCTGCACGTTCTCTACGATGGCTATGACCAGCTGGTCACGCTGAGCCATCTGGCGGACGACCGCCGGAACATGATCCAGGCCGGCGATTTGAGCCGCGCGAACGCGCCGTTCTCCGGCTACGAGCTGGTAGCCGTCAAGAACCTCCGTGACCAGGACCGGCTGGAGCACGCCGTGAATCGCGATGCTCGCCGCGAGCTGCTCAAGGGCGTGCTGCTCAACCCGCTGACGAGGCTGATAGGGGTTGCCGCGGATGCGCGAAATCGGGATCTCGACCGGCGCCGCGCCGGCGGGGCTGGTCTGCGGGATCAGGGCGCCGAGGCCTCGTCCGAGGCCGGTATGGCGCTCCGGGTGGGAAGGCGTCACTGGTGGCTCCCGTCCACGATGGCGGTGCTGCTTGCGTTGGCCGCGGCCACGGCCGAGTGGCCGGCAGCCGGATCCGAGGCGGCGTTTACGGCCAGTGGGCGTCCGTCTCGAGCGCGGAACTCGGCAGCGAGCGAGGCATATGCCTCGGCACCCTTGGAATCGGGCCGATACAGAGCGATGGGCAGACCGTAACTGGGCGCTTCGGAAAGCCGCACGCTGCGCGGGACGATGGTTTCGAAGACTGCCGAACCCAGGTGCTTGCGGACCTCGGCGTTGACTTCCGCGGACAGGTTCGTTCGCGGGTCGTACATGGTCAGAACTACGCCCTTTATAGCCAGCTCAGGGTTCAGGTGGTTTCTCACGAGATTGATCGTGGCGATCAGCTGCGAGAGACCCTCGAGGGCGTAGTACTCACACTGGATCGGGATCACGACCGCGTCGGCCGCCGTCAGGGCGTTGACGGTTAGCAGCCCCAGCGACGGAGGGCAGTCAAGGACGATGTAGTCGTATTGATCGACTAGCTGGCTCAGGATGCGTGCCAGCCGACGCTCACGCTGCGCCAGTGGAGCCAACTCGACCTCGGCCCCGGCGAGCGAAATCGAGGAAGGGATGATCGATAGACCCTCGATTGCCGTCGCCAGGACCATGTCCGTGACGTCGGCCTCCTCGATGAGCGCCTCGTAGATGGAGTTATCGATCTCGCCGCGATCCAATCCAAAACCGCTGGTGGCGTTGCCCTGGGGGTCCAGATCGATTACCAGGACGGCTTCACCTGCCAGGGCAAGGTAGGTAGATAGGTTGACGACCGTCGTTGTCTTGCCGACGCCCCCCTTCTGGTTGGCGCAGGCAATGATCTGGCCCACTCAGCTCCCCATTTCGGTCGTCAGCACCTTCGAATTCTACCATCCGGACCCGATTCGAGGTTCGAGTCGAGGGATTCGCGGGCTCATGCCCACACCGTCGGCGCCGGCCACTTCGGGTCGTGGCCGATTGCCCTACAACCATAACCGCGCTCTCTTAGCGGCCGGTTATTCGGGCATTACCAACCCCGGAAGAGCGTGCCGCCCCGCCTGAAGGCGTGTGAGTCCCGGAGAACCGTTTCGCGTCGAAAGCGGGAGGCGGCCGCTCCATGTGACGGGTCTGTTTCACGTGGAACGCGGTTTGCGGAATGAGCCGCTGGTACTTCTGGCTGGCCGTGCAACGCCGATCGGCGGCGCCAGCGGCGCCAGCGGCGCCAGCGGCGCCACCGGCATGTTTCACGTGGAACGCGGGTGGCGGAACAGAGCGGCTGGCTGGAACTGGGAAATTGGCGCAAATCAGGCGGGGACGGCAGTCGGTCGCTGCGCAGACGCGCAAAGCCGGCGCCAGACGGGTCGCCCCGTAGCCGGAGTGGCCGAACAGGCTGAACAGATTGATCGCGCGGGATATTGGCTCGCACAGACACGGTTCGAACCCGTTTCAGGGGGCCAAAGCTCGGCGTGGTTCGAGTTTCCACGCCCCCGCGTTCCGAAGTTGTCGAGGAACGCGGCCCAGAGGCCGCGTACGGGCTGTAATTCACCGTTGCGCCCGACGCCGGCCTTCCATCGCACGTTCCCAGACCTGACGAACGGCTGGTGCGTTCGCGCACCAGCCGTCGGTTCCGGCCCTCTGAAGGCCACCCGAACTTCGCTCCCGCGCACCCCGGCCACAACCTAAATCGCCCACCCAGCCAGCCGTCCGGGCCTCGCCGAAACGCGCGGTGGCGCGTCCGCGCACCAGTCCGGACACAACCCGGCGGAGCGGGATTGTCGAGCAGATCCGACGCGCGATGTCCGCGCAAGGACGGCCCAAATTGTGGCTCCGTTGCGACCGGGCCTATACTGCCGTGGTCGATGGCCGAGGGTCGGTCGCGTTCCATGCCGCCAGTAGACGCAAACATGAACCTCGAGGTCTGACCGCACATGGGTCTCGTACTGGCAGCGGTCGGCGCTGCGGTCGCGGCGCTCTTGGAGTTCACGATCGCGTCGCGCATCCAGGTCGCCGGCGTTCAACTTCAGATACTACTCGTCTTCGGGATCCTCCTGACTCTCGTCAGTGGGTTCGAGCACGGGATGGCCTGGGCCTTCGTCGGCGGTCTCTTTGCGGATTTGCTTGGCATGAGACCGCTCGGCTCCACCGTCTTTGCACTTCTTGTCGTGGTCGGTTCGGCATCCTTGCTCGGCCGCCTATTGTTGAACATTCGACCTTTTGACACCGTCGTCAGCGTCCTCGTTCTGACCCCAATCTATCTGGTAGTCGTAGATATGAGCACTATGCTTCTCCGCCCGCCTGCTCCGGCGGTGCGCTTGACGGATCTCGCGGCGGCCGCTCTCGTCAACACCCTTCTGGCGGCGCTTGTAGCCGCCCTGGTGTACCTGGTAAAGAGACGCTCCGAGCAACGCGAGAAGCGGAGCGTTTGGTGATGAGGACTAGAGCATGAGCCTCCGACCGGAGACACGACGCGTAGAGCCCAAGAACGTTTACAGGTTCGCCGCGTTCTTTATGGTGATCGTCGTCGCCGTGTCCACCCTGAGTGTG
>Ga0209014_10002529_pt1 | contig 10610 bp, 8 predicted proteins | sample BarGraNGADG00212_FD_184491 | JGI IMG/M metagenome (GOLD analysis project Ga0209014, IMG submission 184491) | Arctic peat soil microbial communities from Barrow, Alaska - Barrow Graham LP Ref core NGADG0002-212 (SPAdes) (version 2) | ecosystem: Environmental > Terrestrial > Soil > Wetlands > Peat... | reverse complement strand
GTGCACCAGCTGACATGATGCGCCACGTCCAGCAGGGATGGCACCTCGTGGCCCGTAATGACCACCGCCGCCCCGTCGGACGCGAGGTCTCGGAACACCCCGGCCACGTTCGTTGATGCGGGCAGAGAAGGATTCACCTGCGCAGTCACGGTCAACACCGGCATGTTTGAGCTGCCCGGTGCAGCTCATAGTTGCCGTCCCCACTGTCGAACCCTAGACTTCTCACGTCAGATGCGCTGACGGCCCCGGCGATCCCGAACCTTCAACGACGCTCATTACGGTTCGAGTCGATGCACACGAGCGATAGCCTTTGTGCAGGCCAAGGTCGTTTTTACAGCCACCTCCATCGCTTTCGATTTGAGAAGCAAACATCGTGATGCGACGCGAGACGGTGTTGTCCCCAACGAACCACGGCTTCTCGCGATCGATCATAACCCAAGAAAGGTCAAGAGCGTTTGGCTGATGAAGCGCATGCTTTGCGACTGAGGGCTGGAAATGGTCATGGGGCGACGTTCTAGCGCGGGCTCTCAAGTCGATATCGGGCTCGCGATAGTCTGCGGCCTCGCGGCCTTCGTGCTGCTGTGCCTCCCGGTGGCGATCAGGGGCAGCGCAGCGGCAGCGATTCGCGAATCGATGGCCGCGCCGCTTGTTGTGGTGCAGCGTAGAGCGGAATTGGTGCGCCACGCGTATGTGGCGCACAACGCCGCCCTGCGCATCATCGACAGCGTATCGCTTCGTTCGCAACTCCTCACTGGCGTGGAGGACGAGAACGACCGCCTGCGCGGATTACTCCAACTAGCCTCCGCGATCAAGTGGGGGTTCATTCCGGCTGAGGCGCTCAATACTCGTGGCGTTAACGACGTTTTTACCATTGCACTCTCAGCCGGCAAGAGCGCGGGCGTCGATTCGCTCTCGCCCATCGTAACGACGGAAGGGCTCGTCGGGATGGTGGTGAAAGCGGAAGACTCGCAGTCACTTGCGATAGTCTGGCCGCATACGGACTTCCGCGTGAGCGCGATGACGGCGGACGGTAGCGCACTCGGGATTGTCACTTCGCACCACGGCGAGGGAGCGTCGCGCTACTTCCTTGAGCTGCACAGCGTCCCCCTGCGATCACACCTCAAGGAAGGGACTCTCGTTGTCAGTTCGGGTCTCGGCGGCGTGTATCCTCGGGGAATACCTGTGGGTGTAGTGGTCGCGGAACTAAAGACCGTGGAAGGATTCGCGAAGACCTATCTCTTGCGGTCAGTCGCGAATCTAGCCGACATCAACCTGGTGCTCATCCTCACTCCAGAGAGGGTCCGCGCCGGATTAGAGGGGGTTTGGGTGACCGCAGCGCGCGTCCGGTGATTCGACGAGGCCGTTCACCATCAGTCTTCCATTTCGCATCATCAGCGTGTCACCGGGCATCCCAACGATCCGCTTCACGAGGATCGATGTGATGTCATCGGGAGTGATGCGAATGGCGGCGTCCGATGACGTAATTCTGCCGTTAGGCGCGCCTGCCTTAGCGACATAATCAAGCCATACTTGACGGCGAGCATGAGGCTTCGCTATGAGTATGTGAGACGCGTCTGTCAGTCACAATAGGAATCGCTCACGCCGCGCACGAGCACCGCCCCACGGCGTCTAAATGGTCACCACTCATCGCGCGGTGCGCCGGTCTTAACAAATCATCGGCGGCTGGCGACGTATGTTGAGGGGCCGGATCTCTCGTATACACATTACGCTTCAAGGCCGATCGTTGCGGGCAGCACGCCCGGATCTGAAACATGCCGTCGCACGCAGGCGTTCCATCACCCCGAATTTTGGAGGCGGATTAGAATGAATCCCAAGCTTACGATCAAGCGTTTGACGCTTCACAAAGAAACGCTTCGCGCCCTAAACGAGACAGATATGAATAACATCGCGGGCGGGGGTAATCCCACCACTACGACCACGTTTTGCTCATGCGCTTGCAGTACTCAAGATTGTTGCATCACAGTTGGCATGTCATGTAGATATGTGTGCGCCCAACCAGCAGGTATGTCCCCGATGGCATAAATCAGAGCGCTGACTTCCGTGCGACGGCAGCCAGCGCGTCAACGCGTTGCTCGAACCGCTTATTGAGACAGCTCGAAAGCGCATTGTACGGCAGTTTGCAGTCCGGGCATTTACTTATTAAAGAGGCGGTCAAATGGCGAATTCGTCTCGTTGGAATCTGGGGTGCTAAGTCACGCCGATTCGATGTTGAGTACGCGCCTAATTGCAGAGACGGCTTCGGCACCAACGGTGGTGGCGCTCCGCACATTTGGCGCCCCATGTTCGGACAGTAATGTCTCGACACGCCGTACCCGTCCGACGATGTACGCCTTGCTTTCGGCGAACGGATCTGGAGGATGAACCAACTCATGAACGCGATGACTACGTCTGATCGTCGGTCCGGCAGTCATCGCGAAAGCTCATGGTCGCCGATAATGCTTGGGCGCGAAGCTGACGAAGTGGTCGCGGCGGTTCGAGCGATTCGTGCCGAACTGCTCAATCGTCCCGAGCGGCAATCGATGGCGCCTTCGCCGAACGATCCCGACATGGCTAGAGCGAACCTCCGCTCGCGGTGGGAGGCCGCCTCGCTTCATGGGGGCGATACGGGCCTAGGATTGATGTACTACTACACATCTGCGATTGAGTCGGAACCGTCGTGGTCGAACGCTGCTAGAGCCATCGAGCGTGCAATGGAGATTGCTGCTCATACTAGCTTACCCCTGACCCTATGGTCCGGGATCTGGGGTGTCGCGTGGGCCGCGGAACATCTTTCGCGCGAGAGTGAGGGGCTCTCATACGAGCCCAATGACGAGATCGACCAGCTGGTCCTGGAGGTGATGCAGACGGCGGGGCCTCAACTCCACTACGATCTCTTGCGCGGTCTTGTGGGCGCCGGCGTGTACGCATTGGAACGGCTGCCTTCGCCTTCTGCTCGACGAGCCCTAGAACTCATTGTTCGCGAGCTAGAGCGACGCGCAGTCAAGAGGGATCGCGGACTATCATGGTTTACTTCCGCGAGTACGTTGACCAAGTTCGAGTCGTTGACTACGCCGGACGGTTTCTTTTGCTTGGGTGTCGCTCACGGTGTTCCTGGTGTCATCGCGTTCTTGGCACAGGCGTGGGCCGCAGGCGTTCTTCCCGAGACAAGCTCTGCGCTCTTGCGGGGAGGGTTGGATTGGCTCAAAGGCGAGCGAAATTCATTGGGCTCTTCTTGTTGTTTCCCCGGCATGATAACCGAGTCAGGCAAAATCGCGTCGCGGCCGCTCGGATGGTGCTACGGCGACACGGGATTGGCCGCCGCGCTCTTGACGGCGGCCAAAGCGCTCAGCGATGAGGCGTTGGCAGATCTCGCCATCGACATTGCGCTTGAGGCCGCCAGTCGCGATCACGAGGCCAGCGGCATTCACGAGGCCTGTTTATGTCACGGGTCAGCCGGCGTCGCGCACTCATTCAATCGCCTCTACCAAGGGACCGGCGTCGTAGAGTTTCGTGAGGCGGCTCGCTATTGGATCAGAGACACGCTCTCGCGCAGGCACGCTGGTGTCGGAATCGCCGGATTCGTGTCACGGGTAGAGGAGACCGAAGGAGAACTTACGTGGCGCGGGTGTCAAGGCCTGCTCGATGGGGTAGCCGGAATCGCGCTCGCGCTTTGCGCGACGGTCTCCCCTGCGGAGCCTCGTTGGGATCGATTGTTTCTCGCTTCTTCAGCAATCTACCCGACCAGCGTCGAGCGCCAGCGTTGAATGCCGACAGCGAAGCCTGACCGAGGAGCACTCGGGTTGCAGTTCGAACCAGCCGGATTCGCCGTTTTGCGCGCTCCACTGCTTCCGCATCAGGTGCTAAAGGCACTTTATGTCAACAGTTGCACTCTCTGCGCCGACGGATCGCCGCACGAGAACGAAGATGATCGCGACGAGTGTCACAGGGCAGCAGCTATCAGCCGCATGCGCGAACTCGCCCAATGCGCTGATGTCTCGGAGGCTCTGTGGGTTGCGTCGCCAGATCTGTGGCGCTCCATTAGCGCGCCGCAAACCGCGAAAAAGAAGGTCGATCGCGCGGATCTTTCTCTCGCAAGATATGTGTACCGCATGTGCACGCGCCCGACGCCATTCGGACTATTTGCTACGTGTTGCACGATCCCCCTTGGAAACGAAACCCACCTTAGCATCGCGCCACGCGAAAAGGTGAGGCGGCACGTACGCTTGGACATGACGGTTATCAATCGCGTCTACGGGCTCCTGACCTCCGAGGTGCGGATCGGTAGTTCTGCCCCCTACCGACTCAACAGCTCACTTTATCGATTGGGTGAATCGTGGCGCTATGTGGAAACCGATTCGATCGCGCCAACGGTTTCCTTTAGACTCACCGAGATCCGCACTTCAGACGCTGTTGACGCCTGCATCCATTTCGTGCAATCCAAACTACGGGTGACCGCACCAGAAATCGCGCAATTTCTGGAGCAACAATTTGACGTCGAGCGCACAGAGGCGTACGAATTCGTGGCTGAGCTCGTGAAGGCTCAAGTGCTAGAACCGAGCATCGGTCCGATCGTGGTAGGTGAAGATGCACTGAATCGCTGCAGAACCGATATTGCGCCGATTGAAGGGTCCGCGCCGATACTCCGCATCCTCGACGCAGTATCCAACGAGCTGCAAGTGCTCAATAACAGTGCAATTGGCACTCATTTTGACTCATACCGTCAAATCAACTTGGCCGTTCGCAGCGTTGACGGTCTTGGCGACCTCCTCGAGAAACACGTTGTTCATTTGGATGCCTACCGTCCACGCGACGATTCGGTTCTTGGTAGCGATGTGATAGAGTCGATCCGCGATAGCATTAGCGTCGTGAGCGCGGCGACCGCGATGGGTTCGACTACCGACGCATTGGACGACTTTTGTGAACGGTTCCGCAATCGCTTCGGATCGCGCTTCGTCCCGCTTCCATTCGCGCTTGACACGGACACCGGCGTTGGTTTCGGCGAAGACCCTCAGGCGGCAGCGCAAATCGAGGTAGCTCTCAAAGACATGCGCACCCTTCAGAAACCACGAACTTCGGCTTGGGGACCCTTGGAACGGATCCTTCTGGGGCGGCTGGTTCCCGCATTGCGCGACGGTCGAGGAGAGATCGAAGTCAGCTCAGTTGACTTTGAGGAAAAGGATAACGAACAACGACACTTAAGACTGCCGAACGCGTTGTCAGCCATTGTTCGGGTGTTCGGTACCGGCGGAAACCCGGGGGATCCACTGATTGCGTTCGAGAGCGCATCGGGCCCGTCTGGTGCCTCGCTGCTCGGCCGGTTCTGCCATGGCGACGAAGATCTGCTGGACAGAGTACAGTGCCACCTGCGGAGAGAGGAAGGCTTCGCGCCCGACGTCATTTTCGCCGAACTTGCACATCTGCCTGTACCGCGAGCGGGCAACGTGCTCGCCCGCCCTGCGATGCGATCATTCGTGATTTCTCTCTTGGGTTACGCAAGTGTTGACGATGATCATACGCTGGTTGTGAGGGACCTCCTAGTGGGCGTTCGACAGGGCAGAGTCGTCCTCTGGTCGCCTCGTCACGACCGCGAAGTCGTCCCACGACTCACCTCGGCGCAAAATTGGGGAACCGCGTCGAATCTCTCCGTCTATCGATTCCTGACTGCCCTTCAGTCCCACGGGGTCCAAGGTGGGATGTCATGGTCGTGGGGAGCGTTGGAGAGCTTACCGTTCTTGCCGCGCGTGCGGTCCGGACGCGCAATCCTAGCGCCAGCGCGATGGATAATTGACGCAACGGATGTTGAACGACTTCATGACCTTTGTCGGAGCCCGCGACTGCTGCGTGAAGAGGCGTCGAGACTGCGATCACGGTTGGGGATGCCTCTTATTACGATGCTGCGAGAAGGCGACAATTTCTTGCCAGTCAATTGGGAGGACTCGTTGTCTTTGGAGGCTTGCTTCGGCCTACGAAAGGAAGGACCCATAGTGATGCAGGAAACGCTTGAGCTCGGAACCAACGGCGCGGCGCATGGGATTGAGGAAAGCTACAGCCTCCAACTTGTGGTTCCGTTTGAGCGGGTATCGTCGGCGGCGCCGCGCGTGAGTGAAGACCGAATTTCCATCGCGAATGATATCAGGCGAAGCGCGGCGAGAGAGTATGAGCCGCCGCATCCATTCTTGCCGGGCTCGGAATGGCTATTTTTCAAGATTTATTGTACAGAGTCTGTGGTCGATCGCATGCTACGTAAGGAGGTTAGACTCGCCATTGCCGATCTTCAAACGCGCGGGCTGGTAAAGCAATGGTTTTTTGTGCGTTACCGCGATCCCGAGTTTCATTTGCGACTGCGCCTGTTCGGCGACTCACAGACGCTTCTAGTGAACGGCATGCGGGCTTTCGAGGACGCAATTTCGAAGGCGTATGCGCGTGGAGAGGTTAGGCGGCTGGAGATCGGAACATACGAACCTGAAGTCGAACGGTACGGTGGACCTCAGGCGTTGCTCGTCGCGGAGCGCTTGTTTTGCGCGGACAGCGTCGCGTGCGTTCGATTGCTCGAAGCGATTCAAGATGGCCTGCCTATTCCGAGACACCACCTCATTGCGCTGGGACTCCACCACGTGCTCGAAGACTTTCAGATCCCTCTTGGCGAGCGGCTTCAACTCTTAGGCGGCCTCCGCGATGGGTTAGGGCGCGAACTCTTCCCCGATGTGTTCGAACCTCAGCATCGGCTTTCGGCGCAATATCGTCGAGAGAAGCGTCCATTCGCGGAGTTGCTTGACGGTCGCAGGGTGGAGGCGATCGGGTTTGCCGATGCGTATGCGGCGAGACGACAAGCTTACAAGGAGGGGTTTGATGAGCTTGCTCATATCGCGCGTTGCGAGGCTCTCGAAGACACGATCGAATCGATCGCATGCTCACTCATGCACATGCACGTCAACCGGCTTGCCCGAGTCAGCCCCCGTGAGCAAGAATTTGTGGTTTATGAGTTCCTTTGCCGATTCTATCGATCGGCCATCTCGCGCAACGCCAGATGAGGCCGAATTTGTCGGCGATGAACCTAGACATATATAGTTCGCGTACCGCCCTGCCAAGAATCCTGAATTTGGTGATCATGACCATAATATTCATCATCGGCGACCGGCCGTATCTGCCAGAGATGGCATTCGAACTGCTCCGGTGGCTCAAGCGACCCCACCGAGGAGATCTGTTCAGCGGGCCACAGGAAGTTGAGAGCTGACGTTCGGCCGTAAATGCGCGAAGTCGCTGGGCACGTGGTTTCATGACTTCGACACCGTGAGAACTCAGTTGTGATAACGACCGCACGCTTCTGGGTAGAGGCCCGACTCGATGTATCTCGGCTTAACGCCGTCGCAATGGCCCGGTGATCGCATTCCGATGTACGGACAAGTCGAGTCGCGTGACTGCGGTCCGACGTGTCTGAAAATGATCTCGGAGTTTTATGGACGGCCGGTTGAGTCCGATTCTCTTCGCCCCGACGGCGGCCTCAGCCCAAGAGGCACAACGTTCGCTGGACTCGCAGAAACGGCTGAGCGAATCGGCTTCAACGCGCGGGGAGTCCGGGCGACATTCAATGCCATTACTCAGATTGTTGACTTCCCCTGCATCGCGCATTGGAAGGGATACCACTTTATTGTCGTCGCCTCTGCCGACCGAGAAGCAGTTCGCGTTGTCGATCCTATGCACGGAGCGAGAGAGTTGAGGCCCGATGACTTCATAGCGGGTTGGGCGTCGGAAACCGTCGATGGAGTTCAGACAGGCACACTGTTATTGGTTACCCCGACGTGGTCAGGCCGCGCCAGCCGAGCGGAGAGTTCCCCTAAGCCGTCGTTTGGGACAAAGATGTCGAAACCGATCTATGCCTGCCGCAGACTACGAGCAATGCTGTCGACATTAGTTGATACTAGTCGACAGGCGATCAGGGCTCTAGCGCGCCTCCGAGGCGAATAACGATTACGACGCGGCCGCCGGGAGTCGCTCAATCGGGCGCGACCTAACCACACGATGGCCCGATCCGACCGTTGTCCATTGACGTTCTTCTTCAGGACGAGCAAGACGAGCAATCCGCAGTCGCCGACGCGAGTTGTACTAGTTGAGTGGACACCATCCCTAGGTACATCGGGATTGGAGGTGTCACACGGTCGGCCGATCGACATGTACGCGCGAGTTCAAGATTGAAGCGGTGAAGTTGGTGCGAGAGCGTGGTGTCATGACGGCCCAGGCGGCGCGCGCGGTCGACCTGCATGTGAATGTACTGCGCGCGTTTCGCGAGGACCAAGCTCAAGCGTTCCCCGGCGTGGGCCAGAAGAAGCCGAACCAGATCGAAGTCACGCAGCTCCGCGAAGTCCCGCAGTTGAAGATGGAGTGCGACGTCCTAAAAGATGTCGTGGCCTTCTTCGCGAAGGAGCCGACGTGAAGTTCGGCTTCGTGGCGAAACACTGAGGGGTTCGGCTGAGCTGCGCCGAATTCGGTGGACAATAAGTTAGGCAACTTCCGCCATCCTCAATCAAGGCCCATGAGCGAATCGCCCGCCCCTCGTGACCGCCCGCACTCTTCGCGTCAGCGCTTTGGACAATTCGTCGAGGACTACAGGCGACACCGCCTCGACGAGCTGAATGAGGACCACAGGCAGCTCGCGCCCGCAACAACCGATGCCGCCGACGCGACACCGCCTGAGGCGAAGCGGCAGAAGCGCACTGAGCGTCGCCGATACGTGCGCGAATATCTGCGTTGGCTTCGGCCGCACCGCTTCGCCGTCGGCGGATTCATCCTCCTCGCGCTCGCTGTGGCGGGACTGCAGATGATCGAGCCGCTGTTCCTGCGGTTCATCGTCGATCGCGTCCTTCTCAACACCAAGCTGGACAACGCCGCGCGGCTCGTGCGCCTGAATCTCACTGGCGCATTGTTCGTCGGCGTGATCATCGCGTCGAATCTTGTGGGCGCGGTGAAGGACTACCGGCAGCGCCTGCTCAACACGCGGGTGATGCTCGCGCTGCGCCGCGCACTGTTCGACCGGATGCTGAACCTGCCCCTTCCCAAGCTCTGGGAAATGAAGACGGGCGGGATCCTCTCGCGGCTCACCGGCGACGTCGACACGACCACCGGACTGCTGCAGACCGCAATCGTCTCGCCGCTGCTCTCGATCGTGCGACTGATCGTCGCGATCGTGATCCTGACGACACTGAACTGGCGGCTTGCGCTCACGGCGATCGCGATCGTGCCGGGCATCATGTTCATCAGTTTCATCCAGGCGAAACGCATCCGGCCCATCTACCGCTCGCTCAGGAAGGACGCCGGGATCATCGACGGCCGCGTGGGTGAGACGTTTTCCGGCATTCGAGTGGTGCGCGCGTTCCGGCGCGAAGTGCGCGAACTGCTCGAGTACCTGAGCGGCCGCCACACGATGCTGCGCAAGGAACTCTTCGCGCAGCGGCGCGAAATGGCGATCTGGACGTCGTGGGGCCTGCTGATGGGGAGCGTGAACGTCGTGATCGTGTGGTACGGCGGCTACCTGCACATCAGGGGCGGCGCGTCGATCGGCGACATCATGGCGTTCCAGTGGTACACGTTCCTCCTGCTGAACCCGGTGTGGAACATGGTGAACTCGCTTTCGGAGTTGCAGCGTTCGCTCGCCGCGATGGAGCGCGTGTTCGAAGTGCTCGGGATGCCCGCGGACAAGCCCGATCGTCCGAATGCGATCGATGCGCCGCGCGCGGTGAAGGAGATCAGGTTCGAGGAGGTCGAGTTCGAGTACCGCCCCGGGATGCCGGTGGTGCGCGACTTCAGCGTGACCGTGCCGAGCGGGTCGGTCGTCGCGCTCGTCGGGCGGAGCGGAGCGGGGAAGACGACGGTGACCGATCTCGTCGCGCGCTTTCACGACCCGACCAAGGGGCGCATCCTGCTCAACGGCACCGACATCCGCGACTTCCGCCTCACGACCTATCGCGACCTGCTGGCGATCGTGCAGCAGGATGTCTTCCTGTTCGACGGTTCGGTGCGTGACAACATCGCCTACGGCCGGCACGACGCGACCGACGCCGACGTCGAGGACGCGGCGCACCGCGCGAACGCGCACGAGTTCATCGTGAAGCTGCCGGAGGGATACGAAACGTTCGTGGGCGAGAGGGGCGTGAAGCTTTCTGGTGGACAACAGCAGCGACTCGCCATTGCGCGCGCGATCTTGAAGGCGCCGCAAATTCTCGTCCTTGATGAAGCAACCAGCAATCTCGACACGGAGAGCGAGCAGCTCATCCAGGCGTCGATGGCGGGGCTCCTTGCCGGCCGCACGACGTTCGTGATCGCGCACCGGCTCTCGACGGTGCGTCGCGCCGACCTCATCCTATTAATGGATGACGGACGCGTGATCGAACGCGGCGCTCACGCAGCACTGATGGCGAAACGCGGCGTGTACCACGACATGGTGCTACGGCAGATGGAGTCGAATCGTGAAGGAGACGAGGCCGTACTAAGGTGACAACTGGTTCTGGCGTGTTCGGGCTCGTAGAGCGGTTGCATATGCCGGGGGCACTTGGAATTAGTCCGGTCGCCTCCATGATTACGGCTACCGATCCAAAGAGCTGCGCGAGTCTCGCGTG
>Ga0209014_10002528_pt1 | contig 10610 bp, 7 predicted proteins | sample BarGraNGADG00212_FD_184491 | JGI IMG/M metagenome (GOLD analysis project Ga0209014, IMG submission 184491) | Arctic peat soil microbial communities from Barrow, Alaska - Barrow Graham LP Ref core NGADG0002-212 (SPAdes) (version 2) | ecosystem: Environmental > Terrestrial > Soil > Wetlands > Peat... | reverse complement strand
CCGCCAGCGGCCGCCGCACGGCAAGCAGCATGAGCGGCGGCGCGACGAGCGCGAGCGTGAGGAACTGCAGCGCGTGCGCGCTGGCCAGGTAGCCCGCCGCCAGGGGCCCGATCGGCCAGTCGAGCGCCTGCCAGACGAGACCCACGGCAGTCCACCCGCTCCAGAACGCCAGCCGCGACTCGCCCATCGCACGGCCCTTTCGCGCCAGGGTGCCGAAGACGATGGCCAGGGCAATCATCGCAATCCAGACGCCGGGATAGAACTGCGGCTCCCACGTCCACGGCCTGCCCGACGCCGAACACCACCACTGCGTCATCGCCCCACCTTCAGGAGGCGTGGGATGTCCTCGGCCCAGTCGACCTGGCGGGTGCCGAATGGGTACATCACGTGCGCCACGTCGTCGGCGGTGAACACGATCACCACCGCGGCGTGCCCCACCTCGTACCAGCCGTTCGGCTTCGCGGGCGCGGCGCGAATGGCCGCCGGGAGGCCAAGCTTGCCCATCACGCTGTCCACGGCCGACTCGTCGCCGCGCAGCCCGACGAAGGTCTTGTCGAAATGATCCAGCCACGCACGCAACGCCGGCAGAGAGTCGCGCGCCGGATCCACGGTGACGAAGACGAGGGTCGCCTTCAGCTGGTCCTCGAACGGCAGCTTGTGGAGCACGGCGGCAATGTTGGCCGCGTGCACCGGGCAGACATCGGGACAGCTGGTATAGCCGAAGAACAGGAACGTCAGGCGTCCGTGCGTCTCGCGCGCGAAGTCGTAGGCCCGGCCGCGCGTGTCGGTGAGCGTGAACGACGGGCGCGGCAGCGGCGGCTCCAGCGCGATGCCGTGCTTGGGCGCAGGTGCCGTGCAGGCGGCCAGGAGCAGCGACGCAGCGGTGGGGAGGCGGTGCAGGCGGAGCATTACGGGAAAGCTAATCGACGAAGTCACCGGAGAGCGCGCGCCGCTCGCCCGGCCCGCCGCCGCGTCGTATGTTTTGCGCATGTACTGCTCCTTCGCCCTCTTCGCCGACGCCGCCAACCTCTCGCAGGAGGGCAAGCTGAACGTCCTCGGCGTGTTCGACGCGCTGCACGTGGCCAGCCTTCCCGCGGTGCATCCGCGTGCCACCCTGGTGGTGCGGCTCAAGGCCAGCCCCGACGACGTGGGCACGCACGCCCTCTCGTTCGCCTGGATGAGCCCGGGCGGCGGCGAGATCTGGTCGTCCAACGGGGAGGTCGAGGTGCACGCCCCGCCGCCAGGCACGATGGAAGTGGACATCCCCGTCATTGCGGCCATCGACCTCCCCATTGCCGAAGGTGGCCTTCACGTCATGCGGGTGGAACTCGACGGCGAAGTCGAGGCGGAGGTGGCGCTGCACGTGCACGTCGGCGGCTCGGTGGCGCCGATGGCCGTGGGCGGGCTGGTCTCCTAGTCGGCAAGTCCGGGAACGCCATCGCGTCCCGCCGCCGTGCGCACGGCCCGTTCGATGGCCTGTTCGAGCGCGGCCACGGCGAGCATCTCGGCGCGCACCGGATCGGCGCGTGATCCCGAAACCGGGGCAAGCGCGAAGATAACGTCACCGTCCACCAGCGACCCCGCCGGCCGGACGCGCCGGTTCAACGCCGCGCCGGCGGCGCGCGCCACTCCCTGCAGCGCCAGCTTGTCGAGCATGCCATCCACGGCGACCACGGCCACCGTCGTGTTGTGCTCACGCCCAAATGCCCCGGCCATGCCGTGCCCGGCCAGCACCTTCTCCGTCCCGACGAACGCGCCATCACGGCGAGCGCCGGCAATCACGCGCCCCGTGCCGTCGCAGACATCGCCGAAGGCATTCACCGCGGCAATTGCGCACGCGGCCATGCCGTCGGCCTCGACGATGGCCAGGCCAATGCCACCCTTCATGGCGCCCACCGTGCCCAGCACCTTGCCGACCGTCAGTCCGGTTCCGGCACCCACGCTGCCTTCGCCGATGCCGTGCGTCACCGCCGTTGCGCAGGCATCGTACCCCATCTGCGGCGTCGGTCGCGCATCGAAGCGTCCCAGCGGAAGCAGGTCGAAGAGCACGGCGCCCGGTACGATGGGCACCACGCCGTTGCCCACGGCAAAGCCGCGTCCCTGTTCCTCCATCCAGCGCATCACGCCATCGGCCGCGGCGAGCCCGTACGCCGAGCCTCCGCTGATCAACACGGCATCAACGTGGTCAACGAGGTGCCCGGGTTCGAGCAGTGCCAGTTCGCGCGTGCCCGTGGCGCGCCCGAAGACCGCGCAGGCGCCGCGCATGGGCCCGGCGACGCCGCGCACCACGGTGCACCCGGTGCCCCCCGCCGCGTCGGTGGCGTGCCCGACCGCCAGTCCAAAGCGGCGCAGGTCGCCGGACTTCATGTCGCGGCGGGCGGCAGTGGCGGCACCGGATCGCCGCTGCGCGGAGGTCCCTTGTCGGCGCAAGCGCGGCAGCGCAGCACGCCGCGCAACTCGCACATGTTGCAGATGAATGTGCCGCAGTCCTGGCACGGATAGCCCTCGGACGCGCGTTCCTCGCGCCCGCAGGCCCGGCATTGCATGGCATCCCGTTCGGTCATCGGCTGTTCCTCCTCACGTCCGGGCGCGGGTGCGCTCGGCGAGCTCGTATTCCTTGATCTTCTTGATCAGCGTCGCGCGCGCGATGCCGAGTTCCTTGGCGGCGTGCGTCCGGTTGAACTGGTGCGCCTTCAGCGTGCGGTCGATGTGCGCCCGTTCGACGTCGGCCAGCGTCCTGGGCAGGTGGTGCGCCACGTCGGCGCCGCTGGCGCTGGTGATCTCGCGCGCGAGGTGGCGCGCCTCGATGCGGTCCGCCCCGCGCGCCATGAGCATCGCCCGTTCGAGTGCGTTGCGGAGTTCGCGGATGTTCCCCGGCCACCCGTAGCGCAGCAGCGCCTCGAGCGCCTCGTCCGTCAGGGTGTCGGGGGCGCCGGGGAGCACGACCGCCAGTTCACCCATGATGTTGCCGAGCAACTCCAGCATGTCCTCGCGCGTGCGCTCGCGCAGCGGTATCAGGCGAATGGGCATCACCGAAAGGCGGTAGTACAGGTCCTCGCGGAACCGGCCAGCCGCCAGTTCCTCGCCGAGATCGCGGCTGGTGGCGGCGATCACGCGCGTGTTCGGTACGATGTCCACCGTGCCACCGTGCCGGCGGAAGCCCTTGCCCTCCAGCGCACGCAGGAGTTTCGGCTGCAGCTGCAGCGACAGGTCGCCGATCTCGTCGAGGAACAGCGTACCACTGTCGGCAATCTCGAACAGGCCGAGCTTGGCGGGCCGGCCGGCCGATCCCTCCTCGCCAAAAAGCTCGATCTCGAGCGATTCGGCGGTGAGGGCGGCGCAGTTGACGTCCACGAATGGCTTGGAGGCGCGCGGGCTGAGCTGGTGGATCAACTCGGCCACGCGACCCTTCCCCGAGCCGCGCTCGCCAATCACCAGCCCGGTGGTGCGGTCGCTCTGCGCCAGCAGCATCACCTGATCGGAGAGGTCGCGCATGACCACCGACGCGCCGAACACCACGCGTGGCGTGGCGTCGCGCTTGTCAGACAGGTACCGGTTCATGCGCCGCAGCCGCGACTTTTCGAGCGCGCGGTCGGCGGCGGCCGACAGGTGGCTGAGGTCCACCGGCTTGGTGAGGAAGTTCTCGGCGCCCTTGTGCAGCGCATCCACGGCCATCGGCACGTCACCGTAGGCGGTGATCATGATGACGACGGGATTGTCCTCACGGATCTTCGCGAGCACGTCGAAGCCGGTCATGTCGGGGAGGCGCACGTCGAGGAGCACGAGGTCGGGGCGCAGCCGCCAGTAGGCGTCCACGCCGTCGCCACCGGTGTAGGCCTCGTGCACGACGTGCTGGCCGTCGTGGCGGAAGAACATGGCGAATGCGGCGGCAATCGCGACTTCGTCGTCGATGATGAGTATGCTGGCCATCGGTCAGGTTGCTTCGGGTTGGAGAGGCAGTTCCACTTCGAAAGTCGCGCCATGGCCCGGTTCCGACCGGACACGCAGCACGCCGCGATGTTCGCGGACGATTCCATCGGAGATCGACAGGCCGAGGCCCGTCCCCGCTCCGCGCGGCTTGGTGGTGAAGAACGGGTTGAAGATGTGCGGCAACACCCCGGCCGGGACGCCCGGGCCGTTGTCGCTGATCGTGACCACCAGCGACGCGCCGCGCCGCTCGGTGCCCACCGAGATGTGCCGCTCGCCCTGCTGCTGAGTCACCGCCTGCTCGGCGTTCGACAACAGGTTGATGAACACCTGCTGCAACTGGAACGGGTCGGCCTCGATCATTGGCATATCGGCCGCGAGCGACACCGAGAGTTCGATCTGCTGCATGCGGAGGGCATAGCGCCGCAGGTCCATCGTGTCGCGCAGCACCTGGTTGATGTCACTCGGCATGCGTTCCGGACTGCCCTGCCGCGCAAAGGAGAGCAGCTTGCCCACGATGCGGACGGCGCGCTTGGCTTCCTTGCGGATGGTGTCGACGGCGCGCGCACGCTCCTCGTCGGCGATGCCGCCGAGTTCGAGCACCTGCGAGAAGGCCATGATGCTGGTGAGCGGCGAGTTCACCTCGTGCGCCACGCCCCCGACGAGCTCGCCCATCGCCGCCATCTTGTCCTGGTGCACGGCCTTTTCGAGCAGCAGCTGCTCTTCGGTGACGTCGCGGGCGATGCCCAGCACGCCGGTGACGCGACCGTTCTCGATGATCGGCGCGGTCACCAGTGTGGCACGGCCGACCACGCCGTCGGGACGCGTGAACCGGATCGTGCGGCGCTCCCGCGCGCCCGACAGGGCGGCCGTGAAGGCCTGCCAGAGCGCCGGACGCTCGCTCTCCTCGACCACGTCAATGAAATGCCGGCCGAGCAGCTGTTCGCGCGGCTTGCCGGTCACGGTCTCCAGCGCACGATTGACGGCCGTCAGGTTGCCTTCCTCGTCCACGCAGGCAATGGCATCCTCGGCCGCTTCAACGAGCCGCGTATAGCGCGCCTCGGCGCTCAGCAGCGCGGCCGCGTGCTGGCGTTCCTCACTCACATCGCGGGCGATGGCCAGCACCCCCACCACCACGCCGGCTCGGCGCAGCGGTGACAGCGACGCGGCGATGAGCCGCCGCACGCCATCGGCGCGCACGAAGTGCATTTCGAAGCGCCGCAGCTCGCCGCTGGCGGCCGCCGCAAAGTGCTGCGTCACCGCGGCCGATTCCGACGGCTCGAGGAATGACGTGTACGTTCGCCCGAGGATCGCCTCACGCCGGTGACCGGTGAGCAGTTCCATCGCCGGGTTGGCGGACGTGAAGACCCCGCTGCCGTTCAGCGTGATGATCGCGTCGGCCGCCATTTCCACGAGGTCGCGGTAGCGCGCATTGGCGGCATGCATCTCGTCGCGGGCATGCGCCTCGTCGGTGATGTCGCGCAACGAGATGACGAGGTGGCTCACTCGGCTCTCGTCGAGCAGCGGAGCGAGGCTTGCCGACACGTGTCGCAGCTCGCCGCCGCCACGCTGGACCACGCCGTCCAGCCGCACCGCGTCGCCCCGCCGCGACCGCCCGATCGCCTCGGCCCACATGGTGGCCTGACTGGCGGGCACCAGGCCAGCCAGTCGCGCGCCCAGCAGCGCCACGCCTTCGCCCCACAGCCGCTGGGCCGCGCGGTTGGCGAACTCCACTTCGCCCTCGGCCGACGTGACGAGGATCGCGTCGGTGGTGTGGTCGACCACCAGGCGGTGCCGCTCCGCCAGGGCATGCAGTTCGGTGACGTCGTCCACCGACACCACCGCACCCCCAGCCGGATGTGGAGCGGCAACCAGTTCGAGCAGGCGGCCGTTCCACGTCGAGCGCAGCTGTGCGCGCGCCAGCTTGCCGGCGAGGATGGCCTGCCCCACGGCGCATGTTTCGGTGAGCTCCCGCGCCTCATGCAGCACGGCGTCGTAGAAGTCGAGCCCCCGCGCACTCTCGTCCCCGGGAAGCCCCGTCATGGCAAGAAAGCGCGCATTGTAGCGGACGATGCGCGCGTCGGCGTCGAGCACCACGATGCCATCGCCAATCGCCTCGAACGCCGTCGAGATCTCGCGCTGGGCCTCGGTCGCCTCTTCGTACAGGCGTGCGTTCACGATGGCCACCGCCACCTGCGACGCGAACTGCTGCAGCATGCGCGCGTCTTCGCCATCGAAAGGCCGCTCGCGATTGATGACGCTGAGCACGCCGATGACGTCGCTGGCGGACATCATGGGCGCCACGAGGGTATTGTGCACCGCCGCGATCCGGCGGGTGGGCGCGTAGGCGTCGGGATCTTCCTCCGTGTCGTTGACGATGATCGGATGTCCCTCGCGCGCCGCGCGCCCCGACACCGAGGCACCCATGGGAAGGAACATGCCCTTCAGGGCGTGCGCCGCACCCTCCGCCGCCACGACCTGGAGGAACTCATCGCGCATGAGCATGATGTCTGCGCCGTCGGCGCCGAACAGCGCCATGGCATGCCGCAAGGCGAGCCGCAGCACCTCGTGCGGGCGGTTCGTCGCTCCGAGAGCGCGCGCCAGCGACGCTAGCGCATCGCTCTGCCGGCGCTCGCGCTCACTCTGCCCATAAAGCGCCGCGTTCACAAAGGCCATGGCCGCGTGGGCGCTGAGGGCGAGGGTTGCATCGAGGTCCTCCTCGCCGAAGTGGGCCGCAAACCTCGAGTAGGCGCCCAGCAGCCCGATCAGCCGGAAGCCCTGCATCAGCGGCACGGCGATGACGGAGCCCGGGCTGTCCGCCCGCCCGGCAATCCGCACGGGGCGACCCGTCTGAATGACCTCGGCAAACGCCGGACCCACCACCTCGACGGCATCCAGCGCGGCGACGCCGCCCACCGTCAGGTGTACGGTCGGCGTCGGCGGATCGCCACTGATCGTGGCCGGGCGAGCCACCACGACTCCGTCGGCAGCAATCAAGCGTATCAACTGCCGCGCGACCTCCCGCTCCATCTCATCGCGATCGAGCGTTCGAAGCAGCGCGGCGCTGGCCTCGTGCAGGCGCTGCACCCGCTCGGCACGACGCTCGGCGACCGCCACCAGAAGGTCGCGCTCCTGCAGCAGCGCCTCCAGCAGACCCGCGTGCTCGCGGGGCAACTCCCGCAGCATGCTGCGAAGCCGGATGTCGAGCGATTCGGAGTTCGTCGGCCCGAACGAGATCGGATCTGCCACAGTAGGATTTCAGACGGTGACGCGAGAAACTACAGTACCTGCCAGCTGTACATAATCAATACGGCAATTCCTCACTCGTGAACAGGGGGCAGGCGTTCCCCGCGGCGAAAAGAGGTGTTCGCCTCTTTCTATATGATGTGCGCGCCGAGCGGGGCAAGCAGGCCGCGCTCGCCCGGGGCAACCACCAGCGAGAGCCGCCGGTCGTCAACGAGGTCGCCGTCTACCTGGCATGGGATTGAGGCGTCGTTCACCTCAACGCTGATCTCGCGCCCGCGAGCAAAGGTCCAGCGTGGATCGGCCCGGCGGCGCCGCAGGAGCATCTCGACCACGGAGAAGGCCACGGCATCGCCGAGCCCGTGCGCGTCGACGATGACGAGGTCGAGAACGCCGTCGGTGAGCGAAGCTCCGGGCGCCAGTTCGAGCGTGCCGTTGAAGATGCGCCCGAGGTTGAGCACCATCGCCACCGCGCCCTCGCGCTCGATGACCCGTCCATCAACTTCAGCGCGCACGGTGAACCGGCGCGGCCTCAGGGCCGCGCGCGCGACACTGACGACGTACGAGGAGACACCGAGGATCTGCTTCAGCCGTCCGCGCGCTCCCGCGATCATGGCGGCGTCGAGCCCCGCGCCCGCGCCGATGCCGACGCGCCGATGTCCGTTCAGGATGGCAAGGTCGAGATGTCGTACCTCGCCGGCCAGCAGCGCACCGACCGCGCGCGACGGATTGAGCGGTACCGACAGCGCGCGCGCGAGCTGGTTCCCGGTGCCGCTGGGCAGTATGCCAATTGCAGCCGCAGAACGCGCCTCGGCCAGGCCGGTCGCCACCTCCGTCACGGTGCCGTCGCCACCGAGCACGAACAACCGGTCGTGCGTCGCGGCGAGTTCCCGGGCGAGGCGAACGCCATCACCCGCGGCGCGTGTGTGCTCGACCGTGAGCGCCACCCCGGCCGCGCGGAAGGCACGCAGGACTGATGGTTCGGCGCCAGCGGTCCGGCGGGCTACTGGGTTCACGATCAGTGCCGTGCGGAACGTCAGAACACCCAGGCCCGGAAGAGGTCGAGGCCGAATTGTCGCGGCGTGGGGGCGAAACCGCGCACCACGGCATCCCGCGTGCACAGCGCAGCATTGGTGGACGGGTCCATGCCCACCGACGCGGTCACGTCGTGGTTGAAGCGATAGTCGAACTTGAAGCCCAGCGCGTCGAACAGGCCGGATGACCCGCCCTGCCCCATGAGTTGCCCGATGCTGCACAGTCCGGCGTCGATGCGGAAGAAGACCCGCTCGCCAAGCTGCTTGGCACAGTTGACACGCGAGCCGCTCAGCAGGTTGCTCCCCATGCTCTTGTTGTACTGATCGAGGCTGGCCGTGCTGAGCTGCGCGTCGTCGCAGAGGCCGCCCGACCACCTGCTTCCGATGACGCTGCCGAGCGACGAAAGCGCCACCCGATAGGCCGTCGTCGACACGTCCCCGCCGCTGCGGCCGAGGATCTCGTTGCTCGGCCCGCCCGTGATGAGGTAGCTCAGGATGTCGCTGTCGGAAACACGGTTCGAGTCGGGCGTGGAGAAGGTGGCCCTCGGCGAGCCCAGCGTGCCGCCGATGTTCACGCGCACGCGCACGTCCTGGCGCGCCGCGCTCTGCGAGAACGACCGTACCGTGTAGAGGGCGCGGATGTCCATCTCGCCGAGGTTCGGGTCGGGATCGCCGCGGAAGCGGATCTCGCCCCCTTCCACGTCGAACGTGCGCTGGACCGGTCCGGCGTTCAGCCGGTACGAGCCGCGCACCGTCTGCAGCGTGCCGTCGAGGGCCAGCTGGTAGCGGCCGGCGTTGTTCCCGCGCAGCACGCGTCCGCGGGTGATGCGCACCAAGCCGCCCAGGGTGATGTTTGCCTCGGACGACCGGATGTTCACGTCGCGTCCCATCGTCACCGGCACGTCGTTCACGAACAGGTTCTCCACCACGCGCGACGGCGCGCGCGGGAGAATCCCGTGGTCGGCCAGCGCCACCGTGTCGACGATGTTCCTCAACTCGGGATCATCCAGCGAGATGAGTTCCTTGGTGAAGATGTCGGGGATGAACACCGTGCCACGTTCCACCGTCATCGCGCCGGTCAGCGTCGACCCGCTCGTGGCCCCGGCAACCCGCAGGTTGCCCGAGAGGTCGAGGTCCGCCACGCGCGCCTTGTTGATGGCGTTGAAGTTCTGGGCGGCGAGCCGCAGGTCGAACGTCGGATCCTCCATGTCACGGAAGCCGAGCCACCCGCTGAGCGTCGCATTCGCGCCACGGGTCTCGCCGCTGGCCGCCGTGACGTTGCGCAACGCAATGGAGTCGCCCAGGAAGCCGATGTCGGCCCCGACGTTGCTCCACTTGGTGCCCAGCGCCGGCAGGTCGAACCCGCCGTTGGTGATGCGCAGTGAACCGTTGAGCAGCGGCCGCTTGCCAGTGCCGCTGATCGTGGCGTTGAGGGCGAGCGCACCATGCGCCTTGGTGACCTCGGGCGAAAGCAACTCGAGAAGCGCCACGCCCACCGAGTCGGAGTGAACGGTCACCTTCAGCGGTGCATCGGCAAGCAGCCGCTGCCGGACGCTGCGGAACCTGAGGTCCACCGGAATCGTGGCATCCACGCGTAGCGCCGTGACGGCCTGGCGGATGGCGCTGACGGTCACCTCGACACTGCGTTCAGCGTAGCGCCCGGTGGCGTCGGCACGCTCCAGATGGACGCCGGCAACGAGCCCATCGCGCACCGAGGCATCGAGCAGCATGATTGGCGCGTCGCGCGTCCCGGACAGGTTGGCGGCGATTCGCACGCTGCCCGAGAGCGGCGACTTCACCTGCGCCAATTCGCCGAGATCGGCGAGCGGCAGGTCCGTGGCCTCGAACTCGGCAGCCATCTCGGCGAGATCGGGCATCGAGCCGCGCAGCGACATCCGCCCGGCCTTGCGCCCGACGACGACGAGCGAGTCGACCGTCCAGGCGGCACCCGCGCGCGTGATGCGCGAGGGCGAGAGCAGCGCCCAGTCATTGCCGTTCGCCGCCAGACGAAGCCGGTCGAGCCTGACATCGGTGGTGTCGCCCGACCAGATAACGTCGGCATGGGCGTTCGCCGAGGGGCCGCTGGAGAGTTGGGCGTTCAACTCGGCGACGGCGTGTCCCGGCGACCGGATGTCGGCGGTTGCACTGACGCTGTCCAGACGCACACCGCCCATGGCAAGCCCGGTCACCCGCAGATGCGCGGTGCCCCGCAACGAATCGAGCGGAAACGTCAGGTGTGCGCTGGCGTTGAGGTCCTTGGCGAACGTGGTGCCAACCCTGAGGTCAGTACCGGTCGCCGTGGCGCTGAGACGCCACGCCGGCCATGATCCACCCAGGGCGCCATCGATGCGCAGCGTTCCGTCGAGCGCCGAGGTGTCGGGTGGCGCGGCGCTGTCGGAGGGTGCC
>Ga0209014_10002525_pt1 | contig 10619 bp, 9 predicted proteins | sample BarGraNGADG00212_FD_184491 | JGI IMG/M metagenome (GOLD analysis project Ga0209014, IMG submission 184491) | Arctic peat soil microbial communities from Barrow, Alaska - Barrow Graham LP Ref core NGADG0002-212 (SPAdes) (version 2) | ecosystem: Environmental > Terrestrial > Soil > Wetlands > Peat... | reverse complement strand
TCATCGCGAACCAGTTCGGCTCGTTCGGGTTGGCGCGGTCGAAGGCCTTGCGCCCGATCTCCTTGAGGATGATCGCGCGCGGATCGGTGACCTTGTAGACCGCATGTCCGAAACCTGGGATCTTCTTTCCCTGATCGAGCGTCTCGTCGACCCAGGCTTCGACCTTATCTTCCGAGCCGATTCGCTTCAGCGTCGCCATCACCCACTCGTTGGCGCCTCCGTGCAACGTGCCCTTGAGGGCGGCGATGGCGCCGACGATGGCCGAGTGCATATCCGAGCAGGTGGCGGCGATCACTCGCGCCGCGAAGGTCGAGGCGTTCATCTCATGATCGGCGTGCATGATCGAGACCGCGTCGAGCACCTTCGCGTCCTCTTCGCCGGGCAGCTCGCCGCGAAGCATCCAGAGGAAGTTGGCGGAGTAATCGAGCTCGGGATCGGGATAGACGGGCTCGAGACCGTAATAGCGGCGCCGGTAGCGCGCCATCACGGTCGGCAACTGGGAGATCAAGCGGGTGGCCTTGCGCAGATTGGCGTCGAGCTCGTTCGAGGCCTTGTCGGGATCGGAGAAGGAGAGCGCCGAGCCCATCGAGCGCATCGCTTCCATCGGCCGCGCGTAGTGCGCCGAGTCGTCCACGACCGCCTCGACCTCGGTCGGGATCGTGCGCGCAACGAGCAGCTCTTCCTTGAAGGAGGCTAGCTCTTCGGCGTTAGGCAGATCGCCACGGAGGAGCAGGTAGCAAACCTCCTCGAAGCAACAGTTCTCGACCAGCTCGCCGACGTCATAGCCGCGATAGCGCAGAATTCCGCGCTCACCGTCGATCGAGGTGATCCCCGAATTCACCGCCACGACTCCCCGTAGACCTTTGTCGTTCTCAGGCATGAACCTCCACTGTACCCAACGAGCCGCGTCGGGACATGGCAAACACGGCCTAATCGCCGCGCGCGAAGCCGTCTTTTTCAGGCCCGCGCCGCGACCCGCAGGATGAAGGCGGCGGCCCTGTAGTAACCGCTGAACAGGGCGGAGATCGCCCGCCCGCGTACCAGCCCGCCGAGCAGCGGGGTGTCGACTCTCGGTTCCAGCAGGCGCAGGCACTCATATGCGCTCGCTACGCGCTGCCTGGAGACGGCGCGCCTCTGCCTCGTGATCCGCGGCAGCATGCGCACAAACGAGGCGACCGCGCGAATCCTGATCGGCAGCCTGCCTTGGAAGACGCTCGCCAGCCAGAGCCCCAGCTCGATCGCGACCTCGAGCGGCGCAAGCACGATCAGCAGCGAAAGCGGCCAGGTGCGCAGGATGAAGACGTATCTGTTGCGCTCGAGGAAGAACCACTTCTGCCGGCTCTTGTCGAACTCGTAGTCGTGGGTGATGCGAGCGCCGAGCACGATGCCCAGCTCGAGGCCGATCGACCTGAGCCGAAACGAAAAGTCCGTGTCCTCGTAGTAGAGGAAGTAGTCGGGCGCGAAGCCGCCGAGGCGCTTCCAGGCCGGCACGCGGACGACCATGGCGGCACCCGAGAGCCCGACCGACGCTGACCCGGCACGGTAGTCGCCCGGCTCCTCGCCGTAGCCCGCGCACCACGAAAGGCCGGACAGATGGATGGTGTTCCCGGCGGCGTTGATCCTTCCGTCGGGCAACAGCAGCAGGCCCGACCAGGCCGCCCAGTCCGCCTTGCCGCCCTCGCGTAGGCGCGTGATCGCGCCCGGCTCGGGCGAGCTGTCGGGATTCAGGAAGAGCAGCAGCTCGACCTCGTCTTCAATCGCGGCGGCGCCCTGGTTGCAGCCGGCGCCGAAGCCCACGTTCTGCGAGCGGACGACCAGATCGGCGGCGGCGCTCTTCTCGGCCAGCGCGGCGCAGGCGTGCGCAGGGTGGTTGTCCACCAGCACGATCCTGTCGCCCGGTCGCTTTTCCTCGCCCAGCGCCTGAAGAAGCCGCTCGATCGAGTCGGCGTTCTCGTATGCCACGAGGACGATGCCCAGGCGGTCGCCGTTTGGGGCGATATCTGGCGCGGCCTGCATCAGCCGGCAACCGTTTCGTCAGCGCTGTGCCCGATCCGTCGCAACGACCGCGATCCTACTCGCACCGGACCCTCCGCGACGACGCGGGCGAGGTGGCGCCCGGGCCGGACACGTCCCGACGAGGCCTGGCGCCCGGACCTGTCCCGACCGCACCCTGCCCCGCCCGGACACGTCCTCGTGCCTGGCACCGGGACGTGGCCCGTGAAGACGAAGAAAGGCTCACGAAGCCGCTCGGGCAGAAGAGCCGAGTTTCCGGCGCCCGGACAGGCCCCGGACGGACAATGCCCTGCCCGGACACGTCCTCGTGCCTGGCACCGGGACAGGTCCGCGGCGGCCTGGAGCATACTTCCCGAAGGACGCCGCAGCACGAGACGAGGCCGAGACAGCCATGACGATCGAGACGTTGAAATACAGCCAGCCCGAGCGCCCGCTCGAGATCGAGCTCGAGGCGCTGGAGTTCACCTCGCTTTGTCCGCTCACCGGCGCGCCGGATTTCGGTCGTCTGATCATCCGCTACGTCCCGGGCGAGGCGCTGCTCGAGCTGAAGTCGCTGCGCGACTACTTGACCTCGTTCAGGCAGCAGAAGATCCTCCAGGAAGAGGTCGTGGGCGCCGTGCTCGACGAGATCGTGGGCGCCGCCGCCCCACGCTTCGCCGAGGTCGAGGGCTTCTTCAACGTCCGCGGCGGGTTGACCACGCGCGCCCGCGTCCGTTTCGGAGAAAATCCGCTCGGCGATGCTTGAGATAGATCTACGCAACAGGACGGCGATCGTCTGTGGCGCCTCGTCGGGGATGGGGCTGGCCGTCGCGGAGGCGCTGGACAAGGCGGGCGCGAACGTCTCCATGTTCGCCCGCCGCAGGAAGCTGCTGGAGCACGAGGCCGATCGCATCGGCGCACTGGCCGTGCAGGGCGATCTGACCAGCCCGCGCGATCTGGGCATCCTGGTCGAGCGCACGGTGAGCACGTTCGGAGGCGTCGACATCCTGGTCAACAACGGCGGCGGCCCTCCGGCCGGATCGGCGCTCGCGATCGACGACGAGGCGCTCGAGGAGGCGCTCACGCTGCTCCTCTTCTCCGCCGTCCGGCTGACGAACCTCTGCCTGCCCCACCTTCGGAAGAGCAAGGCGGGCAGGATCATCAACATCACCTCCTCCGCCGTGCGCGAGCCGATCGACAACCTCGCCCTCTCGAACGCCGTCCGCCCCGGACTGGTCGGCTGGGCCAAGACGCTCGCGCGCGAGCTGGGCCCCGAGGCGATCACGGTCAACTCGATCGCGCCCGGCCGCATCGCCACCGAGCGCCTGGAACAGCTCTACGAGACGCGCTCTTCCGACGCCGACCTGGCGCAGATCGCGCTTGGTCGCTTCGGCGACCCGAAGGAGATCGCCGCCGTGGTTGCCTTCCTCGCCTCCGACGCCGCCAGCTATGTCACCGGCACGTTGATCCCGGTCGACGGCGGCGCCGCTCGCGGACTGCTCTAGCCGGCGCACCCGACCGCTCCGGTAGGGCCAAGCGGCGTCTGTATCCTCGTTCCGATGAACCTTCGCAAGCTCGCAAAAGCGCTCGCGACGGCGGCCGGAGCGCTCCTCGTCGGCCTCGTCGGCCTGCTCGTCTACGCGCAGCTCACGTACTCGAAGTCCTACCTGCTGCTGCCGGACAAACCGCACGCCCTGGCGCCGCTGGTCAAGGTGCAGCAGCTGCACAAGGGCGACAAGGGCAGCCTCTACTTCGTGGACGTGATCGAGCGGCGGGCGACCCTCGCCGAGCGATATCTACCCTTCCTGCGCCGCGACGCGACGCTCGTCTCGCAGCAGCAGATCGGGCCGAGCAACATCAACGACAAGGAGCGCGCGCGCATCGACGCGGCCGCGATGGCGCTCTCGCAGAAGATCGCCAAGGCGGTGGCCCTGCGTGAGCTCGGTTACAAGGTCGCCATTCACCCGCACGGCGCGCTGGTGGAACAGACCGCGCCGGGCACGTCCGCCGCGAGCAAGCTGCTGCAGGGCGACGTGATCACCGCCGTCGACGGCCAGGCGACGACGAAGTTCGATCGGCTGCGCGCGCTCGTCACGCGGCACCGCCCCGGCGAGCGCGTTCGCATCACCTTCGTTCGCGCCGGCCGTACGCATACCGTGACGCTGCGCACCTTCACTTCGCCGCAGCGCCCGCACGAGGCGGTGATCGGGGTCATCATCACGCAGGCCGTGAGCATCAAGTTGCCGATCAAGGTTGCGATCAACGCCGGCAACGTCGGCGGGCCCTCGGCCGGGCTGGCCTTCGCACTCGAGCTGACCGACAAGCTGGGCCGCGACATCGACCGCGGCTTCCGAGTCGCGGCGACCGGCGAGCTGTTCTTGAACGGCAGCGTCGGGCAGATCGGAGGCGTCAAGCAGAAGGTCATCGGCGCTCGACAAGCCGGAATCCAGATCATGCTCGTCCCCGCTGGGGATAACGCGAACGAGGCCAAGCGCTATGCAGGCACTATGACGATCATTCCGGTAACTAGTTTTCAACAGGCGTTGCATGCCCTGGCAACAGCCGAGCAAAAACGCTAATCGCCGTTCCAATTGACAATATCGAATCGGCCGCAAATTGCGGCTTTTTTAACTCTCTCACCCCTTGTCTATCGTGGACCAGCCCTTATCATCCAGCCTTGTAACCGGGTCGCCGCAGCTAGAGCAAAAGAGGGGCATGAGCAACAACATCGATGTAACTTGCAGTAACTGCTATTTCCATGGGGCGGGACTCTGTGCGCTTCGTTGCGAAGAGGCATGCCCAACCTTCAGGTACAGCATCCAGGCCACGCAGATGCCCCCTCGCCCATCGTCGCATCGCGCTGCCCATCCGCTGGTCGAGCTGGCGCACGAGCACGCCGTCGCCTAGGGCAAGTCTCGGCAGGATGCGCGCCCGAAGCGACCGCGCGATGGATGATCGAACGCAGCGCAGGCCGCTGTCTGTGCGCTTTGTTCCGGGGCGGGCGAGCGATTAGACTCTCGCCATGGACGAGAACGAGCCCCAGCGAGAGCAAGCGCCGATCGGCGAGAGCGGCGAAGCGAAGACGCCCGACAACGAGCCCGACGAGGCCTGGCAGCTTCAGCTCTGGTCGAAGCTGATCCTCCTCGTCGTCCTCGTCGGCTACGGCATCGCGCTCGTCGTCGCCAACAGTTCGAAGGTCAAGATCTCGTTTCTGTTCGCGTCGATCCACGTCTCCAAGATCTGGCTGATCCTGCTCTGCTTCGTGCTCGGGCTGCTGAGCGGGGTACTGCTCTCGCAGATGTACCGGCATCGCGCGCTCAAGCGCGCCGAGCTCGAGCGGCAGGCCGAGCTCTAGCTCCCCGCGAGATCAGCTCTTCATGTCCCTGGCCAGCTCGGCCAGGATGGCGACCCCGCGCTCGATCTCCTCGGGCGAGGGCGAGCTGTAGGCGAGGCGGAGTGAGCCGGCGCCGCGGCCGTCCGGATAGAAGTCGGTGCCCTTGCAGTAGGTGACGCCGGCCTCGGTCGCGCGTGTCAGCAGCTCGCCCGCGTCGATTCCTTCGGGCAGGTTGAGCCAATTGAAGTAGCCGCCCTCGGGACGACTCCAGCTCGCGCTGTCGCCGAAGTGGCGCTCGAGCGAATTCAGCATCGCATCGCGGCGGGTGCGGAGAAGGTTGTTCATGCGCTCGAGGTTCGGCTCGAAGTGGCCGCGGCGGGCGAACTCGTAGACCGTTGCCGCAGGCAGGTTCGAGGGCGAGATGGTGGTCGAGGAGGCGATCAGCTCGAGCGGCTTGAGCAGCGGCTTGGGCAGGATCAGGTAGCCGACGCGGAGCCCCGGTGAGATGGTCTTCGAGAACGAGGAGGTATGGGCGATCTGACCGGCGATCGAGCCCTCGATCTCGAACATGGTCGGCGGCGCGGTGCCCTCGTAGCGGACGAAGCCGTAGGGATCGTCCTCGAGCACGAGCAGGTCGTACTCGTGCGCCAGCTCGACGATGCGCTTGCGGCGCTCGACCGAGAGCGTGCGCCCGCTCGGATTCTGGAAGGTGGGGATCGTGTAGAGGAAGGCCGGCTTGGGCCCGCGCTTCAGCTCGCGCTCGAGCGCCTCGGGGTCGAGCCCCTCGTCGTCCATCGCTACCGTGCTCACCTCGACACCGTGATTGCGCAGAATCAAGAGCGGACGGTCGTAGCTCGGCGCCTCGACCAGCACGCGGCCGCCGACGCCGCTCCAGAAGAACTGCTGGGCCAGGTAGACGAAACCCTGCAGCGAGCCGTTGGTGAGCAGGATCTGGCCCGGATCGATCGCGTAGCGCTCGCCCAGCCACTCCCTCAGTGGTGCGTAGCCGAGCCCGGTGCCGTACGAGAGAACGCTGGTTCCGTCGCGCTCGATCGCGCCCTTGGCACAGTCGGCCAGCAGCTCGACGGCAAGGCATTCAGGCGCCGGAGCGCCGCGAGCGAAGGAGATCATCCCCATGGAGCCGCAGCCTATCGAAGCGCGTCGATACGCTGCCGGTATGAACGACTGGATCGAGCGCGACGCGACCAGGGTTTGGCACGGCTTCACCCAGATGGCCACCTTTCCCCTGCAGGAGCCGGTCATCGTCGATCGCGCCGAGGGGCGCGAGCTGATCGACAGCGAGGGCCGGCGCTATTTCGACGCCATCTCCTCGCTCTGGGTGACGACGCTTGGCCACCGCGTGCCCGATCTCGACGCGGCCCTGACCGATCAGCTCGGCAAGGTCGCGCACACGACGCTGCTTGGAAACGGCAACCGGGCGGTCGTCGAGCTGTGCGAGGCGCTTGCCCGCGTTGTGCCGCTGAACGATCCGCACTTCCTCTTTGCCTCGGACGGCGCCTCGGCGGTCGAGCAGGCTCTCAAGTGCGCGCTGCAGTACTGGCGCAACATCGGCCTCGAAGAGAAGTCGGGCTTCCTCGCCCTGCGAGACGCCTACCACGGCGACACGGTCGGCGCCCTCTCGCTCGGAGACGGGTTTCACAGCGAGCACTTCGACCGGCTTCGCTTCCCGGTGCTGCGCGCCGCCGGCTACGCCACTCCGGGCTGGGCCGAGCAGGCCTGCAGCATGATCGCCTCGAGCGCCGAGCGCCTGGCCGCGGTCGTGATCGAGCCGCTCGTGCAGGCGGCCGGCGGAATGCAGATCGCGCGCCCCGACGAGGTGCGCATGCTGGCGGAGTGCTGCCGCGAGAACGGGGTGCTACTGATCTGCGACGAGGTGGCGACCGGGTTCGGGCGCACGGGCAGCCTCTTCGCCTCGCGCCGCTGCGGCATCCAGCCCGACCTGCTGGTGCTTGGAAAGGGCATCACCGGCGGCTATCTGCCGATGTCGGCGACGGTGGTGAGCGGGCGCGTCTACCTCGCCTTCATGGGCGAGGATCTGGGGCCCAGAACCTTCTACCATGGTCACTCCTACGGCGGAAACGCGCTGGCCGCCGCGGTCGCCAGCAGGCACCTCGAGCTGCTGGCCGAGTGGAACGTGCTGGCGAACGTGGAGGCGCGCTCGGAAGAGCTGGGGCGACTGATGAGCGAGCGCATCGCGCCGTTGCGCGCGGTGACAGGCGTGCGCCTGTGTGGGCTGCTCGGAGGAGTCGAGCTGGCGCCCTGGATCTCGGCGCGCGCTGTCTGCTCGGAGGCGGTGCGAAGAGGAGTTCTGCTCCGCTCGCTGGGCCAGGTGGTACCGCTGGTGCCGCCGCTGACGACCACGAGCGAGGAGCTGGAGCGAGTCGTCTCGGTGCTGGAGCAGGCGCTCGCCGCCGTCGGTGAGAATGGCGCCCATGGTTAGTCGCTGCCCTCGAGCCGTCGTTGAGCCGTGCTCAGCCGCGCTCAGCAGAGCGAGGCTGATTTGGCACGAAGCCGGCACATCGTGTTTGCGTTTCCCGGCTACCGTTTCACGACCCCGCGGGTGGGTGGATCATGGCGGGGGGCGGCGGAAAGCGGCGCCACTACAAGCGGTCGGCGGAGCCTTCAGCCAGTTATGAGCTCCGAGCCGACAACGCGCTGGAATGCTTTCGCGGAGCAGGCGCTCGCGGGCGAGCAGCTGAGCCTCGAGCAGGCGCTCGAGGTACTGGCGGCGCCCGACGAGGAGCTCATAGACCTGCTTGCCGCCGCCTTCCGTGTTCGCCGCCACCACTTCGGCAAGTTCGTCCGGCTCAACTTCCTGGTCAACGCGAAGAGCGGGCACTGCGGCGAGGACTGCGGCTACTGCTCGCAGTCGCGCGTCTCGACGGCCGAGATCCCGCGCCACCAGCTTCTCGCCAAGGACGAGCTGGTCGAGGCGGCCGAGCGGGCGCTCGAGCTCAAGGCTTCCACCTGCTGCATAGTCACCAGCGCGCGCAAGCCCTCGGCGCGCGAGCTGCACGGCGTGGCCGAGGCGGCCGAGGAGATCAAGCAGCGTCATCCAGAGCTGAAGCTGTGCGCCTGCCTGGGTGAGATCGACGCCGAGCAGGCGCGGTCGCTGCGCGAGTCGGGGATCGACCGTTACAACCACAATCTGAACACCGCCGCCAGCCACTACCCCGAGGTCTGCACGACGCACACTCATGCCGACCGAGCGCGAACGGTGGAGACCGTCGCCAGGGCCGGCCTCTCTCCCTGCTCGGGGCTGATCGTGGGGCTCGGCGAGACATCGGCTCAACTGGTCGAGGCTTGCTTCGCGCTCAGAGACTCGGGCACCGACTCGATCCCCGTCAACTTCCTGCTGCCGATCGAGGGCACACCGCTCGGGAGTCACGACCCGGGGCTCGATCCGCGCTATTGCCTGAAGGCGCTCTGCATGTTCCGGCTCGCCTGCCCCGAGCGCGAGATCCGGCTTGCGGCCGGGCGCGAGGTGCACCTGGGCTCGCTGCAGCCGCTCGCCCTCTACCCGGCCAACTCGATCTTCGTCTCCGACTACCTGACCGAGCCGGGCCAGGCGCCCGAGGACGATTATCGGATGATCGAGGAGCTCGGCTTCGAGATCGAGCCCGCCGGCTCGTGATTGGGCGCGGTTACTTCGTCACCGCCACCGACACCGGCGTCGGGAAGACGTTCGTGACGGCGGCGCTGGCCGCGACGCTCAGGGCCCGCGGGCGCGACGTCGCCGTCTTCAAGCCGGTGCAAAGCGGCGCCGTAGCCGACGACCCCTCCGGCGACGCCGTCCTGCTCGGCGCCGATTGCGTCTACGCCTTTTCCGCTCCGCTGGCTCCGCTGGTTGCCGCCCGCGCCGAGGGAAGGACGATCGAGCTGGAGCCGATCCTGGCGCGGGCCGGGGAGCTGGCGCGCGAGCACGAGCTTCTGCTGGTCGAGGGAGCGGGCGGGTTGCTCGTGCCGCTGGCAGACGATCTCGACCTGGCCGATCTGGCCGCGGCGCTCGGGCTGCCACTCGTCATCGTGGCACGCGCGGGGCTGGGCACGGTCAATCACACGCTGCTCACGATCGAGGCCGCAAGAGCGCGCGGACTCGATCTCGCCGGCGTCGTGTTGAACGGAAAAAACGACGAGAGCACGGCCGAGAACGCGGCGCTGATCGAGGAGCGCTCGGGAGTGCGCGTGCTGGCGCAGGTACCCCGGCTCGCCGATCCGGCCGATGCGGCAGGCTACCTCGATGAATTCCTGGGATAGCTGGCTGGAGAGCGAGCGCGCACGGCGCGAGCAAGGCGCACTCGAGCGCCGTTTACGGACGACCGAGCAGCCGGCCGAGCCGATCGCCTTTCGCGACGGCAAGCGCCTCGTCAACCTCTCCTCCAACAACTACCTCGGCCTGGCCGGGCACCCGGCGCTGATCGAGGCCGCCGCCCGCGGCGCAGCGCGCGGCGCCGGCGCGGGCTCCTCGCGCCTGGTGGTCGGTGGCGACAGCGCGACCGCCGCGCTCGAGCAGAAGATCGCCGCCTTCAAGGGCAGCGAGGCGGCGCTCGTCGTCGGCTCCGGCTACCTGGCCAACGTCGGCGCGATCGCGGCGCTTTGCGACCGCGACACGGCCATCTTCCTCGATCGCCTCGATCACGCCTCGATCGTCGACGGAGCGCTGCTGTCGGGCGCGCAGATCAACCGCTACCGGCATCTCGACCTCGATCATCTGGAGCAGCTGCTCGAGAGATCCGGCGCCGCGCGCAAGCTGATCGTCACCGACACGATCTTCTCGATGGACGGCGACACGGCGCCGCTGGACGAGCTGGTCGAGCTGAAGGACCAGTTCGGCGCGCTGCTCATGGCCGACGATGCGCACGGCGGCGGCGTCTTCGGCCCGCGCGGCGAGGGCTACGCGCACGAGCTCGGCCTGGCCGATCGGATCGAGCTGCAGGTCGGCACCTTCTCGAAGGCGTTCGGGGTCTACGGCGCCTACATCTCCGCCGACCGGACGCTGATCGGCCAGCTCGTCTCGACCTGTCGCACGCTGATCTATTCCACCGCTTTGCCGCCCGCGGTCATCGCCGCGATCGACGCCTCGCTCGAGCTCGTCGCGACGGCGGACGAGGCGCGGCGCGAGCTGCGCGTCAAGAGCGAGCGCTTCCGTACGCGACTGACCGAGCTCGGCTTCGACAGCGGCGCCTCGACGACCCAGATCATTCCCGCGCTCGTTGGCTCGAGCGAGCGAGCGCTCGAGCTCGCCCAGGAACTCGAGAAACGTGGCGTGCTT
>Ga0209014_10002524_pt1 | contig 10621 bp, 5 predicted proteins | sample BarGraNGADG00212_FD_184491 | JGI IMG/M metagenome (GOLD analysis project Ga0209014, IMG submission 184491) | Arctic peat soil microbial communities from Barrow, Alaska - Barrow Graham LP Ref core NGADG0002-212 (SPAdes) (version 2) | ecosystem: Environmental > Terrestrial > Soil > Wetlands > Peat... | reverse complement strand
GGACCTCTACAACCAGTGGTGGCAGGGCAAGGTCAAGTGGACCGATCCGGTCATCAAGGCGGCCTGGCAGAGCTTCGGCCAGATCGTCGCCCAGAGCTACGGCGGCGCGACGGCCATCAACGCGACCAACTTCGCAAACGCCGGCGACCCGCTCTTCAAGACGCCGCCGGGCTGCCTGTTCCTCCACCAGGCCAGTTTCATTACCGGCCTCGGCGGCTTCGTGAAGGCCAAGTCGGGCACCGACTACAACTTCTTCCCGTTCCCGGACATCAACACCCAGTTCACCGGAGCCGTCGAGGGCGCCGGTGACCTGTTCGGCATGTTCCACAACACGCCGGCAGCGGCCTCGCTGATGGCGTACCTCGTCACGGCTCCGGCCCAGGACATCTGGGTCAAGCTCGGCGGCGCGATCTCCGCCAACAAGAACGCGGTCGACTACCCGGACGACATCAGCAAGCGCTCCGCGGCGCTGCTGGCCAACGCCAAGACCTTCGTGTTCGACGCGTCGGACCTCATGCCGACCGCCGTGAACAACGAGTTCTGGGCCGACATCGTCAAGTACGTCCAGCACCCCGACCAGCTCGACGCGCTCCTGGCCGACATGGACAAGACGGTGGCTGGCCAGTAGACCACCTCGTTTGCCGGCGCGGGCGGTCGACGTGACCACCCGCGCCGGATCCAGCCACGGGAAGGAGCGGGCATGGATCCACGCCTGGTCACCGCGGTCATCGTCGTGCTGGGGGTCCCCGCAGTCCTCATCGGGTACATCTGGCTGACCGAGCGAGCGCTCGGCCTGCTCGGTCAACGCGCCCGGGCCGGACTTCGGCCGTGGCTGTGGTTGGCGCCGGCCCTCGCGTTCCTGGCCGTCTTCCTCGTCTACCCGACGATCGGCACGCTCGTCCGGAGCTTCCAGGACAAAACGGGTACGAGTTTCGTCGGGCTCGACAACTTCGCCTGGTTCTTCAACAACGACGCGTCCCTGCTCGCGCTGCGCAACAGCCTCATCTGGCTGGTGGTGCTGACGGCGCTGACCGTGGGCCTCGGGCTACTGATCGCGGTCCTCGTCGATCGGGTCCGCTACGAGACCGTCGCCAAGTCGGTCATCTTCGTCCCCCTGGCCATCAGCATGGTCGCGGCCAGCGTGATCTGGACGTTCATGTACTGGCGCTCGACGCCGCCGGACCCCCAGATCGGCACGCTCAACGCCGCACTTGGATCCGTTGGGGTCGGGCCTGTCGCCTGGATCCAGGTCTCGGACTTCGGCTTCAACAGCATCATGCTCGTCATCGTCATGGCCTGGATGTGGACGGGCTTCTGCATGGTGATCCTGTCCGCCGCCCTCAAGGGCATCAACCCTGAGCTGCTCGAGGCGGCCCGGGTCGATGGGGCGACCGAGCGCCAGGTCTTCCGCCGGATCACCCTGCCCCTCATGGCGCCGACGATCGCGGTCGTCACCACGACGATGCTGATCACCGCCCTCAAGGCTTTCGACATCGTGTACGTCATGACGAGCGGCCACTTCGACACGCAGGTGGTGGCCTTCCAGCTGATCCAGGAGCTCTACAACTTCAATAGCCCGGGTCGGGCGAGCGCGATCGGCATCATCCTGCTCCTCGCGATCATCCCGATCATGGCGTTCAACATCCGCCGCTTCCGCGCCCAGGAGGCCATCCGATGACAGCCATCCCGGCCGCGGCGGCCGACAGGAGCCCGGGACGTATCGGTCGCCGGATCCCGCTCCATTTCGTGGTCATCTTCCTGATGGTGGTCTGGCTGATCCCGACGATCGGCCTGCTCGTCAACTCGTTCCGGCCACCCGATGCGGTGACGTCGTCGGGCTGGTGGACGGCGATCTTCTCGCCGAGCCAGTTCACGCTCGACAACTACGCCCACGTCCTGGCCCAGAGCAACATGAGCGCGGGCTTCGTCAACAGCCTGTTCATCTCGATCCCGGCGACCGTGATCCCGATCATGGTGGCGGCGTTCGCCGCCTACGCCTTCGCGTGGATGAAGTTCCCGGGCCGCGACATCCTCTTCGTCGTCGTGGTCGGTCTCCTCGTCGTGCCGCTCCAGTCGACGTTCATCCCGATTCTCCAGCTCTACGGTCCGAAGGGCCTCAACATCGCCGGGTCCTTCCTGACCGTCTGGCTGGCCCACACGGGCTACGGCCTGCCGTTCGCGATCTACCTGCTGCGCAACTTCATGGGCGAGCTGCCGCGCGAGGTCTTCGAGTCGGCAGCGATCGATGGGGCGAGCCCGGTGACCGCCTTCTTCCGGCTTGCCCTCCCGATGACCGTGCCGGCGATCGCAGCGCTGGCCATCTTCCAGTTCCTCTTCACCTGGAACGACCTCCTGGTGGCGCTCGTCTACATCGGGGCCCAGAACCCCGACAACGTGCCGCTCACGATCGTCGTCTCCAACCTCGTCAGCTCCCTTGGTGGCGGCTGGCAGTACCTCGCCGCGGCGGCGTTCGTGACCATGGCCCTGCCCCTGGCCGTCTTCCTCGCGCTCCAGCGCTACTTCGTGCGCGGCATCGTGGGAGGAGCGGTCAAGGGGTGATCGCCGTCCGATTGCCAGGCCGGGTGCGCCCGGCCTGGCACGCGACCGAACCTCGCGCCATCGCCGAGCGCGAATGATGGCGGACCATCGCCCGCTCTACCCCGTGGACGCCTGGCGCATCCGCGAGCTCACCTTCGATCCGGCGTGGGCGCCCCGAAACGAGACGATCTTCTCCCTAGGCAACGGTCACCTCGGCCTCCGCGGCAACCTCGAGGAGGAGGCCGGCAACGTGGCCCACGGGACCTACGTGAACGGGTTCTTCGAGGAGGCCCCGATCGCGTACGGAGAGGTCGCCTACGGCTACGCGAAGAACCACCAGGTTCTCCTCAACGTGGCCGATGGGAAGCGGATCCAGCTCCACGTCGGAGCTGATCCCTTCGACCTCGCGACGGGATCGGTACGGGCGTACGAGCGGTCGCTCGATCTCCGAACGGGTGTCCTGACACGCTCCGTCCGGTGGCGCGCCCCGCACGGGGCCGTCGTCGACGTGGTCGCGCGTCGGCTCGTCTCGATCACGCGCCCAGAGGTCGCCGCGATCGACTTCGCGGTCACGCTCGCCGAAGGCGAGGCGACCCTCCGGGTCGTCTCGGCGATCAATGCGCGGGCGCGCAACCAGGACGTGTCGGACGACCCGCGCGTGGGGGCCCACCTCCCGGATGGCGCCCTCCGGACGGTTCACTACGAGGCGTCCGGCACGTGGGGCGCGGTCGTCCAGCGGACCCGGGCCACACGACTCGCGGTGGTCGCGGCCGCGGATCATGAGCTCAGGGGCGACGCGATCGCGGGAGCTGCCGCCGGACCTTCGTCGGTCGCCGGCGAGAACGGCGTCGCGATGACCGTGGAGATCGACGGCCACGCGGGGACTCAGTTGGGGCTGACCAAGTACCTGGCCTATTCCACCTCGCTCGACCACCCCGAAGAGACCCTGGTGACCCTTGCGCGCGAGGCGATCCGGGGTGCGCGCGACCGTGGCTTCGCTGGCCTGGTGGACGAGCAGCGGGCCGAGCTGAAGCGCTTCTGGAGCGTCTCCGACATCGAGATCGATGGTGACGGCGCCCTCCAGCAGGGCGTCCGCTTCAACCTCTTCAGCCTCTTCCAGTCGGCCGGCCGCGACGGCCGCACCAGCCTTGCCGCGAAGGGCCTCACTGGCGAAGGGTACGAGGGCCATTACTTCTGGGACACGGAGATCTTCGCCCTGCCGTTCTTCGTCTACACGCAGCCGGCGATCGCGCGCGCGCTGCTCCGGTATCGCTGCGGGACCCTCGACAAGGCGCGCGGACGGGCGGCCGAGATGAGCCAGCGGGGCGCGCTCTACCCGTGGCGCACGATCGGCGGAGACGAGGCCTCGGCGTACTTCCCGGCCGGCACGGCCCAGTACCACATCAATGCCGATATCGCCCATGCGATCGGGACGTACGTGAGCGCGACTGGCGACCGGACGCTGCTCAACGAGGGCGGTGCCGAGGTGATCTTCGAGACTGCCCGGCTATGGGCGGACCTCGGCGAGTACATTCCGTCGCAGGATGGGGCGTTCTGCCTCAACGAGGTGACCGGCCCCGACGAGTACAGGGCGCTCGTCAACAACAACTGTTACACGAACCTCATGGCAAGGGCCCACCTGCACCTCGCGGCGAGGCTGGCCGGCGAGATGGCCGCAGGCGCGCCGGCCGAGTACGAGCGGCTTGCCACGCGGATCGGTCTGGTGGCAAGTGAGGTGGCGGAGTGGCGGCGGGCCGCCGACCGGATGCGCGTACCGCGCGACCCCGGCCTGGGGATCCACGCACAGGACGACTCGTTCCTGAGCCTGGCTCGATGGGACTTCGCGGGGACGCCGCCGTCGATGTACCCCCTGCTGCTCCACTTCCACCCGCTGGTGATCTACCGCCACCAGGTCCTCAAGCAGCCCGACGTCGTGCTCGCCCAGGTGCTGCTCGGAACGCAGTTCTCGATGGCCGACAAGAAGCGCAACTTCGACTACTACGACCCGCTCACGACCGGCGATTCATCGCTGTCGCCCTGCATCCAGAGCGTGGCCGCCGCGGAGCTCGGCTACGCCAGCCTCGCCTACGAGTACTTCATGCGCACGGCCCGGATGGATCTCGACGATGTGAACGGCAACGTCTCCCACGGCGTTCATGCCGCGGCGATGGCGGGGTCGTGGGTCTCGCTCGTGTACGGGTTCGGCGGCCTGCGCGACGACGATGGGCGCCTCTCGTTCGCTCCGCGCCTCCCGACGGCGTGGAGCAGGCTGCGTTTCCGCCTCCTAATCGGCCACGCGCTTCTCCAGGTGACGCTGACCAGCCACACCGCGACGTACGAGCTCCTTGCGGGCGACGGCGTCGAGATCCGGCACTTCGGGCGCCCGCTCCGCGTTTCGGCCGGGCAGGCGGCCAACGCCGACCTGGATCCGCGTCTCGAGTGCGTGATCTTCGATCTCGACGGGGTCATCACGGACACTGCCGAGCACCATTTCCGCGCCTGGCAGCGGCTCGCCTCAGAGATATCGCTGCCGTTCGATCGCGACTTGAACGAGCGCCTCAAGGGCGTCAGCCGGATGGAGAGCCTCGAGATCATCCTGGAGAACGCCGGGCGGACCGAGAACCTCCAGGACAAGGTCCGGCTGGCGGAGCGAAAGAATGCCTACTTCCGCGAGCTCATCGCCGGCGTCGCGCCGACGGATCTCCTGCCGGGCATTGGAGACCTCCTGGCGGGTCTCCGCGCCCGCGGCACGAAGACTGCCATCGCATCGATGAGCCACAACGTGTGGGACGTCGTGCGCGGTCTCGGGATCGAGCCGTTGATCGACGTGATCGTCGATCCGGCAACCCTCGTGAAGGGCAAGCCGGACCCCGAGATCTTCATGGCCGCGGCGGAGTGGCTGGGCGTGCGCTTCGAAGACTGTGTCGGGATCGAGGACGCTCGCGCCGGCGTCGAGGCGATCAAGGCGGCACGGATGATGGCGGTCGGGGTCGGTCGGGACCTGCCCGGAGCGGACTGGGTCGTGGCGGACACGCAGAGCCTCACCGTCGACGCGCTCGAGGCGCTGTTCACGGCGCCGAGTTCCGTACCCGCTCGCGGCGCTGCTCGGTAAGCCCTGCCGCCCTGGGCCGGACGCTCCCCTACCCGGCCAGGCTGGCGCGCAGTCCGGCGACCCGCTCCTCGAGCTCCGCGGCGCGTGCCCGCGCCCGCTCGACGACCGCCGGTGGTGCACCGGCGATGAAGCGCGGGTCGGCCAGGCGGGTTCGCGCCCCCTCGAGCTGCGCCTCGGTCCCGGCGAGCTCCCGCTCCAGGCGCGCACGGTCGCGGGCCGCGGCGTCCCGATTTGGGGCGGCCGGACGGATCAGCGCCTCGATCGGGCCCGCGGCAACCGCCAGCCCGCCGGGGGCCCCGGAGCGAAGCGTCCCGGCATCGGGGACCACGGTCAGCGGCCGCGCATGGGCCAGGCGCTCGAGGGCGGGTGCCAGGGCGTCGAACGTGGGGCCGAGCCCCGGAGGGAGCGCGACCTCCACCGCGAGCCAGGCCGACGGATCCAGCTTCGCCTCCGACCGGGCGTTTCGAAGGGCACGCACCAGCTCGATGAACGCGCCGACCTCCGCCTCTGCCGCCGCGTCCGCCGGCAGCGCGGCGGGCCAGTCCGCCACGATCAGGAGGTCGGGATCACCGGACGCGCGTGGCATCTCCGCCCACAGGGCCTCCGTGATGAACGGCATGACCGGGTGGAGAAGGCGGAGGTACCGGTCGAGCGCCTCGACGAGCGTCCACCAGGTCGCCTCGCGCGTGGCGGCCGGCAGCGACTCGTCCGCGAGCCGGACCTTCGCCAGCTCCAGCGCCCAGTCGCAGAACTCGCCCCAGATGGAGTCGTAGAGGACGCGCGTCAGCTCGCCGAAGGAGAAGTCGGCGAGCGCCACATCCGCTGCCACGACCGCAGCGCCGACGCGGCTCCGCAGCCAGCGCTCCGCCGGGCCGAGCCGGGCCGTGTCAGGGGCGACGCGCGGCGCGTCGGGCGGGATCGTGGACGGGCGTGCGCCCAGCACGAAGCGCGCCGCGTTCCAGAGCTTGTTCGCGAAGTTGCGCGCGTTCTCCAGCTTCTCGGCGCTGAACTTCTGGTCGTTGCCCGGCGCCGCGCCGTGGATCAGGGCAAAACGAAGCGCGTCCGCGCCGGACTCGTCGATGGCCTCGAGCGGATCGACGACGTTGCCCGTCGTCTTCGACATCTTCTGGCCGTACGGGTCCCGCACGAGGCCCGACAGGTAGATGACCTCGAACGGCGCGGCGCCGGTGAAGTGGAGGCCCAGCATCATCATCCGCGCAACCCAGAAGAAGATGATGTCGTAGGCCGTCTCCATGACCGTGCCCGGGTAAAAGCGGGCGAGGTCCGGGGTGGCCTCCGGCCAGCCCAGCGTCGAGAAGGGCCACAGGCCCGAGCTGAACCACGTGTCGAAGATGTCGGGGTCCTGCACGAGGTCCGCCGCCGGCCGGCCGCACGTCTCGCAGGAAGCCGGGCCCTCCGGTGCCGCCGTCACCGTGATGTGGCCATCCGGGCAGTACCACGCCGGGATCCGGTGTCCCCACCACAGCTGGCGGCTCACGTTCCAGTCGCGGATCTCGGTGAGCCAGTGCTCCCACACCTTCTCGAAGCGCTCGGGGAGGATCACCGTCCGCCGGCTGCGAGTGGCGGCCAGCGCCTCCGCGGCAAGCGGGGCCGTCCGCACGAACCACTGCGTCTTGAGGCGTGGCTCCACGGCGTCGTGGCTGCGCTGGCACCGACCCAGGATCATCTCGTGGGGCGTGCTCGCGACGAGGTCCCCGGCGGCCTCCAGGTCGGCGAGAATACGCTGCCGAGCCGCGTACCGCTCGAGGCCCGCGTAGAGGCCGCCCGCCGGCGAGATGTGGCCAACGTCGTCCATGACATCGACGAACGGGAGGCCGTGGCGCTGGCCCGTGGCGTAGTCGTCGTGATCGTGCGCCGGCGTGATCTTGACGGCACCGGTCCCGAAGGCCCGGTCCACCACGGGATCCGCGATGATCGGGACGTCGCGCTCCACGAAGGGAATCCGGACGCGCCGGCCGACGATGGCCGCGTACCGGGCGTCGTCCGGGTGGACCGCCACGCCGGTGTCGCCAAGGATCGTCTCGGGGCGCGTGGTCGCCACGCTGATCGTGGCCGCCGGATCGGGCGCTCCGGTCGCCTCGTCCAGCAGGTGGTAGCGGATCGTCCAGAGCGTGCCCGTCTCGGGCGTCGCCACGACCTCGAGGTCGGAGAGGCTGGTCCGGCAGCCCGGGCACCAGTTGATGAGCGTCTCGCGGCGGTACGCCAGGCCCTCGCCGTAGAGGCGCGCGAACGCCTCGCGCACGGCGCGCGCGGACACGGCGTCCATCGTGAAGCGCAGCCGGCCCCAGTCCAGGCTGGCCCCGAGCCGCCGCTGCTGGCCGAGAATGACGAGCCTGGTCTCGTCGATGAACTGCCACATCCGCTCGAGGTAGCGCTCGCGGCCCAGGCTCGCCCGCGTCTGGCCCTCCGCGGCGATGACGCGGTCCAGGACGAACTGGGCCGCGATGCTCGCGTGGTCGAGGCCCGGCAGGAACAGCGCGGGGCGGCCCTGCATCCGGGCGTGGCGCGTCATCAGGTCCTCGACGGCGCTCCGCTGCGCGTGGCCCAGGTGCAGGCTGCCCGTCACGTTCGGCGGCGGCTGGATGAGCACGAACGGCGGCCTGGAACCGTCCGCCCGCGATCCCGCGCCGTCGGGCGCGAAGACGTCCGCGGCAAGCCAGTGTTCGTAGATCGCGCCCTCCACGTCGCCGGGCCGGTAGGCCTTCGCGAGCCCCGGGCCCGCTTGCCCCTGCGTCATCGCGTGCTCCCTCCGAGAACGAACAACCCCGCTCGTCCAGCGGACGAACGGGGTCGTGGTACCACCTGCTGGTTCGGCCGTCGGCCGCGGCCGGTCATCCCGGCCGGGACGCCTCGCGGCGTACGCGGCAGCCCTCTCGACGCGCTATCGGGCGTCTTCCGTCACGGCTCGCGAGCGACGTTCACGCCGGGGTCGCCGCGCGGCTCGCACTGTCCCGCGCTCGCTTCGGCCCCTGCCGGCGCTACTCCTCCCGGTCACCGCCGTGAGGGCCGGAGTGTAGCACGGGCCGCCACGCGCTCCGAGCCGACGCTCGCCCCCGGGCCGACGCTTGCCCCCGGGCCGACGCTCGCCCCCGGGCCGACGCGAGCCTCGTGGGAGCCGCGAGATCCCGACCGACGCATCGTTCAGCGAATCGCCTCGAGGATGAGCGCCTCGTCCGGCGCGAGGACCACGGAGGCCCCGGCGTCGATCACCGCGTCGCGCGACGATGCCCGGGCGGTGTCGAACAGGAGCCGCCAACCGGGCGCCTCGCGGTTCCCCGGCAGGTCCCAGGCGGCCTCGTCCCGACCGGGGTTAAGGAGCACGAGGATTCGCTGCCCGGGAATCTCGCGCGTGTAGGCGACGAGATCGCCGTCCGCTGCCGGATGCAGCTGGAGCGATCCGACCTGCAGCGCGGGCGTGGCCGCCCGCAGGGCGAGGAGGCGACGGTACGTCGAGAGGACAGAGCCGGGGTCCGCGCGCTGGACCTCGACGTTGCGGACCTCGACGTCCGGCGCGAAGCGGAGCCACGGCCGGCCGGCCGTGAACCCTGATCCGGGCCCCGGCGACCACGGCATCGGCGTCCGGCATGCCGTGCGATCCCACGGGTGGGACTCGGGGCCGAACCGGAAGGCGGGCGGGTCGACGCTCTCTTCGGGCGGGACCTCGACGTCGCGCATGCCGATCTCTTCGCCGTAGTAGAGGAACGGCGTGCCGCGCACCGTGAGGAGGAGGACCGCGGCGGCGCGGGCGACCGCGTCCGCGTCGGACGCCCCAGCCATGTTGGCGAGGCGCGACGCCTGCCGGGGCCGGTCGTGATTCGACAGGACCGCGGTCGGCCATCGCTCGTCCCGGAACGCGGCCTCCCGAATCTCGAGCGCGGACCGGATGGCGGACGCGGTCCAGGCCGCCTCGATGAGCGTCCAGTCGAAGACGAGGTGGCGGCCCGCTGTCAGGCCCGCCGCGACCGCGGCGTTCCCGTCGAAGAGCTCGCCGACGGACATCCGCCCCGGCTTCTCGTCGAGGATCGCCCGGAACCGCCCGATCAGCGCCGGGAAGTCCGGCTGGTCGCGGTCGTACAGGTGCTCCAACCGGTCCCACCCCGTCCCGCCGGGGTGGATCGGATCGGACGGCAGGTCCGGGTGCTTGAGGAAGAGATTGAAGACATCCAGCCGGAAGCCGTCGACACCGCGCCCCAGCCACCCGCGGACCATCCGGAGCTGCGCCTCCTCGAGGGCCGCATTCCGCCAGTTCACGTCCGGCTGCTCCACCAGGAAGGTGTGGTAGTAGAACTGGCCCCGACGTGGCTCCCACTCCCAGCCGGGGCCGCCGAAGAACGAGACCCAGTTGTTCGGCGGGAGGGGCTGCCCGTTTTCGCCCATGCCGGACGGGTCGCGCCAGAGGTACCAGTCGGCGTGGGGTCCATCGCGGCTCGCGCGCGACGACGCGAACCACGGATGGGCGTCGCTCGTGTGGTTCATGACGAGGTCGAGCACGACCCGGATGCCCCGTCGATGGGCCTCGGCAACGAGCCGATCGAAATCGTGCTCCGAGCCGAACACCGGATCCACGCGCTCGTGGTCCGCGACGTCGTAGCCGCCGTCGAGGCCGGGCGACGGGTAGATCGGCGACAGCCAGATCGCATCGACGCCCAGGCCCTCACGTCCCAGGTGGTCGAGGTGGTCGATGATCCCGGCCAGGTCGCCGACGCCGTCGCCGTTCGCGTCGGCGAAGCTGCGCGGGTAGACCTGGTAGATCACGCCGCGCTGCCACCAGTCGTCGCCGAACCGTGCGCCCTCGACCGGCGGGGCGTGCCCGCTCACCCCGGACAGGTCCGTCGTCGGGATGCCCGTAGCCCGGCGCCCGTCAGGCGGTGGCGCCCTGGGCCGCCAGCCACCCGGCGTAGTTCGTCTCGTCCACGCCGTCGTCGATCTCGGTCTTCGTCAGGAGGAGCG
>Ga0209014_10002523_pt1 | contig 10621 bp, 10 predicted proteins | sample BarGraNGADG00212_FD_184491 | JGI IMG/M metagenome (GOLD analysis project Ga0209014, IMG submission 184491) | Arctic peat soil microbial communities from Barrow, Alaska - Barrow Graham LP Ref core NGADG0002-212 (SPAdes) (version 2) | ecosystem: Environmental > Terrestrial > Soil > Wetlands >... | reverse complement strand
CCGTGTTCGTGACGCTGCTGGTGATCATCCGTGTTCGTGACGCTGCTGGTGATCATGAACCCGCCCGGAGCAGTGCCGATCTTCCTGGGACTGACGGCATCGCTGACCCATGCACAGCGGTTGGTCGCCGCGCGCCGCGCCTCGCTGGTGGCCCTGGGGGTGATCGCGGCATTCGCCGTGTTCGGCCAGCAGATCCTGACCTATCTGCACATCAGTCTGGCCGCGCTGCAGGGCGCCGGCGGCCTGCTTCTGCTCCTGGTGGCGCTGCAGTTGCTGGTCGGCCAGGAGTCGGGGGTCAACTCCGATGCCGGGGTCAACGTCGCGTTGGTGCCGCTGGGCACCCCGATCCTCGCAGGTCCGGGTGCGATCGTGGCAACGATGCTGGCTGTGCGGGCGGCCAACGGCGTCGGGGGTTTCCTGGCAGTGGCGGTGGGGCTCGTCGCCGCGCTGCTCATCGTGTGGCTGTTCCTGCGGTTTGCCGGGCAGGTGCACAAGCTGCTTCGAGACAGCGGCACGATGCTGGTCACCCGGATCGCTGGCCTGCTGCTGTCGGCCATCGCCGTGCAGATGGTCGCCAACAGCGTGCGGGCTTTTGTGACCACCGGCAGCTAATCTTCCAGCGTGAGCGACGCGCCGGAACAGCAGAGGTTCAGCGGTATGGCGCAACCTCTCTACTCCGCCAGCCCCAGCAAGCTGCTGGCCTGGCTCGACTGTCCTCGCCGCTACCGCATGCAGTACCTCCAGCGGCCCAGGCCAGCCAGCCGGCCACCACGGGCACACATGTCCGTCGGGGTGGCCACACACAACGCTCTGCGGGACTTCTGGGACCTGACACCGGTCGAGCGCACGCCGGCGGCGGTGGAGCGGCTGGTGCGTCAGTCCTGGATCGACGTCGGCTTCCGCGATTCGGAGCAGTCCGCCCAATGGCGTGTTCGCACGACGAATCGAGTGACGGAGTACCTGCGGGGCATCGACCGCCAAAGACAGCCGCTGGGTGTTGAACGCACCGTGTCGCTGCACACCGCCGCGCTGGCCGTGACCGGGCGCCTCGACCGGCTCGATGACCGCGACGGTGAGCTGGTGGTGGTCGACTACAAGACCGGGCGGGCGCGGCTGAGCGACGACGACGCACGAACCTCATTGCCCCTGGCGTTATACGCGGTCGCGGTGGCCGCCATGTTCGGTCGCCGCTGCGAACGGGTCGAGCTTCATGAACTGTCCACGGGAAGCGTGCTGTCGCACGTGCATACTTCCCAGTCCCTGCAGCGCAAGGTGGCCGAGGCTGAGTCGATCGCCCTGGACCTGCGCAAGGCCGACGCCGACTACGCCGAGCTGGGGGTTGAGTCGCCGCGCTTCGAGCCGCGAGTCGGCCCGATGTGCATGTGGTGCGACTTTCGGGCCCACTGCCCGGCCGGTCAGCTGGTTGGTCCGGAGAAGTCCGACTGGGCAGGGCTGGAGACCGAAAGCTCTGCGGGCGTGGAGCTTAGGGACTGACCGAACAGCGTGTGGACTACGGCCACATTATTGCGATCTGATGTGGCTCGCTCGCACATGGAGGTGTCTTCAGTTCCTCCATATCGTGGTCAGTAAGCCGCTCGCAAAGCCACCATGTGTGCCCCGCGGACTTCTGTGGCTCACAGGTCAAGGAGGGCTGGATGGACGGCGTCGAGCCAGTGCAAGGACCCCTGAAATCCGCGGTCCCGCTGCTGCAGACATCAGGGCTAACCAGGGACTTCCGAGGTTTCCGGGCCGTCGACGGGGTCGACCTCACCATCACCGCGGGCACCATTCACGCCCTAGTCGGACCCAACGGTGCGGGTAAGACCACGCTGTTCAACCTGCTGACCGGATTCCTCGCGCCGAGCTCAGGCTCGATCTTGTACTGCGGCCAGGACATCACCGGCAAGGCGCCCGAGCAGATTGCCCACCTCGGGATCGCCCGGTCCTTCCAGATCACCAGCCTCTTCGACCAGCTGACCGGCCTGGAGCATCTGGAACTGGCCCTGGCCAGCCCCACCGGTCTGGGCATGCGGTTCTGGCGCTCGGAACGACAGATGAGTCGGTTCCGGCCGCGGTCCCTGGAACTGATCCAGGAGGTCGGTCTAGCTCACCTCGCTGACAAGGTTGTTGGCGCCCTGGCCTACGGCCAGAAACGCGCCCTCGAACTTGCCCTGGCCCTGGCTCTCGACCCGTCGCTGCTCCTGCTCGACGAGCCGACGGCGGGCATGGGCCTGGAGGACGTCGACCGCACGATCGCCCTGGTCAAGAAGGTTGCCAGGGGCCGCACCGTCGTGTTCGTCGACCACAACATGCACGTCGTTGGCAGCCTTGCAGATCAGGTCACGGTGCTACAGCAGGGCAGGATCCTCGCCGAAGGAAGCTACGAACACGTGCGCATGGACGACAAGGTCATCACCGCCTACCTGGGGCATGCTCATGCTTGAGATTGTGGGGCTGTCCGCCTGGTATGGCGAGGCGCGTGTTCTGTCGGACGTCTCTTTGAGCGTTCACGCAGGCGAGGTTGTCACCCTTGTCGGCCGCAACGGTGCGGGCAAGACCACGTTGCTGCGTTCCGTCATGGGCCTGCATCGCCAGATCGAGGGCACCGTTCGTTTTGACGGGAGCGAGCTGGGCCACAGGTCACCAGAGCGTCGGGCCAGGGCGGGCCTGGGTTGGGTTCCTGACGATCGCGGTATCTACGCCAGCCTCACCGTCTTGGAGAACCTCCTGCTGCCTCCGGTCGTGCACCCGGATGCATGGTCGCTGGATCAGGTTTATGAGGCCTTCCCGGTCCTGGCGGACCGCCGAAGCTCGATGGGCACTCAGCTCTCTGGTGGCGAGCAGCAAATGCTCGCGATCGCCCGCGTCCTGGTGATGGGCTCCCGGCTCCTGCTGCTGGATGAGCCCAGTGAGGGCCTGGCTCCGGTGATCGTGCAGCGGATCGGGCAGATCATCGGCGAGATCAAGGCTGCGGGAGTCGCGGTCCTGCTCGTGGAGCAGAACGTCAAGTTCGCCGCGAGCGTCGCCGACCGTCACTACCTGCTTGCTCAGGGACAGGTCGTGGAGTCCTTTGACAACAAGAGCTTCCAGTCCCGTGAGAGCGAGCTGTTGACCTACTTGGGGATCTGACCTACCTCCTGGATCAGAACCCGCTGCGGGGACCACTGGCCATCTGGATAACCGGCACCATCAACACCCCTTTGGAGGGGACATGCGAAGCAGGAAACCAGCCGCTGTACTTGCGGCAGCAGTGTGTAGCAGCCTTGCCCTCGCCGCGTGCGCCGGTGGTCCGAGTGCGGCCGCCGGCAAGCTCAGCGATGGCAAGGTCGTGATTGGCCTGCTGAACGACCAGTCTGGCGTCTACAAGGACGTGTCCGGCCCGAACGCCAAGGTCGCGATCCAGATGGCGATCGACGATTACAAGGCCAAGTACGGCGCCAAGGCAGTTGCAAAGACCATTGAGATCGTCACCGCAGACCACCAGAACAAACCCGACGTCGCCAACACCAAGGCGCAGGAGATGTACGACCGGCAGAACGCCGACATCATCTTGGACGTCCCGACCTCCTCAGCCGCGCTCGCGGTCGCCAACGTCGCCAAGGAACGCAAGAAGCTCTTCATCGACGTGACCGCCGGCACGACCGCGCTGACCGGGAAGTCCTGCAACAAGTACACCTATGCCTGGGCGTACGACACCGCCATGCTCGCCAAGGGCACCGGTGCAGCCGTCGTCAAGAACGGCGGCAAGAGCTGGAGCATCGTGTACCCCGACTACGCGTTCGGCCAGGACATGCAGAAGTCGTTCACCGCCGCGGTCACTGGTGCTGGTGGCACGGTACAGCAGACCATTTCGACGCCGTTCCCCAATGACAACTTCGCCACGTTCATCACCAAGGCCGCATCCACCACCCCGCAGGTCATCGGGATCATGGCCGCTGGTGGTGACCTGATCAACTTCGTCAAGCAGTACAACCAGGCGGGAATGCAGAGCAAGGCTCAGCTGGCCGTCGGTCTGATGTTCATCACCGACATTCACTCCCTGGGGGTCGACCAGTTTGCCGGTACAAGCTTCACGGACCCGTGGTACTGGAACATGGATGCCAAGAACAAGGCGTGGGCTGACAGGTTCCAGGCCAAGACCGGCACCCGTCCCACTTTCGCCCACGCGGGCAACTACTCCGCCGCGATGAACTACCTCGAGGCCGTTCAGGCCGCCGGCACTGATAACTCCGACGCCGTGATCAAAGCGCTCGACGGCAAGAAGATCAACGACGTCTTCCTGCGCAACGGTCAGATCCGCTCCGATCACCGAGTCGTCCATGACGTCTACCTGGCCAAGGTCAAGAGCAAGGACCAGGTCACGCAGCCGTGGGACTACGAGAAGATCGTCCAGACGATCCCAGCCGCCGAGGCGTTTGAGCCGGTCTCGGCCGCCTGCAAGATGTGACCCGGTCTCCGGGGTCCGCGCCTCGGGGCCGGGCCCGGGGGCACTTCCCAGTTCCAGGAGCGTCATGAGCGCATTCGTCCAATACACCGTCCAAGGGCTCGCCGCGGGCGGCTTCTACGCCCTAGCAGCGCTCGGGCTTGCCGTGATCTTCGGGGTCCTCGGCGTCGTGAACTTCTCACATGGCGCCTGCTACATGCTCGGAGCGGTAGCCGCTGCGGTCCTTCTCGATGTGCTGCATGTGCACTTCTGGGTCGCCCTCGCGATCGTCCCGATCCTGCTGTTCTTCGTCGGCGTGCTGATGGAGCGGCTGTTCATCCGCTGGCTGCTGCGACTGGACCCGCTCTACAACTTCCTGCTGACCTTCGGCCTCTCGTTGATCCTTGTCGACGTGGTCAAGCGCCGGTATGGCGTCTCGGGCCTCCCTTACGAACGGCCGGCGGGGCTGCAGGGTCAGCTGCAGATCGGCGGCGTCGGCCTGCCGATGTACTCGGTCTTCGTTTGTCTTCTCTCATTGCTGGTCTGTGGGCTTGTCTGTCTCCTTCTCACCAGGACCCGGATGGGCATGATCGTGCGGGCATCTACCGAGGATGCGGATCGCACCCGTGCTTTGGGGATCAACGTCGGGCGCTGGGTCACTCCGGTCTTCGGCTTCGGTATCGCCCTTGCTGGGCTCGCCGGCGTCATGGCCGCGCCGTTTCGCGCGATCACGGCCGATATGGGCGGCAACTTCGTGATCATCCTCTTTGCCGTGGTCGTCATCGGCGGCCTCGGCTCGATCCTCGGCGCGGTCGCCGCCGGCTTCCTGGTGGGCCTGGTCGAGGCCTACGGTCAGGCCTACGCCCCGACGTTTGCCCAGGTCGCCATCTTTGTGCTCATGGCCGGGGTGGTCCTGTTCCGGCCGGCTGGACTGTTCGGACGGGATGAAAACGCATGACCCAACACATGAAGACCAGTTCCAGCACCTTGGACACCGCGGAGCTTGACGGCGCGGAACCCGACGTCGCGACGCCGTTGCCAAAAGGCCGTCGCCGAAGCCCGGCCCGCGCGATCATGCTGGCGGTCGGCCTGGTCGCCGCTCTCGCCCTGCCGTGGCTCGTGTACCCGCCAGTGGCCATGGACATCGCGGCCTGGGCACTTTTCGCGATCTCGGTCGACCTGCTGCTTGGCTATACCGGTCTGCTGTCGTTCGGGCACGCCGCGTTCTGGGGATCGTCTTCCTATGTCACCGGGCTCATCGCGATCCACTGGGGCGTGCCGTTCCCGCTCGCGATCCTGGGTGGCGTGCTCTTCGCCATGGTGATCGCCGTCCCGATCGGCTATCTGTCCGTCCGCCGGACCGGCATCTACTTCGCCATGGTGACCTTGGCGTTCGCCCAGATGGTCTACTTCGTCGCCAACCAGCTCAGTGGTCTGACGGGGGGCGAGAACGGCCTCCAGGCGATACCGAAGAACTTCTTCGGTATCGCCTCCGTCGAGACGGACCCCTTCTTCTTCTACTACGCCGCGATCGGGCTGATCCTGATTGGCATCTGGGCCGCCTGGCGGATCATTCACTCCCCGTTTGGGCGGGTCCTGGTGGCCATTCGCGACAATCCGGCTCGCGCGAGGGCCCTGGGCTACAACGTGGATCGCTACAAGATCATCGTGTTCGTCCTGTCGGCCGGGTTGGCCGGGTTGGCCGGTGGGGTGTTCGCCATCAGCCACGGTTTCACCTCACTTCAAGAGCTGGACTGGACCACCTCGGGCAAGGTCGTGCTCATCACGGTCCTGGGTGGGATCGGCACCCTGTGGGGAGGCCCGCTGGGCGCGGCGATCGTCGTCACCCTCCAGGACAGGCTGACCTCGTCCGGTTTCGAGGGAACCGACATCATCTTGGGCTCGGTCTTCGTGGTGATCGTCCTGCTGTTCCGTCACGGGATCTGGGGCACGGTCCGGGACCTGCTGGGGCGCCGAGTTAAGGCACGACAAGACCCGGGTGACTAAGACGACGATGAATCGGCAGGCTGACGGGAGATGAGGTGCAGGCGCAGGGCGACCTGCACCTCCATCGAACGGTCGGGCTGCTGCCAGCCCTCATCGAGCAGCTTGGTGATCCGTTCCAGGCGCTGGGTGACCGTGTTGACGTGGATTTGCAGTGCCTCGCGGGTGCGTGCCAGGTTTGTCGTTGATGAAATAGGCCTGGAGGGTGCCGATCAGGTCGGTGCCACGCTCTGCGTCGTAGTCCAGGACTGGTCCGAGGGTGCGTCGCACGAACGGTGTGACGTCACGGCGGTCGCCGAGCAGCACCCCGAGAAAGCCGAGCTCGGTGGCGCTGGCACCCTCGCCGCCTCGTCCGAGCGCCTCCAGCGCCTCCAGGCAGCGCCTCGCCTCCCGCCGGGCTGCTGGCACTTGCTCCGGTCTGTCAATGGCCGCCGATGCGCCGGCGGTCACGGGGGCTGACAGCGCCCCCGCGAGCTCCTCGCACACCTTTCGGGCGGCTTCGCCCGGGTCGTTCAGCGGGACCAGGAGCACGACCGCCCCCTGCCGCTCTGTTGATAGACCGCGAAGCTGGCCAGCCAGGAACGAAGCTGCGGCAACCAGTCGTGACCGGTCGCCGGAAGAGCTCCGTGCCACGACCACCGTGTGAGGTCCGTCCAGGTCAGCGCCGACGCGACGGGCCCGCTCGCGCAGGTTGTCGATGTCGCGCAGGGGCCCGTCAAGGAGGTCGTCAAGGAGCTCGCCCTTGACCCGGCTCTCGGTCTGTGCCACCGACCTGCGAAGAAGAAGTAGCAGCGCCGTGACTAGTGCCGCCCGCTCGAAGGTGCGCTGGTCGTACTCGTTGAGTTTATGTTCGGTGCGCAGCAGTAGCGTTCCGAGAGGTTCGGGCCCGGCCGTCACGCAGACTGCCCACCAGTGGTCGCGCCGCACTGCTCGACCCGCGGTGCGGGCAGCTGCGCTCATACGTGGGACGTCGATGCTCAGGCTGTCCGACGAGCCGGCTGTCGTGGCCAGGGTTCGGTCCTCGGTGTCCAGGACCCACAGCGCACCTCCGAGAACCTCGGATACCGCAGCGGCCACTTCGTTGACGTCCCCGCCTCGCAAGACCAGCTGGGTGAACCGGTCGTGCGCGTCGGATGCGCGTTCGATGCCCTTTGTGTGCTCGCGCAACAGCGTGCCGGCGGTGTTCAGCTCATCCAGAGCCACGCTGGTCTCGCTGAGCAGGCGGGCGTTGTCCAGAGCGATCGCAGCGTGCGCTGCCAGGGTGACCAGGAGCGAGACATCATCGCGGCCGAAGGGGCGTTCGCTTCGATTCGAGGCATACAGCACACCGATCACGTTGACACCCAGGACGAGGGGCACGCCGAGGATCGAAACCAGCCCCTCTTCGGCTACGGCGTCGTTGATCGGGTCCGTGTGGTGGAACCGCTTGTCCTCAAAGTAGCGGGCGCTGGTGTAGGGAGTGGCCGTCTGTGCGACCAGGCCGCCGAGGCCTGCGCCCATCGGCAGGCGCAGACTGCGAAACGCCGCTGAGGTGATGCCGTCCACGACCCGCATGTAGGTGTCACCCACGTTGTCGTCGTTGAGTGAGAGATAGGTGACGTCGCTGTGCAGGAGCAGCCGTGCTCGGTGCACGATCGCACGCAGTACCGCGTCGACCTCACGCAACGCGGCAAGGTCGTTGGCGGTCTCGTAGAGCGCACTGAGCTCAGCCTCGCGACGGCGTCGCTGGTCGAGGATCGCGCGTACGCGCAAGGCCAGGGTGCGGGCGCGTTCGAGCTCGGCGATCACTTCGGCGTCTTCCCCGCGGGATCGGGCCGCGATGACGGGAGCCTCGAACTCCACGGGAGCAGCCTCCCGAACGAGCAGTTCCAGCAGGGCGAGTGTGGACATGCCCCCGATTCTGCCCCGGCTGGGTGTCCTCGGTTGAGGGGGAGTCACCCCGCCGGTCAGTGTGCGGTCCACCCACCGTCGAGACAGAAGGAGCTACCCGTGACCGAGTCCGCATTTTTGCTGCACAAGAACAGCGCCAGGGCGGCGACCTCCTCAGGCTCGATGAGCCGTTTGACCGCCACGGGCGCGAGCATGATCTGCTCCAGGACCTCACTCTCGCAGATGCCGTGGGTCAGCGCCTGGTCAGCGATCTGGGCCTCCAGCAGGGCTGTGCGCACATACGCGGGGTTGATGCAGTTGGACGTCACACCGTGCGCTGCCCCTTCCAGGGCTGCGACCTTCGAGAGACCCTCCAGAGCGTGTTTGGCCGACACGTAGGCGCTCTTGTACGCAGAGGCGCGCAGTCCGTGGACCGACGAGACGTTGATGATCCGGCCCCATCCACGCTCGTACATGTGAGGAAGGGCGCCCCCGATGATGCGGAACGGCGCCTCCAGCATGACCCGCAGGATGAATGAGAACTTCTCCGGCGGGAACGACTCCAGCGGGGCCACGTGCTGCACCCCCGCGTTGTTGACCACGATGTCGACGTCGAGGTCGAGGTCCGCGATGGCGTCCAGGTCGGACAGATCGGTTATCACGGCGAGGCCTCCGATCTCGTCGGCGACGGCTTTAGCGGCGACGTCACGGTCGAGGATCGTAACGCTGGCACCGGCCTCGGCGAACGCGGCGGCGATCGCCTTGCCGATCCCGGATGCACCACCGGTCACCAAAGCGCGTCGCCCAGCCAGAGGTCGCGGATTCTGTTGCTGGGCTGGGGTCATGCCTCGACGCTAGCGGCGGCTCGAGGGCCCCGGCATGGTGCGCGTCCACACTCTTGGGTCGTGAGCAGTGGAGCCCAGGGACTAAAACGCGCTGCATGGGGCGGCCGGTGACAGACTGTTCCCCAACCCAAGGCAGTTGGAGAGGCATGAACAGTGACTCAGGCAACCCAAGATCGCGAACAGGATAAGAGCCTTGAACAGGACGAGCGACCGGTAACGCGCCTGGGCACGATCGTGGCCGTTGCCAACCAGAAGGGCGGGGTGGCCAAGACGACGTCGGTCGCCTCTTTGGGGGCGGCGTTCGTCGAGCTCGGCAAGAGGGTGCTGCTCGTCGACCTTGATGCTCAGGCCTGTCTGACCTTCAGCCTCGGAGTTGATCCCGAGACGGTCCAGGTGAGCATCAACGAGGTCCTGGTCGGACGTGGTGTCTCGGCCCGGGATGCCATCGTGGAGTGCGCCGATGGCGTCGACCTCGTCCCGAGCGTCATTGAGCTCGCAGGTGCCGAGGCGCAGCTGCTGCCCAGGCCCGGTCGTGAGTTCGTGCTGCGCTCGGTGCTGGAGCCGCTGCGGCACGACTACGACGTGATCCTGGTGGACTGCTCGCCTTCGCTGGGCGTGTTAACTCTCAACGCGCTGACTGCAGCGCAGGGTGTGATCATCCCCATGGTGTGCGAGATGCTCAGCCACCGCGGGGTCGGACAGCTGTTGGACACCGTCGCCGACGTGAAAGCCATCCTCAACCCAGGCCTGGAAGTCTTCGGGATACTGCCCACGCTGTATGACGGCCGGAGTAAGCACGCGCGAGCGGTGCTGGCCGATGTGGGCCAGCGGTACGGTTTGCCGGTGCTCACCCCGCCGATCCCCAAGACTGTGCGGTTCGCCGAAGCGCCGGCGTTGGGTCGCTCGATCCTGGCAACGTCACGGTCGTCCAAGGGCGCTACGGCCTACCGTGACGTCGCTGCGAGTCTCCTGCCCCACTTCTGAGCGCTCAGGCCGTGGTTGCGCCCGCCCCAGACGAGCCGCCGCGGGTACGGCGACGGTTGCGGCTCCGTCGCGGTTTGGCCTCATCGGTGCTCTTGGCGTGATCTGTGTTCTTGGGGCGATCTGTGTTCTTGGGGCGATCTGCGGGCGGACGCTCGCGGCCCTCGGCCGAGTGCGTGCCGCGGCTGGAAGGCCCACCGGAGTGGCTACCACCCTTGTGGCCGACGGAGGAACGGCCACGCTCAGAGGGTCCCCCCTTGTGGTTCTTACCCGTCTCCCCGAGGTCCTCGACCTTCTCGGCGGCAAGGCCCTGGCGGGTCCGACTGGACTTGGGTAGCCGGCCGGTGGCACTGGCGGGGATGCGCATCTCCTTGTAGAAGTGCTCGGAGGATGAGTAGGTCTCTGCCGCCTCGGGGATACCGAGGTCCAGGGTCTTGTTGATCATGGTCCAGCGGTGCAGGTCATCCCAGTCGACGAACGTGACGGCGACACCGGTGTT
>Ga0209014_10002521_pt1 | contig 10628 bp, 10 predicted proteins | sample BarGraNGADG00212_FD_184491 | JGI IMG/M metagenome (GOLD analysis project Ga0209014, IMG submission 184491) | Arctic peat soil microbial communities from Barrow, Alaska - Barrow Graham LP Ref core NGADG0002-212 (SPAdes) (version 2) | ecosystem: Environmental > Terrestrial > Soil > Wetlands >... | reverse complement strand
CATGACGCGCACGAAGACCATCCTCTGATCACAGTGGCCGACGCTCATGAGCACGCCCATTGACGCCGCCGTACTCATCCAACGTGTCGCTCAACAGCTCCCACACCGCCGACTTCTGGTGTAGCAACGAGCCGGTGTGCTTCTTACGTCGTGTAGCGCTTGGGAACCCACCAAAAGGCCTCCCGCAGCCAAGGAGACCGAAGCGTAGCCAAGCACAGCGCCTGCGGGAGCCCCAAGAATCGATCCCGTAGCGCCGAAAGCTAACACTCCGGTCACCAGCGAGCCGAGGCCATAAACGACGCCCTGGATAGCAAGGCTCGTACATAGGCTGAGCAGCCCTGTGGGGTCGGTGCTGTTGACCGGGTTGCAGGATGTGTAGTTGTAGGTGTTGGCTTCTTTGCCGCTGGGGTCGGGTTGGGTGAATCGTCCGGTGGTGGGGTTGTAGTAGCGGGCGCCGAGTTTGAGGTTTGTGTGTAGTAGTAGGACTGGACTGCGGCGCCCATGGCGATCAGGTTGCCGCAGTTGAGTTCCCGCCCGCACAATTCATCGGTCAAACCACTTAAACAGAGCAAATCTGGCCAGGGTCGCTCCTGGAGGGACCCACAAGGCCACCCTCGGGTTCAAAACGCCAGTGGCGACAAAGATGAAGCTGAGCACAAGCAGAACCAGAAAGAAGATAGTCCAGGGTCGACCGCTGCCCCAGTACGATTTCTCCATATTCCCGCTTGGATCCTTCGGCGCGCTGTCCGGTCCAACGTTCAAAGCCGCTCTCCCTCCTTCTTCAAAAGATTGCGCAGGTTACGTACCGTCCCATCCGCCGGCATGACTATGACCGTCAGGTGCGAACGACATTCACCACGTCGCGCGCCCACCGCGGCAGACCCCCCCCACGAACGCCCGGTTCGGCAACTCGTGTGGATTTAGGGTTGGTAGAACAGCCTCAAAACGTGCTCAGGGACCGGAGAAAATACCAACCCGCAATCCCAACACTAGCGCCGAACAGGCTACGTCCCCACCAGGCACCTGGGCCCAGTATCATGGTGTAGGTGGAGTGCAGCTTGACGTGCGTCGCGCGGCGTGGATCTCCTGTAGCGTCAGGCTTGTCGCGCAGCCAGCGCCGCCATGAACCTGGAATCAGAATCATGGCGGAGTGCGTCGATGGCGCCCGCTACCCTGCCGGGAGCTGGCCTGGTGTCCCAGGCAGTCGCGCCGAAGCCACCTACCGGCGCACCGGCGCGGGCTCTATCCCACCTGGCCGCCGGGCGGACACAGGCGGCGCGGGTCAGCTCGGCAGCCACCCGAGCGCCGCCGCGCCAAGCGCCAAGGTAGTTGCAAAAAGCAGGGAGCTGGCCGCGATGCCGACCAGGTCCGCGCCGCGCACGGCGAGCCTCACACCTACAGCGCCCAGCACGGTGACCAGAGCCACCAGAGCCACCAGCGCGCTGGCTGGCGGGTGGCCGGCAACCCCCCATGCCGCGGCTGCGTCCGCCAGGATGAAGGCGCCAGCAGCGCAGGCCAGTCCGGATGCAGACATTTTCTGACCTGCGGTCATCGGCCCTGGAGCGTCTAGGAAGGAACCAGAGATCTTCAACGGGCATTCCTTTCACGAGGTGTTGGTTTCCGGGACTGTGCCCTCGAGTTAGGCCGCCGGCAGTGTGGCCCGGGCGGTACCTGGGTACTGGCACCCCCAGCGGGCCTTGTTCGGCGTTAGTGGGGATTGCGGGTTGGTACTTTCTCCGGTCCCTGAGCACGTTTTGAGGCTGTTCTACCAACCCTCTATCCACACGAGTTGCCGAACCAGACGAACGCCAGTACGGCAACAGGTGGGGTATTTCGTTTGACATCCCCAGCAGATCAATCGGGGAACTGGCACTCGCGGAGACGGGGTGCGTCGCGCCTTGCTGACCATACAACCACCGCCGGTGCCGTAGGTGCGGGATCGGCGCGCGGGGTCGCTTTAACGTAGCCGGCATCGTCCTATTCACGCTCGTCGCATGCGTAGGTTTCTTCTACACGTCGCCGGATCCTCCGGTGGCACCACCTCCGCCCCAGCCGCCGCTGACCGGGGGTGACGTTGAGGTGGCACGGGAGAGGCCGGAGGCCTTTCGTAACCAGCACCCCCGGATCGGGGTCAAAGGCAGGTGTGGGGCCGTGAGCGCGCGCACGCCAGCCCCACACCCGAGGCCTATTCGGCTTATGTGGTTGATGACGGCCATTAAAAACGGCTCCACTGCTGGAACCCCTCGGTACAATCACAGTGGTGTGACGCCGAGGGGTTCCCCCCTTGTTAGGAGGTCCCCGAAATGGACCGAACGACCGTTGCCGGCTCCGTAGCCGGCGCTTCACCGTCCTCCGAACGAACTCCGTGCTGCCCCAAGACTGGGCATACCAAGTCCCGCGGCTACGTCACCGCCAGGTTCGGGGTCCAGCTCTGGCTGGGCGCCAGGCAGGTCAGCAACACGACTCAGAGAGCGGGAACGTCATGACCCTCGAGGACGGCGCGGTTGAGGCCGAAGTCAAGATCCGTGAACCTCGCCATGCCTGGATGTGGCAGTTCGTGATCGGCGTCACCTGGCTCGTAGCCGCCGCCGGCAATGTGTGGCGGGATCGGCCTGTGGTCGCCCTTTATTGGCTAACGGGTGGCTGCGTCTTCATGGCAGCGGGGCTATGGAGCCGGACTCTCGGCCTTGATCTGACGCGCGAGTGCGCGAACTTGCACGGCTCCCGCCGGCGAAGTATCCCTTGGCAGGAAGTACAGGCGGTAGTTCGGCAAGGACGGGGTGGTTCCTCGGGCGTCCGGCTCATTCTCGAACACGGTAAGCCTGTGACGCTACGGGCACCGACGACCATGTGGGGTTTGGGCGCTGCCCAGTTCGATCGTGACTTCCACCGCATCGACCAGTGGTGGCTGGCGCATCGTGGCGAGTCCTGCCGGCCTGCACGTGCAGACACGCCGCCGCCGGTTCAGGGGTGAGGCCCTCGCGCGCGCCGGTACTTCTGGCAACTCTCATCTTCCTGCGGACCAGCGCCGCCGACGATGGGGTCAGCGCAGTGACGGGATGGGAGTGTGCTTCTCGTAGTCGTAGGGGTCCCGCCCGCCGCGTTGCGCCCGACCTCGGCGGCGACTACTGACACGTCTCTTGGAGCACCTGGGGCGTGGCGGGTGGCGCCCTGACGAAAGGCTGACGAAACTGGGTGGGTGCCCGGTCCGGTTCGGCATCGTCCTCGCGTGTGTGCAAACTGCCTCGCGCCACTGACGCAGCCCGCCACGGGACGGCCACGGTACTACTGCTCGCCAGCCTGCCGGCAGTCCGCGTACGCCTGCAGACGCAGGCGCCCAACCCGCCGGGACGAGTGGTGGACGCCGCCGGAGATCCGTCAGCAGGTGCTCGCCCGGTGGCCCCTCACTCTGGACGCGGCGGCCTGCGAGAACAACACCCTGGTTCCGCGCTACCTCGGGCCGGACCACCCGGATCCGGCGCACAGAGACGCCTTGACGTTCGAGCACTGGGCGGACCTGGCCGGCGGCGGGGTTGTGTGGCTCAACCCGCCGTACGTGCCGACGGCCAAGCTGTCGAGCTTCCTGGGCAGGGCTGTGGCCACGGCCCGTGCGGGGGTGCCGGTCGTTGGGTTGCTGCCCGCGAGCACCGGCGCCAGCTGGTGGTGGGAGCACGTGATCGAGACCGGCGCAGGCGTGGAGTTCCTGCGAGGAAGGCTGTCGTTCCATGGGCCGCACGCACGTCTCGGCGGCGCATCCGCGCCCTGGGCGTCCGCGCTGGTGCTCTGGTCCAGTTGAACTTACAGGCGGTTGGCGCCAAAGTACCGCGAGCGGTGAACGGCAACCAGGTCGTCGGCGAAGCCGTCCAGGGTTAGGTCGATGAGCGAGAGGCCGCTGCCGGCTGGGAGGAACTCGTCGCGCTCCAAGTCGGCAACATCCGTGTAGACGACCGGTGTCCTCTGGGAGAAGTCCACGAGCACGAGTGCTAGACGCTCAGCAAACCCATGGCTTTGTTTCACCTGGCGGCCCGAGATGATCCCGTACCTGTGGACCATCGCCGCCAGGGTCGTCGGTGAAAGCTTCTTGTAGGCGACGCGGTGCTGCTTGGCGGCCTTCGTGTCCCACTCCATCACGTTCACAAGGTGGACGTGTCCACAGACGATTTCACCATGCATCTCGTGGAGGTTGAGCAGTTCGGCCCGCACCGACGAGAAGTGGTTGTCGAGGTTCTTCTGGATGCCGTACATCTGCCCTTTGAGACCAACGCTGAGTGTGGAAGCGCCTGTCGGACGGTTCCGTCCCCGGGGAATGGCAACGACGTCCTGGCGCTTGTCACCGAACAGGGTCGAGATGCTGACCTCCAAGTCCACGCAGTTAGGGGCGATCCCCGCTCGGACAAGCAGATCCGCCACGTGCTGGTGGAGGCGCGTGATAGGTCGGGCGCTTCGGGTGAGCGACGTCAGCCCCGTGTGACCACCTGTCATGGCCGCGGTGTCAAAGTCGTTCTTGATCTCGGACAGAACCTGCGTCAGGGACGGCTGCGGGGCGGGTGTCACAACGTAGTGGGCACGCGGCTTCTTAGGGGGCACGTGTTGTCACCGTCCGTGCCGTAATCGCTTTAGCAACAGTCGCTTTCAGCCACGCACACCCAAGACGCCCTGCTACTGGGGCAGGTACGCCTCAGGCAGGTCCACGCCGTAGATGGCCGCGATGAGCAACTGCCGTTCCCGACCGGAGGTGGCAAGCAACTCGGCGGCCCGTGCGATGGCTGCGTTGTGAATGTGGAAGGAACTCAGCGGCCCTTTCATGTACGAGAAGAAGCCGCCGGTGATGGGGGAACTCGTCCGCTCGATGAAGTAGTGGAGCACCGCCGAGTTGAGCAGGACTTCGAGCAGTTCGATGCTGACGCCGCTGTCGGGCTTCGGCGTGACCGCGCAGCCGTTCAGGAACACACGGTTCGGCGTCGCGTCTCGCAGGAACCGAGGCCGGCTGGCGTACAGGGGCGTGAGAAGACGTTCCCCGGTCCACGGGGCCAGACCTTGCGTGCGCCCGTACGCGAACCAGTCGGCGTAGACCTTCTTGCCGTGGTCGCGCTTGGCGAGTTCGTCGGCGATGTCCTTGAGGTACGCGTGGGCGCCGGGGTGAGCCAGGAGCTCGCTCTGCGACCAGACGACCGCGCGGCCCGACTGGGTCTGGTACGGGTAGATGATGCGGGTGCGGCAGTTGTCGAGCTCTTCCTGGGTCGCCACCTCGGAGACACGGACCGCCAAACGGGTGGCGCTCTCCTCAATGAGGTACGGCTCGGCGTGACCGGCCAGGCGCTTGACGAGTTTCCGAGTTGCCTTGCCCCTTGCGCCGTCAAGCAGGTACAGGCTGTCGCGCAGGGTCGCAACGCCGAACCGGACATCGGCCACTTCAAGAAGGGGCCGCCCACCGGACTGGGCGTTGGTGATGTTGGCCCGGTCGGGCTTGCCGACGAGACGCCAGGGGCCGCCGTCCAGCTCGGAGAATTGGAACGTCGTGAAGTCGGACGGCTTCGGACGGTTGCTTACATCCGTCCATTCGACGTACCGCAGGCCCCGGCTGCGCGGCGCCGGGTCAAAGAACGTGAGCGCGGTGTACGTCATCGCGCCTTCGAAGACCTGGGTGCCACCAAAATCGACGACCTTGGTCGGGAGCCCCTCGCGCAACATCCACTCGCGCAGAGGCTTGGCTGACGCCGCACGGAAGTACGCGTTCGGCGCGATGTACGCGACCGCACCACCCTTGGCACGCAGACGCTGGGCGAGCTCGAAGAACGCGTAGTACAGGTTGAAGTTTCCGTGGCTGAGGACCCCCCAGTTGGCGCGCAGGCTGGCCCGGGCAGCCTCAGGCAGCTCCTGGTAGCGCACGTAAGGCGGGTTGCCGATGACCACCCCGAACGTGTCGGGCACGCCGTCGGTCGTCCACTGCTGAGGGTCCAGGCTGTCCCCGACCCTCAGGTCGAACCGGAGCTCCGGCACGTCGTCGCCCAGTTCGAGAGCGACCAGGGCGAGCAGGAGCTTGACGCGGCGAATGCCACTCTCGTCCACGTCGCCGCCCACGATCTGGTGCGCGATGATGTCGGAAGCCGAACGCGCGCCCTTGTGAAGGCCGTGGATCCGGCGGAGGGCTGCGACCAGCAGAGCCCCGCAGCCGCACGACGGGTCCACCACTTTCTCGTCGGCTCGCGCCGGCGTGATGGCCTCCTCGGCCAGCCACTGAGCAACCCACCCCGGAGTGAAGATGCTGCCCGGGCCGCCGCCCTGCTCCGGCGCCGGGACAAGCAGCTCGAACGCCTTCACCAGGTTGTCGAGCGCCGACAGCTCCACACCGCCGAGTGCCTGGTCGGCGGCCACCGCCGTGGCGCTTTTGTCGTTGAAGATGCCCAGCAGAGCCACGTTCGTCCGCACGGGCAGCTTCGCGCCCAGCGTGCGGAGGTACTTGCGGACAAGGGCGCGCTCGAGCGCCTCAGGCGCGACGCTCCTGAGCGCCACGCGGACGACTGCGGTGGACGACGGTCCGAACTCGTAGTAGGCGGGGGAGGTATTCACCCCCGGTACCGTGGGGGCTACAGAGGCTTTAGCACGTAGGCCGCACTACAGCTTTTTCTGTCCCCGATCACGGGGCAGTTCGCCCCGCCTGGCCCGCTCCGCAGGGCCACTGGGCGCCGCTCTTGGCCTTACCAAACTCCTCAGCCTGCCGAGCTCCTACCGGGCAGCCGGACCGGCGCGTACGGGTTCAGGTTGACGCGGCCCACCGGCCTTGCCCGCCTCGGGAACCGGATGTTCCGTGGTTTCGCGGTCCTGGCTTCGACGGCGGCGCTCTGCTTGATCCAGGCCAGCCACGACGCGAGGTCGTCAAACCCCGGATCGGTGGTCCGCCTGGCCAGGACCGTCTCGGCAAGTGCCACGGCCTCGTCCAGGTCGAAGGTGTCCAGGAGCTCCTGGTACACCATCAGCGCCAGGCGCGGCTCCAAGAGGTGAAGGCCCAGCTTCTTGGCGACCTCTGTGCGGTTCATGGAGTGGGCAAGGCCCAGGTTCTGCTCGAAGACGATCACCCGCCAGAGCATCCACGCGGCGGCGTCGGGGTGCCTCGATGGCCAGTTGTTGATTTTGCGGGCCTTGTTGTTGCCGAGCAGGTAGTCGTCGATGCGTTTGCGGGTCAGCTGCTTGCCGGTGCCGAGCACGGCTATCTCGGAGACGGCCTGGTACAGGACGTCGCGCGGGCAGGGCTCGCCTGACCGGCACGCGGGGCACGCCTCGTCTCGGCTGGTACCGCACGGCGGGCTGGCCGCTACTTTCGGGCGGACTACGGCCCACCAGCGCAGGGCGCGGGTGGCAGCGAACGCCGGCTCAACGTCGGGTTCCTCCGGTTCGATGAGCTGGTAGACGGCGCCCAGCAGCGTCCCTGCCTGACCGGGCTGTGTCGCGGCCGGCAGCAGCGGGGTGAGCAGGTCGAGGAGCTTCGGCCCGTTGTCGGGGGCTGCGGCCCGAACCTCGTCGCGGAGCATCTGGCAGCGAAGCTGGACGCACTCGGCGGCCAGGTCCGTCCAGGCGAGCAGCTCCTCCTTGGTGCCGTGGTGGTTCAGCGGGTCTGCGTGTCGGGCGACGTGCGCGGGTGGGAGCACCGGGTGCTGTGTGCGGGCCGCCCGGATGTGCGCCGGTCCTCGCGGGTCCGCCGTGGTGCCCCGGTTGTGCGCGTCGAGGAGCTCACGGACGCTGGCGAAAGACGCTTTCTTGGCGGCGTGTGCCAGCAGCTCGGTGAGCACGTCCGCGGTTGCGCGGGCGTCGGCCAGCGCGTCGTGCGGCTTCTTGTTCCGTACCCCGACCAGCTTGCAGAGGCCGGCGAGGCTGATGGTGCCCCGATGTCCCAGGCCGTCGAGCGCGACCAGGCGGGGCAGGGTGGAGGTGTCGATGATGGGCATGTCCGGCAGGCTCGCCAGTGCCGGCCAGGCCGCGACCTCCGCGGGTGTCCGGGCCTCGTCGAACCGTTTGAGCTCGTCGCGCAGGACCACGATGTCGGAGTTGGTGTGGGCGACGAACACCGCGCGGGGGTCCACTGCGCCCGGGCCGCCGAGGGCGTCGAGGATCTGCTTGGCGTAGAACCCGAACCTTCGCTTGCCTTTGACGCCTGCGTCGGTGAAGCCGTTGACGGCGCCGGCCTTCGGGTCGATGGGTACGCCCGGGTTCATCTCCCTGTAGAAGTCGGCCTTGGTGCTGCGCCGGCCCACGACGACGGGGACAACGGCGATGGAGATGAGGTGGTTGCCGTCCTCCTGCGGGCCCGAGGTGTACTCGGTGTCAACGACGTAGAACGTCCAGGTGGTGAGCTGCTCGAACATCTCGTACTGCGCATCGGTCAGGAAGGTCTTCATGTGACACGCCGCTGCTCGGCGAGGACAGGGATGAGGAACGGGTTCAGCAGTGAGGAGTACGCCTGGGCGCCACCACGGCGGCGCTTCCTCTGCGCGCCCTCCTCCTCGTCGGCCGCGGGCTGTGCCGCAGGCGGTGGTGGCAGGGGCGGCTGGGTGTCGGTGATGGCGCGCGGCTGGGGTGCCCACCCGCCGGCCTTCTCGTTGTCGGTGCGGATGACGGCGCTGATGTTGTCCATGTCGCCAAGCCCGCCCTGGCTGCGGCAGACCGCGAGCTGGAGGAGGGCGTTGGTCCTGGCCAGGTTCCGGTACCGGTGCGCCCGCCCGTGCCCGGTGAACGGTTCGAGCGTGAGCCGGATCTGGTTCTCCACGGACGCGTTGGACGCCGGAAGGTGCTGGTTCTTGCGCAGGATGGGCAGCGCGGTGTCTACCCGGGCCTCGTACACCTTGCGCTGCTCGCGGGTGGTCGTATCCGACGCGGGCAGGTCGCCGACCATGGTGATGAGGTCATCCCACCACCGTTTCCAGTCCTGCGGCCAAAGGTTCACCACCTCGTCACGGCGCAGCAGGTCGAGGTGCTTGGCGAGCAGTGGGATGAGGGCGCGGCGGCCATCGACCATCTCGCTGGCACCCGTGAGCTTTACCAGCGCCTTGCGCACGTTCTGGTGGATGTGGAAAAGCGACGGGATGTGCCCGACGACGCCCTTGCCGTACTGGCTGTTGACCGCGTTGAGGATGGCGGGCGAGCAGTCGCTGACGACGAAGTCCGGCCGGGTCCCGACCTCGTCCAGGACCAGCCGCCAGGCCAGCTCGGAACCGGCAGGGTACGCGCGGACCATGCGCAGCCGTGCCTCGCGGGTGCCCGCGGTACTCGGGTAGTTGGCAGGGTGCTCGTCTCCGGGCTCTGGCGGCTTCGGGTGCCAGACGATCTCGACGACGACCAGGACGCTCCACGAGTTGCGCTGGTGGCCGGACTTGGTGCTTTGGCGGCGGTGGACCGCGACGGGCTGCTCGTCGAGGACGTAGACGATGGGTGAGGCAAGGATGGCGTCAGGGTTGGCAGCCAACGCAGCGTCGTTGGCTTCACGGATCTTGGCCTCACGCTCGAGCATGTCGGCGTTTACCTTGTCGAAGAACAGGTGGGAGTACTGCTCAACGAGGTCGGCGGCCAGGTGCCACGAGTTCTTGGACTGCTCGGCGGTCCACGACTGCGACTTGCTCCCGGGCGCATCTGCTGACAGCTCCACTGCCACGGGGACCTTGTCCTTGTGGCTTTCGAGGTGCTTGCGCGCGGTGTCGCGGCGCTGGCGCATCTCCATCGACACCGCTGCGTAGCTCGAACCGGTCGATAGGTCGTTGAGGGCCTGGGCCAGGTTATTCAACGTCCACGGCGTGTGCCGCGCGCCGGTCAGGGTGCCCTGGTGCGGGGAGAGCAGCTCGTCGCACACCGAGCAGATCTCGACACCCGTTTTGACCTCGCCGCGCGGCAGTGGCGTTGTGAAGGTGTGGGCGCCCGACCCGTCCTCGGGGGTACACCGGTACCGCTGCTTGCGCAACGTTTCGGGCCGCCCTCCCATCCCGTATCGGATGACGGTCGAGAGCTCGTGCTCGGGGCAGGGCGGTGGCTTGTCCAGCGAGGTCAGGGTTGAGCCGGTCACGGACCTGAGGATCTGGAAGTAGTGCGCCTTGCCTTTCCCACGGGGCGGCACACACTGGAACCGCGACCACACGACCCCGGCCGCGGTCGTCTTTGTGCCCTTGAAGCGGACCCGGTGCTGGGCGTGTGCCCGCTTCGGGCAAACAACGTCGCGCTTGGGCCGGCTGGTGGGGACGACGAAGAAGTAGTGGAAGGCGCCCCCGCGAGACATGCAGCGGTACTTCTGCTTCGGCCCGTCGGCACTGGGCAGGACGCCGAACCGGATGACCGAGTAGCCGCGAGGCCCGGTGTGGCCTTTCTCGGGGCAGCGCGGAACGGTACTGGGGGACGGTGAAGCGCCAGCTACGGAGCTGACTTCGGTCGCTTGGTCCATGGTGTGGACCTCCTGACAAGGGAGAACCCCTCGGCATCACGTAACTGTGATTATACCTAGGGGTTCTGCCAATGTTTTGCTCCCATACCCACTACAAAAGCCGAATAGGCGCCTGCTCGCCCGGGCGGCTGAGGCCGTCGTCGTCGAGGGTGTCGGCCAGGTCGGCGACCTGGTCGGCGCCCTCGACCTCCCAGTACGTGCTCGTGGT
>Ga0209014_10002520_pt1 | contig 10628 bp, 10 predicted proteins | sample BarGraNGADG00212_FD_184491 | JGI IMG/M metagenome (GOLD analysis project Ga0209014, IMG submission 184491) | Arctic peat soil microbial communities from Barrow, Alaska - Barrow Graham LP Ref core NGADG0002-212 (SPAdes) (version 2) | ecosystem: Environmental > Terrestrial > Soil > Wetlands >... | reverse complement strand
CGCCGCGTGTTCGTGGGGCTCACCGCCTTCGCCCGCCAGTGGGACGAGCCGGTGTTCGACGGCTCCCCCATCGCTCCCGGAGGACGGCTGCGCTTCCAGATGCTCGGCTCGGCCACGTCCGCGCGCAGCACCGTGCAACTCGAGGGTACGCCACGCTACTGGCGCGCGACCGCGGATCTGCAGATGCCCTGGGTGGTACGTCGTCTCCGCGTCGAGCCCACGCTGTCGGCCGTGATCGGCGAGCGCACGCCGCTGCAGAACAGCGCCTACCTCGGGGGAGACAACGCAGGGTTCCCGGGGTTCAAGATCCAGGAACTGCGTGGCGCGCAGGCGGCCATGGCCACCCTGCAGTTGTCGCATCCGCTGTACGGTCCGGTCAGCCTGCGCGCAGCCGTGGCCGGCGGTGCGCTGCAACGGGACGACCACGGCTTCTTCCGCAATGCGCGCGGCTACTTCGGCGCGAGCGCCGGCTTCGGCATCAGCACGGCACTGGGCCCCGTGGTGATCGAGATCGGCGGCAACGACCACGGCCGCTACAACCTCTGGTTCCGCTTCGGCGACTGGTTCTAGCGGATGCGCTGGCCCGTCATCGACATACTGCTGGCCGCATCAGTGATTGCCATCGCGATCGTGGCCGGCACCGGCTGGTACTGGCGACGCTGGGTGCGGCGCACCGCGCGCCGGGCGCACCGGCGCTTCGGCGCCCGCATCGACCGCTTCAAGCTCACGAGCAAGCGCTACATCACCGAGGCGCTGCTCAACGATCCCGACATCGCCGAAGCGGTGCGCGTCCATGCCGCCGCGCACGGCATGGCGGAGCGCGAAGTCTGGGGGCGGGTGCGGGAGTACTTGGCCGAGATCGTTCCTGCATTCTCTCTCCTCATGTACTACCAGTTCGGCTACGCCATTTCGCGCGCGCTGCTCTCGATGTTCTACAAGGTCACGGTGGACTACGTGCGTCGCGAGTCCATCGACGAGCTGCCGCGCGAGTCGATCGTCATCTACCTGCTGAACCATCGCAGCAACGCCGACTTTGTGCTGGCCAGTTACGCGCTGGCCGGCGAGGTCGCCATCTCGTATGCGGTGGGCGAGTGGGCGCGGGTCTTCCCGCTCGAGTACCTGTTCAAGTCGTTCGGCTCGTACTTCATCCGCCGGCGCTACCGCGAGCCGCTCTACCACACGGTGCTCGAGCGCTACGTGCAGCTGATCACGCGCAATGGCGTGACGCAGGGGATCTTTCCCGAGGGCGGCCTCACGCGCGACGGGCACCTGCGAGCGTCCAAGGTGGGCCTGCTCGACTACCTGCTGGGCGTGGCGCGCGAGCCCGGTTTTGCCGAGCGCATGCACGTGATCCCGGTGGCGCTCAACTACGACCGCGTGCTCGAGGATCGCACGCTGCTGCGCGAACTGCGCATGCACGATGGATCAGCCAGGACGGGACGCCTGGCGCAACTCGGCGAGGTGCTGCATTTCGCGGGATGGAACGTGGGGCGGGCGCTGTCGCGCCGGTGGAAGCGCTACGGACGCGCGGCGGTGGTCATTGGTGAACCGATTGCCATAAAGCCCTGGCTGGATGTGCTGGCCGTTGAGGGGACGCCGCTGTTCGCGCTCGCCAAGCCGGAGCGGCTCGGTGCGGTGCAGAGGTTCTGCGACGGCGTGATGGCGCGCATCGGGGCCATCGTTCCCGTCACGCCGGTGCCCCTCGCCTGCGCCGCGCTGCAGACGTTCGACGCCGACTTCATACCGCGCGACAAGCTGCTTGCCCGCATGCGCGAGTTGCGCGACGTCCTCGTGGAACAGGGGGCGCGGGTGCTGAAGGCCGACCGGGACGTGGAGGAAAGCTGGGATCGCGCGTATCGCATGCTCCGGATGCGGCGCATCGTCGCCCGCGCGGGCGACGGCTACCTGGTGCTGCCGCGCGGACGTGAACTGGTCAGTTACTACGCCAACTCCGTGGCGCACCTGTGCGGGGAGTTCGAGCAGGCGGTGAAGGCGCGGGACCAGCTGCCGATGGACGAGATGGTGGGGCGGTAGGCGATCGCCGGGTTCCGCAGGTTGAGCTCAGCGAGAAGCGACCAGTTGACCGCGGCCCCCCAACCGACTAGGTATTCATGCTCTGTTCCGTGCCACCCATCCCGGGTGATCCACGTAGAATCAGGATTACGAACAGCATCAGGACACGATGCCGACGATCAACCAACTCGTCCGGCAGAGCCGCCGATCAGTCGCCAAGAAGGACAAGGCGCCGGCTCTGAAGGAGAATCCGTTCAAGCGTGGTGTGTGCACTCGCGTGTACACCACCACTCCCAAGAAGCCGAACTCGGCGCTGCGCAAGGTGGCGCGTATCCGCCTCACCAACGGCTTCGAAGTCACCGCCTACATCCCCGGCGAGGGCCACAACCTGCAGGAGCACTCGATCGTGCTCATTCGTGGTGGCCGCGTGAAGGATCTTCCGGGCGTCCGCTACCACATCGTGCGCGGCAAGCTCGATGCCTCCGGCGTGGCCGGGCGCAACAAGAGCCGCTCCAAGTACGGGACCAAGAAGCCGAAGGCTGGCGCCGCTGGAGGTAAGAAGTAATGTCACGCCGCAAGAGCGCCGTAAAGCGCACCATCCTGCCCGATGCGCGCTACGATTCGCAGACCGTCTCGAAGTTCATCAACGTGATGATGTACGCCGGCAAGAAGGCCACCGCCGAGCGCATGTTCTACGGGGCGATGGACCTCGTCGAGAGCCGCACCAGCCAGCCGGGCGTCACCGTCTTCAAGCAGGCGCTGTCCAACCTCAAGCCGGTGGTCGAAGTGAAGAGCCGCCGCGTCGGCGGCGCCACGTACCAGGTGCCGGTCGAGGTGCGTCCCGAGCGCCGCACGGCGCTGGCGATGCGCTGGCTCATCTCGTATTCGCGGGATCGCAACGAGAAGTCGATGGCCGAGAAGCTGGCCGCCGAGGTGATTGCCGCCTCCAAGGGCGAGGGCAACGCGGTGAAGAAGAAGGAAGACACGCACCGCATGGCCGAAGCCAACAAGGCGTTCGCGCACTATCGCTGGTAGAGAGCGCGAGAGCGCAAGATCGCGAGAGACGCCCCCGGGGAGCTGATCCCGGGGGCGTCTTGCATCCTCCCTTGGCAGATGATCGCCGGGTGCGGCAGACGGGGCTTGCACTCCCGGTCCGGGCGGCGCTGTCGGGACCGTGAAGCAGGCGGACGAAACGACGGGTGGGGGCCTCGCGCCCGCTCGCAGCTGGCGGGCCCCCAACCCTTGACACCACAACAAATTGCGATAGCTTTATCAGGCTACGGCGAAATGCCAGGGATGGCACTGTTGTAGCCGGCCGCCTTGAGCGGACGTCCGGGGAACTGCGCCCCGGCTATTATGGGCCCGCCAACTGACTGGTGTGATGTGTCAGCGCGGGGGCGATGGGCCAAGCCGACCGATGACGCACGGTAGCCGTTCCGGACCGCGCCGAGGTTTCCGAAAAGCAACGCAGGACAATTTGACGTCGGGGCTTGGTCAGCTCGGCGCGCCGAGGGTCCCCATTCGCGCACCAGTGGCGAGTGCACCCGGCGAGGGCGGATGGACACCGGCTTTTCCCTCTACGGGGAAGGGCGCCTGGTCCAACCGCGTTTTTGTTGGATGACTTCAGTCCCGCGCACGGCGCGGGTTTCATATTCATCGGTGCTCGACACTCCATGGCTCGCTCGACAGACCTCACGTACTATCGCAACATCGGCATCATGGCCCACATCGATGCCGGGAAGACCACGACGACTGAGCGCGTCCTCTATTACACGGGGAAGTCGCACAAGCTCGGCGAGGTGCACGATGGTGCGGCTACGATGGACTGGATGGAGCAGGAGCAGGAGCGCGGGATCACGATCACGTCGGCCGCGACCACGTGCTTCTGGCGCCGCCACGGCGAGTCGGACGAGACGGGCGATGGGCCCGAGTACCGCATCAACATCATCGATACGCCGGGGCACGTGGACTTCACCGTCGAGGTGGAGCGTTCGCTCCGCGTGCTCGACGGGGCCGTGACGCTGCTCGACTCGGTGGCCGGCGTGGAGCCGCAGACCGAGACGGTGTGGCGCCAGGCAGACCGCTACGGCGTGCCGCGCATGATCTTCGCCAACAAGATGGACCGCGTGGGCGCGAACTTCGACCGCTGCATGACGATGATCCGGGACCGCCTCAGCCGGCACGCGTATGCGCTCCAGCTGCCGATCGGCTCGGGCGAGCTCTTCACCGGCCACATCGACGTCATCGAGCGCAAGCAGTACATCTTCGACGACGCGACGCTCGGCAAGACCTTCACGGTCAGCGACGTCCCCGAGGACATGAAGGCGCTGGTGGAGTCGACGCGTCACGAGCTGGTGGAAGCCGCCGTGATGCACGACGACCTGCTCATCGAGAAGTTCCTCGCGCAGGGCGCGGATTCGCTGACGGTCGCCGAGATCCGCCACGCCATTCGCGTGGCGACGATCAAGATGGCGTTCTGCCCGGTGCTTTGCGGCGCCTCGTTCAAGAACAAGGGAGTGCAGGCGCTGCTCGACGCCGTCATCGACTACCTGCCGGCGCCGGCCGAGCGGCCCGCCATCAAGGGGCACCTGCTGCACCACGACGAGACGTACGACACGCGCGCCGTGAAGGACGACGAACCGTTTGCCGCGTTGGCGTTCAAGATCGCCACCGACCCGTTCGTCGGGCGGCTGACGTTCTTCCGCGTCTACTCGGGCGTGCTGAAGGCCGGGTCGCACGTGTACAACAGCTCCAAGGACAAGCGCGAGCGCATTGGCCGCCTCCTCCAGATGCACGCCAACAAGCGTGAGGAAATCGAGGAAGTGCGCGCCGGCGACATCGCCGCGGCGATCGGCCTGAAGGAGACGCGCACCGGCGACACGCTGTGCGACGAGGACAAGCCGATCGTGCTCGAGGCCATGAAGTTCCCGACGCCCGTCATCGACGTGGCGGTGGAGCCGAAGACCAAGGCCGACCAGGACAAGATGGGCATCGCGCTGAACAAGCTGGCCGAGGAAGACCCGACGTTCCGGGTGCACACCGATCCCGAGACGGGCCAGACGATCATCTCGGGCATGGGCGAGCTGCACCTCGAGATCATCGTCGACCGCATGATGCGCGAGTTCAAGGTCGACGCGAACGTGGGCCGTCCGCAGGTGGCCTACCGCGAGACCATCCGCAAGCGCGTCGAGAAGATCGAGGGGAAGTTCATCCGCCAGTCGGGCGGCAAGGGCCAGTACGGTCACGTGGTCATCAACGCGCAGCCGGCCGAGGTGGGCCACGGCTTCGTGTTCGAGGACAAGATCGTGGGCGGCTCGATTCCCCGCGAGTACATCGCCCCCGTGGAAGCCGGCATCAGGGAGGCGCTGGAGAACGGCATCCTCGCCGGGTTCCCGATGGTGGACGTGAAGGTTGAGCTCATCTACGGCTCGTACCACGACGTCGACTCGAGCGAAATGGCGTTCAAGATTGCCGGTTCGATGGCCATCAAGACGGCGGCGCGTGCCGCCCACCCGGTGATCCTCGAGCCCATGATGAAGGTCGAGTGCGTGACCCCGGAGAGCTACATGGGCGACGTGCTCGGCGACCTCTCGGCCCGCCGCGGCAAGATCGGCGGCATGATGCAGCGCGGCGAGGCGCAGGTGATCGCGTCGACCGTGCCGCTGAGCGAGATGTTCGGGTACTCCACCAAGCTCCGCAGCATGACGCAGGGGCGCGCGGTCTACTCGATGGAGTTCTCGCATTACGAGGAAGTCCCGAAGGCAAAGATGGAAGAGATCGTCTCCAAGGCGAAGTAACCACGTACCACCTTTCCACCGAACAGGAATCGTTCCCATGGCCAAGGTAAAGTTCGAGCGCACCAAGCCGCACGTGAACGTCGGCACGATCGGCCACGTCGACCACGGCAAGACGACCCTCACCGCTGCCCTCACGAAGGTGTCGGCGGACACGGGCTACGGCACCAAGTACATCTCCTACGACCAGGTGGCCAAGGCCTCCGAGTCGCAGGGCCGCCGCGACGCGACGAAGGTGCTGACGATCGCGACGTCGCACGTCGAGTACGAGACGAAGCTGCGCCACTACGCGCACGTCGACTGCCCCGGGCACGCCGACTACGTGAAGAACATGATCACGGGCGCCGCGCAGATGGACGGCGCGATCCTCGTGGTGTCGGCCGTGGACGGCCCGATGCCGCAGACCCGCGAGCACATCCTCCTGGCCCGCCAGGTGAACGTGCCCAGGATGGTCGTGTTCCTGAACAAGTGCGACCTGGTGGAAGACGCCGAGCTGCTCGATCTCGTCGAGCTGGAAGTCCGCGAGCTGCTGTCGAAGTACAACTTCGACGGCGACAATGCGCCGGTCATCCGCGGGTCGGCCATCAAGGCGATCGAAGGGGACAAGGTGTGGGTGGACAAGATCACGGAACTGATGGACGCCCTCGACACGTGGATCCCGCAGCCGGTGCGCGAGATCGACAAGCCGTTCCTGATGCCGGTCGAGGACGTCTTCTCGATCACCGGCCGCGGCACGGTGGCGACGGGACGCATCGAGCGCGGCAAGATCAAGACGGGCGACGAAATCGCCCTCGTCGGGTTCGGGTCGGACAAGAAGACGGTGTGCACGGGCGTCGAGATGTTCCGCAAGCTGCTCGACGACGGCCAGGCGGGCGACAACGTGGGCCTGCTGCTCCGTGGCGTCGACAAGAAGGAGATCGAGCGCGGCATGGTACTCGCCAAGCCCGGCTCGATTCCTCCGCACACGAAGTTCGAGGCCGAAGTCTACGTGCTGAACAAGGACGAGGGCGGCCGTCACACGCCGTTCTTCAAGGGCTACCGCCCGCAGTTCTACTTCCGCACCACGGACGTGACGGGCTCGGTCGAGCTGCCCGCCGGCACCGAGATGGTCATGCCGGGCGACAACGTCCAGATGGTCATCGAGCTCATCACGCCGATCGCCATGGAAGAGACGCTGCGCTTCGCGATCCGCGAGGGTGGCCGCACGGTGGGCGCCGGCGTCGTCACGAAGATTCTGGCGTAACAGCCGATAGTTGATAGGCGATAGACGATAGACGATAGACGAGGGGTTGGGATGGGGGGCGATGTGCCTCCCCTCCCGCACCACCGCTCCAGGCTCAGGGGACCTACATGGCTGGCAAGATCCGTATTCGACTCAAGGCATTCGACCACGCCGTCATCGACCAGGCGGCGGCGGACATCGTCCGCACGGCCGAGAAGTCGGGGGCGCAGGTGACCGGGCCGATTCCGCTGCCGACGAAGACGCAGCGGTGGACGGTGCTCCGTTCGCCGCACGTCGACAAGAAGTCGCGGGAGCAGTTCGAGCTGAAGACGCACAAGCGCATGATCGACATTCTCGACTCGCGGGCGCAGACGATGGACGCGCTCACCAAGCTGGATCTTCCGGCAGGCGTGGACGTCGAAATCAAGGTGGAGTGAAGGAGCTAGATGTTAGGAGCTAGGCGCTAGCTGCGCAGTCACCAGCACCTATCGCCTACCATCTAGCACCTGCACTCACAGTCCAACGGCCATTCAGCCGGGCGCGCTCCGCGCCGGCGGCCGTGACTCATCCAGAGGAACTCATGATCGGCATCATAGGCAAGAAGCTGGGGATGACCCAGATCTTCAACGAGGCGGGGCAGCAGATCCCCGTGACCGTCGTGGAGGCGACGCCGAATCCCGTCACCAAGGTGACGACCAGGGAATCGGCGGGCTTTGCCGCGGTCGAGCTCGGCTACGGCGAGCAGCAGACGCGCCGGCCGAGCAAGAAGGGAGAGCGCGAGCCCCGCGGGTCGCGCGCGAACAAGGCGGCCATCGGCCACGCCCTCAAGGCGGGACTGGCGGCGGCGCCGCGCGTGCTCCGCTCGGTGCGTCTCGACGACGCGCAGGGGAAGAACCCCGAGATCCCGACGTACGCCGTCGGGGACATCATCACGGTGGGCATCTTTGCGCCGGGCGACACCGTCAAGGTGACCGGCACGACGAAGGGCCGCGGGTTCCAGGGCGTCGTCAAGCGCTACGGCTTCCACGGCGGCCCCAACACGCACGGCAACACCAAGCACCGCCGGCCGGGCTCCATCGGACCGGGCACCAACCCGTCGCGCGTCATCAAGGGCAAGAAGATGCCCGGGCACTTCGGCGACGAGCGTCACACGCAGATCAACCTCCGCGTCGAGAAGGTCGATGCGGAACGCCACCTCTTGTATCTCCGCGGTGCGGTGGCCGGGCCGAAGAACGGCATCGTGCTCGTCCGCAGGCAGGGTTAACCCATGGCTGACACGATGAATTTCGAAGCGGCCGCGTACACCGCGCTGGGGACTGCGCGCGAGAAGGTGAGCCTGCCGAGCGCCACCTTCGATGGCACGGTGAACGTGCCGGTGATGCAGCAGGTGGTGAAGGCGATCCTCGCCAACCAGCGTCAGGGCACTGCGTCGACGAAGACGCGCGGGCTGGTGTCGGGTGGCAACCAGAAGCCGTGGAAGCAGAAGGGCACCGGCCGCGCCCGCCAGGGCTCGACGCGTGCCCCGCAGTGGCCCGGCGGCGGCACGGTGTTCGGACCGCACGGCGACCGCAACTATTCGCAGACGGTGCCGAAGCAGGTGCGGCAGCTCGCCCGCAAGAGCGCGCTCAACGCGCGGGCCCGCGAGAACGCGGTGCTCGTCATCGACAAGTTCGCCTACGACGTCCCGAAGACGGCCAAGCTGCATCAGCTGCTGGCGCGCCTCGACGTGGCCGACAAGAAGGTGCTCATCCTGACGGACGGCGTGAACCAGAACGTCTTCCGCAGCGCGCGCAACCTGCCCAAGGCGCACGTGATGCCGTTCGGTGATGCCTCCACCTACGACCTGCTCTGGTCGGATGTCGTGCTCGTGGAAGCGTCGGCAATGGGCTTCACGATGGCGCCGATTACCGAGGGGGCGTTCGCCAAGGTGAAGGTGAAGAAGGCCACCACGCCGAAGACGCCGAAGGCCCGCAAGGCCGCCGAGACGTCGAAGAAGGCGGTGGCGAGGAAGGTGGCGGTGAAGAAGGCGCCGGCCAGGAAGCCGGCGGCCAAGCCCACGTCGGCCAAGTCCGCAACGGCCAAGACCGCGGCGGCCAAGCCGACGGCGGCCAAGAAGGCGCCGGCGAAGAAGGCCGCCGCTCCGAAGAAGAAGGGGAAGTAACCAATGTCATCTCCGTATCGCACCATCGTCCGGCCGATCGTCACCGAGAAGAGCTCGGCGGCGTTTCAGGACCGGGGCGAGTACACGTTTGAAGTCCATCCCGACGCGAACAAGCTGGCCATCAGGCAGGCCATCGAGACGCTGTTCGGCGTGCATGTCACCGGTGTCTGGACGTCGCAGCAGCGCGGGAAGCCGCGCAAGGTCAGCGGCACGTCCGGGCTCCGTCCGCGCTGGAAAAAGGCCATCGTGACGCTGCGTCAGGGCGACACGATCGAGATCTTCGAGGGCTAAGCCATGGGTATCCGTCAGTTCAAGCCGGTCACGGCTTCCTCGCGCTTCCGCTCCGTGTCGGATTTCGACACGATCACGCGGTCGACGCCGGAGAAGTCGCTCACCGAACCTCTCAAGAAGTCGGGCGGCCGCGACAATCACGGCCACATCTCCATGCGGCGCATTGGCGGCGGTCACAAGCGGAAGTACCGCGTGATCGACTTCAAGCGCAACAAGCATGGCATGCCGGCGACGATCACGACCATCGAGTACGATCCCAACCGCACGGCGCGCATCGCGCTGGTGACGTACGCGGACGGGGAAGTGCGCTACATCCTGCACGCCAAGGGGCTCTCGGTCGGCGACACGATCACGTCGGGGCCGGGTGCGGACGTGCGCACGGGCAACGCGATGCCGCTGCGTGAGGTTCCGCTGGGCACCGCGGTACACAACGTGGAGATCACGCCGGGGAAGGGCGGGCAGATGGCGCGCTCGGCCGGCACCTCGGTGCAGGTGGTGGCCAAGGAAGGCGAGTACGTGACGCTGCGCATGGCGTCGAGCGAGATGCGCCTGATCCACGGCAACTGCCTGGCGACGATCGGCGAGGTGGGCAACGCCGAACACGAGCTGGTGTCGTGGGGCAAGGCGGGGAAGACGCGCTGGAAGGGACATCGCCCGAAGGTGCGTGGCGAGGTCATGAACCCGGTGGACCACCCGCATGGCGGCCGCACGCGCGGCGGCCGGAACGTGGTGAGTCCGTGGGGCAAGAAGGAGGGTGTGAAGACGCGCAACAAGAAGAAGCCGTCGCAGCGCCTGATCGTCCGCGGCCGGAAGCGCGGCAAGGCCACGCAGAGCTAACCCGGGAATCGACCAATGGCACGCAGCGTCAAGAAGGGTCCGTTCATCGCCGAGAGCCTGCTGAAGAAGGTGCAGGGGATGATCGGTCGCAACGAGAAGAAGGTCGTCAAGACGTGGTCACGCGCGAGCACGGTGATCCCCGATTTCGTGGGGTACACGTTCGCGGTGCACAACGGGAACAAGTTCATCCCGGTGTACGTGACCGAAAACATGGTGGGGCACAAGCTCGGCGAGTTTGCGCCGACGCGCACGTTCCGCGGGCACACGGGGACGGGCAAGGCCGCCGCCGCCGATACGAAGGCGCGGCCGG
>Ga0209014_10002519_pt1 | contig 10634 bp, 8 predicted proteins | sample BarGraNGADG00212_FD_184491 | JGI IMG/M metagenome (GOLD analysis project Ga0209014, IMG submission 184491) | Arctic peat soil microbial communities from Barrow, Alaska - Barrow Graham LP Ref core NGADG0002-212 (SPAdes) (version 2) | ecosystem: Environmental > Terrestrial > Soil > Wetlands > Peat... | reverse complement strand
CGGCCGGCGCGAGCGTGTGGAAGACCGGCTCGAGGGGCTCGACCGCGTCCCTGTCGCCGCCGACCATGAGGCAGTAGCCGTTCTGGAGCCCCCAGACGCCACCGGACGTGCCGGCGTCGACGTACCTGAGACCCTTCGCCCCCACCTTCGCGTAGCGTCGGACGTCGTCGTGGAAGTTCGTGTTGCCGCCGTCGATGATCGTGTCGCCCGGCTCGAGGACCTCCATCAGCTCGTCGATCATGGCCTCGGTGGCGTCGCCCGCGGGGACCATGATCCAGACCGCGCGCGGAGCCGGCAACCCGGCGACCAGCTCGCCGACGCTGAAGGCGCCCTCGGCGCCCTCGGTCATGATCTCGCGCGTCTTCTCCGGGGTCCGATTGAAGGCCACGACCTCGTGGCCGTCACGGACCAGCCGGCGGACCATGTTCGCGCCCATCCGGCCGAGGCCGATGAAGCCGATGCGCATCGGAAGTCTCCTTGTCTGGTCTGCGCGGAGTGACCGTGCGTTACGGCTGACGGTCGGTCGTTGGTTACGCGAGAGCCTCGCGAAGCGCCCGTTCGAGCGCCGCAAGACCGGCGTCGACGTCGGCGCCGAGGTGGACGCGGAGCACCGGCAGGTGGTGCGCCTCGAGCGCCTCGAAGTCACCGAGGGCCTGGGCATCCACCAGCTGCCCGAAGCTGAACGGTCGCCCCGGGATCTCGACATCGACCGGGTGGTCGGCCGTGAGCTGGAGGAACCAGCCGATCGGCGCGCCGCCCTTGTGGAGCTGGCCCGTGGAGTGCAGGAAGCGCGGGCCGAACCCGCTCGTCGTCGGGCGACCGGTCGCGTCGCGGAGGAGCCCGCGCATCCCGTCCATCGCCTCGGCCCGGGCAGGGGTCGGCGCGATGAACGCCTGGAGCGCGAGGTACGCGTTCGGGTCCGCCCGCGCAACGTGGCGTCGCAGCTCGCCGGCGAGGGTGCCGTCGCCGCCAGTCGCGCGGAGCGTCCCGTCGCCGACGAGGACGAGGCCGTCGCCCTGGGCGAGGACTGCGGGGGCCGGGAACGAACCGGTCCGCTCGAGCTCCGCGAGGACGCGCTTCGTGTTCTCCTTCGATTCGGTGACGTTCGGCTCGTCGAACGGGTTGATCTCGAGGATGACGCCCGCGATCGCGGTGGCGACCTCCCAGCGCACGAACTCGGCGGCGAGGTCGATGGGGTCCGCGAGGCCGATGCGCACGACGGGGTGGCCGGCCGCTGCCAGCGCGTCGAGGAGGTCGTCGGCCGTCGTGCCGTCCGGCGCCGGGGCCGGGGGCGGCGCGCCGTCGAGCGTCAGCCGGACGAAGACGCGATCCGGCCCGTACGCGGCGGCGTTCCCCAGCGGCTCCCCGGCGATCGGGACGATCCCGACGCCGTGCTTGCCGGTGCTCTCCGCGATCAGCTGCTCCAGCCACGCGCCGAAGCGAGCCACGGCCGGGTCCGCCACGAGCGTCAGCTTGTCGCGGCCGGCACGTCCGAGCACGCCGAGCAGGATCCCGAGCGCCGCGCCCGGGTTCGCCGCCGCGTCCGTCACGTGGGTCCGGGCGAGCATCGCGAGCGCCGACGCGAGGAACGCGTCGAGGTCGATTCCCAGCAGGGATGCCGGCACCAGCCCGACGTACGTGAGCGCGGAATAGCGTCCGCCGACGTCCTCCGGGTTCAGGAAGACCTCGCGGAGGCTGTCATGGTGGGGGATCGCCTCCAGGCTCCGTCCCGGGTCGGTGATCGCGATCATCAGGTCGGCGGGGGACTCGCGGCGCTCGCCCGCGCCGCGCAGCGCGGCGTGAACCCGGGCCCAGGCATCCGCCTGGAAGGCCAGGCTCTCCGTGGTCGTGCCGGACTTCGTGGCCACGATCACCAGCGTCGACAGCGGGTTGAGACCGTCCCAGGCGGCAGCGACCGCGGCCGGATCGGTCGAGTCGAGCACGCGGACGGCGAGCCAGTCGGCGATGTCGCGGAACGCGTCGGCGAGCACGTCCGGGGCCAGGCTGCTCCCGCCCATCCCGGCCACGAGCGCAGCGGTGAAGCCCGCCCCGCGGATGCTCTCCCCGAAAGCCTCGAGGGCCGGGACCTGCTCCCCGAAGTCGCGCGGGGCGTCGAGCCAGCCGAGGCGGTTGGCGATCTTCTCGAGGACCGCCGGGTCCGACGACCAGAGGGTGCCGTCGCGGTCGTGCAGGCGCTCGACCCACCGCTCGTCGTCGGCACGGCGCAGCGCGGCCTCGACCGCCTGGGCGAGCGCCGGGTCGTGGATCCGCGCGTCGAGCGCGTCCGGGGCGAACGGGTTGAGCGTCTCTGCCATCGGCTGCCTCCTGATGGGTGCAGTGTAGTCGCGGTGCGCTCGGCGGCAGGTCAGGCGCGCCGGCACCCGGCCACTGGCCGGACCGTCAGGGCGCCGCCGGCCGGACCGTCAGGGCGCCGCCGGCCGGATCAGCCCGCGCGTGACTCCTCGGCCTCGATCGCGAGCACCTTGGCGACGCGCCGGGCATGGCGCTCCGCGCCGGAGAACGACGCGCCGAGGAACGCGCGGGCGCATTCGACCGCGGGCTCCACGCCGATCACCCGGCCGCCGAGGCAGAGCACGTTGAGGTCGTCGTGCTCCACGCCCTGGTGCGCCGAGTACGTGTCGTGGGCGACCGCCGCGCGGATGCCCCGAACCTTGTTCGCCGCGACGGAGGCGCCGATCCCCGAGCCGCAGACGAGGATCCCGCGGTCCGCCACGCCGTCGCGGATCGCGAGCGCGAGCCGCCGCGCGAAGTCCGGGTAGTCGTCGGTCGGGTCGGCCCCGTCGCCGCCGAGGTCGATCAGCTCGTGCCCGGTGTCCGCCAGCCGGCGCAGCAGCTCGTCGCGGAGCTCGACGCCGCCGTGGTCCGCCGCGAATGCAACCCGCATCAGGTGTGCACCTCCCCGTGCGGCGAGGGAACCAGGGTCGGGACGCGACCGCGGAGCCCGTCCCGGACCACGGCCCTGCCGACCGCGGTGACCCGCTCGACCGTGAAGCCGAACTGCTCGAAGATCGTGGCGGCGGGCGCGGACGCACCGAAATGGTCGAGCGCGACGATCGCGCCCTCGTCGCCGGTCCAGCGCTCCCAGCCGAGCGAGACTCCGATCTCGACGCTCACGCGCTTTCGGACCGCGGCGGGCAGGACCGCCTCGCGGTACGCCGCGTCCTGGGCGTCGAACGCCTCCCAGCAGGGCAGCGAGACGACGCGCGTCGGGATGCCGTCCGCCTCGAGCGCGTCCGCGGCACCCATCGCGAGCTGGAGCTCGGAGCCCGTCGCGATCAGGATGAGGGACGGCATCCCGCCCGCGGCTTCGGAGGACGCGGCGCGCAGGACGTAGCCACCGCGACGCACCCCATCGCGGGCGGTCGCGGCCGTGGCGGCGAACGTGGGCAGCTTCTGCCGGGTCAGGGCAAGGGCGGTGGGGCCGTCCGAGCGCTCGACGGCCAGCGCCCAGGCGGCCGCCGCCTCGTTCGCGTCGCCGGGCCTGACGAACCAGAGGTTCGGGATCGCCCGGAGGGCCGCGTAGTGCTCGACCGGCTGGTGCGTCGGGCCGTCCTCGCCCAGGCCGACCGAGTCGTGCGTCCAGGCATAGACGACGTGCAGCCCGGCCAGCGCCGCGATCCGGACAGACCCGCGCATGTAGTCGCTGAAGGTGAGGAACGTGGCGCCGTAGGGCAGGAAACCGCCGTGGTAGGCGATCCCGTTGACGATCCCGCCCATCCCGTGCTCGCGGACGCCGAAGCGGAGGTTCCGGCCGGCTTCCTCGGCCGAGAAGTCGATCCCGCCCTTGACGTCCGTCAGGTTCGATTCGGAGAGATCCGCGGACCCGCCGAACAGCTCCGGCAGGGCGGCCGCGAGGACCTGGATCGTGGCCTGGCTCACCTGCCGGGTGGCGAAGTCCTCGCCGACGGCGAAGACGGGGAGGTGCGCGTCCCAGCCATCCGGCAGCTCGCCTGCCTGGCGTCGGCGCAGCTCCGACGCCAGGGCCGGGAAGGCCACGGCATAGCGCCTGAATCGGTCCTCCCAGTCGTTGACCAGGTGCTCGCCGTACGGGATCGCGCGGCTGAAGAGACCCTCGGCGTCGTCCGGCACGTAGAACGTCCGGTTGGGGTCCCAGCCGTAGGCCTCCTTCGTCAGGCGGACCTCTTCGACCCCGAGCGGGGCCCCGTGGGCTTTCTGGGTGTCCTGCTTGTGCGGCGACCCGAACCCGATGTGCGTCCGGACGGCGATGATCGAGGGGCGCCCGTCGGCGCGCGCGGCGCGGATCGCCGCGTCGATGGCCGACAGGTCGTTGCCGTCGTCCACCTGCTGGGTGTGCCACTGGTAGGCGTCGAACCGCTCGAGGACGTCCTCCGAGAAGGCCATCGACGTGGGCCCGTCGAGTTGGATGTGGTTGTCGTCGTAGAGGAGGACCAGCTTGCCGAGCCGCAGATGGCCCGCCAGCGAGGCCGCCTCGGACGCGATCCCCTCCTGGAGGTCGCCGTCGGAGCAGATGGCATACGTCCAGTGGTCGACGAGCGAATGGCCCGGGCGATTGAACTCCGCGGCAAGGCGTCGCTCCGCGATGGCCATCCCGACGGCGTTCGCGAACCCCTGGCCAAGAGGTCCCGTCGTGGCTTCCACGCCTGCGGTCATGCCGTGCTCGGGGTGGCCCGGCGTCCGCGAGCCCCACTGGCGGAAATGCTCGAGGTCGTCGAGCGTGACGTCGTAGCCGGTCAGGTGGAGGAGCGCGTACAGGAGCATCGAGGCATGCCCCGCGGACAGGACGAACCGGTCGCGATTGGGCCAGTCGGGATGCGTCGGCGCGTGGTGGAGGAAGCGCGTCCAGAGGGCGTATGCCATGGGGGCCATCCCCATCGGGGCGCCCGGGTGGCCGGAGTTCGCCTGCTGGACGCCATCGATCGCGAGCGTCCGGATGGTGTCGACCGCGAGGCGGTCGAGCTGTTCGGCGTTGAGGGTCATGCGGGCGTGCTCCTGGGCGGAGAGACGGGGCGCGGATGGATGGCCCAATTGTAGGCGCGGCCCCGGGATAGGCCGCGGCGTTATCCTCGGCCGCGTGCCATCGCTCCCCTCCCGCGCGTCGCTCCCCTCCCGCCCGAGCCCAGTGCGGGTGCTGGTGCTGGGCGACCTCGCGCTCGACGTGACGCTGGCGCCGTCTCGATCGCTCCGGCGGGGGACCGACGTCCCGGGTGGGGTCCGACTCCACCAGGGCGGGTCCGCGGCAAACGCCGCCCGCTGGCTGGCCCGGCTCGGCGCGCGGACGACGCTCGTCTGCGCGATCGGGCGCGACGGCCCGGGGCGTGCGCTCGTCGCGGCGCTGCGGTCGGACGGCGTCCTGGTCCGGGCGGCGCGGCCCGCGGGATCGCGGACGGCGCGGATCGGGATGCTGGTGGACCCCGCGACCGGCGAGCGGTCGTTCGTGGCGGAGCGGGGTGCGGCCGACCTGCTGCGGCCCGACGACCTCGACGAGCGCTGGTTCCACGGGGTCGGCGCGCTCCACCTGCCCGCGTACTCGCTCCTCGGCGCCCCGCTCGGCGAGGCCGGCCGTGCTGCGATCACCCTCGCTCGGGCCGCCGGTGCGCGGATCAGCCTCGACCTGGCCTCGGCAGCGCCACTCCTCGCCGGCGGCCGGTTCGCCGCCCACGACCTGGTCCGGCAGGTCGCGCCCGACGTGCTCTTCACGAACCAGCACGAAGCGATCGCCTTCCTCGGCGAGCCCGACGCGGCGCACCTCCTCCGCTTCGCGCCGGTCGCGGTCGTCAAGCGCGGTCCGGCCGGAGCCACCCTGCTGATCCGCGGCCCGGGCGGCGCGGCATCGCCCAGTGTCCGGCTCGACGTCGCCACGCGCCCGTTCCCTGTCGGGGACACGACCGGCGCCGGCGACGCGTTCGACGCCGGTTTCCTCCTCGCATGGCTGGCGGCCGACGCCACCGCGACACCGGCGGTCCTGCGTCGGGCCGTCGTGGCCGGCCACCGGGCTGCGGCACGCCAGCTGGGCACGCCCCGGCCCGAGCTCACGCTGAAGTAGGGCCCGGGCCGGCCTCAGCCCCGCAGGAACCGGTCGAACCAGGCCAGGACCCGTTCGTTCCGGTCGATCCGGCGGTCGATCCGGCCGGTGATCGCGTACGTGTGCCAGCTCTCCGGGTAGAGGACGTACTCGACCTCGCGGCCGAGGTGGCGGAGCGCGACGAAGAGCTGCTCGTTGTCCGCCGCGGGGCAGCGCAGGTCCGCCTCGCCCTGCAGCATGAGCAGCGGCGTCCGGATCCGGGCCACATGGCGCAGCGGCGACTGGCGCCAGAGCCGTGCGACGCCCTCCTCGCTCAGGGGATCGCCGAGGAGCGCCATCCGGTCGTACTCCGGGCCGGTGTCGGAGTTTGCCCAGCCGTTCAACTGGTTCGTCACGCCGTTCTCGCTCACGGCAGCGCGGAAGCGGTCCGGTGCGGCACCCACCAGCCAGTTGACCATGAAGCCGCCGTACGAGAGCCCGAGGATCCCGAGCCGGGCGGGATCGGCGAGCCCCAGGCCCACGGCGTGGTCGACCGCGGCGAGCACGTCGGCGGCATCGACGCCGCCCCAGTCGCCGAGCTGGGGTCGAATCCAGGCCCGCCCGTAGCCCGCCGAGCCGCGGATGTTGGGGAGGATGACGCGGTATCCGTGTGCAGCGAGCAGCACGTTCTCGGTCGACGGCGCGGGCGACCACGCGCCCAGCGGTCCGCCGTGGACGTTCACGATCGCGGGGAGTGGGGCGCCCCCGGCGCCGGCAGGCGAGACGATCCACGCCTCGATGGGGCCACCCGTGCCGGGCGCGACCAGGCGCCGCATCTCCGGCCAGGGCAGCCCCCGGCGCCACCTCCCGCCGAGGGTTGTCCTGGCACGGGGTGCCGTGCCCGCGCGTCGATCCGCGACGGTGAGCAGCTCCATGGGGCGATCGTCCCGTGTCGCCACGATCGTGACGACGCCGCCAGCCACGCCGAGCGTCCAGGCCGCGACGTCGCCGTCGACGAGCCGCCGGGGGTGGCCGGCCGGCCGGCCGGTTGCAGGATCGACCGGGAAGCGCCACGGCCGCACCCGCCCGGCCTCGCTCACGAGTGCCACGAGCGACGTCGTCCCGTCCCAGCATGGACCCGGCCGGGACGCTGCCATCCAGCCGTTCAGGTCGGTGTCGTTCCACGCCCCGACCGGCATGTCCAGGTCGGGCGCGAGGGCCAGAGCCCGGGGCGGCGGGCCGTTGCTTCCGCCGATGGCACCCTCGGCGACCGCGACCGCGACCGCGACCCCGGGCGCTGCGGATGCCACGAAGATCCCGGGCTGCTCGTCGTCGAGCGGGTCGGCGACGTCCACGCCGATGCAGGCCAGCCAGCGCCCGTCCGGCGAGAACGCCGGCGATCCCGCATAGCCGGCCAGCCGGATCGCCTCGCGCGGGACGCCGCCGTCCGCCGGGACGGCCCAGATCGACGGCCGCGGCCGGAGATCGGCACCTGGGCGCGGGTCGGCGGCATAGGCGATCGCGACGCCGTCGGGGGACCAGGCGATCCCCCGCGCGTCCGCCTCGTGGTCGGTCAGCTGGCGAGCCCGCGCGCGGCCGCGAGCCGCGATCACCCACACCTGGTCCCACCGATCGCGGTGGCCGGCGCCGTCCGCATGCCAGTCGACCCGCCGGATCCGTCGCGCCGTCACGACGCGCCCCTTCGTCTCCGGCCCGACGATCGAGTGGGACGCCGCGCCCGCCGCCACCAGCGCGAGGCGCGACCCATCCGGCGACCAGGCGATCTCCGAGACGCCGTGCCCGGGCACCCAGAGGACGCGCGCGGCGCCGCCGTCGAGCGCCGCCACCATGACGGCCGTCGACCGGTCCGGATCATCGGGGAAGGAGCGCAGGAACGCGACGCGCCGCCCGTCGGGGCTGACGCGGGGCGACGTGTCGCGAACCGCCCCGGACGTCAGGTGGACCGCCCCGGCCGTCTGGGGGACGGACCCGGCACTCCGGCGGACCGCCCCGGCCGTCCCGCGGACGGCCCCCGCACCCTGGGGGACGGCCCCGGTGCGGCCGAAGTCGACGCGGTGGAGATGCGACCGGTACGTCTCGCCCCGGACGAACCGCCGGACGATGACGGCGCCGTCGCCGCCGGGCAGCGGGTCATGCTCCTCCAGCACGACCTGGCGGCGGAGGAGCCGCGCGGCGGAGAGCGACGCCGGGGCCTCGGGCACGTGGCGAAGCGTACGTCGTCGCGGTCATGTCGCGACAACCGTGTCCGGCCGACGGTACCCTCAACGGATGCAGGATCCGCTCGTCGCAGGTCTCCGCGAACGACTTGCCGTTGCCCCGGAGGTTGCCGAGGCGCTGCGGGCCGGGCGCCCCGTGGTTGCCCTCGAATCGACGCTCATCAGCCACGGGCTTCCGTTTCCGCGCAACCTGGAAGTTGCCGGCGCCGCGGAAGCCGCCGTGCGCGAATCGGGTGCCGTGCCCGCGACCGTCGGGATCCGGGACGGCCGGCTCGTGGTCGGGCTCGACTCGGCGGCCCTCGTCGAGCTCGCGACCGCCGACGGCGTCCGGAAGGTCGCTCGGCCGACGCTCGCGGGTGCGCTGGCGGCCGGCGTGCTCGGCGCGACGACGGTCTCGGCAACCATGCTGGCGTGCGCCGCGGCCGGCATCCGGGTTTTCGCCACCGGCGGGATCGGCGGCGTCCACCCGGGGGCCTTCGAACCGTCGGTGGCGCCCGACGGGGTCCGGCGCCCGCCGAGCCTCGACGTCTCGGTCGACCTCGAGGAGCTGGCCCGGACGCCGGTCGTCGTCGTGTGTGCCGGCCCGAAGGCGATCCTCGACGTCCGCGGCACGCTCGAGGTGCTCGAGTCGCGTGGCGTGCCGGTCGTCGCGCTCGGGACGGACGAGCTGCCGGGCTTCTTCTCGTGCGCATCCGGGATCCCTGCGCCGCAGCACGTCCCCGACCTCGCCGCCGCCGCCGACCTCGTGCGGATCCACCTCGCGCTCGGGCTCGGGTCGGGGGTGCTGCTCTGCGTGCCGGTCCCCGCTGCGGACGAGCTGCCCCGTGCGGACGCCGTGGCGGCGATCGCCCGGGCGACCGCGGACGCGGAGGAAGCCGGGATCCACGGACCGGCCCTCACGCCCTGGGTCCTTCAGCGGGTCGCGGAGCTGACCGACGGCAGGTCCATTCGCGCCAACACGGCCCTCATCATCAACAACGCGAGCGTTGCCGGCCTGCTCGCCGGAGCGATCTGACCCTCGTCCCAACTCGACGGACCAGCGCCGCTCGGCGTCCTGGCGGGAGTTCCGGACCGGGCGGCTGTCCAGTTCGCCTTGTGCGCCTCATCCGGCGTGCTTACACTCGCGATCGCGGCGTCTTTGGCGCGTTCGAGCGCATCGCGCGCGAGCGCGGCCTGAATTGACCAGACCACGGGAAGCTGAGGCCGGACACCGAACCGCGGGCGCGCACGCGGTGACGAGGAGGGACGATGCGGATCTACGAGGGGAGCCCGCGCCAGGACTACGAGGAGGTGCTCCGCTCCATCGGCGCGTTCCTCGACCAGCGGGGGATGCACGATGTCCTGCTCGTGGAGGCGCCCGACGGCTTCATCCTCCAGGGCATCGCGGTCGAGGGCGAGACTGGCACCTGGTCGGAGAGCGCGGGACACCAGGTCAAGGAGACCCTGACCTTCCTCGACGACGACATCGCCCGTTTCATGGAGGAGGCCCTCGCGCGTCGCAACGCAGGCGGCGCGGCGACCGATTGGACCAGCGCGGGCTACTATGAGAAGTCGTTCCGCGTGCTCGGGCGGTGGATCGATGAGCAGAAGCCGCGCGACATCTTCTACTTCGAGCAGGAAGGCGCCTACGTCGTCCGCCTTCATCGCGTCGGACCCACCGGCGCCTACCACATGCTCGCCGAGTTCACGAAGGACGACATCGAAGCGATGATCGCGCAGGCACCCCAGGCCCGCAGGGTCTAGCGGACCCGGCGTCCCAGCGAAGGAGGTACGGCCGATGAAGGCTCTCAAGATCGTGGCGACTGCCCTCGGGGTCACGCTGGCGGCGCTCGTCGTCATCCCGCTCGTGGTCCTTGCCGGCCTCTTCGTCTGGCTGAAGCTGACCGAGGAGAGCGACGAGGAGACCCTCGAGCTCGAGCAGGAAGGCGTCTAGCCAATCCCGCTACCGCGTCCGAACTCGGCCCCGCCGGCAGCCGCCGACGGGGCTGTCGCCGTTTCGGACGCCCGCAGGGATCAGCTCCAGCGGTCGAACCGGGCGAACTCCTCGAAGGGGACCCAGCCGCGCTTGAGCGACGGTGAGCGCACATCGGGCAGCGGTCGACCCACGGGCATCACACCGATCGGGACGAACTCGTCGGGGATGCCCAGGAGCGCCCGGATGGCGGCCGGGTCGAAGGCGCCTGCGAACCCCGACGCGAGCCCGGCGTCGACCGCGGCGAGCATGACGACCATCATCGTCGCCCCGATGTCCACGAACCAGTAGGGGACCGGCCACTCGATCTCGGAGCCGTCCTCGGCGACCTTGTCGGCCTCGCGGTAGCGCCGGTGGTAGATCTCCGCGGAGACGCAGGGCACGGCGACGTCTCCTTCCTCGAATCGGCGGACCGCCCGCC
>Ga0209014_10002514_pt1 | contig 10640 bp, 10 predicted proteins | sample BarGraNGADG00212_FD_184491 | JGI IMG/M metagenome (GOLD analysis project Ga0209014, IMG submission 184491) | Arctic peat soil microbial communities from Barrow, Alaska - Barrow Graham LP Ref core NGADG0002-212 (SPAdes) (version 2) | ecosystem: Environmental > Terrestrial > Soil > Wetlands >... | reverse complement strand
GGAGGTGGCCGGCGCGGGCGTCTGCGAGGCGAGCGCCCTGGCGACCGAGTCGGTCACGTCGCCCTGGGTCAGCTGGTGGGGCCCGGGGACCAGCACGCCGTACAGCGCGATCGCGAGAAGCGCCGCCGCCACACCGGACGCGAACAGGCCCGCCATCCGGACCCTCCGGGCGATTCCGCCGAGCCTCCCGCGGAGCACTCCTCGCGCCGGTGGGATGCCCGATGCTCCCGCCTCGCCAGTCTCGTCGGTCATGAGGCGGGATCCCCCCATTGCCTCGCGTGCACGCCTGGGTGAGTGGTGCGCCGTCGCCGATCGGACGGTCGTCGCGGACCGCAGTATCGCGCACGAAGATGAAGAGGCGCTGAAACCGGGCCGCCCGCCGGGGCGAGGCTTCGAGGCGGAAGACCGCTCAGGCTGCCGCCCGGATCCTAGGTGGACACGGCGACGACGGGCGAGGACCCGAGGGTCGCCCCCCGGGCGTCCCGCGCCACGGCCCGGACGAAGGCGGCGGCTCCCGCGACCGGGATGGACGTCTCGAAACCGGTTCGAGGTGCGGAGCCGGCGCGCGTCAGAGCAGCCGCGCTCGATCCGGCGAGCACGTCCCAGCTGGCGACCTCCGTGGCGCCGTTCCAGCTCGCGAAGGCGGTGACGGCGCCGCCGGGACCCGCGACCGCGGCCGCCGCCGGAAGGTCGCCCGGGCGGCCCGTCCATGGCGAGCGGAAGTTCCGGTACGACTGGACCGCGGCCGGGTAGGTGGCATCGAAGACCAGCTCGCCGGTCCCCGAGAACTCGCTGACGTAGCCCGCGTCGCCCCACCCCACGAGGTAGTTGCCGCGCGGGAGGACCTGGAAGTTGCCCTGGCTCTTCGCGAACAGGGGCGTCGGATGATCGAAGGCCCGCACCAGGCTCGCCGTCTCGGCCTTTTCGTCCAGCTGCAGGACGATCGCCCGGGAGTGGGCGGGGCTCGTGCTGTCATCGAAGATCGTCAGCGTTCCGTCCGCCTGGCGGCGTGCGTCGTGCTGCCACGAGAAGCCGGCGCCCGCGCCCATGGCGAAGTCGCTGCGCTTCCCACCGAGTCGCCAGACGATCGCCCCGGTCGTCCGGTCGACCTTGTAGACGGCCGACGTGTTGCGCGCCGAGATGAGCAGGCTGCCGTCCCGGTCGACGTCGATCGAGTTGGCGTGGACGTAGTCGTAGATCGCGGCCGCGTCGGCCGTGAACGGGACGAATGACTCGTCGATCGCGATGTGGTCAACCGTGTGCCATTCGAACAGGACGGCGCCGGTCCGCAGGTCGATCTCCTGGACTGCGCAGTCCATGACCTGGCCGGCCAGCGCGGCGCCGCCGGGCGCGGAGGCTGCGGGAACGCCGGCGTCGGCCAGCAGGAGCGCCGTCCCCTGCGGGGTCAGCTGGAACTCGTGGAGGTCAGCGCGCCGGCCGTTGCCGGCCCGAACACGGGCGATCTCGCCGTAGGTGTGGTCGGTGAGGACGACGTCGCCCGTCCCGATCCCGCCGTTGACGGACCCCTCCCACCACGCGAGGGTGGGCTGCCCGCCAAGATCCACCACGTGGAAGTTGGTGACCTGCGTCCCGCTGTCCGGCCGGAGCCAGACCAGCTCGCCCTCGTTGGTGAAGATGGCGGGCCCGTCGCTTCCGCTGCCGTTCGACGGCGTACAGAACAGGAGCCCGGGCGCGACGGCGCCCGCAGGAACCTGCACGAGGACCTGCGGCGGCGTCAGGTCGGGACGAGATCGGTAATGGTGCCGGAACGCCGAGTAGTCAGCAGACGGCCGTGGGGACGTGGGAGCGGGGGTCCCGTCCAGCACCCCGAGGGACGCGCCAGGCGCGGTCGGGCGGGCCTGCCCGTTGGCACCCTCGAGCTCTGCTGCGGCGAGCACGGCCGCGGCGCCGCCAGCCGCGGCAAGACCAAGCGATGCGAGGAACCGTCGCCGGCTCAGGCGCGCCTGGACGGGCTCATCCACCCTTCACCTCTCTGTCCGTGGCGCCGCGTCGCGGAGGCCTGCGGATGGAGGTCCGCGAATGGGCCGCGAGACAGCCGGATGACCGGGCCGAGGTGCGGGACGCGCGTCGGCCAGCCGCAGTCTCGCGTCGAACGCTGAAGGACGTCTGAATCCAGCCGTCGCCGCCACGTCCGCCGCCATCCGGCGGGCGTTCGATGGGAAGTCGAAGACGAGTCCGGCCGGACGCACCGGACCCGGGTGCGCTCCGTGGGGCCTGGGAGACGTCGGACCGTACAATGGCCTCTCCACGCATCACCCTGCCGGAGGACCCGCGTCCGTGCCGCCGATCGTTGAGCTCACCCGGATCGAGCCGATCCACCGCGAGCGCCTTGCGCGCCAGGGCGTCTTCACGACCGGTCTCCTGCTGGAGGTGTCCGAGACCCCGACGCGACGGCAGACCCTGGCCGACCAGGTGGACGCGTCGACGAACGACGTGCTCCGCTGGCGCGACGAGGCGCTGCTCCTCAATCTCGCGGGGTTCGGATCGCCGGAGCACGACCTGTTCGCGTTCGCGGGATTCGAGGGGCTGGGCGCGGTGCTGAAGGTGGACCTCGACACGTTCCGCGCGGCGATCGCCCGGGCCGCCGGGCGGCTCCAGATCGTGCCGCCCACTGATCTCGTCGTCGAGACGTGGTGGGAACAGGCCCGAACGCTGCAGGACGAATGACGATCGTTGCGGCGGCGTCGCCTCGGGAACGCGCCCGACGGTCGCCGGCCGGACTCGTCTTCGGGTCTGCCACGATCCTCACGCTCGTGGGGATCGCGATCGGGCTCTTCTTCAACCCCGTCTGGGTCTCGTTCGAGCAGGGTCGCACGCGCGCCGACCTGTGGACGGGCTACACGCCCGAGACGGTCCGGACGGTCACGGACTCGGTCCTCGCCGAGGTCTACCTGGGCCCGGGCACGTTCGCCCAGTCCGTCGACGGCACGCCGGTCTTCAACGAACGAGAGCGCGCCCACATGGCCAACGTGCGCGGAGTGGTCGTCGCCTTCTTCGGGCTGGTGCTTCTGGCCGCGGCGGTCCTGGTGGTCGGCGGGATCCGATCCCGCGGCGCGGCCTGGTACTGGCGTGCGGTCGCCCGTGGATCGGCCGTCCTCGCCATCGGCGCGGTGGTCGTCGGCATCGCGTTCGCGCTCGCCTTCGAGCAGGCGTTCACCCTGTTCCACGACCTCTTCTTCGCCCCCGGGACGTGGAGCTTCGACCCCGCAACCGACCGCCTGGTCCAACTCTTCCCGGACGCGTTCTGGACGGAGACGAGCGTCGCGATCGCGATCGTCGGCCTCCTGCTCACCCTCGCCACCTGGGCGTTCGCGCGACACCGCGCCCTCGGGGAGGCCTGACGTGCTGATGCGCGGAGTCCCGGTGGCGCGGCTCCTGGGCACGGAGATCAGGGTCCACCTCTCGTGGACCCTGATCGCGGCGTTCCTCGTGGCGTCACTCGGGGCCGTGGACCTGCCGGGGCGCTATCCGGGGTGGCCGAACGGTCTGGCCTGGGCCGTGGCCGTGGCTGCAGGCGCCGGCTTCTTCTGCGCGGTGCTGCTCCACGAGCTGGCGCACCTCGCGGTCGGGCGCCGCGCAGATGTGGCGCCGGCGTCGGTGACGCTCCTCCTCTTCGGCGGGGTCGCCGCGGCGGAACGCGGCGCGCGCTCGGCCGCGTGGGAGGCAGCGATTGCCGTCGCCGGGCCGCTGGCGAGCATCGTGATCGGCGTGGCCGCGCTCAGCGTGGCGGGCGCCGTCGGGACTCCAACCGCGTCGAGCGTCGCGGCTCAGGCGCTCGGGGAAGCCCTTGCGGTGGTCGGGCTGCTGAGCTGCTTCGTCGGGCTGGTGAACCTGGCACCGGTCTTCCCGCTCGACGGCAGCCGTCTCCTGCGCGCGCTGGCCTGGCAGCTGACCGGGGAGGAGGGACGCGGCACGCGGATCGCCGGTGCCGCCGGCCGCCTGATCGGCCTCGGGATGATGGGCGGCGGCGTGCTGCTGGCGTTCACCGGCGACCTCGTCGATGGGTTCTTCCTGGGCATGCTGGGCTGGTTCGTCCGGGGTTCCAGCGGCGCCCAGGCTCGCCAGGAGGCCCTCGAGGGACTCATCGCGGACGCGACGGTCGGTGACGCGATGGAGCGCGATCTCCCGATGGTCCCGCCGCAGGTGACGCTGGACACGTTCGCGGCCGTGCTCTCCGGCCCGGAGCCCGTCTCCGTGGTCCGGGTCATGTCCGGCGAGCGCCTGGTGGGGCTGGTCGGACGGCGCGAGCTCCGGCGCGCGGGACGATCCGCGTGGGCGCGGACGCAGGCGGCGACCGCCATGACGCCCGCCGACCTGCTCCCGGCGGTTGCCACCGGCGACGGGCTGGGCTCCGCCCTGGAGCGGCTCCAGGCGTCCAACGTCGAGGGCCTGCCCGTCGTTGACGGCGGACAGCTCGTCGGGATCCTCACGCGGTATGGGATCGGCCGCCTGGTCCACGAGCGATCGCGGCAGGCGCGGCTTCCGCGATGAACGAGCTGCTCCCGATCGAGGTTGCGCGGGCCCAGGTGCTGGCCGCCATCCCGGCCGCGCTGGCTTCCGAGACGGTGGCGCTCGCCGACGCCCTCGGCCGCGTGCTGTCCGCGGACGTTGCGGCCGCCACCGACCTGCCGCCCTGGGACAACTCGGCCATGGACGGGTACGCGATCCGTGCGGCCGATGTCGCCGGCGCGACCGAGACCTCGCCGGCGATGCTGCGCGTGACCGGCGAGGTCGCCGCGGGCGGCGCGGCCGAGACGGCCGTGCTCGCGGGAACCGCCATGCGGATCGCGACCGGCGCACCGATGCCGCCCGGCGCGGACGCGGTCGTTGCCGTGGAGCAGACGACGCCGATCGCCGCCGACGGGTCGGCCGGACTGCGCGGCCGCGAGGCCACGGGGCCGCTCCCCGCGCGGATCGAGGTCCACGAGGCGACCCAGCCGGTCCGGAACGTCCGGCTCCGCGCGAGCGACCTGCAGGCAGGCCGCCGAATCCTCTCGGCTGGCCGCGCCATCGGCCCGGCGGAGCTGGCGATCATCGCCGCCGGCGGCGTGGCGAACGTGACGGTCCATCGCCGGCCGCGGGTGGCGGTGCTCTCAACGGGGGACGAGCTTCGACGGGCCGGCAGCGACCTGGGGAATGCCGGGATCCCGGATTCGAACGGGCCGGCGCTCGTGGCGCTCTGCGCGGCTGCCGGCGCCGATGCGCGCCACGTTGGCATCGCCCCGGACCGCCTGGAGCCCACGCTCGATCTCCTTCGCATGGCGCTCGAGGAGGCGGACCTCGTGATCGTCAGCGGCGGCGTCTCGGTGGGACCGTACGACGTGGTGCGCGGCGCCTTCGCCCAGGTCGGCACGGTGGACCTGTGGCGCGCGGCGCTCCAGCCGGGCAAGCCGTTCGCCTTCGGCACGGCCCCGCGCCCCGGCGTCCCGGCGGGCGCGCCCGTCCTCCTGTTCGGGCTGCCCGGGAACCCGGTCTCGGTCTTCGTGACCTTCGAGGTGTTCGTCCGGCCGGCCCTGCGCCGCCTCGCCGGTCGCGCCGACGATGCGCTGTTGCGGCCGGTCGACGCCGCCGTCCTCGAGGAACCGGTCACGAAGTCCATCGGTCGACGGACCTTCCTGCGGGTGGCGGCGCTCCGGGATGCCGTCACCGGGACGCCGATCCGCGACGCGATGGGCCGCGTCCGGGTCTCCCTGGCCGGCGGGCAGGAGAGCCACCAGCTGTCGGCGCTCGCGGCCGCCGACGCGCTCGCGGTCGTGCCAGAATCGGTCGCGGGCCTGCCGGCGGGCGCCGGGGTCGATCTCTGGTGGCTCGACCGGGCCTGACGGTCCGCACAGGAGCCGGCCGCCCGGCACCCGACCGGGCGGATTCCCGGCACGGAGGTGGCATGGACGAGCGATCGCAGCCCCGGGCGGGTCGCCGCCGGCTGACCCACGTGGACCGCGGCGGCCGGCCGCGGATGGTGGACATCTCGGCCAAGCCGATCACTGCCCGCCGGGCCGTGGCCGAGGCGGAGGTCGTCTGCAGCCAGGAGACGCTGAGCCTGGTCATCGACGGGCGGGGCCCGAAGGGTGATGTCCTCACGGTCGCGGAGATCGCGGGCGTCATGGGCGGCAAGCGCACGTCCGACCTGATCCCGCTCTGCCACCCCCTGGCGCTGACCGACCTGGTGGTCTCCATCACCCCGGATCGCGCCGCGTCCGCCCTGCGGATCCGGGCCGAGGCGGCGACGGTCGGGCCGACCGGGGTCGAGATGGAGGCGCTCGTCGCCGCGAGCGTCGCGGCCCTCACGGTCTACGACATGGTGAAGGGCGTCGAGAAGGGCGTCGAGATCCGGCATGTCCGGCTCGTGAGCAAGGTTGGCGGCAAGTCGGGCGAGTGGAGGCGCGAGGGATCCGATCTCTCGCAGGCACCGGTCGCTCCGCCGGCGGGCGTGCCGATAGGCGGGTTCGTCCCGACCTCGCCGCCCGTGTCCCGGCCGAAGGGCGTCCGCGGCCCGGCACGGGCCGGTGGAATCCGCCGGCCGGGGCGCCGGCCGGGGCCCTGACCGATGGCAGCCGGCGGCCGGACGGCCTTCATCCTCACCGTCAGCGATCGCGGCTCGACGGGCGATCGGGCGGACACGTCCGGCGACGGGCTCGCTGCGCGCCTGGCCATGCTCGGCTTCGCGGTCGAGCGCGAGATGGTCCCCGACGAGCGCCGGCGAATCGAGTCCATGCTCGTGGCCGCGGCGTCGCGGCACCCGCTGATCGTCACGACCGGGGGGACCGGCCTCACGCCGCGTGACGTGACGCCCCAGGCGACCCTCGCGGTGATCGACTACCAGGTGCCCGGCTTCGCGGAGGCGATGCGCGCCGACGGGCGCGCGAAGACGCCGATGGCGATCCTGTCGAGGGCGGTGGTCGGCGTTCGCGGGAAGACACTGATCGTCAACCTGCCGGGCAGCCCGCGCGCCGCGCTCGAGTCGTTTGCCGTGCTCGAGCCGGTCCTGGATCACGCGCTCGAGACGCTCCGCGGCCCGCACGAGCACGCCGGGTGGGGGAACGAGGCCGGCGGCTGACCGCTGACGCCTGGGCGCCCGGCAGGTGCCACGCGCGCATCGCCGGCACGGCGGCCGGTGCTAGGATCGACCCGTGACGGCAGCCCCAGCCCTCGGCCGGCTCACCGACGACCAGCGCGCCATCCGTGACGCGGTGCGGACGCTCGCCCGTGACCGGGTCGCGCCGCGCGCCGCGGAGATCGACCGGACGGCCACCTTCCCGGAGGACCTGCGGCTGCTGCTCGCGGAGCAGGGAATCCTGGGGCTTCCCTTCCCGGAGCGATTCGGCGGGTTGGGGGCGGACCTGCTGACGGTCTGCCTGGCGATCGAGGCGCTCTCGTCGGCCTGCGCCACGACCGGCCTGATCCTCGCCGTCCAGGAGCTCGGCGCGCTGCCGCTGCTCCTCGCCGGGACCGAGGAGCAGCTCGCCCGCTTCGTACCGGGGCTCGCCGCCGGGAGCGACCTGATCGCCTTCGCCCTGACCGAAGCCGATGCCGGCTCGGACGCGGCAGCCGTGCGCACCCGCGCGGTTCGCGACGGGGAGACGTACCTGATCTCCGGCACGAAGCGCTTCATCAGCCACGGGAGTGTCGCGAGCCTGGTGACGGTCTTCGCCGTGACGGACCCGGACGCAGATCGCCGTCGTCGGCTCTCCGCGTTCGTCGTCGAGACGACCAGCCCGGGCTTCTCCGTGAGCCGGCTCGAGCACAAGATGGGCATCCGCGGCTCGCCGACCGCGGAGCTTGCCTTCGACGACGTGAGGGTGCCAGTCGCAAACCGCATCGGGGCCGACGGCGACGGCTTCGGGCTCGCGATGCGCACCCTGGACCGGTCACGGCCCGGGATCGCGGCACAGGCGGTGGGAATCGCGCAGGGGGCGCTCGACGCGGCCGCCGCGTACGCCGGCCAGCGGCGCCAGTTCGGCAAGTCGATCGGCGAGTTCCAGCTGGTCCAGGGGCTGCTCGCAGATATGGACGCCCGGACCGAGGCGGCGCGGCAGCTCCTGTACACCGCCTGCGAGGAGATCGAGCGAGGCGCGCCCGACGCGGGGCGGTGGTCGGCGCTGTGTAAACTCGTGGCGGGGGACGCGGCGATGGCCGTCACCACCGATGCGGTCCAGGTCTTCGGCGGTTACGGCTACCTCGATGACTTTCCAGTGGAGCGGATGATGCGCGACGCGAAGATCACCCAGCTCTACGAAGGGACGCAGCAGATCCAGCGGCTCGTCATCGCCCGAGCGCTGCTCGCCCGCGACGCCTAGTCTCCACCCGTTCGCTTCACGCAGGGAGAGATCGAGATCGTGCGGATCGTGGTGCTCATGAAGCCGGTGCCCGACCCCGGCGAGGAACGCCTCGGCGCCGATGGGCGGCTCGACCGCTCCGTGAGCGCGGTGATCAACGGCAACGACGAGTACGTCCTCGAGGCCGCGCTCCAGCTCGTGGAGGCGCACGGGGGCGAGGTGACCCTCCTCTCGATGGCGCCGGCGGGCATGACCGATCCGGTTCGCAAGGCGCTCGCGATGGGCGCCGTGCGCGCGGTCCTGGTGACCGATCCCGCCCTCGCTGGCGCCTGCGCATGGTCCACCGCCCAGGTGCTCGCCGCCGCCCTGCGCACGCTCGAGTACGACCTCGTGCTTGCCGGGGCCGACACGTCCGACGGCGGCGGCGGGGTGGTCGGGTCCGCGATCGCAACCCTGTTGCACCACCCCTACCTCTCCCACGCACGGAAGATCGAGCCGTTCGAAGGCGGCGTGCGCGTGGAGCGCATCAGCGCCGTCGGCCACGACGTGCTGGAAGCGACCCTGCCCGCGGTCGTGGCCGGGACGCAGCTCCTGGGGGAGCCCCGCTACCCGTCGCTGCGCGGGATCATGGGCGCACGCTCGAAGGAGATCGCGATCCGGACGCTCGCGGAGATCGGGCTCGATGACCGACCCCTCGGCGGTGCGCACGCCACCACGACGCTGCTCGACACCCATGCGCCCGCCGCACGCGGCTCCACGCGCGTGGTGCGCGATCTGGACACCGCTGCGGCCGCCGCGGCGATCGTCGACTTCCTCGTCGAACGGCGGGCCCTCTGATGGGTGGCATCTGGGTCGTCGGCGAGGTGGACTCGGCCGGCGCCCTCACGAAGCTCTCCGGCGAGGCAGCGACGGCGGCTCGAGCCCTCGGCGAGGCCGGGAGTCTCGACGTGCGCGGTGTGATCGTGGCTGCCGAGCCCGATGGGGCGGCGGCGAGCCTGGCGACATTCCTCCCGGTCGTCCTGGCGGTGCGCTCCCCGGAGACGCTGGAGCAGACGGCGGCGGCAGTGATTGCCGCGCGGGTCGCGGCGCTGGCCGCGGCGGCGCCGGAGCCGCCGTCGTACCTCGTGGTGGGCGCAACGCCCGATGGTCGCGATCTCGCGGGCGCGTTGTCGGCCCTCCTGGGGGTCGGGGTGCTCGTGGGCGCCACGGGCCTCGCCTGGGGGGACGCGGGGGACGGCGTGCCGGCCGGTCCGCGGGTGGAGATGCAGCCGTTCGGCGGTCGGGTTGTGACCACCAGCGCCTTCACCGGGGACCGGGGGATCATTCTCCTTCGTTCGAACATGGTCGTGGCGGAGCCGCTCGCCGCTCCCGGCCGCGTGGAGGCCGGCGCTGCTGTCGAGGTTCTCGACGTGGCGCCCGTCCGTGTCGTCGAGCGCGTCGTGGCGAAGTCCACCGGCCCGAGCATCGACGAGGCCCGCGTCATCGTCTCCGGCGGCCGCGGGGTGGGCGGGCCGGAAGGGTTCGCCGGACTGGGAGAGCTCGCGGGGCTGCTCGGTGGCGCGGTCGGGGCCACGCGCGCCGCGGTCGACGCCGGCTGGGTCGACTATGCGATCCAGATCGGCCAGACCGGCAAGACCGTGAAGCCGGCCGTCTACCTCGCGTTCGGGGTCTCGGGGGCCATCCAGCACAAGGTCGGGATGCAGACCGCCGAGACCATCGTCGCGGTCAATCGAGACCCGGATGCCCCGATCGGCGAGTTCGCGGACCTGTTCGTGGTGGCGGACCTGGTGGCCGTCGTCCCGGCGCTCGCGGCCGCGCTGCGCGCGCGGGTCGGCTAGGGCGACCGCCGATGCCGGAGACGCTCCTGCTCGCCATCCCGCTTCTGCTCTTCGCGCTCCTGGGCGTCAGCTTCCTGCTCGTCCTGCGCCGTGCCGCACGGGTCGTTGCCCAGACCCGGGAGCTGGACGGCTTCCGGCTGTCGGCGGGCGACCTCGCCACGCGGATCGCGGCCAGCCTGACCGGCGCCGCAGAGCGGATCGACGCCGTGCGCCGCGGGCAGGTGGCGGCGGACACGATCCTCGAGACCCTCGAGGCTGCCCGTGACGGGATGGCGCGCTACCGCGCGGAAACGGACGCGCTTGTCGCGCCGACCGGATACGAGCAGCTGCGGGACCGGCTTGGAGAGGAGCTGGATCGCGCGGCGCGCGCGTTCGACATGGTCGACCACGGATGCGCGACGCTGACGGCTGCCAGCGTCGGCCGGGCTCGCGGGGCCGAGGGCCAGACCGCGATCAAGCGCGGCTATCTCAACATCCTGCACGCGCGGGAGGCGATCGTGGAGAT
>Ga0209014_10002513_pt1 | contig 10641 bp, 12 predicted proteins | sample BarGraNGADG00212_FD_184491 | JGI IMG/M metagenome (GOLD analysis project Ga0209014, IMG submission 184491) | Arctic peat soil microbial communities from Barrow, Alaska - Barrow Graham LP Ref core NGADG0002-212 (SPAdes) (version 2) | ecosystem: Environmental > Terrestrial > Soil > Wetlands >... | reverse complement strand
GCGTGATAATCGTAGCGGCGGGTCTGGAATCGATCTTCGCGTACTGCATCGGCTGCAGAGTGTTCGCCGGCCTCATGCGGATCGGTCTCGTGCCCGAGGAGACCTGCGCCGCGTGCGCCGACATATCGAGCGGACGCCGGTGACATGACAACTCAATCACGCATGTCTGTCGATTTACAGGACAATGCTAGTATCTCGATCGTGAGCATCATGGCTGTCAGTCGCCGCGCGATTGACCATGGCCATGCCAGCAGCGCTCTCTGTCCGACCTAACCGCTCCCGGACCCTTCGCTTCCCAGTCCGCACCCGCGACTACCCGTCGCCGGTATCGCCGTGCTGCGCCCTTTCTCCGAACCGAGTCGAATCCGAGGTACCCCAAATGAGTGCTGCCTGGTCGTTCGAGACCCGTCAGATCCACGCCGGACAGACCCCCGACAGCGTGACCCACGCCAGGGCGCTGCCCATCTACCAGACCACGTCGTACACCTTCGACAACAGCGAACACGCGGCGAATCTGTTTGCGCTGAAGGAGTTCGGCAACATCTACACCCGCATCACGAACCCCACGCAGGCGGCGGTGGAGGAGCGGATCGCGTCGCTGGAAGGCGGTGTCGGTGCGCTGCTGACGTCCAGCGGCCAGGCCGCCGAGACACTCGCCCTGCTCAACATCGCCGAAGCCGGCGATCACATCGTGTCCAGCGCACGCCTGTACGGCGGCACGTACAACCTCTTCCACTACACGTTTCCCAAGCTCGGTATCGAGGTCAGCTTCGTCAACGACCCTGACGACCCGGACCAATGGCGAGCCGCGACACGTCCCAATACCAAAGCGTTCTTCGCGGAGACGATCTCGAACCCGCAGATCGACGTCCTTGACATCGCGGAGGTGGCGGGCATCGCCCACGAGGCCGGAGTGCCACTCGTGGTCGACAACACGATCGCCACGCCGTACCTCATCCGGCCGATCGAGCACGGTGCCGACATCGTCGTTCACTCCGCGACGAAGTACCTCGGTGGGCACGGCAGCGCGATCGCCGGCGCGATCGTCGACTCGGGCAACTTCGACTTCGCGCAGGACCCGGAGAAGTTCCCGAACTACAACCAGCCCGACCACAGCTACAACGGGTTGGTCTACGCGCGCGACCTCGGCGTCGGCTCACCACTCGGCGCCAATCTGGCGTTCATCCTCAAGGCCCGCGTGCAGCTGCTACGCGATCTCGGAGCCGCTACGTCACCGTTCAACGCGTTCCTGATCGCGCAAGGTATCGAGACGCTGAGCCTGCGCGTGGAACGGCACGTGCAGAACGCGCTCGCCGTCGCGGAGTGGTTGCAGGGACGCGACGAAGTCCTGTCCGTCAACTATGCGGGGCTGCCGTCGAGCCCGTGGTACGAGCGAGGCAAGAGATACGCACCGAGGGGTGTCGGCGGTGTCCTGGCCTTCGAGATTCGGGGCGGGGTCGAGGCTGGGATCAGGTTCGTTGAGGCGCTCGAGTTGCACAGCCACGTCGCCAACATCGGTGACGTCCGAAGCCTGGTCATCCACCCGGCGTCGACCACGCACTCGCAGCTGTCCGCGGAGGAGCAGCTGGCCACCGGTGTCACTCCGGGACTCGTCCGGCTTTCGGTGGGGCTGGAGAACATCACCGACATCCTCGCCGACCTCGATGCCGGTTTCCGAGCGGCGAAGTCATCCGACGCGGACACCTCGGCCGGACAAGGCTGACAGCGGTGGAGGGACGGCGTTTCGCCGAGCTCGGGCCCGTCGGCCTCGAGCTCGGCGAGACGCTGCCTGCGGTGCGCGTCGCGTACGAGACGTGGGGAACACCGCGGCGTGGCTCCAGCGGCACGATCGACAACGCGGTGCTCATCCTGCACGCCCTGACCGGCGACTCCCACGTCGTCGGCCAACGCCGACCCGGGCAGCCGACGCCTGGATGGTGGAACGGGCTCGTCGGCCCGGGCCGCGCCCTCGACCCCGCACACTGGTTCGTGGTCGCCTCCAACGTGCTGGGCGGGTGCCGAGGCACCACAGGCCCGTCCTCGCCCGACCCGGACGGACGAGCCTGGGGCTCTCGATTCCCGCGCATCACGATCCGCGATCAGGTCCACGTCGAGACACTGCTCGCCGATGAGCTCGGCATCGACCAGTACGCGGCCGTCGTCGGTGGCTCGATGGGTGGCATGCGCGCGCTGGAATGGCTGGTCGGCCACCCCGACCGCGTCGACGCCGCTCTGATCCTGGCCACCAGCGCCGAAGCGACGGCGGACCAGATCGGACTGCAGACCGCCCAACTGCACGCCATCTGGCAGGACCCGGCGTGGCGGGGCGGCGACTACTACGACGGCGAACGACCGACCGCGGGCCTCGGCCTGGCCCGCCGGCTGGCGCACCTGAGCTACCGTGCCGAGGCCGAGTTGGCGCACCGCTTCGGACGACGGCCGCAACCAGGCGAAGACCCCTTCGGCGGTGGTCGGTACGCCATCCAGTCCTACCTCGACCATCACGCCGACAAGCTGGTTGCCCGCTTCGACGCGGGAAGCTACGTCGCCCTGACCGAGGCGATGAACAGCCACGACATCGGACGCGGACGAGGCGGCGGCGCCGCGGCGCTGTCAACCGTCCGGGCGTCGGTCGTCGTGGCCGGGATCGACAGCGACAGGCTGTACCCCCTGCACCTGCAAGCCGAACTCGCCGAGGCCATCGGCACCTGCGAGCGACTCGACGTCATCCGCTCCGCGCACGGGCACGACGGCTTCCTCATCGAGACCGACGAAGTGGGGCGCTTGCTGCGCCGCACGCTCACCCTCTCGGTCGGTCAACACAGCCGACACCGCGCTCGCGCCGGATGAGCCCACGTACGATCAAAGGATCGTGACTGAAGCCGTACGTCGTGCCGTCGGCCAGATCCGGGCACGGCTGCACGTGTGGGTACGCACTGCGCGCGAGCGCCCGAAGGTGGCTGCCGAGGCTGTCGCCGCGTACGTGCTCCGCTGGGCACTTCGTATCGCCATGCCGTTGGGAGGCGCCGCGGCGATGCTGACGCTGTTCCCGTTCCGCGTCACTGCGGCAGGCGCTCGGTTCCGCGTCCAAGGCAGCCTGCTCACCCGCCACACGGTCAGTGCCGACACTTCTTTCGGCAGTTGGATATTCCCGCATGTCGACGGCCTGCCGGTCGGCGTGCACATCAGCCCGGTCAATGTCGACCTGGTTCGAATCGCATCGGCGGCGTCGCCGGATCCGCAGGCCTACGCGGAGCAACTGCGGACCGATCTCGTCCACCAGCTGCCGGCCATCGCAACGTGGCTCATCGGTGAGTTGCTTCTCGGCACGCTTCTGGGCCTCACGGCAGCGGCCGCGATCAACCTTGCGCTGCGGCAACTGCGCGCGCTGCCCCGTCGCGAACACGAGCTGAAACACCGGTTGCGTCAACTCGTGGCGTCGGCGGCGGTCCTCGCTGTGGTCGCGGTGATCGGAGCCGTGACGTACGACCCTGCCTGGGCGCGTCAATCCCGCGTCACCGGCACGCTCGCGACGCTGCAGCTGTTCCCGGACCAGCTACGTACGTACTACGACCAGCACGCCAAGGCACTCGACGTGCTCAGTGCCATCGCCGCCATCCAGTCCGGCCTGCAGCAGCACATCGAGCAGAAGGACGTCGCGGCCACCGCCTTCAACGTCATGTTCATCTCGGACATGCACCTCGGCAGCACATATCCGCTGGTCAAGCAGTACGCGGCGAACTTCGACGTCAAGCTGATCGTCAACACCGGCGACGAGGCCGAGTTCGGCACCAGCGCCGAGATGACCACGGCCTACCTCAGCCAGCTGCGCGCCGTGACCAAGATCGCCCCGATGGTGTGGATGCCGGGTAACCACGACTCCCCCGCCACGATCGCGATCATGCGGTCGATCCCAGGCGTGACCGTGTTGGGCACGAAGTCGAGCCTCGACGACGGCTCCGGCGGTTACCGCGTCGCCGGTGAGGAGATGTCCGCGTACGGGCTCGTGCTCGGCGCCGTCCCCGACCCGCGCGTCTACGGCGCGTCCGGAGACTTCGGCGCGAACGACGGCGCCTCGGTCAACCCATTGGAGCAACGCACCGTCGACGCGTCCGTATCGCGAGTTCCCGTCGACGCCCTGTTCGACATCTTCGCCGCCCACGAGCCCGCGGCTGCCGCTCAGCTGGTCAAGGACCTGCCCGGACGGATCCGGCAGACCAACTCAGGCCATCTGCACGCACAGAACGCCGACAAGGACGTCCAGAAGGCCGGCTCGCCCATCACGCTCGTCGAGGGCTCCACCGGAGCGGGCGGTCTCGACCACCTCTACCGGGGCGTCGCCGCCTCACCGATCGAGTTCAGTATCGAATCCGTCGCCGCGAACTGCCAGTTCACCAAGCTCGTCCGCTTCCAGATCGTCGGAGCCGCTCCGGCGTCGGCCAGCGATATCGCATCCGGCGAACTGCCCCAGGTAACGGCGTCGACGCGCTATCTCACGCCCCAGGACATCGCCGCAGACCGCACCTGCGGCACGGACCAGGGCATTACGCCGCCCGTCGACATCGGCTAGGTGCGCCACGACCGCCTGCCGGTGACGGCGGGTCCCACTCGCTGATCAGCTGTGCCAGCGAGGATCATGCGAGTGTGGCGTCCAAACCTCAACCGCGCAGAGTCCAGCCGTCCCGACCTGAGTTTCGATGGGCTCGGGTGCGGACCGAGCCAGGCTGGCTGCTCCTGCCGCTACGGGCATTCCTCGGACTGACGTTCACCTACGCGGGCCTGCAGAAGCTGGCGAACCCCGCCTACCTCGACACGCACAGCCCGACGTCGGTGGCGAACCAGATGCTACTGCTACGCCACCGCAGCCCGCTGGGACCACTACTGGGGCTGTCCCTGCACACGCCGACCCTGGTGGGGTTGCTCATCGCGTTCGGGGAGCTGGCCGTCGGAGTAGGCACGCTGCTCGGCCTGTGGGCTCGAGTGGCGGCACTCGGAGGTGCGCTGCTGGCGTTGACGTTCTTCCTGACCGTCAGCTGGACGACAACGCCTTACTACTACGGCGCCGACATCGTCTTCGTGTTCGCATGGTCGGTCATGCTGGCCTTCGGTGCGGGCGGAGTGCTGAGCGCGGACACCTGGTTGAGCAACCGGGCCCGGCGCGACTCCGGTCTCGCCGCACAGGCCGCAACCGTCGCCGTCGCCGTGCCTCGGCTGCGCGCGCTGTGCGCACGCGGCGCCAAGTGCGCGCTCGGAGCCGACGGCCTGTGCACGCGCCTGGCCGGTTGTCCGATCTTTCCGGTCGACGAGCGGCTGCCGGCGGACCGACGCGAACAGGTCGATCGACGCACCCTCGTCATCGGCACAGCCGTCGCCGGAGCCGTCGGGATTCTCACGATCGCCCTCGGCGGGATCACCGCGGCCGTCGGGCGCGCTGTCGGAGGCACGAGCAGGCGCGCGCACAACGCACTCACCCCGGTGCCACCGTCGACGAGTACCGCCACACCGTCCGGATCGCCCACGCCGACCACAGGTGGAACCTCCCCCGCAGTCGGTACCGCAGTGGCAACCGCTTCGTCCGTGTCGGTCGGCCAGGCCGTCTCGTTCACCAATCCGGCCGACGGCAACCCGGGCTGGGTGGTGCACACATCGTCCGACACGTTCGTAGCGTTCTCGGCGGTCTGCACGCATGCCGGGTGCCCGGTCCAGTACGACCCGTCGACCGTGGAGTTCGTCTGCCCCTGCCATGGTGGCGTCTACGACGCGCACAACGGCCAGGTACTACAAGGCCCACCGCCATCGCCACTGCCGACGATTGCGGTCCACGTCGTCGACGGCCAGATCCGCGTCGGCTGAGCGCTCCGTCGCGGAGCCCCATCGATCGACGTCGTCACGCGACACCGGCGGTGCTCAGCGACGGTGTCGCGCAGCCGTCCACCGTGCGCCACTTCGCGTTGAGCGTGCGGACGGCCGGCACGTCGATGTGCGCTGCGCCGCTGCCGGTGCCGCCGTCGTAGCGAATGCGGGAGCTGGCCGCAGCAGCCGCCCCCGGTGTTCCACGCGTGGTGGAGACCGTCGGGGTAGGCCACCAGAGAGTGTCCGACGTCGGCCTGCGCATCCCAGCCGTAGGAGCTCTCGGCCTGTGTGCCGCTGCCGAAGCCGCCGTGCAGCATGACGACCAGCGGTGCCGCCACGGGCAGGCCGGCCGGTCGGTAGAGATGGTCTGGCTCGAGGCGACGAGCGAGACTGCGAGCCCGACGACGAGCACGACGTGCCATCGGCGAGTACGCAGGCGGTGCACGTGCTCCGCAGTCTTGGCGCTACAGCTCAATTGAACTCGGGTCCGCCGGAACGTCGACGGCGAGCTCCTGGAGCACCGTCAGTGGCACGATCCCGAGTACCGCTTCGTTGGTCGAGGCCAGCACGACCGGCGCCGCCGCGCCGTCGTTGTAGGCGCGCACCCAGTTCACCGCGGTTACGCACCACCGGTCGCCTGGCACCAGTCCCGGAAAGCCGTACTGCGGATGCGGCGTCGAAAGGTCGTTGCCGATGCTGCGCTGGTGGTCGAGAAACGCGGCCGTGACGACAGCACAGATAGTGTGACTGCCGAGATCCTCCGGGCCGGTACTGCAGCAGCCGTCGCGGAAGAACCCGGTCAGCGGGTCCGTGCCACACGGTTCGAGCTCGTCACCGAGGACGTTGCGTTCTGTCACCGACCCAGCATCGCGCACTGCGGCCAGAGACCGATAGCTGTTGTGCCGCTGGGTCCGAGACTCAGGCGACGCCTGGCTGCCGCGCCGCGACTGGGTTCGCTCGTAACACGGGCATGCGCGCGCTGCTCACCTCGTTGGTCAGCTACTCCGCGTGGTCTTGCGCGGGAAGCCGACCCCAGCGGAAGTACGCGAGCGGACCGAAGACGTTGATCAGGCTCACCAGCCGCCAGCCGATCTTCGAGCCGCGCACTTCGGCTGACGAGCGATGCGAGATGTCTACCTGAGCCGCGACGTTCAGCGAAACCTGCACCGCGCCCAGGGCGACGAGAAGCTTACGAGTCCGAGGCGAGAGGTCGCTGAAACGTCGTTTGGCCATACCTCATCATGCCGCCCGGATCGTTCGCGGCAAGGCGAGGACACGCCGAAGGACCGAACTGAGTGAGGTCCCGCCGACGACACGGGCGGAACTTCACGGCAGAGGTGCGGTCGACGGCAGGCGGTCGGCCCGTCCTCACCCCACTCGCACGTAGTCGTCGCCGACACCGACGACGTCGCCCCGTACTAGTTGCCGACCACGCCGGGGCTCGGTCTCGCCGTTCACCTTCACGACCTGCTGTGCGAGCAATGCCTTCGCATCACCGCCGGCATCAACGAGGTCAGCGAGCTTCAGGAATTGGCCGAGCCGGATGGTGCCTTCTCTGATGACGACCTCACGCATCTGCCCATCATCCCGGACATCCGACGAGCACGTGTGATCAGCACACTCCTGCGGGCCGGCACATGGATACGTCGACGACGCGGTGGTTCACGCCGTGACATAAGGGGCAAGGCGCCGCGCGGCGTCGAGCAGATCACCGCCTGGCTCGGTCAAGAACTGCAGAGCGACATGGTCTGCCCCAGCGTCGAGGTGTGCCTGCACCCGAGCGGCGATCGTCTCGAGGTCGCCGTGTGCGACCAGGTCGTCGATCAGCCTGTCGCTGCCACCGTCGGTGAGATCGGCGTCGGTGTAGCCGAGCCGGCGCAGGTTGTTGGTGTAGTTGATCAGACCCAGGTAGGGCGTCTGGACGGCGGGCCGGCCGATCGCCCGCGCTCTGGCCGGGTCTGTCTGCAGCACGACCTTATGTTCCGGCGCGAGCAGCACTCCCTCACCGAGTACCTCCCTGGCCATGTTCGTGTGCTCCGGCGTGACCAGATACGGGTGCGCGCCGGCGGCGCGCTTGGCAGACAGCCGGAGGACGCGCGGTCCGAGCGCAGCGAGCACCCGTTGGGTCGCGGGCACCCCCTCGGCGTCGAGGATGTCGAGGTAGGCGACGAGCGCGGCGTACGGGCTCGCGTACTGGGCGATCGCCTCCGGATGGCCGACGCCGAGCCCGAGCAGGAAGCGACCGGGAAAGCCGGCGTCGATCCTGTGGAATGCGGCGGCGATACCGACGGCGTCGTCCGCCCAGATGTTGACGATCCCGGTGGCCACGATGAGGTGCTCGGTGGCGGCGAGCAACTGGTCGACGAGGGCTAGGTCACCGCCCGGTGAGCCACCGATCCAGATCGCCCCGTATCCGAGCTGCTCCACCTCTGTGGCGAAACCGGCCGACAGACGCGAACTGTGTGTCCAGATGCCAGCCCGACCCAATCCCAATGACATGACTGCTCCTCCTCGACAGATCGACCCGCCTTCGGACACAACCAACATCGACGCGAAGACCTTCCGAGCTCGGTCAGTGCCCGGTCAGCACGCCGCTGCCGAGTCCAGCGCACGCTCGGGATGTCTTGGCCGACCGGCGCGTGTTCGCCCTTGACAGGCCCGCGCATACGCAGTTCATGGCACTGTTCGATCGCCCGGTGCAGCGAAAGCCGCGCCTGGCCAAGCTGCTGGCTGAGGAGAGCATCTTCACCGACACCAACTCTCGGTGAACATGCGGTCCGAATGAGCCGCTACGGCACCCCACGACCTGTCACGGTCGACGACGAGCTCGGCGAGTTCGACTCCGGGGAGCCGTCGCTGGACGAGTGGCTGCGCAAGCGCGCGCTGACCAACCACGCCGCCGGGGCCTCCCGGACGTTCGTCACCACCCGCGAGGGTCGGGTCGTCGGCTACTACGCACTCGCGACCGGCGCCGTCCACCGCATCGACGCAACCCGCCGGGTCGGTCACGGAATGCCCGATCCGGTCCCCGTGGTCCTGCTCGGGCGCCTGGCCGCCGACCGCAAAGAACAAGGTCACGGCCTGGGCAGCCACCTACTCAGAGACGCCATCCTGCGCACGATCCAAGTTGCCGAACAAGTCGCCGTCCGCGCGATGCTGGTGCACGCTCTCACCGACGCCGCCCGCCAGTTCTACCTGCAATTCGACTTCGAACCCTCACCCACAGACGACCTCCACCTCTTGCTGCTCGTGAAGGACGCCAGAGCAGCAGTCACTGGCAAATAGCCGAAATCGCCGCTGCCGCTGAGGAGTCGCCATCTCGCCGTAGCGAGCGCTCTGACTGATCGCTGTGTGCCTGGTTCTGCGATCAAGGATTGCTGCGACGGCTCAGCGGGAGAGCTTCAGCGCCGCGAGTCGTTGCGGGTCGGTCAAGATGTCGATCTCGACGATGAGCCCGTCCGCGATGGTGAAAGCGAGTACCGTCGTCACGCGGCCGTCGATCGCCGACACGATGCCCGGGCCGCCGTTGACGATGGCGTACTGCGCCTGGAGTCCGGGTGCCCGGTACCTCGTCGCCTGCCCGGCGATGGCGGCCGCACCGCGCACGAGCGTGGAGTCGGCGCCGCCGGTGTCGACGCGCAGCACGCTCGTTGGGGTGCAGCAGTGCGACCAACGCTGCGAAGTCGCCGGTCTGTGCCGCGGCGAGCCAGGCGTCGACGATCTCGCGTTGCCGCGCGCGGTCGGGTCTTCCGCTCGGCGTCGCACGCTGGACCCGGCGGCGCGCCCGGCTGGCCAGCTGTCGCGCCGCCGCCGGGGTTCGCTCCAGCATCGGGGCGATGTCCTCGAACGGCACGGCGAACATGTCGTGCAGCACGAAGGCGAGCCGCTCGGCCGGGTCCAGCGACTCGAGTACGACCAGCAGCGCAAGACCCACCGAGTCGGCGAGGACGCTCTGCTCGGCCGGATCGACCCCGTCGCCGGACTCGACGACCGGGTCGGGCACGCGCACGCCCAGCGGGTCCTCGCGCCGGGCAGCCCGCGCGCGCAGCATGTTCAGGCACTGCCGCGACACGATCGTGGTGAGCCAGCCGGCGACGTTGTCCACGTCCTCGCCCGAGGCGCGCGAGACTCGCAGCCAAGCCTCCTGCACCGCGTCCTCGGCCTCGGCGAGCGAGCCCAGCATCCGGTAGGCCAGCGCCTGCAGCCGGGGTCGCTGCTGCTCGAAACGCTCAGCCCAGAACTGTTCGTCCTGCACGTGTCACATCCTCTCGATCCGGCGGGTCACTTCTATGACACGCCCTGACAGAGCAGATGTGACAGCGGAGGAAACAATGCAGGCTCGGATGACCCACCCCCGTAATGGTGCTGCCAGACGCAATGAAGGCGCTGCTCGCTCTGAGCAAGGCCGCACAGTCAGACACCGTCCCGCCCACGACGCACCAGCTGATCCACCTCCGGGTCAGTCAGATCAACGGGTGCAGCGTGTGTGTCGACATGCACGCCAGAGAGCTCAAGAACCTCGGCGAGAAAGACGAGCGGATCTGGGGCGTAGGAGCGTGGCGGGAATCGCCGTTCTTCAGCGATGCCGAACGCGCCGCCCTCGACCTCGCCGAGCACGTGACCCGCCTCGCCGACCAGTTCGACGCAGTCCCCGACCCCGTCTGGGACAACGCAGCCGACCACTACGACGAGAAGGAACTCTCCTCGCTACTCGTCTCGATCGCCGCAATCAACGTATGGAACCGACTCAACGCCGCCACCCGGCAACCAGTCGGCATCGCCTCCTAG
>Ga0209014_10002511_pt1 | contig 10645 bp, 10 predicted proteins | sample BarGraNGADG00212_FD_184491 | JGI IMG/M metagenome (GOLD analysis project Ga0209014, IMG submission 184491) | Arctic peat soil microbial communities from Barrow, Alaska - Barrow Graham LP Ref core NGADG0002-212 (SPAdes) (version 2) | ecosystem: Environmental > Terrestrial > Soil > Wetlands >... | reverse complement strand
CGGGGAGACCGATCGGGCGGCTCGTCCGTCACCAAGCCGAAAGGTATCGGGCCACATGATCTGCCCATGAAGACGAACGAGAGGGCACGCGCAGAAGCCAGGTTCCGGGCCAGCCGCCGCCTGCGGAACATGACCATCGGCACGGCCATCCTGGGCGTGGCGGCGACGGGCGCCCTCGGGTGGATCGCGGCCGGAACGGCCGTTGGCGCGGGCACGACGCTCGGCTCGACCGCCATCGTCAACACGGGCACCTCGAACACCGGCACGGGCGGCTTCACCACGAACGCCCCGGTGGTCACGGGGAGCACGGGTCGCTCCCACGTGAGCACCGGCAGCAGCTGACACCGGTGGCAGTCGACGCGACCGGCCGGGGGGATGATCTCGTCCGCGAGGCGCCTGACGTGACCGGCCGGGCGGACGAGGTGACCGCCCAGGCACCCGACCGGATCGGCCAGGCGGACTGGCGGGCGCTCGGCACCGGGGTGCGGCTGCTCGTCCTCGACGGTGACCTGGCCGCGGCCCGCACGGCCGTGGAGCACGTCCTCGACGACGTCGACCTCGCCTACAGCCGGTTCCGTCCCGACAGCGAGCTGATGGCCGTGAACGCCGCCGCCGGCCGGACCGTCCGCCTCGGATCGCTCCTCGCCCGTGCCCTCCAGGGTTCGATCGACGCCGCCCGCAGAACCGGTGGCGCCGTGGACCCGACCGTGGGCCGGGCGCTTCGGGTGGTCGGGTACGACGCCGACTTCCGGCTGCTGGCAGGCACGTCGCGCCCGATCGAGCTGCACATGGCCCCCGTCCCGGGCTGGTCCACGATGGCCTTCGATTCTCCCGCCCGGACGCTGCGGGTGCCGCCGGGCGTGGAGCTGGACCTGGGCTCGACCGGCAAGGGGCTCGCGGCTGATCTGGCCGCCGCCGCCGCTATCAGGGCGACCGGCGTCGCGTCCGGCGTGCTGGTGAGCCTCGGCGGCGACATCGCCACGGCCGGGCGCGTGCCGGACGGGGGCTGGCGGATCCTCCTCGCCGAGGACAGCAACGCGCCGTCCGACGGCGAGGGCGAGGTGGTCGCGATCCAGCGCGGCGCGATGGCCACCTCCAGCACCACCGTCCGCCGCTGGGGGACCAGCGAGGGCGTGACCGTCCACCACATCATCGACCCCCGGACCGGCCTCCCCGCCGACACGCCGTGGCGCACCGCGACGGTCGTCGCCGCGACCTGTGAGGAGGCCAATGCCGCTTCCACCGCGGCCATCGTTCTGGGCCGGGCCGCGTGCGGGTGGCTCGAGGCCGCACGCCTGCCTGCGCGCCTCGTCGCAAACGACGGCAGCATCGTGCGGCTGGCCGGCTGGCCGGATCCGTCGGCGCTCGAAACGGCCACGCAGCCGTAGACGGTCACGAAGCCGTAGACGGCCACGAAGCCGTAGACCGTCACGAGGCTGTAACCGGACCGAAAGGTGGCGGAAGCGACACTCGGCGGGTACACGCGGAGCGCAGGATATGTCCCAACGATGGTCCTGCGGCCGCTCCCCGACGAGGAGTTCCAGAGATGTTCAACCAGGTCCTGTGGTTCGCGACCCGGGGCGCGGGTGCGGTGGCGCTGCTGATGTTCACGGCCTCGACCGCGCTCGGCCTCGTGACGGTGGCGCGCTTCCAGGCAGCTGGCTGGCCCCGGTTCTTCAACTACGAGATGCACCGGCGCGTCTCACTGCTCTCGATCGTGTTCCTCGCGGTCCACGTGCTGACCGCGGTGCTGGACCCGTTCACGAAGCTGGGCATCGGCGCGGCCCTGGTGCCGCTGGCCTCCACCTACCGGCCCGTTCCGGTGGCGCTCGGCGTGATCGCGCTCTACCTGTTCGTCGCCCTGATCGTCACCAGCATCCTGCGCCGGCACATCAGCCAGGGCGCGTGGCGGGCGGTCCACTGGGTCAGCTACGCGATGTGGCCGATGGCCCTCCTCCACGGGATCACCGCCGGCAGCGACGCGTTCACGCCGTGGATGCTCGCCGTGGACCTCGTCTGCATGGTCGTGGTCGCCGCCGCGCTGAGCTGGCGGATCGCCGTCGGCAACCCGAACAAGAGCCGCCTGCCCGAAGTCGTCGCAGCCTCGTCATGGCAGGCCGCCCGGAACGACTATCGATGACCGCCCGCCTGCTCGACGGTCCGGCCCTGGCCGCCGGGCCGGAGACCCTCGCCGCGCACACGATCCGGCTCGGCCCCCTCCCCGGCCCGGGCGACCGCCAGGCGCTGCCCCCGATGCTCGATGCGGCCGGCCTGCTCGGCCGGGGCGGGGCCGGGTTCCCGGTCGGCCGCAAGTGGGCATCCGTCGCGGGCCGCTCCGAGGGCCGGGCCATCGTCCTTGCCAACGGCGCCGAGGGAGAACCGCTGAGCGCGAAGGACCGCGTGCTGATGAGCACCCGGCCGCACCTCGTGCTCGACGGCGCGGAGCTGGCCGCCGCGGCCGTCGGAGCCGAGCACATCGTGATCTACGTCGGGTCCGAGCACCGCGCGGCGCGCGCGGCGATCGGACGGGCGCTGGAGGAGCGCATGGCTGACATGCGCCGCATCGCCACCCGCGTCCCCACCGAGCTGGTCGCCGCGCCGCCGACCTACGTGGCCGGCGAGGAGTCGGCGGCGGTCCACTTCATCAACGAGGGCGACGCCCGCCCGACGGCCACGCCGCCGCGCCCGTTCGAGAGCGGCATCGACGGCCGGCCGACCCTGGTCCAGAACGTCGAGAGCCTCGCCCATGCGGCGCTGATCGCCCGCCGCGGGGAGCAGTGGTACCGCGAGGCGGGTCGATCCGAGACCCGCGGCACCGCGCTGATCACCATCGGCGGCGCCCCGACGCCCGGCGTCGCCGAGATCGAGATCGGGACGACGCTCGCCGAGGTTGCCGAGACCGCCGGGGCGCCGGTCAGCCTCGGCCCCGTCCTGCTCGGCGGCTACTTCGGCGGCTGGGTCGCCGGCAGGTCCGCCTGGCAGGCCCCCCTCGACCCGCAGGTGCTCCGCCGGTCCGGCGCCGCGTTCGGGTGCGGTGTCGTGCGGTTCCTGCGCACCGACGAGTGCGGCGTCCGTGCCACGGCGCTGATCCTCGACTTCATGGCCGGCCAGAGCGCCGCGCAGTGCGGCCCGTGCGTGTTCGGCCTGCGTGCGATCGCGGACGCCGCGGCCCGCCTCGCCCGGGGAACCGCGCGGGGCGACGACCTGCGCCGGGTCAGCGGGTGGTCGCAGACCCTCGCGGGCAGGGGTGCCTGCCGGCACCCGGACGGCGCGGTCGGACTCCTCCGCAGCGCCCTCCGCACCTTCGACGACGACTTCACCGCGCACCAGCGCGGCCGCGGCTGCGTCGCGGGACAGCGGGCCTGGGCAGCCGCATGAAGACCTCGCCAACCTCGCAGCGGGATCGGGGGACACAACCGAACGCACGCCGCCCCGGCCCACCGGACCCTGCGGCCGGCCTGTCCGACCTCACCCTCGGGATCGACCGGATCACCTGCGACGGCTACGGCTCCTGCGCGGAGCTGCTGCCGGAGATGATCGAGCTCGACGACTGGGGCTACCCCATCATCCGTCCGGGGCCGGTCCCCACCGCCCTCCTGGGGCACGCCCGGATGGCCGTCGACACCTGCCCGGTGCTGGCGCTGCGCCTGGCGGCCGTCGCCCGTGCGACCATGGCTGCGGCGGTCAACGTCCCGGCAGCCACGGTTCGGGCGGGTGGCCCCGCCCGCGCGACGAACCGGTGAGTGGGCGCGGAGGCTGAAGCGATGCGCGTGCTGGTCGCGGAGGACGACGAGGGCCTCCGGGAGGTTCTCGTCCTCGGGCTGTCCGACGCCGGCTACCACGTCGACGCGGTCGAGCGTGGCGACGACGCGATCGACTACCTGAACTGGTACGACTACGACGTGGCCGTGATCGACTGGCGGATGCCGGGTGCCGAGGGCATCGACGTCGTCGCCTGGGCACGCAAGCACGACCGCCCAACAGCACTCCTCATGCTCACGGCCCGGGACACGCCCGCCGACCGGATCCGCGGCCTCGACTCCGGCGCGGACGACTACCTCGTCAAGCCGTTCGACTTCGGGGAGCTGCTGGCGCGCGTGCGTGCCCTCCAGCGCCGGCCGCGCGGGGTGGATGCGCCGGTGCTGGCGGTGGGCCGCCTGACCCTCGACCCGGTCTCGCGTGCGGTGGCCATCGGTGGTCGGGAGCTGTCCCTCACCAGCACGGAGTACCGGATCCTGGAGCTGCTGATGCGCCGCGCGTCGGCCGTGGTGGACCGCAAGGCCATCGCGGAGCACGCGTGGGCCGACGAGACCGAGCCGCTCGGCTCCAACGCCATCGACGTCCAGATGAGCCGGTTGCGCGGGAAGCTGTCCGGTGCCGGCGTCCGAATCGTCACGGTTCGCGGAGCCGGGTACCGCCTCGAGGCGGGTTGACCGTGGCCCACGTGCCGGGCGTCCGGCGCCAGTCGATCCGGGTTGCACTGGCGGCGACCGGGGTGGTCGCCGTCGTCTACCTCGTGATCGGAGTCAGCGTGGTCGCGTACGTGACGCGCGAGCTCACGATCCAGATCGACAACCGGCTGACCGCATCCTTCGACCGTCTCCCGCCGGAGGGGCGCCAGACCGGTTCGCCGTACGACCCGGGCCAGGATCCCGGCCGGCCGTTCGGGGCGCCGCTGCTGGTGTGGACGATCGAATCCAGTGGCGGCATCCTCGTGGCGGCCTCGACGCCCGATCTGCCGGCCGAGCTCCACAACGTCTCGGACCCGATGACCGCGACCATCGCCGGGACCGAGGTCCGAATCGCGGGCATGCAGGTCGGCGACGATCGCGTGGTGGTCGCCCAGGCGACCGACGTCGTGACCGACGCCCAGAGGACGATCCTCATCGGATGGCTGCTGATCGCCCCGATCCTGCTGGCCAGCGTGTTCCTGGGCGCCGTGGCCATCGGCCGTCGGGTCGCGTCCCCGATCGAGGCCGCGCGGCGGCGCCAGCTGGAGTTCACGGCCGACGCCTCGCACGAGCTCCGGACCCCGCTGTCCGTCATCGAGGCGCACACCTCGCTGGCCCTGGCCCAGCCCCGCGATGAGGCGTGGTACCGGTCGGCGTTCGGGCGCGTGGACCGCGAGTCGAAGCGGATGCGCCGCCTGCTCGACGACATGCTGTGGCTGGCCCGGTTCGATGCGTCCGAGGCAACGCCCGACGACGAGCCCGTCGACCTCGGGGTCCTCGTGGCCCAGGCCGCCGACCGGTTCGGCGTGGTCGCCGAGGCCCGCCACCTGGCGCTCGCCGTCCATGTCCCGGCCACGGCGACCGTCATCGCGGCGTCGCCGGAGCTCATCGATCGCCTGGTCGGCGTCCTGCTCGACAACGCCTGCAAGTACGCCCCCGAGGGCGGCAGCGTCGACGTGTCGGTCACCACGGAGGGCCATCGCGCCGGCCTGACCGTCGACGACTCTGGGCCGGGGATCGCCCCGGAGGACCGGGACCTGATCTTCGACCGCTTCCACCGGTCGGTCACCACCGCCGCCGGGACCGGTGGCGCAGGTCTCGGCCTCGCGATCGGCGATGCCATCGTCCGCGCGACCGGGGGGCGCTGGGCCGTCGGCTCGTCACCGTCGGGCGGAGCCCGGTTCGCGGTCAGCTGGAGTCGCACCTCGCTCGACTGACGGTCCCCGCGGCAGGCCGCGTAACCAGATCGAAAGGATCCGGTCGCACACTGGTTCCATGGACATGTATGACCGACCCTCACCCGCCGCGCGCGGCGACGCGCTGCTCCGGCTCCGGACCGTGACGACCGGCGTGGCCATCGCGGGTATCGCCGGCATCGCCGGGTTCGGCATCGCGGCTGCCAGCGGCTATCGCGGCACCAGCACGTCGGGCGCGAACGCCACGCCGGTCCCCTTCCAGCAGCAGCAGGTCATCCCGAACGACGACGGGTTCACGGCGCCGGCTCCCAACACCGGCGTGCAGCCCCCGACCCAGAGCAACGGCCGTCACAGCCACACGACCTCGGGCGGCTCGGGGGGATGACCACCCGGGCGCGACCAACGGGTCGCGCGGGGCGCCTCGGGCGAAACCCCCGCCGGGGAACCGCCGCCGGTTCGACAGGACGACCGACTCCCCCGCAAACGCAAACCCGCCGCATCGGCGTGCGACGCGGCGGGTCGGGGTGACGCTTGGTTGAACCGGGCAGGCGCCCGGTGCGGTGGCTCGCCTAGGCGGCGAACTCCCGCAGCTTGCGGCTCCGGGACGGGTGGCGCAGCTTGCGCAGCGCCTGGACCTCGATCTGGCGGATGCGTTCCCGGGTGAGGCCGAACTCGCGACCGACCTCCTCGAGCGTCCGGGCATGCCCGTCGTCGAGGCCGAAGCGGAGGCGCAGGACGCGCTGCTCGCGGCCGTCGAGGCTCGCCAGCACGTGCTCGATCTGCTCGCGCCGCATGCGGTCCGCGACCACGTCCAGCGGGGAGACGGCATCCTCGTCCGGGATCAGCTCGCCCAGCTCCGCGTCGCCCTCGTCGCCCACCGGCGACTGCAGCGAGACGGGCTCCCGGCCGAGCTTGCGGATCTCCTCGACGCGCTGGGGCGTCATCGCCGGCGTCTCGTCGGGCAGGGCCGACGCGATCTCGGTGTTGGTTGGCTCGCGGCCGAGCTGGGTGGACAGCTCGCGCACGACGCGTGCCACGCGACCCATCGTCTCGACCATGTGGACGGGGATCCGGATGGTCCGGCTCTGGTCCGCGAGGCCGCGCTGGATCGCCTGGCGGATCCACCAGGTGGCGTAGGTGCTGAACTTGAACCCGCGCTCGTATTCGAACTTGTCCACTGCGCGGATCAGGCCGGCGTTGCCCTCCTGGACGAGGTCCAGCAGGCCCATCCCGGCCTGGTTGATGTACTTGCGCGCGATCGAGACGACCAGCCGCAGGTTGGCGGAGGTCAGGTGGTCCCGCGACTGCTTGGCGAGGTTCTTGAGCGACGGGCGCATCTCGTCGATGAACTCGGTGGCGTTGCCGGCCTCCAGGTAGCGGCGGATCGCCGGGTAGGCGATCTCCGCGCGAGCCCAGTCGCGCAGCTCGCGGAGCGCGACGTTGCCGCGGATCTCGGCGTTCGGCTTGCCGAGCTCGCCCTCGATCCAGTCCAGGACCTCCGTGAAGGTCTCGGCGTCCAGGCGCTCGTTGTAGACGGAGCGCAGGTCCTGGGCGCGGACGAGGCGCTCCTTGAGCGCATCGGTCTCGGCCTTCTTCAGCGCGTCCGCCAGGCCCATCGAGGGCGCGGTCACGAGCAGGTCCAGGGCGTCATCCGAGTGGAGCGCCGCGCTGACGATGCGGTGGGCCTCTGTCTCGAACGGCACGGTGTACTTGCGGTTCTTCGCCCGGGCCGTGGCCTCGGTGTGGTGGAGCGTCCACTCGTGGATGCTCAGGAGGGCCTTCCAGGGCTCGGCGGCGGCCTGCCTGCCCAGCTCCATGCTCTTGGCGAGGATGACCTCCTCCTCGGCGGTCAGGAGCGGCACGCGGCCGATCTCCCGCAGGTAGAGGCGTACGGAGTCGTCCGTGTCCAGGACCTCGGACGCAACCGGTTCCGGGTCCGCCTCCTCGGGGGCGGCGGGGCGGGGAGCCGGCTCCGGCGCGACCACCACGACCTCGGCGACCAGCGCCGCGGCCTCGAGCTCCGCCGCCACGGGGTCAAGCTCGATGGAGACCGCCGCGAGGTCCACGTCGGCATCGGATACAGGAGAGACAAGGTCAGAAGAAATCACTTTGCTCCAGTTGACGGCGCCACGCTCGGCCGCGCGGCCCGTGGAATTCGGACGACCGTCCGGAAGGGAAAGCTGGACCCGCGTACCGGGTCCACGCCGCCCGACACACGTAGTGGCGTGTCAAATGACACGCCATTGGCCCGCTAGTCTAGGCCATTGGATAGCACTTGACAACCCCCAACTTGATACCAGTGGGGAGTATGCGCGCGTTCGCCCGGAGGCGCACCGGACGCCGACCACCGCGACATACAGGAACGCCCGGCCTGGGGGGAAGGTCGGGCGTTCCGGGTCTCGAGTGAGACAGGCGAATCGTAGACCGCAGGGTCAACGCAGAATTGCGCAGATCAGGCGGGGGAGCCGGCTCCGGCGCCGCGCCACTGCTCCCGCCAGACCTCGGCGATCCAGGCGACCTCTTCCTCGGGGAGCTCGGGCACCGGGCCGAACGTGCTCGCGCGCAGGAAGACCTCGGCGGCACCCTCGGTCACGGAGGCCGCGTTGTACGCGTGGTGGAGCGTGGCCCCGATGGCCAGCAGGCCGTGGTGGCGCAGGAAGCACGCACCCCGGTCGGCCAGCGCGTCCGCCGTGACGTCCGCGAGCGCCTCCGTGCCGGGACGGGCATAGGGTGCGGTCCGGACCGCACCGCCGGCCGCGGCCACGAACCCGGTGAGGATGGGCGGCAGCGTCCAGCCGAGGGCGGCCATCGTCATCGCCCCGGCGCTGTGGGTGTGGACGATGGCGCCCACCTCGGGCCGGCGCCGGTACATCAGGGTGTGGAGCGGGAACTCCGTGGTGGGCTTCAGGTGGCCGGCCACGACCTCGCCGTCGATCGTCGCCAGGCAGACGTCGGCCGACTCAAGCGAGTCGTACGGCGCGCCGGTGGGCGTCACGGCGTACAGCCCGGGCTCGCCGTCCACGCGGACGCTGATGTTGCCCGCTGTGAAATCGACCAGGCGCTCGGCCAGCATGCGGCGGCAGTAGAGGACCACCTCCGCTCGCGCGCGTTCCCGACCCATGTCCAGCCTCATCGTCCCTCACCTCGAGCGGGAACGCCCGCCCAGCTCTCGTGCCCGCCCAGCTCTCGTGCCGCCCCGTCCTGTGCTCGGCGCCTACGTCCCGGACTTCTCGCTGACACGGGCCAGCAGCGACGTCCAGGACGCCACGAACGACGCCGCGCCCTTCTGCTGCAGGTCCAGCCCCACGGCGTCCACGTCGATCCCGGCCTGCGCGAAGCGGGCGAGCATGGCGTCGGCCTCGCCCGGCGCGGCGGGGATCGGGTCGACGGACGCCAGGTCGTCGGCGCCGGCGGCGAGGAGCGTCTCCTCCGGGATCGTGTTCACGGTGTTGGGCGCCGCCAGGCCCGTGACGTAGAGGGTGGGGGAGGCGGTCGGGTCCTTGGTGCCGGTGCTCGCGAACAGCAGGCGCTGCGGCCGGGCGCCGGCGGCCTTGAGGGCGGCCCAGCGCTCGGTCGCGAAGAACGCCACCGCGTCCGCGTAGGCGCGCCGCCCGACGGCGAGGCCCAGCTGCAGCTCCAGCTCCGCCGGGATCTTGTCCTTCACCGCGCCGTCCCAGCGGCTGACGAACAGGGACGCGACGGAGGGAACGTAGGCCGGCAGGCCGGCGGCGAGCCGACGCTCGATACCCCGGGTGTACGCCTCGGCGCAGCCGAGGTACTGGGCCGGTGAGAAGAGCAGGGTCACGTTGATCGGGATGCCCGCGAAGATCGCGTCCTCGATGGCGCCCAGGCCCTGGGGCGTGCCCGGGATCTTGATCAGCAGGTTGGCGCGGCCGCCCTTCGCCCAGAGACGCTTCGCCTCGGCGAGCGTGGTGGTGGCGTCGTAGGCGAGCTCCGGGGAGACCTCGAGGCTGACGAAGCCGTCGATGCCGTCCGTGGCGTCGTAGACCGGACGGAACAGGTCCGCGGCGCGGGTCAGGTCGTCCAGCGCGAGGCCGAAGAAGATCTCCTCGGCGGGCACGCCGGCTGCGGCCGCGGCGGCGATCTGGGCGTCGTAGTCCCCGCTGCCGCCGATCGCGCGGTCGTAGATCGTGGGGTTGGACGTCAGGCCCGTCACCCCCAGCTCGCTCTTGTAACGGGCGAGCGTGCCGCTGTCGAGCAGGGCGCGGGTGATGTTGTCGAGCCACAGGCTCTGGCCGAGCTGGCGAAGCGCGCTGATGGTGGTCATCTTTCCTCCAAGGGTCGTCCCGAGTCTAGCGTGATCGCGGCGGGGACCCCGCGCACCGGTGCTGGTGCGGTCAGGTGCGGTCAGGTGATCATCCCTGGCGCAGCCCCCGAACCGCCGCCGATGACAGAATCGCTGGCCGCTTGGCGGACAAAGTCGCTGGCGAGCGACACACGTCAATAGGTAGGTTGACGTAGGACGAATGGCTAGGACAATCCGCCGTCAGAGCGCGTTGACGGGGGTCCGCGCTCGTAGCCGCAAGGCATCCGCCCCATCGGGGTTTCGGTGGATGCGCCTCTCCGGGGGTTTGGGGAGAGCGTCGCTGGTTGCGTGGTCGTCTTCCCGGGTCCGCAGCGTGGCGTCCCATGCGCGGCGTCGAACCGGCTCGCGAACCCAAGACAGTCGGTGGCACCACGGGTGCCGTGCGATCGATCCAGGTGGTCCGGCGCGTGCGCGCAGGAAGGAATCCTGATCGATCGGTTCGTTGGTTTGCGCTCCTCGCCTCGGCGGGATCGCGGACCGCCCGGCCAGCCGCAGCCGGACATCTGCGGGCGGGGCAAATGGGAGGAAGGCAGGAGGGAGAGCACAAGCAAGCAGCCGGAGCACTGCATGCCTGGCCGGCAGGAGCCATCGCGTGGTTGCCGGTAGAGAGTCCTTCGAATTCACGACGTCAATCCCGAGCCAGCGCGTGAACCGCGCCCCACGAGGAGCAT
>Ga0209014_10002508_pt1 | contig 10653 bp, 6 predicted proteins | sample BarGraNGADG00212_FD_184491 | JGI IMG/M metagenome (GOLD analysis project Ga0209014, IMG submission 184491) | Arctic peat soil microbial communities from Barrow, Alaska - Barrow Graham LP Ref core NGADG0002-212 (SPAdes) (version 2) | ecosystem: Environmental > Terrestrial > Soil > Wetlands > Peat... | reverse complement strand
CTTACCTGGCGAGCCCGCAGGAAATGGCAGAAAGTTTTACAACCCGATCAAAGGTGGCGGGTGACTCACCCGATACGGTCAACGCTGGAGCGCGTGTGGTGGCTGACTATATTGCTGGCATGACGGATCGTTTTGCGGCGCGTGAGCATGAGCGCTTGATGGGGCTGAAGCCGTTGTCCGCAATTGCCGGCCTGGAATAGAAAAACCATGAAAACAAATAGTACAAATCAATCCTGCGACAGTGAGCCCAAGGCCAAAAAACCAGTGGGTTCCCAGGCCGGCGGCGTTGGTGCGCTTGAGCTGCGCCCGGGGCAATCGATAGCGCTGCTGAAAGAACTGCATATTCTGACCCGCGAGGGCAAGCTCAACCAGGATTCGCGCCGCAAACTCAAACAGGTTTATCACCTGTACCAGTTCATCGAGAAGTTGCTACAGGAGCTGACTGACAAGGCCGCAGGCAGTGAGGGCGGCATCACGCTGGCCGACCACGGCGCTGGCAAATCGTATTTGGGTTTCATTATTTACGATTTGTTCTTCAAGGCCCGGCAAACCGGTCACATCTACGGCATTGAGACCCGTCCCGAGCTGGTGCAGAAATCGCGTGAGCTGGCGGCCAAGCTTGGCTTTGCGCGCATGTCGTTCCTGAACTTGAGTGTGGCTGATTCAGCCAGGTCGGAACAACTGCCCGAGCGCATTGAGGTGGTGACTGCGCTGCACGCCTGCGACACCGCCACCGACGATGCGATTGCTTTTGGCTTGCAAAAACACGCTCAATTCATGGTACTGGTGCCCTGTTGTCAGGCCGAAGTGGCGCGCTGCCTGAATGAGCACAAGGCGCTGGCGCTCTCAAGCACACCGCTGGCCGAGCTCTGGCGCCATCCGCTGCATACACGCGAGTTGGGCAGCCAGATCACCAACGTGCTGCGCTGCCTGTATTTGGAGGCAAGCGGCTATCAAGTGACTGTCACGGAACTGGTGGGCTGGGAACACAGCATGAAAAACGAACTCATTATTGCTCGCTATACCGGCCAGAAAAGGCGCAATTCGGCCGAGCGTCTGTGCGCCATTTTGAAAGAATTTGGCTTGACCGACTTGCTTGAAACCCGTTTTGCTCTGCAATAATTGGGGTCAGATTCCAATTATTTTCCATGGCTCGTCTTCCCCGCCTCACATTGCCCGGTTATCCGCACCATATCATCCAGCGCGGTAACAACCGCCAGGCGATTTTTGCCTCAGTGGCTGACTATCAGATGCTGCTCGACTTGCTGGCTGAGAACGCCAAGAAGTTTGAGGTAGCAATTCACGCCTATGTGTTGATGAGCAACCATTTTCATCTGTTGGCTACGCCACAGACATCCAATGGTCTGCCGCAGATGATGCAGGCGGTGGGCAGGCGTTATGTGCGTCATTTCAACGATGCCCAAAAGCGCAGCGGTACCTTGTGGGAGGGGCGCTACAAGTCCACCCTGATCCAGACTAATCGATACTTGCTGGCCTGTATGGCCTACATCGACCTCAATCCGGTACGGGCCGGCTTGGTGGTGCAAGCGCGCGACTACCCCTGGTCTAGCTATGGGAACTACGCTGGGTTGCGCAACGACAATCTCATCACCTCGCACCCACTGGTTTGGGATTTGGGAAACACTCCTTTTGCGCGTGAGGCGGCCTACGCCGAGTTGGTGCAAACTGGCATCAACCCGGCGCAGCAGGCGGAGCTGACTGATTCAACGCTGACCGGCTGGGCGCTGGGCGACCCTGATTTTTTGGCTGATCTGCAAAAAAGAACGCAACGCCGAGCCAGCAAGAGCATTGCCGGACGACCCGTTTCAGTTGAAAAATTGGTGAAGAAGTAGCTCGAACTTATTGTTGTTAAGGCGTTAGTGCTACTGTTTTCGATGTGTCCCCAATTATTTGTTGAGTAATAATTTCAACAAATAATTGGAATCTGACCCCAATTATTGTGCTTGGAAATTTTGCTGCGCTGCGGTATGCTCCTGGCTTCTGACAACTTTAGGAGCGCGCCATGACGACGGCTGCCGAGATATTGCATCTCCAGGAACAGGGTTTGTATTCTTCTGCGCAAGAGCACGACGCTTGCGGCGTGGGTTTTGTGGCGCACATCAAGGGTGTCAAGTCGCATGACATTATCCAGAATGCGCTGAAGATTCTGGAAAACCTGAACCACCGGGGTGCGGTCGGGGCCGACAAGCTGATGGGCGACGGCGCCGGGATCTTGATTCAGTTACCCGACGCGCTGTACCGCCCGGCGATGGCGGCTCAAAATGTTTCTCTGCCGCCGCCCGGCGAATATGGCGTGGGCATGATTTTTTTGCCCAAAGAGCACGCCAGCCGACTGGCTTGTGAGCAGGAACTGGAGCGCGCCATCAAGGCCGAGGGCCAGGTGCTGTTGGGTTGGCGTGATGTGCCGGTCAGCCGCGACATGCCGATGTCGCCCACGGTGCGTGAAAAAGAGCCGGTCTTGCGCCAGCTCTTTATTGGCCGTGGCAACGATGTGATTGTGCAGGATGCGCTCGAGCGCAAGCTCTATGTGATCCGCAAAACCGCCAGCGCCGCCATCCAGAATCTGCAACTCAAGCACAGCAAAGAGTATTACGTACCCAGCATGTCGAGCCGCACCGTGATTTACAAGGGGCTGCTGCTGGCCGACCAAGTGGGCACCTACTACCTGGACTTGCAAGACGAGCGTTGCGTCTCGGCGCTGGGCCTGGTGCATCAGCGCTTTTCCACCAACACTTTCCCCGAGTGGCCACTGGCGCACCCGTACCGCTACGTGGCGCACAACGGCGAGATCAACACTGTCAAGGGCAATTACAACTGGATGAAAGCGCGCGAAGGCGTGATGAGTTCACCGGTGCTTGGGGCTGACCTGCAAAAGCTTTACCCGATCAGCTTTGCAGACCAGTCTGACACCGCCATTTTTGACAACTGTCTGGAACTGCTCACCATGGCGGGTTATCCGCTGGCGCAAGCCGTGATGATGATGATTCCCGAGCCGTGGGAGCAAAACGCGCTGATGGGCCCGCGGCGCAAGGCGTTTTATGAATACCATGCCGCCATGCTGGAGCCGTGGGACGGACCGGCCTCGATCGTTTTCACTGACGGGCGCCAGATCGGCGCCACGCTCGATCGCAATGGCCTGCGCCCGTCGCGCTACTGCATCACCGACGATGACCTGGTGATCATGGCATCGGAGTCGGGCGTGTTGCCCGTGCCCGAGAGCAAAATAGTGCGCAAATGGCGCTTGCAGCCGGGCAAGATGTTCCTGATCGACCTGGAACAGGGCCGCATGATCGACGACGATGAGCTCAAGTCCAACCTGGCCAACAGCAAACCCTACCAGCAATGGATCGAGAACCTGCGCATCCGGCTCGATGATGTGGTGGGTGAAATTGGTGAAATAGGGGTCAGAGCCGAATCTGAGAGCGCAATGGGGGTCGGATCCAAATTACCGGAGCCGACACCGCCAGGTGGCGACTCGGTAGATTTGGCTCTGACCCCCATTGCAGGTAATTCGGATCCGACCCCTATTTCGCCAATTTCTCTGCTCGACCGCCAGCAGGCTTTTGGGTTCACCCAGGAGGACATCAAGTTTCTGCTGGAACCGATGGCCGGCAAGGCTGAGGAAGCCGTTGGTTCCATGGGCAACGACAGCCCACTGGCGGTCTTGTCAGACAAAAACAAGCCGCTCTACAACTATTTCAAGCAGTTGTTCGCGCAGGTGACCAACCCACCGATCGATCCGATCCGTGAAGCAATCGTGATGAGTCTGGTGTCATTCGTCGGGCCCAAGCCCAATTTGCTCGACATCAACCAGGTCAACCCGCCGATGCGCCTGGAGGTGAGCCAGCCGGTGCTGAACTTTGCCGACATGGCCAAGCTGCGCGACATTGAAAAATACACGCGCGGCAAGTTCCACAGCTACACGTTAGACATTACTTATCCGCTTGCCTGGGGCCACGAAGGCGTTGAAGCGCAACTCGCTTCGCTCCGCGCCGAGGCGGTCGATGCCATCAAAGGCGGCAACAATATTCTGATCATCAGCGACCGTGGCATCAGCGCCACCCTGGTCGCCATCCCGGCGCTGCTGGCGCTCTCAGCGGTGCACCAGCATCTGGTGCGCGAAGGACTGCGCACCACCGCCGGTCTGGTGGTCGAGACCGGCAGCGCGCGCGAAGTGCATCACTTTGGCGTGCTGGCGGGTTATGGCGCTGAAGCCGTGCATCCGTATCTGGCGCTGGAAACATTGACCAGCATCTGCAAAAACCTGCCCGGCGACCTGAGCGCTGACAAAGCCATCAGCAACTACATCAAAGCGGTTGGCAAGGGCTTGGCCAAGATCATGTCCAAGATGGGCGTCTCCACTTACATGAGCTACTGCGGTGCCCAGTTGTTTGAGGCGATTGGCCTGTCCAGCGCAACTGTGGCCAAGTACTTCACAGGTACGCCCAGCCGGGTCGAGGGGATTGGCGTTTTTGACATTGCCGAAGAAGCCATCCGCATGCACAAGGCAGCTTTCAGTGCCGATCCGGTATTGGCCACCATGCTCGACGCCGGCGGCGAATACGCCTGGCGCACGCGCGGGGAGGAGCATATGTGGACACCCGAGGCCATTGCCAAGTTGCAGCACAGCGCGCGCGCCAACAACTGGAGCACTTACAAGGAATACGCGCAAATTGTCAACGACCAAAGCAAGCGCCACATGACCTTGCGTGGCCTGTTCGAGTTCAAAATCGATCCGGGCAAGGCGATTCCAGTCGAACAAGTCGAGTCGGCCCGAGAGATTGTCAAGCGCTTTGCCACGGGTGCCATGTCGCTGGGTTCCATCTCAACCGAAGCGCACGCTACGCTGGCGGTGGCCATGAACCGGCTCGGCGGCAAGAGCAATACGGGCGAAGGCGGCGAAGATCCGGCACGTTACCGCAACGAACTCAAAGGAATTGCTATCAAACTCGGCGACACACTCAAGAGCGTCATCGGCTCCGATGTGGTGGAAGTCGATATGCCACTGCAAGATGGCGACAGCTTGCGCTCGCGCATCAAGCAGGTGGCTTCGGGCCGCTTTGGTGTGACCGCAGAATACCTGATCAGCGCCGACCAGATCCAGATCAAAATGGCCCAGGGTGCCAAGCCCGGCGAGGGCGGCCAACTGCCAGGCGCCAAGGTATCGGAATACATCGGCCGGCTGCGCCACTCGATTCCGGGTGTGCCCTTGATTTCGCCACCGCCGCACCATGATATTTACTCGATTGAAGACCTGGCGCAACTGATTCACGACTTGAAGAACGTCGCGCCGCATGCCAGCATCAGCGTCAAGCTGGTCAGCGAAATCGGCGTCGGCACCGTTGCCGCCGGTGTCGCCAAGTGCAAGAGCGACCATGTGGTTATCTCCGGTCATGATGGCGGCACCGGCGCCTCGCCCCTGTCGTCCATCAAGCATGTCGGCAGCCCCTGGGAAATTGGTCTGGCTGAAACCCAGCAAACCCTGGTGCTGAACCGTCTGCGTGGCCGCATTCGGGTGCAGGCCGATGGCCAGATGAAGACCGGCCGCGATGTGGTGATCGCCGGCTTGCTGGGTGCCGACGAGATGGGCTTTGCCACCGCGCCGCTGGTGGTCCAGGGCTGCATCATGATGCGCAAATGTCACCTCAACACTTGCCCGGTGGGCGTCGCCACGCAGGATCCGGTGCTGCGCAGAAAATTTTCCGGCAAGCCCGAGCAGGTGGTGAACTATTTCTTTTTTGTTGCTGAAGAAGTGCGCGCCATCATGGCGCAACTCGGCATCGCCAGGTTTGACGACTTGATTGGACGCGCCGATCTGCTCGACATGCGCCAGGGCATTGCCCACTGGAAGGCCAGCGGACTCGATTTCAGCCGCTTGTTTGCCATGCCGGCGGTCCCGGCCGAGGTGCCGCGCCACCAAACTGAAATGCAGGAGCACGCCCTGGAAGGTGCGTTGGACAATCTGCTGATCGCCAAGAGCCGCGCCGCCATCGAGAAGGGCGAAAAAGTGCATTTCATCGAAGTGGCACGCAACGTCAACCGCTCGGTCGGTGCCATGCTCTCGGGAGCGCTGACCAAGGTTCACCCCGAAGGTCTGCCCGACGACACCATCCATATCCAGCTCGAGGGTACCGGTGGCCAGTCCTTTGGTGCGTTTCTGGCGCGCGGCATTACGCTTTACTTGATTGGCGACGCCAATGACTACACCGGCAAGGGTCTCTCGGGTGGTCGCATCGTGGTGCGCCCCAGCATCGAGTTCCGTGGCGACGCCATCAGGAACACCATCGTTGGCAATACTGTCATGTATGGTGCCACCAGTGGCGACGCTTTTTTCAGCGGCGTGGCAGGTGAGCGCTTTGCCGTGCGCTTGTCAGGTGCGACGGCGGTGGTGGAGGGCACGGGTGACCACGGTTGCGAGTACATGACCGGCGGCACGGTCGCCGTGCTGGGCCAAACCGGGCGCAACTTTGCTGCCGGCATGAGCGGCGGCATCGCTTACGTTTATGACGAGGATGGCCAGTTTGCCCAACGCTGCAACAGCGCCATGGTGACTTTGGAGAAAGTGTTGACCGCGGTCGAACAGCAAGCAGCGATTGAACCGGGTCTTTGGCATCGCGGCCAAAGCGATGAGGCGCAGCTCAAAAAACTGCTGCAAGAGCACAGCCGCTGGACCGGCAGCCGGCGCGCCCGCGAGTTGCTCGACAACTGGGAGACTTCGCGTCTCAAATTTGTCAAGGTGTTTCCGCTTGAGTACAAGCGGGCGTTGGCTGAGATACAGGCACGCAAGCAAACGCTGGCGCTTGCTGAGCGGGCGCAAGTGGCTACCAAGTTGGAAGTTGTTTCTTAAGGTGTTGGGGACAGAGCTGGCGAACATCCAACATCTGACGATCAGTTGAGGACAGAGCTAGTTCACTGCGTGTAACTACGGTCTGTCCCGCAAATCATTTGGTTGGTAACTACGGTCTGTCCCACAAAGGAGTTGAAATGGGAAAAATCACGGGTTTTATGGAGTTTGAGCGCCTTGAAGAAGGTCACCAACCGGTGTCCGAGCGGATCAAAAATTACAAGGAGATTGTGCTGGGTCTGGACGATGCAGGAGCCAAGGTGCAAGCCGCGCGCTGCATGGACTGCGGCACACCGTTTTGTAATAACGGCTGCCCGGTCAACAATATCATTCCCGATTTCAACGATTTGGTGTATCGCGGTGATTGGAAGGCCGCCAGCGTGGTACTGCACAGCACCAATAATTTCCCCGAGTTCACTGGCCGTGTCTGCCCGGCACCCTGCGAGGCGGCTTGTGTGCTCAACGTGAATGACGCTGCCGTGGGCATCAAGTCGATTGAGCACGCCATCATCGACCGCGCCTGGCGCGAGGGCTGGGTGCAGCCGCAACCCGCACTGCATAAAACGGGCAAGAAAATAGCGGTGGTGGGCTCCGGTCCGGCCGGCATGGCAGCGGCGCAACAACTTGCGCGCGTGGGTCATGATGTGTCCTTGTTTGAAAAAAATGACCACATTGGTGGTTTGCTGCGCTACGGCATTCCCGACTTCAAGCTGGAAAAGTCGCACATCGAGCGCCGCGCCCTACAGATGAAGCTCGAAGGTGTCACTTTTCGAACCGGTGTGTTGATCGGTGCCTTGCCGAAAGGCTCGAAGGTCACCAATTGGGCCAAGGAAACGCTGGCACCAGCCCAACTGCAAAAAGACTTTGACGCAGTGTTGCTCGCCGGCGGTGCCGAGCAGTCGCGTGATCTGCCGCTGCCGGGGCGTGAGCTGGACGGTATTTACTTCGCCATGGAATTCCTGCCGCAGCAAAACAAGGTCAACGCCGGGGACAGGGTCAAAGGCCAGTTGCGAGCCGATGGCAAACACGTCATCGTGATCGGCGGGGGTGATACCGGCAGTGATTGCGTTGGCACGGCCAGGCGTCAAGGAGCTGCCAGCATCATGCAATTTGAACTCATGGCGCAACCCCCGATTGAAGAAAATCGCCCCATGACCTGGCCCGACTGGCCTTTGAAACTGCGCACCAGTTCCAGCCATGAGGAGGGTTGCGAGCGCGAATTTGCCATCTCCACCAAGGAATTTCTGGGTGAAAAAGGCAAGCTCACCGGCCTGAAAACCGTTCGGGTCGAGTGGAAAAACGCCAAGATGATCGAGCTGGCGGGCAGTGAGCAGATTGTGCAAGCTGACTTGGTGTTGTTGGCGATGGGCTTTGTCGGACCGGTGGCGACGTTGCTGGAGACCTTTGGGGTTGAAAAGGACGCCAGAGGCAACGCCAAAGCAAGCACTGACTTCACCGGTGGCTATGCCACCAGTGTGCCTGGCGTTTTTGCCGCCGGTGATGTGCGCCGGGGCCAAAGCCTGGTGGTGTGGGCGATCCGCGAAGGCCGCCAGGCGGCGCGAGCGGTCGATGAGTTCCTGATGGGTGTGAGCGATTTGCCACGGTGACAAGGGAAATCCCTTATGATTCAGGGGCTGAAAGCGCCGGCCCTTGTTATCAGACCGCAGCTTATAAATAGCTGGTTCCGTCTTCAACCTGCAAATGATGTCACCGTCTGAATCCCTCGTCGAACTACGCCACCTCACCTTTGGTTACGGTGAGCGGGTGGTGCTGGACGATATATCCCTGTCAGTGCCACGCGGCAAGGTGACGGCGCTGATGGGCGCGTCGGGCGGTGGCAAGACGACTATTTTGCGACTGATCGGCGGGCAAAATCGAGCCCAATCTGGCCAGCTGCTGTTCGATGGCCAGGACGTGACGCCCATGAATCAGACGCAGCTCTATGCGGCGCGGCGCCGCATGGGCATGTTGTTTCAGTTTGGTGCCCTGTTTGCCGACTTGTCGGTGTTCGAGAATGTGGCTTTTCCGCTGCGCGAACATACCAACCTGGCCGAGGCGCTGATCTCCGATATCGTGCTGATGAAGCTCAATGCCGTCGGTCTGCGTGGTGCGCGCGACCTGATGCCGAGTGACCTCTCCGGTGGCATGGCCCGGCGCATTGCGCTGGCGCGTGCGATTGCGCTCGACCCAGAGCTGGTGATGTACGACGAGCCGTTTTCCGGGCTGGATCCGATTTCTCTGAGCATTGCGGCGCACTTGCTTCGCCAGCTTAATGACTCGATGGGGTTGACCAGTATTTTTGTTTCGCACGAACTCGAACAGACTTTTGCCATTTCCGATCATGTGATTATTCTGGCCAATGGGAAAATCGCCACCCAGGGCACACCCGAGCAGGTGCAGAAAAGCACGGATCCGCTGGTCTATCAGTATGTCAACGCCTTGTCGGATGGCCCAGTGCGTTTTCATTACCCGGGCCCTTCTGTTGTGGAGGATTTTGGTTTGGGAGTGGCAACATGAGCTGGTACAAACCCAGTGATATTGGGTTCGCCACCCGCCACCAATTGGCAAACATGGGTTATGGCGCGCGTCTTTTTATTCGCTTGCTGTTGACGTTGGGCACGAGCTTCAAGCGTTTCGGATTGATTCGTGACCAGATTCATTTCTTGGGCAACTATTCGCTCGCCATCATTGCCGTGTCTGGGCTGTTTGTGGGTTTTGTTTTTGGCTTGCAGGGTTACTATACTTTGCAGCGCTATGGCTCATCTTCAGCTCTGGGTCTGCTGGTGACACTCACACTGGTGCGAGAACTCGGGCCGGTGGTGACGGCCCTGCTGTTTGCCGGCCGGGCCGGTACCTCGCTGACCGCCGAGATTGGTCTGATGAAGGCCGGCGAGCAAATCAGCGTGATGGAGATGATGGCGGTGGACCCGGTACAGCGCGTCCTGGCACCCCGGTTTTGGGCCGGCGTCATCACCATGCCCTTGCTGGCGGCAGTTTTCAGCGCCATGGGCATTATTGGCGGCTGGGCCGTGGGCGTGCTCATGATCGGCGTCGATGGCGGTTCGTTCTGGAGTCAGATCCAGGGCGGCGTCGATGTCTGGCAAGATGTTGGCAATGGCTTCATCAAGAGCATCGTGTTCGGTTTTACCGTGACTTTTATTGCGCTATTGCAGGGTTTTGAAGCGCAGCCCACGCCCGAGGGTGTGGCCAGCGCGACGACCCGAACGGTGGTGGTATCTTCCTTGTCGGTTTTAGGTCTGGATTTCATCCTGACCGCCATGATGTTTACCATATGAGGGCACTTCTATAGATTCGAATTAGCGTCATTGCGAGCGCAGCGTGGCAATCCAGGGGCCATGGATTGCCACGCTGCGCTCGCAATGACGGAAATGTGGATTTATCGAAGTATTCATAACAATAGTCACTTCGAAGTGAGCCGGGTTTCCAGCGTTTCATCGCGCGTGAACTTGAAGCGCGATACGACCCAGATCTGATCCGCCTTGCGCCGCATGACCTCACCAAAGTGGCCAAAAGGAGAGGCACTGCGGGCGATCGCCTCGGCCCGGCGAGGTGAGCCGGAGGTGATCTCGCTGCAGGAGATCCACGCCCGCCCCACCACGGTCACGTGAGCGAGCGCACCCTGGCGCCGTTCGGGCGGCGTGCCGCTCGCGTGCTCGAACGCACCGAGCCCGGCGCCTACGTGGTGCTCCGCTGCGCTGATCCGGACGGCCCGGTGCCCAGCGCGGGCCAGTTCTACATGCTGAGCACGGCCGAGCGGTGGGGAGGGG
>Ga0209014_10002505_pt1 | contig 10664 bp, 9 predicted proteins | sample BarGraNGADG00212_FD_184491 | JGI IMG/M metagenome (GOLD analysis project Ga0209014, IMG submission 184491) | Arctic peat soil microbial communities from Barrow, Alaska - Barrow Graham LP Ref core NGADG0002-212 (SPAdes) (version 2) | ecosystem: Environmental > Terrestrial > Soil > Wetlands > Peat... | reverse complement strand
CCTGCTCGACCCGACACCCAGCGGCCCGAGGACGACGGCGAGCGTCAGGGCGGCGACGACGGCGTACCTGTGCGACATGTGGGACCTCTCCGGCGCCCGAGGATTGCTCGGCACAGTATGCCGTGCGCGTTCGTCGCGATGCCAGCCCGCTAAATGTACTGGGCTGCGTCAGTTGGCCCTGAACCGCCCTCGGCTACGCACGTGGAGACTCGGATGATTGGATTTCAGGCGGCCTCGGAGGCTGCCCATTCAAGCGACCGGTTCCCTTGCAGGCGATCACGGTCGCGACTGCGTCGACGGCGCTCCCTCTGTGGCCCGGGTGCGCCTGCCGGCGGCAGCGTGGCCGCTGCGGGCCGGCCGCCGGCCAACTCCAGGTAGTCCCGCAGCTTGCGCGAACGGCTTGAGTGGCGCAGCTTACGCGGCGCCTTCGCCTCGATCTGGCGAGCCGGGTCCTATGGTGCCGGCGCCGCCGGGATCAGTCGTCGTCCATTCAGCCGTCGCGGGTCCCGCGCTTGGTCGACGCTGCCCGACGCGGAGTGCTCGGCTGGCGGATGTTCGAGTCTTCGTCGACCTCGATCCCGTGCATCTCGGCGGCACTCAGGATCTTCCGCCGGGCACGCTCCTTGGCCGCCTTGCGCTCGAATTCGGTCTGGTTGAAGCGGGCGATCGCGTTCCGCACATGCGACTCGTCGTGGATGTACGCAGGCCCCGGCTCTGGCCTCGCGGCTGGTCGACGAGGCCTGGGCCGCGACGCTCGACGTCCTGGGAGACGTGGAGGGTGCGGCCGCGATCGCGGCGCGACGGCTGCGAGTGGGTACCGAAGCCCAGGCGTGAGCCGGCGGTGGCGTGACGATTCCCAGTCCGCGCGGGTGCGACTGGGGCCGTCCAGCCTCCCACACCATGAACGGGTCGTGACCCTGGCCAGCAGTTGAATGCGTTCGCCCACGATGACGTCGCGTCGATCACCCGCCCGTCGCCGTCCCTCAGGGCACGAAGTACCCCGTCACGTCGAAGATGACCTGGGCGGTGGGCCCGAGGGTCGCGGCGACGTAGGTGGCGGACAGGGTGCCCCCCCGCGCCGAGGGCCACCGTCACCCCGTTGGCCCGGTCGTCACGGACGGGGAAGTTGAGGGTCGAGCTCGTCGGGTTGTCCGTCGCGACGGGGCCGAGGAAGAGGTAGCCCGAGGGTGGGTTCAGGAGTTCCGGCCGGCGTCGACGCTGCTGTCGATCCGCCAGAACGAGAGAGGAACCTCTTCCGCCACCCCGACCGGCCAGAGGGCGTTGATGCGGAGCTGGAAGTCACGGTCCGAGAAGGGGACGACGCGCCGTCCCTTGTCGACGTAGTAGCCGCCCACGACGGCCCACGCGGCCCTGCGGAAACAGCTCCCTGAATGGGTCATGTTCAGGTCGTTGTACCTGCGGTATCCGAGGACATCGGCGGGCCGGTGGACGCACAGAGGTCGTCCTGCGCCCGGGTAGGCGTCGCTCGTCTTGGCGGCGGCCGCCACCGCATCGTCGCCCGTAAAGTGGATGGCTGGCGCCCCTACGAGGGCCAGGTCCGGATGGTGGGCGAAGCGCTCCAGCGTCAACGCGACCGCGTCGTGCATGAGGTAGTCGTCGTCGTTCAGGACCATGACCACGTCGCTCTGCGACGCGCCGATCCCCCGGTTCAGGCTCGCCGCCTGGCCCACGTTCCGCTCGTTGCGGAGCAGACTGAACCGCCCGGCGGCGGGGTCCGGTCGGCCGGCGATCAGCACGGCGAGGATCTCGGCCGAGTCGTCCGGCGAATGGTCTTCGACGAAGAGGACCTCGTCGGCCGGGCGGGTCTGGCGGACGATGCTCTCGAACATGGTCCGCAGGTGGGCGGCATGCCCATAGCAGGGCACGACGATGGCGAGCGAGCCGGGGACGGGCCAGCGCTCGGCCGCCTTCGCCCGATCAACCGCAGCGAGGAAGCGCCGAATCCGGCGCTGTGACACCTCCGGCCCTGCGATCGTCCGCCTGGCGGTGCGGAGCGATCGCCCGACAGCGTGACGCAGCCGCTGACGCATCAACCGATCGGCGTGCTGAACGACAAGCCCACCCGCTAATGGTAGCTAATTCTAATGAGGCGGCTGGCGCGACGCGCGCCTGCCGACCAGGCGGCTTCGACGACGCGGGATAGGAGGCCATCGGCTACCCTTGCCGGCGAAGGCACCAGGGCGATCATCCGAGTGCCACCGACGGGAGTCCGCTCGCGTATGTCCAAGAAGGCCCTCATCACCGGGATCACCGGCCAGGACGGGTCGTACCTCGCGGAGCTCCTGCTCGCCAAGGGGTACGAGGTCCACGGGCTGATCCGCCGCTCCAGCTCGTTCAACACGGGCCGGATCGACCATCTCTATCGCGACCCGCACCAGCCGGACGTGCCGCTGCACCTCTACTACGGCGACCTCTCGGACTCGTCCTCGCTCATCAACACCCTGAACCGCATCCGACCGGACGAGGTCTACAACCTCGGCGCCCAGAGCCACGTGAAGGTGAGCTTCGAGATGCCGGAGTTCACGGCGGACACGACCGGCATGGGCACCCTGCGCCTCCTCGAGGCGGTCCACCACGCCGATTGGCCAATCCGCTTCTACCAGGCCGGCAGCAGCGAGATGTTCGGCAAGGTCCAGGAGACCCCCCAGCGGGAGACGACGCCCTTCTACCCTCGCAGCCCGTACGGCGTGTCGAAGGTCTTCGCCCACTGGATGACGGTCCAGTATCGCGAGGCCTACGGCCTCTTCGCCGTCAACGGCATCCTCTTCAACCACGAGTCCCCGCGGCGGGGCCGGACGTTCGTCACCCGCAAGATCACGCGGGGTGTCGCCGACATCCTGAGCGGCAAGGAGCAGAAGCTCTACCTGGGCAACCTTGCCGCTCGGCGCGACTGGGGCTACGCCCCGGAGTACGTCGAGGCGATGTGGCGCATGCTCCAGCAGCCGGAGCCCGATGACTACGTGATCGCGACCGGCGAGATGCACACGGTCCGCGAGTTCGTCGAGGCCGCCTTCGCCCAGGTCGGCCTGGATTGGCGAGAGCACGTCGAGATCGATCCGCGTTACTTCCGCCCGACCGAGGTCGATGAGCTGTGCGGCGACGCCTCGAAGGCGGCGGAGAAGCTCGGCTGGCGCCCGCAGACGGGATTCGTCCAGATCGTCCGGCTCATGCTCGAGAGCGACCTCGCCGCTGCCGGCCTTGATCCGGCAGCCCTCCTGGTGCCGCAGCCCGGCGCGGCGGCCTCCCGGTGAGCGCGTTCTGGCCCGGACGGCGGGTCATGGTCACGGGCGGGGGCGGCTTCCTCGGGCAGGCCGTGGTGCGCCGCCTCCAGGCGGGCGGTGCCGACCACATCTTCGTGCCGCGCTCCCGCGACTACGACCTACGCACGATGGAGGGCGTGGACCGAGCGCTCTCGGACGGCCGTCCCGATGTCGTGATCCACCTGGCCGCAGTGGTCGGTGGCATCGGGGCCAACCGCGAGAACCCGGGCCGCTTCTTCTACGAGAACGCGGTCATGGGGATCCAGCTCATGGAGGCCGCGCGGCTGGCGGGCGTCGCGAAGTTCGTCCAGATCGGAACCGTCTGCTCGTACCCGAAGTTCACCCCGGTGCCCTTCCACGAAGACGACATCTGGAATGGCTACCCGGAGGAGACGAACGCACCCTACGGCCTGGCCAAGAAGATGCTCCTGGTGCAGGCTCAGGCCTACCGGGCCCAGTACGGCTTCGACGCGATCTACCTGATCCCGGTCAACCTCTACGGCCCCGGCGACAACGTCGACCCGGCGAGCTCCCACGTCATCCCGGCGCTCATCCGCAAGTGCGTCGAGGCGCGGGAGGCCGACGCGCACCATATCGACGTCTGGGGCACCGGTGCCGCGTCGCGCGAGTTCCTTTACGTGGACGATGCGGCCGAGGGCATCGCCCTCGCCGCCGAACGCTACGACGACGCCGAGCCGGTGAACTTGGGCGTCGGCGCGGAGATCACGATCCGGGAGCTTGTCACGCTCATCGCCCGACTCACGGGCTTCGAGGGCGAGATCCGCTGGGACGCCTCCAAGCCCGACGGGCAACCCCGCCGCGCGCTGGACACGTCCCGGGCACGAGAGCATTTCGGGTTCGTGGCTCGAACGAGTTTCGAGGATGGGCTTCGACGGACGATCGAATGGTATCGGTCGGTGGGACGCCCGAGCGCGACCGACGCGGCACAGGGAGCCATGGATGACTGATACGACAGGCGTCTCTGACGCCGCGCTGTCTTCGGAGCCGTACCGGCTGGCCGCCGACACGATGGGGCCAGACGAGATCGAGGCAGCCAAAGCGGCGCTCGACTCCGGTCAACTCACCATGGGGCGGCGGGTCCGGGCCTTCGAGGAGGAATTCGCGGCCTGGGTCGGCGTGAGCCACGCGGTCATGGTCAACTCGGGCTCGTCCGCCAACCTTCTGATCATCGACTCGCTCCTTCGGGCCACGTCCGCCACGCGGCCTCTCACGCCGGGTGATGAGGTGATCGTTCCGGGATTGGCGTGGCCGACTACCGTATGGCCGCTTGCGCAACTTGGACTCGTCCCTGTGTTTGTGGACGTCGACCCGGCAACCCTCGCAATCGATCTCAAGAGCGCGCGCTCGGTCGTCGGTCCACGAACCCGCGGCATGTTCGTTATCCATGCGTTGGGTCGCGCCATCGACGGCCCCAAATACGCGGACTTCTGCACCGAACACGGCCTGCATCTGCTCGAGGATTGCTGCGAGAGCCTCGGCGCCCACTGGGCCGGAGCGCACGTGGGAACGACGGGTATCGCCGCTTCGTTCAGCTTCTACTTCTCCCACCACATTTCTACCATCGAAGGTGGAATGGTCGTCACGAACGACCTGGGGCTCGCAGACGACCTCCGCGGACTCCGAGCTCACGGCTGGGTCCGCGATCGCTCGGACAAAGCGCGGTGGGTGGCGCAACACCCCGAGTTCGATCCCCGCTTCCTGTTCGCGACTGTCGGATACAACGTACGGCCTACGGAAATTCAGGGTGCAATCGGGAGCGTGCAGTTGCGTCGGCTCGACGAGATGTTGTTCGCGCGCGAATCGCTCGCTCGGGCTGTGCATGGATGGCTGGGGGCGAGCGCGCCGTGGCTCGAACTTATCGGGGCGGAGACGCTCGGGGCCGTGATCCCGGCGGACCGTCGTGGGCGTACTAACTCGTGGATGACGCTCCCCTTGCGGCTGCGATCCGACGCTCCCGTGGATCGCAATTCCGTAGTCGAACACTTCGAGCGAAATGGCGTCGAAACGCGGCCGATCATCGCGGGCAACCTTGCGCGTCATCCGGCTGTCACCCAGGTGCGCCACCGAACAGCCGCATCGCTGGATACCTGTGACTCGTTGCTCCGTGACTCGTTCATGATCGGATGCCATCCCACTCTATCGACGGGCAGCCTCACGACACTCGAACACGCGATCACGTCGCTGGAAGACTTCTGAGTTGTACAGGACCACACGGTGATCCTGTACAACGGTGCGTCCGGCGGCCTCGGCCGTTACCTTGCGGGACGGCTCAGCGCGCGAGAGGAGCCGTCGCATGCTCTGACCGCCCGGCTCGAGGACCAACCCGGCCTTGAGACTGAACTGTCCCAGCTCGACCCTGGTGACGCGATAACCCTTATCCACCTCGCAGCGCGCGTCTCCGTGCCCGCGTGCGAATCCGATCCATCTGATGCCTACAACACAAACGTCCTTCTGGCTCGTGCCACCGTCGCGACCGTCCTCGACTGGGCGTCCCAGCGCGGGGCGAGGGCCCGAGTGATCTACGTCAGTAGCGGACATGTCTATGCGGCCCAGCCGGACGGTTCCAGATTGGCCGAAGACGCCCCGACACTCCCTCGGTCCGTCTACGCTCAGACGAAGCTGGCGGCGGAGCAGGCGCTCCTATCTCTCTCGTCGAGGCACGAGGTCCCATTCCTTGTTGCGCGCGTCTTCGGACTGCTGGCGCCGCGCCAGGCACCGAACTACGTCCTGCCCGGGCTGATTGAGCGTGTCAGGAGTGGGCACCTCGACGGTATCCCGGGTCTGGACTTCGCGCGGGATTACCTGGATGCGCGCGACGTGTGCGAGAATCTCCTGCTTCTCGCATCAGCGCCTTGGCCGGACCCTTCGCTCGTAGTAAACGTGTGTTCGGGAGTCGCCGTCACGATCCGCGAGTTGCTGCGCGCGGTAATGGCGGAAGTCGACCCGACGCGGGCTGATGACATCATGCGAGACGCCGCTGCCGCACCAGGGCGGCCGGACGATATTCGGTGGCTGATCGGCGACCCGGGTCGCCTCATCCATCTCACGGGAAGCCTCCCCCAGCGCATCCCGCTGTCCAGAACGGTTGCCGATGCGGTCGGCGGTGTCGGATGAACCCAACTGTCAGCCTGTTGGTGCCCGTTTTCAACCGAGCGGAGTTCTTGGTTCCCTGTCTGGATTCTGCATTGGCACAGACGATGCCCGATTTCGAGGTCGTGGTCGTTGATGGGGCGAGCACCGACGGCACGTGGGAAGTCTGCCTGCGCTATGCCGCGGCGGACTCTCGTGTCCGCATCTTCCGGGATGCTGTCAACACTGGGCCGGTCCGTGGGTGGTGGCGCTGCGTCGAAGAAGCTCGTGGAACCTACGCGACATTTCTCTGGTCCGACGACATGCTCCAGCCGACCTTCCTCGCAAGCACCGTTCCGTTCTTGGCGCACAAGGACGTTGCCTTCGTCTTCACTGGCGTCGAGATCGGTGCCGAGCCGGGAGCGGGCCAGATCTACTACGCGCAGCCCTCCCGGCTGATGCCCAGCCAGGAGTTCATAGAGGGCTCACTACCCGGGACGGGCAAGTACCCAGTATCCCCAGCGTGCGCATTGTTCCGACTTGCCGATGTACGGCAGAGCTTCATGATGGAGCTTCCAACTGAGCCCAAGACCGATCTTACCGCCACTGGTGCCGGGGTGGATTTGCTTCTCTATCTGCTCACCGCCCTGCGCTACCCTCGCGTGGCATGTCTCTCTGAGCCGTTGGCTTTCTTTCGTGCCCACGCTGGTTCAATCTCGGTCGATGGGCGGGGCGGGCAGGTCGCCCTCGACTACGCTCTAACCAAGAGTTGGTACGCTCGGACGAACGGCTATCGTGAACTTGCCGGAGTCATCGTTGCCCGGCACTGGCTTCACGAGCTGCGCACGTCGCGACGCTTTGTCAGCCCGACTGCCGCGGCGAGGCGATACCGGCATATGGTGGGCACCGGGGAGTTGGTGACGGCCGCTGCGGTCCTTCTGGCAAACAAGGGCATTCGAGCCGCGGCTGCTCGCATTCGGCGGCGGGGGTCAGTCGCCAACCGGCAATAGGGCGCGACGGGAGTGACATCACCGCTTGAACGTCATGTCGCCATCTTCGCCTGGCGCTAGGCGGCGGCTTCACCAGGCGCAGGGCTGGAGGAGCAAGTCGTTCTCAGATCGGGGGGACCAGACGAGGTCTTGCGTGGCTCGCCGCGGAAGCTCGCCGCTGGCCCGCGCTCTTATGACGTGTATGCCGTGTGGGCCTTGTATCCGCGCCCCAAGGGGTCCGCGGAAGGAACTCGGACAATACCCTGATTCGGCATCTCCTTGGGTGGGAACCATCTACTCCTCTCATGGCAGGATGAGGAGAACGTACGAGTGGATTGCCGCGATGATGACCCGCATGGACGCTCCCCTGACGCGCGCCTCGTGATGAACAGATGAGCTCATGACCTCTCGGGTGGAAGGCCGCCGCCCTCGTCGACGCGATCGCCGAGTGACGCCCGGAACGCCCAACGGCAGCAAGGCCCTCATCACGCGCATCACCGGGCAGGACGGCTCGTACGTCGGCGCGTCCCTGCCGGCCCACCGCTCCGGCTCGTTGTTCCAGGGGCAGACACACTGGCAGTACGGCTTCAACAGCGACCGGGCCACGACGTGATCGCACCAACCGCCGAGGACGAGGCGGAGGCCGGGCGCTCGTCCCTCTGGCTCCGGATCACGCGGTGGCGACGCTTCCTGCGCGTCCGGGCGTTCGACACAACCACCCTCGAGGGCCGGTCGGCGGAGCGCTACCGCAGGATTGCCTGGTCCAGCCTGCTGGCGACCGTCGCGCGCGTGGTCGGCCTCGCCACCTCGTTCATTTCGGTCCCGCTCGTGATCGGCTACCTCGGCAGTGAGCGGTACGGGATGTGGATCACCATGAGCTCCCTGGTCGCCGCCCTGGGGCCACTCGACCTCGGGATCGGGCTCGGTTTGCTGACTGTAGTGTCGGACGCCCATGGCCGCGACGACCGGGCCGCAGCTCGCCGCGCGATCTCGACGGCGGCCGCGATGCTGATGCTGATCGCGGGCGTGAGCGCAGTCGTTTTCGCCCTCGCGTTCCCGGCCATCCCGTGGGCCGGCGTCTTCAACGTCGTGTCGCCGACCGCCGCGGCGGAAGCCGGCCCGGCCTCGGCGGTGCTCTTCGCCGCCTTCGCGCTGGGCCTCCCCCTGGGACTCGTGGGCCAGGTCCAGCTCGCCTACCAGAGCGGCTACATCTCGAGTGCCTGGGCGATCGTCGGCAATCTTGGTTCGCTCGTCGCCCTGATCCTGGTGATCCACCTGCGCGGCAGCCTGCCGGCGCTGGTGGTCGCACTGACCGGGGTGGGGCTTGTGGCGGCGGTCCTCAACGGCTGGTTCCTCTTCCGACGGCAACGCCCGTGGCTGATGCCGCGGCGGCACGACGTGGAACTGTCGACCGGGCGATCTCTGCTCAGGACCGGAGCGCTCTTCCTGGTACTGCAGCTCGCCGGCCTGGCCGGCTACCAGCTCGACAACCTGGTGATCGCCCAGATACTCGGAGCGCGGATGGTCCAGGAGTATGCGGTGCCGGCCAAGCTCTTCGCGCTCGCGCCGACGCTCCTGTCGTTCGCCCTCACACCGCTCTGGCCGGCCTATCGCGAGTCGCTGGCCCGCGGCGACGGCGGGTGGGTGCGTCGGACGCTGCGCCGCTCTATCCTGCTGGCGGCCGTCATCAACATCCCGAGCAGCCTCTTCCTGGTCCTGGTGGCGCCGTGGCTCCTCCAGGTGTGGGTCGGGTCGGCCGTCCACCCGACGCTGCTCCTGCTGGTTGGGCTAGGCCTATGGAGCATCCTGAACACGCTGAACGGACCCTTCGCGATGCTGCTGAACGGTGCCAACGTGGTGGGCTTCCAGGCCGCCTGCGCGGTCGCGATGGCCGTCACGAACGTGACCATCTCGATCCTGCTCGTCCAGCGGATCGGCGTCTCCGGGGCGGTCTGGGGGAGCGTCATCGCCCAGATCGCCTTCGTGTTGCTCCCCGACCTCTGGTACGTTCGGCGCCTGCTGAGGCGCCTGCAAGCGATTCCGGCGGCGGGGGCGACGGCTCCATGAAACGCGCCGAGACTTTGCGGTCAGGCGCCATTCATGCGCCGAAGCGCATCCACTTGGTCTATCCGCATGGTCCTCAAGTGTCCGCGCCGGATTCGATCGGCCGCCACCTTGGCCAGCGATTGGAAGCATGGTATGAGGTCGCCTATCACGACTGGCACGAGCGCGGCGTCATCAAGCCCGAACCCGGCGATGTCCTGCTCGGACACCCGCATCCTGCCCAGGGAACGATCTTCCGACGGAGCGCGCGGGAGCGAGGGTGGGCGCGGGTGCTCATGATGGCCCCCTACAATCATGATCTCCGCCAGGTCGCTTTCGAGGATTCTGTCATTCGCGACTGCGACCTATTCCTAGCGATCACGGGACCCTACTGGTTTGGCTCCGTGGCTGCGTCGCCGTGCGCGCACTGGCGACCAAAGATGATCCACCTTGATCTGGCCGTGGATCGCTCCGAGTTCTCGGCCCTTGCGCGGGAGTTTCGCCCTGCGGGCGAGCGGACCTTTGCATACATCGGAGGCACCGCAGCGGTAAAGAACACGCGATATCTCACCGCGCTCGCTCGGCGGATGCCTGGTGTTCGCTTCGCATGGATCGGCACTGGAGAACGCAAGATCGATGGCCTCGAGCCGTTCGGACAGGTCGACTTCTCAACCGCGGAAGGACGAGCCATCGTCGCCCAGTTCGACTTCTTGGTGACCCTCGGGAAGGCGGACGCCAACCCCACCACGATCCTCGAGTCGATGTCCTGGGGACTGCTACCCGTGTGCACCCCTCAGAGCGGGTACGCTGGGATCCCGACGATCACCAACGTCCCCCTGGACGACCCGGACGAAGCCGCCGCGGTGTTGGCCCGCCTGAACACGCTGCCAGAACAGCGCCTGCTCGCGATGCAGGCCGAGAACTGGCGCTTGCTGGACCAGCACTACAATTGGGAGCGGTTCGCGGACCAGGTCATCGCGGCGATCGAATCCACTGCGTCGCCTACGCTCAACCCCGAGTCGTGCAGCCGCCGGATCATGTTCGCCTACAGCACGCAACGGGCACCGCATGGTCCGCTCAGGACCGGTCTGCGTCGCGTGTTCCGAAAGCCGGGGCGCCTGTTCAGAAGGGGTGCATCGGCCGTCCGGCGGATGCGTCGCCGCCCCGGCGTCGGGCATACGCCAAGAGGGTCGCAATGGTGACGATCGACGAAGCCATCCGATCATTGCGACAGGATCCTCGCTACGCAGACCTCGTCCGA
>Ga0209014_10002504_pt1 | contig 10666 bp, 11 predicted proteins | sample BarGraNGADG00212_FD_184491 | JGI IMG/M metagenome (GOLD analysis project Ga0209014, IMG submission 184491) | Arctic peat soil microbial communities from Barrow, Alaska - Barrow Graham LP Ref core NGADG0002-212 (SPAdes) (version 2) | ecosystem: Environmental > Terrestrial > Soil > Wetlands >... | reverse complement strand
CGGTGATGCCCTTCTGATCGTAACCCTTGAAGCCGGCCTGCGTGACATGCAGGCTGTACGCGCCCGGTACGAGGCCGGTAAAAATGAACGAGCCGGTCGACTCGGTGGTGAATTTGTGTACCTGCTGTGAGAGATCGTGGGTTAACTGGACTGTGGCGCCGGGAATTGTGGCGCCGGCAGGATCCACCACGGTTCCCGAGATTTGGCCCGTGACGCTCTGGCCGTAGACTGCGGGCAGCGCTGCCAGCAGACAGATCAATACCGCTACGAGAAAACCAAGTCTCTTCATGTACTCCCCCAAAACTGTTTTTGATTGGTTGAGCCGCCCGGAAGAACTCCGGCGGCGGTTACGAAGGACACCAGCCCGTTCAAGGACACTGCACGCGATGCGACGGTACTCGTTACCCGGTTTGGCGACTTCACGGTCGCTTGCATTCACTCCCCTTGAAACGTATCAAAGCCCTGGTAGTGGCATTAGCATATAACCCCTGGCTCCCCGTGTCAAGCAGTTTACCTGTCAATTTTATTCTGGCCTTGACAGACAATTCCAGAAGCTAGTACGCTACAAGCACTCATGCGGCTTGTGCCGCTAAACCGGCCGCCAATCCGCGATCGAGCATATCGCCATATAGGAGTTGGGGAAACCAACATGACCCCTCAGGTAGAGAACACCAGTCTTCACGCGGGTTCCGTGATTGATCCGTCATCCGCCGCCGGCTTCATCCGCGAAGCCTTGAGCGTCGGCGAAGGCATCGTGCGCCTGGCGCCGTGCTGGGTGCCGCGCTCCTTCCTGATGCCCGGCGGGCGCCTGAAGCTGGACCCGCGCGACCTTTACATATTGGGCGGCCATCGCGGCGGCATCGACGAGCGCTGGTTCGCCTCCACCACCAAGGCGTCCAACGGTCCCTTGACCGCGCCCGATGAAGGCCTGGCCTACATCGAGTTTCACGGCAAGAAACTGCTTTTGACGGACGCCATCGAACGCGACGGCGATCTCTTCCTGGGCGCCAGTGTGATGCGCCAGCACGGCGGCTGGAACCTGCTCTGCAAGTTCTTCGATAACCTCGGGCCGATTCCGCACCACCTGCATCAGACCGACGAGTTCGCCGCCCGCGTGGGACAGAAGGGCAAGCCCGAAGCCTACTACTTCCCGCCCCAATACAACTTCGCGGGCAACAACTTCCCCTATACGTTCATGGGCCTGGAGCCCGGCACCACGCGCGACGATGTGCGCGGCTGCCTCACGCGCTGGAACCAAGGGGACAATGGCATGCTGGACCTCTCGCGCGCTTACCGCCTGAAGCCCGGGACCGGCTGGCAGATCGACGCCGGCATCCTGCACGCGCCGGGGTCGCTGGTCACCTACGAACCGCAGGTCAACTCCGACGTCTTCGCCATGTATCAATCGCTGGTGGAAGGCCGCACGGTGCCGTGGGAACTGATGGTCAAGGACGTGCCGCCGGAACATCATCACGATCTGGACTACCTGCTCGACATGCTGGATTGGGACGCCAACACCGATCCCGAATTCTACCAACACCGCCACTTCGAACCGGCCCTGGTGGCGCCGCTCGATTGGATGGCCGATGCCGGGTACCGCGAAAAGTGGATCGTGTACTCGACGCCGCATTACTCCGCCAAGGAACTGACCGTCTTCCCCGGCCGTTCCGTCACCATACGGGACGCGGCCGCCTACGGGCTGATTCTCACCCAAGGCTACGGCTCGATCGGCAAGCATGCGGTGGAGACACCGGCGCTCATCCGCTACGGGCAGATGACCAGCGACGAGTTGTTCGTCAGCGCGGACGCCGCCGCCAATGGCGTGCTGCTCACCAACAAGAGCGCCACGGAAGATCTGGTAATGCTCAAGCATTTCGGCCCGGGCAATCCGCAGGCGCCGGTAGCCCGCGTGCAATGAAACGGTCTGTGATTTTCGCCGCGGCCCTGCTCACGGCCGCCTGCGGCAAGGCCGTCGTTGAGGAAAAAAAGGCCGAGGAAAAGAAGGCCGTCGAAGCGCCCAAGGCAGCGGAGTATTTCCACGTAGATGCGGCCACCGCCGGGGGCGTCACGGGCGCCATCACCTTCGGCGGCGCCAAGCCCGCCCGGCAGGCGATCTCCATGGAGGCGGACGAAGGCTGCCAGAAGGCGCAAGCCGGAAAGCCGGTCTACGACGAAGCCGTGCTGATTGGAAAGAACGGCGGCCTCGCCAACGCCTTCGTCTACATACAGACCGGCCTGGAAGGCAAGAAATTCGAGCCCAACACGGAAGCCGTGGTTTTGGATCAGCACGGGTGCATGTTCGTGCCGCGCATCGTCGGCCTCCGCCCCGGGCAAACACTCGACCTCAAGAACGGCGACGCGGTCTCGCACAACGTCCATCCCCTGCCGGTCAATAATCGCGAATGGAACCAGGAGCAGGCGCCGCAAGCTGCCACGGTGGAACACCGCTTCGCCCGGCCGGAAGTCATGATCCCCGTCAAATGCAACATCCACGCCTGGATGCACTGCTACATCGGCGTGGTGGATCATCCCTACTTCGCCGTCACGGGGCCGGACGGCAGGTTCGAATGGAAGAACGTCCCGCCGGGCGATTACACGGTCGCCGTGTGGCACGAGAAGCTCGGCAAACAAGAGCAGCAGGTCCACGTTGCCGCCGCGGGCTCCGCGGTAGTAAACTTCACGTATCGTTGAGCCCTTGGCAGGGCGGCGACCCAGGGGGTACCCCGCCTTCCCCAGAGGGGACCCCGCCGCGGGCCGTGCTCGATTGGAGAGAGACCATCATGAAAAAACTCGTCCTGTCCGCCATCCCGCTGCTCGCGGCGCTGCTCACCTCCTGTGCGCCCGGCGGCCCTTCCTACCGGGTCTACATCAGCAATGAAGCCTCGGGCGATTTGACCGTGATCGATCCGGAAAAGATGGTGGCAATGGCCACGGTCGCGATCGGCAAACGCGCGCGCGGCATCCACTCCAGCGCCGATGGCAAGCAGATTTTCGTGGCGCTCACCGGTTCTCCCTTCGCGCCTCCCGGAGTGGACGAGAGCACGCTGCCTCCGCCCGACAAGAGCGCCGATGGCATCGGCATCTTCGATGTGGCGCAGAACAAGTTCCTACGCAAAGTCCCCGGCGGAAGCGATCCGGAACAATTCGCGATCGGCAAGGACGGGCTGCTCTACGTCTCCAACGAGGATGCCGCCGGCCTGAGCTTCGTCGACCCGGTCAAGGGCACCGTGCTGGCCACCGTGGCCACCGGCGCCGAACCCGAAGGCGTCACGCTCACTCCCGACGGCAAATTCGTCTACGTGACCTCCGAGGACAAGGGCACCGTTGCCGTGGTGGACACCGCCACGCGGCAGGCCGTCAAGACGATCCCCGTGGGACGCCGTCCGCGCGGCATCGTTTTCCTGCCGGATGGATCGCGCGCCTATGTCACCAATGAGAACGACGCCACGGTAAGCGTGATCGACACCGCGAAGCTCGAAGTGGTGCAGACCATTTCCGTGGGCGCCGGGCTGAAGCCCATGGGCATGGCCATGACGCGCGACGGAGCGAAGCTCTACGTCACCACCGGGCGCGGCAAGAAAGTGGTGGTGCTGGAACCTGCCACCGGCAACATCGCGGGGTCCTTCGAAGTGGGCGACCGCCCCTGGGGCATCGCGCTTTCGCCGGATGAGAAGCTGCTGTTCACCGCCAACGGCCCCTCTGGCGACGTGTCCATCGTCGACGTGGCCACGCGCACCGTGCTCAAGAAGGTGAAGGTGGGCGAGAAGCCCTGGGGCGTTTTGGTGGTGGGCCGGTAGAGCGGCCTTCCAGGCTGCCATGCCGGTATTCGTACCGGCATTCTTCGAAGAACGCCGGCAAGGACGCCGACGTTGCAACCGGGGTACCCTCTGGGTCTGGTCGCTCCACGGTTTGAGGCGTCCACGTCGCCAATGTCCGCTACACGTCGCACAGTGCCACCGCCTCCGCCAGCCCCTGGGCCGGATCGCGCGTCGGGATGAACTCCAGTCCCACATAGCCCTGGTAGCCGATTTCGAGCAGCGCGCGCATGACCGCGGGATAGTGGATCTCCTGCCGCCCGTCGAGTTCGCCGCGCCCGGGCACCCCCGCCACGTGTATATGGCCGAGCCACCGGGCATACTGTCGCAGGCGGCGGATCACATCGCCGTTCATGATGGCCACGTGGTACACATCGAAGAGCAGTTTGGCGTGGGGGGAATCGACCCGGCGTACGATCTCGGCGCAGTAATCGATGTCGTCCCCCTGGTACCCCGGGTGGCCCTTCATGAGATGCGAATCCTCGCGCGTGTTGAGTTGTTCCAGGACGACGGTGACGTTCCGGGGCGCCGCGTACGCCGCCAGTTCGCGGAGCCCGGCGATGGTGTTCTCCGCCCCTTGTTCTTGGGAGATTTCGCCGCTCGCGGCGTCGAAAGCATCCAGCCATTTGTAGCCCGTGAAGGCGATGACGTTGGGGATGCCGAAATCGGCGCACCGATCGATGATTCCCTTGGTGCGCGCGAAAATCTCCTCGTGATTCCGCGGATTGTTCAGGCCCCTGGCAAACGCGGGGTCGGGCATGCCGTTGTGCACCAGGGCATTCTGCAAGCCGTACTTGGCGACGACCGGCCATAGCTCCGGCGGCGCTAGTTCGACGCTCGGGCAGCCCAGATGGACCGCGGTTTCGCAGATGCGATCGATACTCCACTTCCACTCGGTGGCATTGAGGCACCAGTACGCCAGCGACTGTTTGATGCGGCCGTTTGTGACCACGCGCTTGCTCCTCCGGACCGGTATGCACTATAGCATGGATAACTCGGATATGCCCCCATGAATGGGGGCATGGCAGCCTGGAAGGCTACGCTACGGTGCGGCATCAGATCCGGCCGAACTTGGCGACTGCTTCCTTGATGGATTTGAACTTCTCAATGAAGGGCAGCATGGTGTGTTCGGTGTTGTCCAACTCTTCGGCCTTCTTGAGCACTTCGGCGGCGTGCGCGCGCGGCACCACCGCCACGCCATCCTCGTCGGCCACGATGATATCGCCGGGGTTCACGCGAGCGCCCGCGCAGGTGACCGGAATGTTGGCGCCGGCGAAGCGGAAATGATTGATGGTGGTGGAGGGCGCCACGCCGCGGCTGAATACGGGGAACTGTATGCGGGCGAGTTGTGGCGTGTCGCGCACCGACCCATCGACGACGGCGCCGGTCAAGCCGCGCACCTTCATCGCCGTGGACATGAGGGCCCCAATGCCCGCGTAGTCCAATCCGTTCTCCAGCACCATGACGTAGACCGAGCCGGGAGGGGCTGCGTCGATGGCATCCAGCATGCCCTGCGAGGCTTTGGAACCTTCCTTGTGCTCTTCTTTTTTCAAAAGCACGGTGTAGGCGGGGCCGGCAAATTTGGTTTTCGAGATGGGGCGCATGTCGTGAGACATGTATGCCTTCTGGCCATACAGTTGTTCCATGGCGTCAGCCACGGATGCCACTTCGACGTTACGGAGTCCTTCGATCAGAGGGTCGCCCGGAGTTTGGGCCATGGCCCAAACGGTCAGGCCCAGGACGGGGAGGAGAACGGCATAGACCTTTCGATTCATTTCAGATCCTTTCAGGCGATACTGTATCATCACGCGACGTGTGGCGTTGCCCGCAGGCGCTGGCGGGGGTCTACCTGAGTCCACAGGATGGCGGATAGCGTATAGAGGCCGCCCATGATGAGCAGGGGCATTTGCCAGTCGGCGAACCGGTACACGATCCACCCGGTGACCACCGGACTGAGGATGGAGCCAAGTTGGCCGGTGGTATTCATGGCGGCGCTGAGCACCGCGGTGTTTTCGCCGCCGATGTCCATGCAAGCCGCCCAACTGGGACTGAGCGTGAACATGGAAGCGGCCACGGCGACGGCGATCAGGCAGGCCGCCATCACGGGGGTGGCGGCGTAGACGGCGGAGAACATGGCCGCTGCAGCGACCGAGTATCCGGCGACCGAAACGGCGGCGCGGCCGAGGCGAAGTCCGAAGACGCGCGAGGCCCAATCGGTGACGGCGCCGCCAGAGATATCGCCGAAGACGCTGAGCAGGAGGGGCAATCCGGCGAAGAGGCTGAGGGACTGTTTCTCGAAGCCGCGGTTCTCCGCCAGATAAGTGGGCAGCCACGTCATCACGAAGTAAGCGCCGTAGCTATTGGAAAGATAGGCGAGACACAGGCACCAGACGTTCGGGGAGGAGGCCAGCGCACGCCACAGCGCCTTGCCATGGTGCGCGTCCCGGCCAATCTGGCGTTCGGATTCGATGAGGAGCGCCTCGGCCTGATTGACGCGGCGGTGGTCGCGGGGTTCATCGCGAAACCAACGGTACCAGGCGGCGGACCAAATACCGCCGATGCATCCGCAGAGGAGGAAGACGCCGCGCCAGGGAAGGAAGGCGAGGAGCCAGGCCACCAGCAGGGGCGTGATGCCGCCCGAAACGTGCGCCGCGGCGAAGAAGAAGCCCTGCACGCGACCGCGTTCGCGCAGCGGAATCCAGCGCGAGAACGCCAGCGCGGCGTTGGGCCACGCGCCGGCTTCTCCGGCGCCGAAGAGGAAGCGTATGACCAGGAGGCTGGAGTAGTTCCATGCTCCGGCGGTAGCCATGGTGAATGCCGACCACCAGATGACGATGCGCGCCAGCACGCGGCGCGCGCCGATTTTCTCGCCCCACCACGCGCTGAAGATTTCGAAACCCGCATAGGCAACGGCGAAGGCGCTGAACACGAAGCTCATTTCGAGTTTGGAGAGATGGAGATCGCGGGAGATTTGGGGAGCCAGCGTGGAGATGCAAACCCGATCGAGGTAGGTCACGGCAGCGAGCATGAAGAGGAAGCCGCTTGCCTGGTAACGGGTGCGCGTGGGTTTCATTGGGGAAGCATGGGGCGGGCAGGAATGTCAGGTCTGGAGTCTATCACGTTCGCGGGGACCGGGCAGCCGAGGGTAGTGTCCTAAAATTGCGTTGGTCGCAATTTGCGATATTTTTCCGCCCATCCCCGCGCAGAAGTCCCCAAACCCACTACACCCCGCTAGAATGGTCTCTGAAAACGAAAAGCCCGGCACGGTGCCCGGGGCTTCTCGATGGGGACATTAGCCACCCTCATCGTAGCCCTTCATCCTGCCGGATGCAAGAGGCGCGATGGAAGGCGCGATGGAAGACTTTTGTCCGGATCTACCGACCTTACCGGAGCATCTCGCGGCCATAATCCGTGAGGGATAGCTGGGGATTCACTCCAAAAACCTTGCAGGAGCCGACACTGATCTCTGCCTGCGGGATGCGTACGATGTCTGCGCCACCGCGCTAAGAGACGAAGGTCGAGAACTCAGTAATGCGGTTCTGTGCGAACACATTCCCGGTTGGGTTGTCCATTGGCCCGGACCCTGCGAAGATTTGCACGTCGCATGTCGAGCGCCAGAACCTCACTATCCGAATGTGCATGCGCCGGCTGACTCGCCTTACCAATGCGTTCTCGAAGAAGTGGGAGAACCTGTGGGCCGCGTACTGCCTTCACTTCGCCCACTATAACTTTTGCCGGGTTCACGAGACGTTGCGCGTCACGCCCGCGATGGAAGCGGGGATCACGGCGAGGGTGCGGACAATCGCGGAATTGCTGAAGAGAAGCGATTAGAAAAACAGATCAGTCGAGACGTTGAACCGTACCGCAAGAGCCTTCGCCGCGGCCTTGCTAATGCCGCGCTTCCCACGGAGCACCTCAGAGGTGGTTCCCTTTGACCCGAAGATCTCGTACATGTCCTTAGGCTTCAGATCATTTGCGCGCATGAGCTCGCGCACCATGGCATGTGGCCGCGCCTGTCGTTTTGGAGCGTAGTGCGCCCGTTCGAAATCCTGGATCAACACCAGTAGCAGTTCCAGCAACTCCTCCTGCTCGGGAGAGAGAACCTTGCCTTCCCGATCGAGCTTTTCGACCACTGCAATAAGCCGCTCGTTGTCTTCCTCGGTGCGAGGGACTGTCGGATGAGCTTTGCTTAGCAGGTGCGTGTAGGCAGAAAGATTAAACGCTCTCGCAGCCATGTTTCCACTTCCCTTCGTCGTATTCTTTGTGCGTGTAGACGCCCCGAATGTATACCTTTTGCCAGGCATAATTGATCCTGGCGATCAACCTGTAGCGGTTGCCGCGGATGTTGAACACCGTACATCTCGCCACGGCGTCGGAATGCGGAAAGGTTTTGCGAACATCCACGATGGAACTCCACTCCGCCTTTAAAGCGAATCGGTACCAGGCATCCAGCGATTCCTCCGCTACGGGGTAGCGCTCGCTGAATTCCCGAATAGCCCTCCGGCTGATCACGCGCACAGTGGCTGGTCCACTATTGAGGTTCTCAAAACGAGAACTATATGTCAAGCGAAAATTAAATTACAATCTGCAATCAACGCACCTCTAGGACACTACGCAGGCGAGAGACAGTTCGGGCTACTCAGGGGAGTCTTGCGAAGGACGTTGCGGCGGCCGGAGCGAGTCCGGCCGCCAGTGATTTGGTTGGAATCTACGAAGATGTTGGAATAGGGCTAACTTAGAGTTTAACGGCCCTTCGAGTCTCGCTCGTTTCGATTCTCAACCTCTGTATCCGATGGGGCGGCGATAGGCGCTATCCGAACACCACCGGGTATGATCAGCTCGAACTGAACGTCTTCCCGCCGGTCTCCCCCGCAAAGGGGAACACCGTTCAGCTTTTCAGGGCTTACGGGAAGTCAGTACCACCTCAAATGCAACGCATACTGGCCAGTATGAAGCTTGTTGCGGCCGCGCCGGCCCAGGGGGCACCCCGGCGCGCACGGCCTCTATCCGATTTGAAAGTAACATGGGAGAGCGAGCGAATCGGGGGTGTAGTGCGCGTAAGTGATTGATTGCAGGGCAAAGATATTTTTTATTTTCGAGCAATGGTCAAACGCTTGGGCGCGCGCTTTCGCCAGGCGGTGCGCAGGGCGGCTTCCAGGATGGCGGGCGGCACCTTAGGGAGGCACACCCGGGTCGAGCCCTGACGGCCCCAACCACCCGGGACGGGGGAGAACAGTTCGGGCGCATCCTCCACCATTCCGGCCTGCTGCTCCGGCGAGAGGAGCAGAACACCGAAGCCCTCCTTTTCCAGCGCCAGGGTGGCGAAGATCTTGCCGGCCACGCGGAAATCGGGGTTACCGAAGTGAGCGCCCTCGACGGCCTCCGGCATGGTCAGAGCGATGCGTCGAAAGTCCGCGCCTGTCATGATTTCCCTCCCGGTCTACGGACTAATGTCGCACGAAGGGCGGGGTGAGTTCGATGACGAGCGGCGGCGGAGGGAAAAGGGGGCGGTGTCCAGGAGTTACAATCCTGAGTGATGCCGTTCCCTATCCATCGCCTACGCCGCTTGAGAGTCTCCGAATCGATGCGCAGCCTGGTGCGCGAAACGCACCTGAACCCGGCGCAGTTTGTGCTGCCGCTGTTCGTGTGCCCGGGCGAGGGCATCAAGCGCGAGATCGGCTCCATGCCGCACAACTACCAGATGTCGATTGACGAAATCGTCAAGGAGTGCGCGGAGGTGGAAGCGCTGGGGATCGGCGGGGTGATCCTGTTCGGGCTGCCGGAGACGAAGGACGAGATGGCGACGGGCGCCTACGACGAGAACGGGATCGTGCAGAAGGCGATCCGGGCGATCAAGCGCGAGAGCAGTTCGTTGCTGGTGATGACGGACGTGTGCAACTGCGAATACACGAGTCACGGGCATTGCGGATACGTGAAAGACGGCGACGTGGATAACGACACGACGCTGCAATGGCTGGCGAAATCGGCGTTGTCGCACGCGCGCGCCGGGGCGAACATCGTGGCGCCGTCGGACATGATGGACGGGCGGGTGTGGGCGATCCGGCAGGCGCTGGACGCGAACGGGTTCGAGCGGACGGCGATTCTGGCGTACGCGGCGAAGTTCGCCAGCGTGTTTTACGGGCCATTCCGCGAGGCGGCGGACTCGGCGCCGCAGTTCGGGGACCGGCGGAGCTACCAGATGGACCCGGCCAACGGGCGTGAGGCGATGCACGAGATCGAACTGGACTTGCAGGAAGGCGCGGACATGATCATGGTGAAGCCGGCGCTGGCCTATCTGGACCTGATCTGGCAGGCGCGGCAGCGGTTCGATGTGCCGATCGCGGCGTACCAGGTGAGCGGCGAGTACTCGATGATTGTGGCGGCGGCGCGCAACGGATGGATCGATCACGACCGGGCGATGATCGAAACCCTGACATCGATCACGCGGGCGGGGGCGGGGATCATTCTGACGTACTTCGCGAAACCGGCGGCGCGGCTGCTGGCGTGAGATGAAGCTCCTTTAGTCCGCTTCGCTCGGCTTCGGAGTCTTGCTGGTGCTCTTGGGCAACTCGGGCTGCTTGATGTAATCGGCGGGGATCACACCGGTCAGGGACTTCATCCAGGTCTCGATGGATTGGATTTCGGCGTCGCTCAACGTCTTGCCCACCTGATGATCCGCCATCTTCGCAATGGCTTCTTTCAGAGTGGCGATCTTACCGTTGTGGAAGTACGGACCGGTCTTCTCGATGTTGCGAAGCGAAGGAACCTTGAACATGTACCTGTCCGCCTCGCGCTTGGTCACGTTGTATCGGCCGGGATCGGAAGTGTCCGGCCACGGCTTCACAACTCCG
>Ga0209014_10002503_pt1 | contig 10671 bp, 2 predicted proteins | sample BarGraNGADG00212_FD_184491 | JGI IMG/M metagenome (GOLD analysis project Ga0209014, IMG submission 184491) | Arctic peat soil microbial communities from Barrow, Alaska - Barrow Graham LP Ref core NGADG0002-212 (SPAdes) (version 2) | ecosystem: Environmental > Terrestrial > Soil > Wetlands > Peat... | reverse complement strand
TGGGCGACGACGACCAGTCGATCTACCGCTTCCGGGGCGCCAGCTACGCCGCCTTCGTCGAGTTCGACCGCCGCTTCTCGGGCCCGCCGGCCCACGACCCCGACGGCCCAACGCCCGGGTCGCCGACCCGCCTGAGCATCGTCGAGAACTTCCGCAGCCGCCCGCCCATCCTAGTCGTCGCGAACCGGCTGATCAGCCGCAACGCGCTCCGCTACATGCCCGATAAGCAGCTCGCGCCGAGCCGCACTGGCGACGGCGCCCTCGCCGTCGAGCTGATCATCTGCGCCGGCCCCGACGACGAGGCGGCCGCGATCGTGGAGCGCATCCGCGATCTTGCGGTCTGGGACCCGGCGATCGGCGGCCAGCCCGCGGTCCCGTGGAGCTCCTTCGCGGTCCTCTACCGCAAGCACAAGCACCGCGATGCGATCGTGGCCCGCCTGCGCGAGGAGAGCATCCCCTACACCGTCTCAGGCGGGCTCTCGCTCTTCGCGACCCCAGAGATCCGCGATCTCGAGCAGGCCCTCCGCGCGCTCGCGGACCCCTTCGCGGACGTCGCCCTCGCCCGGACCTTGACCGCGGGCCCCTGGCGCCTCGACGCGCTCGAGCTGCTCGCGATCACCCGGGCCGCGAGCCGCGCGAAGCGCCACGTGCTCGAGCTGATCCGCGAGGCCGTCGGCTCCGGCGAGGTGACCCTCGACGCGGTGCTGACGACGGGCGCGAACAGTGCGGATGGCCGCGACGGGCAGGCCGACGCGACCGGCCCGGCTCCCGACACAGCCCAGCCCGTGGATCGGGTCCTCGAGCTTGCCCCGGCGACACGCGCCAAGCTGCGCCGCCTGCTCGACACGCTCGACGAGCTCGTCCCCTCGACTCCAAGAGAAGGCCCCTTCACGATCCTGGAGCGCTACATCGAGCGGACCGGGATGCTCCTGGACCTGCTCGCCGCGGACACGCTCGAGAGCAAGCGCGCGGTCGCCAATGTCGCGTCGCTCATGCGCTTCGCGGCCGACTGGCAGCGCGAGCATCCGACGAGCACGCTGGGCGACTTCGTCAACTACCTCGACGCCTACCAGTCCGCCGGTGGCGAGCTGCCGACCAGCGTCGAGCTCGCCGAGGACGTCGCTGGCGTCGGGCTCATGACCCTCTACCAGGCCAAGGGCCTCGAGTACCTCCACGTCTTCGTCCCGCACCTGCTCGAAGGCGAGTGGCCGGTCCGCGAGCGCGACTGGGGCCTCTTCCCGCGCGAGCTCCTGCGCGAGGCGGTGCCGGTCGGCGACCTCCACACCGAGGAGGAGCGCCGGCTCCTGTACGTCGCGATCACCCGGGCGCGCGAGACCCTCACGCTGTCCACCCACGGCGGACCGACTTCGGCCAAGGCCGCGAGCGCGTTCGTCGCCGAGCTGCGCGAGGAAGCCGGGCCCGAGCTCGTCGAGCACGACCGGACGGCCGTCCTTGGCGCCGGGATGGCACCTGTGAAAGGCGGGGACGCCGGCCAGCCGACCGAAGGCGAGAACTGCGACGGAGACGACGAGGCCGATCCGCGCGGCGCGCTCGAGCGGATCGTCGCCCTCCCGAGCCCCCGCGAGCGCCGCTCCGCGCTCCGCCTGCGTGCCGCCGAGGTCCTCTCGCTCCTCGAGGGCGTGGCACCCGACGTCGCCGAGGCCGAGGACGCCCGGATCGGGCTCCTCGACGAGCTCGGAAGGCTGGGTGCGAGCGCGGTCGCGGGCGCCGACGCGGCCCGGGCCGCCGGCCTCGACCCGCTCACCCTGCGAACCGTGGCCGCCGATGCGGGAGTCGGGGCGAACCTGCTCGCCGTCGCCCCGCTGCCCGGGTCCTTCTCTTACACCCAGTTCGACACCTACGGACGCTGTCCCTTGCGCTACGCGCTTCAGAACGTCTACCGGGTGCCGACCGCCGAGACCGTCGCCGCATTCACCTTCGGGAGCACCGCCCACGCTGCCTTCGAGGCCTTCACGAAGGAGCGCCGCGAACGGGCCGCCCGCGGGGAGCCTCCGCCGACCCGCGAGGACCTCGGGCAACTTTTCGCGGCGGAGTGGAAGCCGACCGGCTTCCCCGACGCCACGTCCGAGCAGACCTACCGCCGCCGCACCGCCACCCTGCTCGACAACTTCTGGCAGGGCGAGCTCGCCACGGTCGGCACTGCACTCCACGAGGAACTCGGGTTCGTGCTCCGGCTCGACCCGGGCGACGGCACGCCGGTCGTTCGGATCGGCGGCTTCATCGACCGGATCGACCGCCTGCCGTCGGGCGGCATCGAGGTCCTCGACTACAAGACCGGCAAGCCCGGCACGCAGAAGACCGTCGACGAGAGCCTCCAGCTCTCGATCTACGCCCTGGCCTGCCGCGACGAGCTCGGGCTGGGCACCCCCGAGCGGGTCACCCTCTACTACACCGAAGCCGCGACGCGCATGAGCACCACCCGCACCGACGAGCAGCTCGACGCCGCCCGCGACGAGCTGCTGGCCCTCGCTGCGCAGGTTCGCTCCGGCGACTTCCACGCGACGCCGTCGCCGCGGACCTGCGGCTGGTGCGACTACCGGGCCATCTGCCCGAGCCGGGCGGAGTGATGAATGCGCGGATTGACTGGGGCCTCGTCGGTGGGCGAAAGGTACGCATGACCACGAAGTACGGGTACGAGACGCGCGACTGGGATGCTGCGAGAGCCGAGATCGTGGCAATCCTGGGCGAGCGTGCGCGGAGTGCGAGGGGTCCGATCACCTACGGGGCGCTCGCGGGTCAGCTGAAGTCGATCGCTATCGAGCCGCACCAGTTCGCGATGTTCGCGATGCTCGGCGAGATCTCGGAGGCTGAGAGCTCGCTCGGTCGCGGCATGCTCTCTGCCTACGTTGTGTCCGCGGAAACTGGGGAGCGGTGATGCAGAGTCTCGAAAACGGGGCCGCGCCTGCCGAGTCCGCGCGAGCCTACATCGAGCGCTACACGCTCGACCGCGCCACCTTCCGCAGCGACGACTCCGCGAGCACGACCCGCTCCTTCGCCAACATGGAGGACGACCTCCAGAAGGAGTATTTCGGGCGGTTCCTCATCGAGCTCATCCAGAACGCGCGCGACGCCTGGATGGGAACGGAGACCGAGCGCCCTGGCGGCCTGATCCGGATCACGCTGACGGACGAGCCCGCGCTCGTCGTCTGCAACCAGGGCGACCCGGTGCGGCGCGAGGTGGTCATCCACAGCCTCGCGAAGTATGGCGAGTCGTCCAAGCCGCACGGCACGGGGATCGGCTACAAGGGGATCGGCTTCAAGTCGGTCCTCGAGGTCTCGCTCACGCCGGAGCTCTACTCGCGCGACGACTCGGGCGGAGCCTGGGATATCGCGGTGCGCTTCGACGCCGACGCAGGGCGGCGGCTCCTGGACGAGAACACGCCCGGGTGGCGGGACATGCTGGCCGGGATTCCCGGGTCGGCCGGCCGGCCTGAACGGATCGACCGCCTGCCGGTCCTCTACTTCCCGACCTGGGTCGAGGACCCCGAGGCGCGACTCCGCGGCCTCGATCGGCTCGACGGCAGCCCCTTCAACACCGCGGTCAGGCTGCCGTATGCCCCCCGCTTCGACGAACGGCTCCGGCTGACCCGCGATGAGTTCGTGGCCCGCGTCGCGTCGGCGATGGACGAGATCACCGACGAGATCGTCCTGCTCCTCGGCGCATTCGAGGAGGTCGTCCTCGAGAACGAGCTGACGCACCGCGCGGTTCGCATCCACCGAGCGGCCTCCGCCGGGTCGCCGCTCGCAGGCGGCGGGCGGGTCGAGACCGTCGACATCACCCGTAACGGCGAGCCGTCCTCGCGCTGGCTTCGATACGAGCACACCCTCGACGAGCTCGATGGCGCCGAGACAGCCCTCGAGCGGACGATCAGCGTGGCAGTCCAGTGCGACCTGCCGGCCGACCTTGGCGGCACCCCTCGGCTCGGCGCGAGGCGGCAGGCCGGCGCGTTCCACCTATTCTTCCCCACCTTCATCCCGACGCACCTGCCGTTCCTCCTGCACGCCTACTTCGAGGTCGACGTCAGCCGAACGTCCTTCTCCCGGCAGCAGGTGGCGCGGAACACCCAGCTACTCGCCGGCCTGCGGGAGCTGGCCGTCCGCGCCGTCCGCGACCTGGGCGGCCGGGCGCTGCGCGGGGAGCTCGACCTGCGCCCGCTCGCGGCGCTCCTCGCCGCCGACGACGCCGACCCCGACGACGGACTGGCCCGACAGTTCAGGACGGACCTGCTCGCTTCGCTGGACACCGAGCACTGGGTCCACGGGACCGAGCCGGACGGCGCACCGCTCATGGCGGCCCCGGTCGAGCTCCTCGTCGACCCGCCGGTGCAGGAGCTGCTGCCGGGGGCATTCCCGCCACGGTATCTCCGGAGGCGGCTCGGGCTGGCCTACCCGGAGGCGTCGACGCCGGCGCCGGTGCTCGCGTTCCTGTCGAAGCGCATCGGTATCGCCACGGCAGGCGACACCGGAGGGGTCGGGTCAGGGCGGCTGCGGGAGCTGCTCACTCCCGGGCCGCTCCGTATCTGGCCGGATGCTGAGTCCGACGCCGGCTTCTCCGAGCTGATGCGCCTCCTCCACCGGATGCACTCGCTCCGACCGGTAGACATGGCCGCCGCGCTGGCCTCGCTTGCCGGTGAGCCCGCCGCGACCTTTATCCCGGTCGTCGCCGACAATGGGTCGGCGCGCCACCTTCGCGCGCCGGCGTCGGGTGCGCGGCGCGACAAGGCAGGCCCGGGCGAGGGGCCGATCATGGCCCGGATCCGGGCGGCAGACGGCTCCGAGCTCGCCCCGCCGCCTGCGCTGGGCGTGGACTTCGTCGCTGACGGCACTCTCGACCAGCCCACACTGGACTCGGTGGGCACGATCCTCGGGATCCGCCCGCTGACGACGACCGGCGTCCTCGACGCCATCCAGGGCGCATCCTGGGCGCCCGAGTCCGGGGAGCAGGTCCTCCGGTTCGCGTGGCGGCTCCTGCTCAGGGAGCGCGACTCGAGCTTCGGCGTCCACGACGCGCGCGCTGAGGCGGTGACCAAGTTCGAGCCGGGCCACTGGTATTGGGCGCGCCGCGGCCGCGGCCGCTCCGCGACCGAGCTTGCCGACCAGCGCCGAGAGCGCGGCCTTGGACGGCTACTCGTGCCGACGCGCGACGGGTCATGGCGCGAGGCCGGCAGGACCGTGCTCGGCGCCGATTGGGCGGAGTGGCTTGAGGCCCTCGCACCGAATAGCTCTGTCGCCCGGACACGTGCGGAGGCATACCGCGACCTCGACGGGGTCGGGCGCCCGCCATCCGACTACCTGGCGAGTCCGGAGGCCCTCGCTGGACTGCTCCCGCTCGACGCGGCGGACGCTGCTCCCGGCGGCGACGACGACCCAGCGGCGCGGTGGGACGACGCGTCCGAGCACTTCGCGCTGCTGCACGCCTTCCTACTCCGCTTGGGGGTCTGGGAGGTGCCGCCGCTCGCCGAGATCAACGACTGGACGGACCGGCCGTCGGCACAACTCGACGCGTGGGCCGGCGAGGCCGGGCGCACGGAGCACCGCGACGCCCTGGCGGGACAGCGCATCGACTTCAACGCCTACGGCCACGGGCACATCCACGTGGCCGAGGACTACCGTCTCCAGTGGCCGATGGAGGCCACGCCCGCATTCATCCGCTCGGTCTCCTGGGGCGCGGACCTCTACGAAGCCTGCGGTTGGATCGCGCTCTACTGCCCCGGATGCAAGAGCCACACCACGAGGTATCAGAACAACGAGACGGCGAAACAGCCGTCGCTCCTCGTGCACCGGCTCCGGACCGACGTCTGGGTGCCCGTCACCGTCGGCGGCCGGCCGTCCGCGCCGGTGAGTCCTCTCAACGCCTGGTTCGAGCCTAGTCCACCCGACCCCTCCCGCATCGCGCAGAGCCCCCGGCGCTTCCTGGCGCTCGCGACGCCGGACGTGTCCAAGCCGCTCGCCGACCTAGCCCACATCGACAGCGTCGCCGGCGCGAGCCGGGACCGGATCGTCGCCGAGCTCGCGCGGCTCCGCGATGCGTTCGCCCGCGGCGAGCTGGTCCACGACCGGCGGGCCACGGGCATCGAGGGCCAGGCATTCGCCGGTCTCCACCGCGAGCTATATGACCTCCTCCACGATCTCGCGGCGACGGCAAAGCGCCAGGAGCCCGAGGACGTCGGGGGCGTGCTCGCCTCGCTCAACCGCCAGCTCGAGTTCCGGCCGCCGTCCGAGTGCCGCCACGACACCGGCCGGTTCGCGCCGCTCAAGGGACAGTTCCTCGCGCGCGTTCCCTTCGTGGTGCTGAACCGCGAGCAGACCGCGGTCGCCTCGATGCTCGCCGTGCCCCGGTTCGACCTTGCCGTCACGCGCCGGGCGGGCGGGACCCCGACGCGGGTCACCGAGCTCGTCCGGCCCCTGATCCACGACCGGGCCGCCGAGTTCCTGGCGATCCAGGTGTTCTACCCGCTCGGCGGGCAGCCCCTCGAGCCGAGCAGCGGCAACTTCCGGGACCGGTCCGAACGCCTCGCAACGCTCGAGGTCTTCCAGCTCGACAACCTCGTCCTTGATGTCGAGGTCGAAGGCCTCGGCATCCGGATCGATGTCGGCGGCGCCTCGGACCAGGACATGTTCCTCGAGGCGGCGACCACCTCCTCGCCGGTGCTGTTCCACGACCTCCGCGGCGCCGACTGGGTGCACCGTTTCTCGGAGCGCGTGGGCGCGCACCTCGCGGTCCTGCTCGAGAACGCCGCCTACGCCTCGACCTTCCGGCTGCTCCTCCAGCAGGAGTCGCGCGGCGACCGCGAGGCATACCTCGCCGAGCTCGGCATCTTCGACGAGCAGCTCGACCAGATCCGCGCGCAGCTGCGCACGGGGAGCACCGAGCGCCTCGCGGAGGAGCGGCGCTGGTGGAACGCCCTGCTGCCGATGCTCGGCTCGGAAGATCACCCCATCGCCGGCGACACGAACCCCGTCGTGGCGGCGCGGTCGGTCCTCGCGGCCCTCGACCTGCTCGGGACGCCGAACGGCACCTGGGAGGCCGTCCTCCGCGCAGGAGGCGGGGCCGAGGTGCGCCGCGACACGGCCCCGTCCGGACCACTCGCCCGGCTCGAGTCGGTGGGCATCGACCTGCGCGACCTCAACGACCGGCTGGTCCGCGCGCACCGGGCAGACGGCCTTGCGTTCGACGTCACGGGCGCCCGCCTGTCGGCGTGGCGGTCGCAGCACGGGCGGCACGTCTCCGCGCTGCTGGCGCACCAGGGCAGGGACCCCGATCTCGCGAAGGCCGCGCCGGCCGCCTGGCGCGCGCCCGAGGCCCACCGCTTCCGGGTGGCTGTGCGGCCGGCGCACTTCTTGCCGCCGGTCCTGGCCGACCTCGAGTCCGTCGGGCTTGCGGCAACCGCGGACGCCCTTGCCGGTGACGATGCGCTTGCCTACATGGCGGGGCTCGTCCCGCTGACGGCGGACCAGCTCGACCGCGAAGCGCACCTGCTCTACTCGGAGGACGAGCGGCGGCTGCTCGACCGGGACCACGCCTCGGCATTCAAGCAGGCCGTCAAGCGTGTGATGGTCGCGGCGCGGACCGCGTCCGGCGACCTCCCATCCCGCATCCAGGCGGAGGCGGACGCCGTGGACGCGGAGCTAAGCGCGACGTTCGCCCGACCCCCGGACCTCGCGGATCCGGTGAGGCGTGGGCTGCCGTCGCGCCTCGACCTCGCGGAGGCCCTGTGCACGGTCCTCGGGAACTGGAGGCCGTCGATGGCGGCCCCGTCGACTGCACGGGTCTACGACGTGGCGCGAGAGCTGATCGACCCGCCGTCGCATCTTGACCACGTGATCACCGTTCTCGCCCGTGAGCGTCGCCACCTCGCCGACAAGGTCCGCCGCGACATCGAGCGGGTCCGTCAGTCGGGTGTCCGGCCGCAGGTCCCGGACGCTCGGGTCATCCCGCCGCGGGGCGAGACGAAAAAGGACACGCAGCGACCGATCGGCCCACGGCACTCCCACGACCAGCGCCGCAAAGACCAGCTTGGTCTACAGGCGGAGGAGGTCGTGCGGGCGGTCGTCCTCGACCGGCTTCTCGCCATGGACAGTGCGAGGCTGTCCGTCGCGGTCCACGCGATGGTCGACCTCCTGCGGTCGGTGGGCAAGGGCGAGATCGTCGACGCCCTCGCCTCCCGCGGGCTCGACGCCCTGGGCGAAGCGGCGGACGAAGACGACCGGGTGGAGTCGCTCGCGCGGTTCATCCATGTCGCAGAGGAGTCGGACGACTTCGGTTTCGACATCCTCGGCTGGGTCGCCGTCGAGGAGAATGACGAGCGGCCGCTCCTCCTTGAGGTCAAGAGCGTGGATGGCCGCTCGTTCCTGGCGAGCCCAGGTGAGTGGTCCCGGGCGGAGGAGCAACGGGACCTGTTCGCCTTCACCTGCGTCCAGCGGCCGGCCGGCGAGGGCGCGATCGACCTGCTGATCGACCCGGCGCACCCGGAGGAGGGCCGGCAGGTCGTGAAGGAGACCGACACGTGGCGGGTCCGCTACTAGCCTAAAGCCGAGGTCGACATCCTGGAGAGCCAGCTCAGCGCTGCCTCCCCTGAGGCATCCGCGAGCCATTGGGCGCCTTCGATGACCAGCCGGGGTGCGTCGGCACTCAGCCGAGTCTGAACTCGGAGCGTGTGCGCTCGGCCGTCACGCAGCGCACATGGGCGGAGCGAGCAGGTGCTTGTGTAACGTTGGCGCGACCCTTCAGGCGCCTGGCGCCCCCGCGCCATTGCAGCCCGAAACTCAGGATGCTCGGCAAGATAGGCGATAACCTCGTCCGTCAGTAGGGCCTGAAGGTTGAGGCGGGGAAGCAGCCCCGGCATGAACTCATACCCATCTCGGTATAGGACACCGCTGATGTTCTGGAACTTGAACTCAAAGGCTTTGCTCGTTCGGGCTGGGAATTCCGTGTGCAGGCGTCGGTACACGTCGACCTTCGTCGCGCATCCTTCCAAGTCTCCCAGCCAGAACTGAAAGTAAGCATCAACGGTCGCCCTCACCTCGGCGAGACCCCAGGGCATACCCCTCACTTGCACCGTGGTCTCAACTCCCTCGCGCTTGGCGCATTCCGATCGACCTCGCTATTGCTGGCACAGGGTCCGGGGCCGGTCATACGTCGCGCTTGCCTGGCAGGTGTCTTCCCACGTGGCCGACGATGACCTTTCTCCTCGCCTGATCTACACAGAAATACAGGCGACCTCCTCCTCCGCCGGCGTCAAGGTGAGGCCCAAGCTGGATCACTGATCCATCGTCAAGGCGCCGGTCATAGTGGCGCCGGTGCTGCTGCCGAGCGGTCGCCGATACGTCCTCGCGGAATCCAGGAAGTAGGCGCAATCGCTCCCACGTCTCCTGACTACCGTCCTCCGCGTACCGCTGTGCCCAGTCGCCAAGCGCTGTCATGGACTCGAGGGCTTGCCGGGTCCCCGCCGAACCTCGCTGGCGTGCCGAATCCTCGGCCTCCTTGAGGATAACGAGGGCGGGGTACCGATCGCGCGCATACGCGAGGGCTTCGTAGACGGTCGTCACGGCCGCCGCCCCTGAGTCGGGACCGACCGCAGTTTCCCCATTGCCCCCGTCGATACGTGCCCGGAGCCCAGCTGTCAACTCAGGCGGCAAGATGCGGAGTGCCTCCCGCGCGGCAGCCATGAGCTCCATCTGCTCGCCACGGACCTTCACCACTTCACTCAGGCCAAGCAACTCTTCCAATAGTGCCGGCAGCCTGGACTGGCGCGCAGGGGATCCCTGAAGATCGGCCAATGCCGCTTCGGTTCCGAGGGCGATCCAGTCGCGCGCTGAGAGCTGATTGCGCGCTCGGTCCAGCAATCTAGAGACAGACGGCCAGTCCTTGAGCCTTCGAAAGGCCTCTAGCGCCTGGTGGAACCCGGTGACGGCGACTTTGCGGTCAACCGACTCAATTGCGACAAGTTCAAGCCCCTCCCGGCACCAATCCTCGGCGTGGGGCGACGCTTTCCCATCGGCCACCCACGAGACGAGCTGACCGCCAGCAAGCGCTTCGTCGAACTGGCACCAAACGTCGAACATCGACTTGAGTGCGACGCCGTGGAGCGCTTCCGTGACCTCTTCGAGCCATGCCGCAGCGCCGGGCGGCCAGTTGCCGACGACCCCTTTCTGCCAAGATCGAGTGAGACACCCGTCCGACAGGAATAGCTGACACGCTGGCTTGAGAGGGCGGCGAGAGGACCAACCCACACCATGCTCGATCCCTTGGCACTCCGCGCCCTGGCGGGCAAGACTGTGCCCATGCCCGACCCCGAGGTCAGGGAGCGCCCGGTCCGCCGGACGTTCACCGCCGCCTACAAGCGCCGGGTCGTGGAGGAGGCGAACGCCGCCGCGGAGCCCGGCGCGGTCGGCGCCCTGCTCCGCCGGGAGGGCCTGTACAGCTCCCACCTTGTCGAGTGGCGGCGGCTGTACCGCGCCGGCGCGCTCTCCGGTCTCGCGAGGCCCCGGGGTCGCCCGGCTCCCAACCCGCTCGCGGCCGAGAACGAGCGCCTGCGGGCCATGATCGACCGCCTCGAAGCGCGCCTGGTCCGGGCCGAGAAGGTGATCGCCGTCCAGGGAAACGTCTCGGCGCTCTTGCGGGAGCTCTCCCTCGGGAGCGCCGATCCG
>Ga0209014_10002501_pt1 | contig 10674 bp, 10 predicted proteins | sample BarGraNGADG00212_FD_184491 | JGI IMG/M metagenome (GOLD analysis project Ga0209014, IMG submission 184491) | Arctic peat soil microbial communities from Barrow, Alaska - Barrow Graham LP Ref core NGADG0002-212 (SPAdes) (version 2) | ecosystem: Environmental > Terrestrial > Soil > Wetlands >... | reverse complement strand
TTTTATTATTATTCATCAGTTAAAATTATCTTTTTAAATAATCATTGAATAAAACCTGCAGATAGGCTTTCCCCTTTTTCTCAGCAGATTCAGGATCTTTACCCTCACTAAGCACATTCATTTTACTTTTCAGATCAAAGCCCACTGCCGAGCTGTCCGTAATAAATCCGAATCCTTCATTATAAGTATAAAATGCAAATGATTTTGACTGATCCGATAATATATCTTTTCCAAAAGGGAAACTTCCGATGATTCCAAGTTGATCTAATAATGTAGTTGGGATATCAACCTGGCTGCCAAGTTTCTCAATCCTTAAATCTCTTTTCGAAACGGCTCCTCCAACCCATAACATCGGTATTTTGAAGACGTTCTGCTTATAATTTGGCATATCGCTGAAAATTCTGGCAGCATGATCAGCTACCATAATTATCAGAGTATTTTTCCACCAGTCAGTCTCTTTCGCCCAATCGAGGAATGATCCAAGGGTTTTGTCTGTATAATAAACTGAGTTTTTGTATTTGGCCAAATCATCAGAACCTATGAAGACAGGTTCCATAGGAACATCAAAAGGTTCATGACTTGAGAGAGTAAGGATTACTTTGAGAAAAGGTTCCTTAACCCTCTTCATTGAATCCTTCAGAGTCTGAAAAAGTACATGATCATGAACACCCCATTTGGAATTATAATTTGCAGGATCAAAATTATTCTTAGTAATTATATCATGGAATCCTGATCCAATTACAAAAGAATTTAAATTTGCAAAATTAATCTCTCCACCATACCAGAATGAACTGTGATAACCATTTTCAGTAAGTATTTTAACAAGACTTGGTAAAGACTGGCTTTTTTTGGGTTCTTTAATTATTGATTGAGCTGGTTGGGCAGGGTAACCATTCAGTATAGCCGGTAGTGCTTTGTCAGTTCTCGTTCCTGATGCATAGAAGTTTGAAAAGAGTATTCCTTCACGGGCATATCTGTTAATATTTGGAGTAACCAATGAGTCACCGCCAAGTGGTCCTATCAGATAACCACTGAAACTTTCGAGCACAATTATAATTATATCCGGGCGGGTGGTATTTAAAACTTTTTCCGGAATTCCCTTTTTAACAGTGAGAGTATCAACTACACTCTTAGCATCTGACAGATCGCCGAATTCATAAGGATTTTTAACAGGCTTTTGAGTAAAAGCAGAAGTACCAAAATTCCAGACTGCATTAATAGCTACATGATTCAGAAACATTTTTTTACTGAAATAAACACTCCCTGCATTTATCGGAGCTACACCGAACCCTCCTCTGATAGGTATAATAAGAGCTCCCCATAAAATCGTGAAGAACAGAACTCCGGGTAGCCAGTATCTGATTCTCATAAAATTACTGAATACTCTGTCAATTAGTTTGTTATAAAAATAAATAACAAATGAAACCAAAAGACCCAGGGTAATTAGAAACAATATAATCTTAAATGTAGTTACAGAGGCCATTGCCTCTCCCGGCGTTTTCAGATAAAACATTGGAGTGTAATCCATCCGGAATCCCCAGTAGGAATAAAGATTAGCATCAGTAACTATAATGACTGATGAGAAAACAATAAGAATATATGAATACCACCTGATAAATATTCTGTACCATATTCCATTAAAATATACTCCCGGGATTATCACCAATAGCGGAATAAGCAGGAAATAACCCGTTGTTGAAATATCAAGCTTTGCTCCATGCCAAAATGTGCCCAGAAGATCGCCAAAACTGTTTTGAAATGAGGAATGATATTGAATAAAAATGAATAGAAGCCGGGCTGTGAAGAAAAATGCCAGCCAGAAAACCGCATAACAGCTAATAGCAATGAGTCTTTTTTGCATACCTGCCTTTATTTATTCAATTCTGCAGGAATCACCCTGATACTTCTGTAAAACATAATTAATGAGACTGTTATTATAATCATACCTGAAATAGTAAGCCATTCAGGATGTTCATCAGGGATAAGAAGCCAGCTTAATACTGCTCCGGTAATTGGAGTAATGAACTTCCAAAGATTCAGTTCTGATACTTTGACACCAGGTCGCTGAAGTAGTTTAAACCATATTGAAAACGCTGATGCTGCCATGAAGCTTAACCATAATAAAATCATCCAGTATTTCAATGGCAACGGTCCTTTTGGGACATCTTCCAATGGAATTGAAATCAGGTAAAGTATTAATCCTCCAATAAACAGAGAAGACGAGCTGAGGACAAATGGGTTAATATTCCTGCTCCTGAGTGATATAATTACATTACTTGTTGCCGTCGCGATATTCCCAATAAGAATCATGGTTATGCCTAAAAGTTCAAGTCCCGTACCCAGCTTGAAAGCTTGTCTTCCGGCACTGATAAGGATAACACCTGAGATACCAAAAATGATTGTGATAATTTTTTTCCTGGTAAGCTTATCATCTTTATGCAATATTGCTGCAACAATAGCAATAATAAGTGGTTGTGCACCATATACCACCGCTCCAAGAGCGCCTGGTACAAGGTTCAGGCCCTGATAAAACAGCGAATAATTAATCACAATCTGCAGAATTGTTACCCATGCAACTATCTTCCAGTTGTCCCTGATCATTTTAATATATACTACCGGTTTGACAGTAAAAGGAAGAATCATAAGTCCGGAAATGATAAACCGTATACCTGCAAAATGAAACGGTGTATCAAATTGTAAACCGAGCTTAATACCTGCATAAGCAGTAGACCAAAGCAGACAGGCTATAATTGCCCAAAAAATTGTATTTCCTTTACTGTCCAATCAAAAATAATTTGGCATCAAATATCAGAAAAAAAACATACTCAAACTCCTTAATCGTAAATGTAACTGAATTTGAATTCAATTATAATATGAAGACTTCATAATATTTAATAGTTTTGTCTGTTATTCAACATGTTAATAATGACTATTGCAGAATATATTGCGAATCAGTTATTTAGGCAGGGAGTCCGTTACGTATTCGGAATTCCCGGTGGACCATCAATTCCTTATCTTGAAGCATTCAAAGGCGCAGGCATCGAATTCATTCTTACCTCAAATGAAGCATCAGCTGGTATCATGGCGGATGTTACAGGAAGATTAACAGGTATTCCTGGTATTTGCCATGCCACTTTCGGTCCGGGAGCGACTAACATCTCTACCGGTGTTGGTGGAGCCTTACTGGACAGATCTCCGGTTATTGTATTTACGAGTGAAATGAGTGATACAATGCTCAACCGTACAACACAGATGAATATCAATCATCAGAAACTATTTGAGCCATTAACAAAAGCAACATACAGGCTTAATCCTGAGAATGTTGTAGCGGTAATGGAATCAGCGATAAGGCTCTGTAAAGAGTCTTACCCCGGCCCTGTCCACATCGGACTTCCGGCAGATATCTCTGATATTGAGATAAATGTGACATCGTCGACCGGATCTCTGACTGAGAACATTTATTACCATAATAACATCCAAAAGATAATTTCGTTGCTTGAGAAATCACGCCGGCCTCTGATGGCTGTGGGACTCACTGCAGCACGGCTTGATCTCAGGGTTGAGTTGCTGTCATTTCTTGAAATGTATAAAATGCCAGTGGTAATAACCCCAATGGCAAAAGGATTGATCCCTCAAGACCATCCCTGTTATGCCGGGGTTTTATTTCATTCGTTAAGCGATTATCTTGAAGATCTATATGAAAAGGCTGATATGGTGATCGGTATTGGTTACGACCCTGTTGAATATAATTATGAAGCATGGATGCCAGATGTACCTCTGCTCCATTTCGATACAAGGGAAACAGATTTTCCTTCCAATGCCAATGTTACTCAATTTACCGGTCCGGCTGAGGAGTGGTTTGGGATCCTGAAAAATCTGGATGCCGGCTCATTGATAATTGATGATAATCTGATCAAAGGGATACATGATGAAATGGCTTCCGTATATTACGGATTTACAAGTCATTTCGGACCGGCTGCTGCACTCAGAGTCCTCCAGGATGAATTACCAGAAGACACAATACTTACTTCTGATGTGGGTTCCCACCTTCATCTTATTGGACAATTCTGGAATACTCATGATAAAGGGAAACTTATTATGACGAACGGCTGGTCAGCGATGGGTTTTGGTATTCCAGCGGCCATGGCCGCCCAGCTGAATAACCATGAAGCGACTGTTGTATGCATTTCGGGTGATGGTGGCTTCCTGATGATGGCCGGAGAAATGGTAACAATGAAGAGATATAATCTGCCTGTTATTGTCGTTGTATTTTCTGACGGGGAACTTAACCTGATAAAAGTAAAACAATCATGGAAAGAACTTCCGGCTTATGGGACATTGCTCTATCAGGATGACCTGTTTGGCGCTGATATCTTTATGGGTATTAAAGTATTAAGAGCTGATTCCCTCGAAGGAATGAGGACAGCGATTATAGAGGCACTTTCGGTAAATGAGCCGGTAATAATAAATGCAGTAATTGACCCTGAGGACTATAACTGGCTTATTGTAAGAAGATAAGTCCAAATTACCAGGTATAATCCCATCAGATATTTTAGCTCTTTTTCTCTTTTTTCGGTTTTGGTTCCTTCTCTGTTTTCTTTTCTTTTATTTCCTTTTTCTCTTCTTTTACTTCCTTTTTCTCTTTTGTAGCTTTAGGAGACTTTGTTTCAGTTACTTCTTTTTTCTCTTTTGTAGCTTTAGGAGACTTTGTTTCAGTTTTTTCCTTTACAACTTTTGTCTCTTTCGGTTTAACAATATGTTTAACCTCTTTTACTTCAATAACTTCCTTGACTGCTGTTGCTTCTTTTGGCTCTTTTTTCTCTTTTAAAGGTTTTTTATCTTTCGGTTCCTTCAACAAGATCTCCTTAATGGGTTTAACATCCGGTTTGTCATTTTTTTTCCGCGGACGTCTCACGCCATAAGAGCCAAGTATTATTTTTCCTCTTCTTGTTTTTTTATCACCTTTTCCCATATCAATTGATTTTTATTAGTTTTATAAACCCTTTTAAAGGTTGGTAGCAAAGTTAATAAAATTCTTTATTTTTATTGAATATTTTTTGAGATTCCATAAACAAATCAGGGAGAAAGAAGTAATAAATTTCAATATGACATATTGTGATTATCTAACAACAATTACCGGAGATCAACTTTCACTACATAAGGAATACCATGACAATCATTATGGTTTCCCAATAGAAAATGATGATGAACTTTTTGAAAGGCTGATGTTCGAAATTAATCAGGCCGGTCTCAACTGGATTCTCATCCTGAAAAAACAACATAATTTCCGCAGGGCTTTTGATAACTTTCAAATTGCGAAAGTCGCAGTGTATGATGAAAAAGAATTTCAAAGACTTATGAATGACCAGGGGATTATCAGGAACAGGCTGAAAATAAATGCTGCTATTGAAAATGCAAAAGTCATTCTTAAAATCAGGGAAGAAACAGGTTCATTCAGGAAATGGCTTGATTTTCACTCAGAAAAAATCAAATCTCTTGAAGAATGGACAAAACTATTTAAGAAAACCTTTAAGTTCACAGGTGGAGAAATTGTTAATGAATTTCTGATGAGCACAGGATACTTGCCAGGAGCTCATAGCCATCAGTGTCCTGTATATGAGCGTATTAAAATATTAAAGCAAAATAAATGAGACGAGTCGAAAGAGAAATATCAGATACTCATGAAATTGAAGAAATTATCCAAAAAGCGGATGTCTGCAGGATAGCTCTTGCTAATGAAAGTATACCATATATAGTTACTATGAATTTCGGATATACAAATAACCCGGAACAAACATTCTATTTCCATTGTGCAAACGATGGAAAGAAACTCGATATGATCCGCAGGAACAAGTACGTCTGTTTTGAAATGGATACAGAACATAAAATATTCATGGGGAAAAGGAGTTGTGACTGGGGAATGAATTTCAGTAGCATTATAGGGTATGGAAATATTGCTGTTATCTCAGAAAAGAAGGAAAAAATAACAGGGATGAATTGTATAATGGAGCATTATGGTGGTAACGGGGAATATCTTTACGATGATAAGATCTTTGAACATACAACCATTCTCAGACTCGATATACTGGAAATGACCGGAAAAAAGCGTTAAATTGCAATTAAGTTAAAAAAGACCTGATTATGCAAACATTAAACGATTTACGTTTGGCTGTTCTGATTGATGCAGACAATATTCCTTACAGCAATGTTAAAGGAATGCTGGAGGAAATAGCCAAATATGGTACTCCTACTTTTAAAAGGATATATGGAGATTGGACAAAACCAACAATTTCAGGTTGGAAATCAGTCCTTCTTGAAAACGCAATTACACCCATTCAGCAGTATAGTTATACAAAAGGTAAAAATTCCACTGACTCAGCCCTGATAATTGATGGAATGGATATTCTTTATTCGGGGAAAGTTGATGGTTTTTGCATAGTATCCAGCGACAGCGATTTTACACGACTTGCAACCAGGTTAAGGGAAGCAGGTATGAAAGTTATCGGAATTGGCGAAAGGAAAACACCTTATCCTTTTATTGTGTCCTGCGATAAATTCATCTATCTCGACATAATCACGTCATCAACAGGTGCGTTGGACACTACACCTGAGATCAGAAAAAGGGGAAAGCCTATTGTGAAAAAGAAGAAAACAGATGTTCCTGATATTCAGACACCTGCCAGCATTGTTAAAAGACTGATAACGTCATCAATAACTGATATAGCCGACGAAAACGGTTGGGCTTATCTTGGAGATGTAGGTAACCTGATTCTTAAAAAGCAACCTGATTTCGATCCCAGAAATTTTGGTTTCCCGAAACTAACCCCGCTTATCAGGTCATTGGATTTCGAAATCGATGAAAGAGAATCAGGACAGAACCATATAAAGCATATATATATCAGGAACAGGAAGTAAGGAACGGGAGAATAGGAGAAAAAAATACAACTTCAAACGAACAAAATAAGAATACCATCTGTTTCATTAAATAAGGCTGTCATGAATTGACGGATGTGTTGATTTTCACATTTTGGAAGAGTGTTTAATGCCAAAAAGTTATTTAAATACAATATATTATGGATATTTATTTTTTGTTATCAAAAATAAATATGACCTTTGTCCCTGTTTTATAAATACTTTAATAATTGAATTATGAACATTTACGTAGGAAGTCTTCATTTTAAAATGAGTGAAGCAGAATTAAAAGAAATTTTTGAAGAGTATGGCGAAGTAACATCCGCAAAAATCATTATTGACAAATACTCTGGGAAAAGCAAAGGATTTGGTTTCGTTGAGATGCCGAATGATGTTGAAGCAAAAAAAGCTATCGAGGAATTAAACGGAGCTGAAGTAAGCGGTAGGAACATAATTGTTAATGAATCTATCGAAAGAACAGACAGAAGGAGTAATTTCAGAGGTGGTGATAACGACCGCAGAGGTGGTAGTGGTGGTGGAAGCGGTGGTGGAAACAGAAGAGAAAGCTACAGGTAAGTAACAAAAAATCTAATACTATGAAAGGTACTGTTAAATGGTATGACAGAGTAAAAGGTTATGGATTCCTTCAGTCAGAAGATGACAAGGATATCTTTATCCACCGTTCAGGTTTAGAGGTTTCCCATACCGAACTTGAGGCAGGTCAGGCAGTTGAATTTGAAATTGAGGAGAGAGAAAAAGGACCGGTTGCCATAAAAGTTAAAAAAGTAGATTGATCTTACTCAAACTAATACCAGTGAGGCTGTAACAAAAACGTTCAGCCTCATTTTTTTTGAAGTTACCGAGCCTTCCTATTTCTTTTTCTGATCGTCCACTCTGAATTCGACTTTCTCTTTCTGATCCTTCACCATTTCTTTTGGATCATCCAGTAAAGGAGATTCTTTGAGCGAATTCCAATCAAATTTTTCATCCAGTGGAGACAACGCCTTTTGTGGGTCAAATATCCTTAAATCGGGAGCCAGCGCTGTATAAGGAGCAAAGTCCGGAACTCCGGTAAACATATCAGACAGGTCGGTAGCACCAGCATCATACTGATTTAAGTATGGAAGTCCGAGTATATTCCAGAATGTTTTGAACAGACTTCCAAAACTATAATGCACTTTGCTTACATAATTCTTTTTGGCATAGGGTGATACGACAATTAGTATACTTCTGTGAGCATCAATATGATCGACACCATTCTGGGCATCATCCTCGGTAATCACAATTGCCATATTTTTCCAATAAGGAGTGTGAGATAAATATTCTACTATCCTGCCAACAGCCAGGTCATTATCTACCATATAACTTTCCCTGAAAGGATAACCTGCATCAGGACGCTCATTTGCTCCATGATCGTTTGGTATAATAACAGTAAGCATCTGAGGCATTTCTTTACCCTCTCCCATCCACTTATCATCAAACTCCTTAATAAACTGGCTCACCCTGTACTGATCAGGAATTGAGGTATTATACGTGGCATATTGACGTGAAGTTCTGCTGAAGATCGGTGCAGGAACAGGATAATTTGCAAACTGTTTTATCCCTGTTTGTTTGAAAGATTCATCATAAAAAGCAGGTTCAAACATTACACTGAAGCCGAAATTAAAAAAGTCAATTTTGTTCCGCTCCAGATGATCCCACATTGAACCTGATTCATTATAATCTTCAGGATATATAGCGCCCGCCGATCCATTCATGCCCAGACTTCCAGGAGCTTTTGAAGCCGGTTTATATTCCCTGTTTCCGCCATAGCTGGCAGGAGTACATGTCTCAACCCATTCATTTGGATAAGTGTTTACCAACCATCGGTGTCCATCGGCTGAAACATCAGAGTCTACATAAAAATTGTCGCCAATGGCAAATTGTGCTGCCAGTTTATGATGATTAGCCATAATAGTGGCATCTTCAACTCTCTTTGTACCAGCTTTGTTTGAAAAAGAAACATTATGACCATACCGTGCTATTGAAGCATCTCCTTCAGCGTTTTTAAGTTGTCCGAATATTTCATCATAAGTACGGTTTTCTTTCGAGATGAAAACCAGATGCTTAATAGGAGACTCTTTCTGACCTCCATATAGTGGAATGGGATTACCGGTACGTGACTTTAATAGTTTTCTGGCCTCTTGCTTAAAAAAGTTATTGTTTAATACCTGGGTGGTCATCTTTTTAAGGTCTTTATCAGAAGGAATCTTAATTATAGAGACAGTCCCTTTCATCAGATTTCCAATATATGTTCCTTCCCCACCCTCCTTAAAATCCTTTCCACCATTTGGTCCGCTTCCATAACCTTTAGCATTTGTTACCACGATGTTCTTACCATCAGGTGTAATTTTTAATTTGGAAGGAAACCAGCCGGTTGGAATATGTCCTGCAACATTAAACGAAGGCAGATCGATCACCCCTATTGCATTTATTCCTGCCTCAGCTACAAAAAGTCGTTTTTCGTCCGGAGATACAGCCAAACCAAAAGGGATAACACCTCTGAAATGTTTCAGTGTCTCATCGGGTTTTAAATATATTTCCTTAATAATTGAATCGGTTTTAATATCAATAACGGTTATATTATCATTATTGCCATTGCTGGCAAAAAGCCAATCTGATGTGGCAACCAGGGAGTTAGGACTTGATCCGCCAACTGCAGGAATCCCCTCAACCATCTGGCTTACAAGGTTCCCTGTTTTAATTCTTGCTATAACTCTGGGATTGGCCATATCTTCAATTGAGATAGCCCAAACTGAGAAAGCCTTATCACTGTTCGGATCTCCAAGACCCGGAACCACAAGTGAATCAGTAGTAATTCCGTTTCTCATCTCTACTGTATTATATCCAAAAGCAGGAAAGTCAAGGGCCTTTTTATAGTCAGATTTATCTTCGATGTTCCCTATTTTGCTGTACTGGAACATGCCCACATTTGCCACATAGACCTTTTTCTCATCATGACTGAGGGTAACTCCAAATGGATAACGGCCGACTGGTACAGAATTAATTACCTGCATCTTTCGGGTATCAACGATCACAAGCCGGAAGTTTGTCTGGTCCACAGCAAAAAGATGATCACCATCTCCCGAAAGAACAATGTCTCCTATATAACCATCAGGAAATTTTGTACCGTCTGCCGAAACAGAACAATCAACAGAGTCGATCTTATTACCAGTATTCAGATCAAATACAAGAATACTGTTATCTTGTCCGGCAGCAACATATACCTTTTTGTTATCGGGGGAAATTGCCAGTCCCATAAAAACAGATTCAAGCACCCCTGCATCATTGGAGAATCCCGGAGGAACCTGTCTGATCTCAGGAGAGGATGTCAGATTTCGGATAATGGAGATAGATAATGGTTTTATTCCTGAATTGGCAGTAACAGCAATCTCACCATCTCCACTCAGGGCAAGTCCGAAGGGATGTGGAGCCACTACAAAACTTTTTCCGGAAGGTGTCAGAAATCGTCCGTTAGGGATTACTGTTATGCCATCTTTATTAATTGAAGTATAAAGACTTCCGGCAGGAGCTGAAAGTATGACAAGTTCATTGTTATGATTTTTGCAGCCTGAGATAGATAGTGCGACAATGGCTAACGAAACCAAAAATCTGGAGAATAGCATCTATTTGAATATTAGATATATAAAAACAAAATGAATAAAACTTCCTTCAGGTAAGTACTCCCTGCGCCTACCTCTTATTACACCAGTTTCCATCCAT
>Ga0209014_10002500_pt1 | contig 10675 bp, 8 predicted proteins | sample BarGraNGADG00212_FD_184491 | JGI IMG/M metagenome (GOLD analysis project Ga0209014, IMG submission 184491) | Arctic peat soil microbial communities from Barrow, Alaska - Barrow Graham LP Ref core NGADG0002-212 (SPAdes) (version 2) | ecosystem: Environmental > Terrestrial > Soil > Wetlands > Peat... | reverse complement strand
GCCCCTCTTTCCGAGCGCGCTAGCTTTCGCGAACACCATCCCACGCTCGACGGCGACCACGCTGAGGCGAATGACGCAGCGTCGCGCAAGCGTCCCTGCCGGGGGAAGGTCTTGGATGGATGTTACGCGTGGTCTGTGCGTTGTTGGTTGGTGTCTTATCCTTGGGCGGCCTTGATTGCGGTGGGGTCGCCTCCGGGGCCTCGAAGGACGTAGGCGAATGCGACGGCCAACAGCGATCCGGCGACCGGGCCGGTGAGGTAAGGCCATAAGCCGTGGAAGTCCGCTCGAACGAGGTCCGGGCCCAGGGAGCGAACGGGGTTCATGGACGCCCCACTGACGGGGCTTGCCCACAGGCCGGCGAGCGCGACGTATCCGCCGACGGCCAGGGCGGCGAGCGGACCGACGTTCTGGGCGGTAGAGGCCGTACCAAGGACGGTGCTGACCAGTCCGAGGGTAAGCACGGTTTCCACGATGAACGCCTGGGTGCTGGTAAAGCCTGGCTGGGGCAACGTGGCACCGATCTTGCCGACCGTGCCGAAGGTGGCTCGCAGGAGCAGGCACGCCAGGACGGCCCCGGCGGCCTGCGCAGTGACGTAACCGGGCACCCGTCGCCACTGGAAGTCCCGGCGCAGCGCGAAGGCGAGGCTGACCACGGGGTTGAGGTGCGCCCCCGAGATCGCACCCATGGACAGGATCACGGCCATCACCATCAGCCCCGGAGCCACGACACTGGCGGCTCGCCCGATGCTGCCCGTCTTGGCATCCATGACCGCACCACCCGCGCCCACCAAAACGAGCAGGAAGGTGCCGAACAGCTCACTGAACAGCCGGCGCCACTCCGCACTGAGGTCGGTGAAGTCACGCGCCCACGCGGGTTGACGCTCTAGGAGATCGGCAGTGTGGACACCGTGACGCTGCCGCAGGGCAGCTGTTGAACCCGCCACGGTCGGCTCCTGGCCATCGGGCCCATGCTGGTCGGTCACGGCGCACCGCCGGTGAGGTGAGTTGGCCACAGACGGGTGAAGTCATCGCGCATACTGAGCACTGTCCAGCCGTTCTGAGTGGCTGCGTCCAGGGTCTTCTTGTCGTCGTAGGCGTACTCCCGCACAGCGTCGTCGTGGTGCACTACGAGGGCGTACCGGGCCGCCGCGAGCATGGCGATGTCACCGGCGGCGTTCCCTGCGGCCAGCACCGGTTGACGACCAGTGCGGTCCCACAGATGCACGACCTTGCCCGGGCCGTCATCCATCGGGACGGGCGTCGCCGAGCGCACCAACCGGCCGTCAACTGATTTGATCTGCACCTCCGAGCCGATGACTCGTTCACGCCGTAGCCCGTAGGCCGAGCCGGCGATAACGCGCATGAAGTCACGCGAGCTGTCGGTACACATGAACACACTGAAGTCCAACGAATGCAGAAGATCCACGAGCTCCAACATCGGTTGATACGCCAACAGCGGGTAGGGGCGCTCGAACCGAGGATGCCGCGCCCGGGCCAGGAACCGGGTCGCTTGTGCGTCGTACTCGGCCGTGGTCTGTCCCGCGAACAGCACACCGAGTTCTCTGAGGACCTCATGATCGCTGCCCGGGTCAGGTGAGGCGGTGTTGGTTGCGCCCAACACGTCACGAAGAAACGCCGCCAACGCCGTATGAGGCTTCTCGCACGCCAAGGTGCCGTCGTTGTCGAACGCCGCGACCCGTTCGGCGAGCGCGAGAGCATCCGGCCCTTGGGTGATCTCGCCCAAGAACGTGATCAAAGACCTCTTCGCAGACCCATCGACCCAGGACGCCAGACGCATCCCCATCTCAACAGCATCCATCCCGCGAAGTCCTCCCGCTATCGAGCGCCATTGCATGCAGCGATCATCATCCACAGTGGCGCCATCTACCAGGCAAATGTGTGAGCGCCTGGCGAAAATGATCATGGGCGCCCCAGGAGCCCGCCGTGTGTCCGAGGGTCACTAATCACTCGGCAGCGACAATGCCACGTGCGCCGCCGCGGCCAGCAGCAGCGGCCGCCATGCGGGCTGGGGCGCCGTTGCAGGGTGGAAGTCTAGGTCTGGGCCGGGTGTGAGGCGTCTTCGAGGCCTTCGCCGAATTGTTGGATGGCACGGTTGTGTTGCTGTTGGGCCAGGGCGTGCCCGGTCGCGACGAGCAGTGCGATGGGCCAGTCGATGATTTCCAGGGCGAGCAGTATTCCGACCGCGCCGTAGTAGGCCAGTTGTTCTGGTCGGGGCAGGAGGACGGTTCCGACTACAGGCAGGTCGACGGCGAGGTGGTCCGCGTCGTGGGCTTGCTGGGCGGCGCTCCGCCCATGCATGTGCCCCGTATCCGGTCGTTTTGTGGTGTGTTTGCGGGTAGCTGGGGTTGGTTTGTCGACCATTCGTCGCCTCCGTGCTTCGGGGTGTTCATGTTGATTCCATGCGCGTGGTTCAGGGTAGGCATCATGTTGGCGAAGCTGGTTAGTGCCGGTACCGATCCGGTGACCGAGATGGTCGCGGTCCTGCTTACCCCGCCCGTGCGGGTGCTGTACTTGGTGTTGCTGCGGCTGGGTATCGCCCGGGTTGTGGGCTGATACCCCTACCCACTGGGTCGGGTGCGGCGGTGAGCTTGGAAAGCAGTCGCGGTGCGACACCGGCCAGGACGGTGGCTCCGGTTGCGCAGCTGAGCGCTTGGGTCCAGCCGATCGGCCCTAGGGGTGTGCAGCCCAGCAGCTGGCTCATTCCGGGGGTACTGACCAGCACGGCTAGGACGCTTAGCGATCCGCCTGCTGTGATCAGGACGAGCGGGCCGGGCGAGTCCAGCAGGGTTTGACCAAGTTGGGTGGCCACCAAAGCGATCAATCCGATGGTTGAGGCGCGCCGGCCGCGCCCGGTGAGTTTGGCGATCGACCATGCGGAGGTGGCTCCCAAGGTGGTGGCGGTTCCCCGCAGGGCGATGGTGCGCCAGAGTTGGGCTTGGTCAAGGCCGCGAGTATGCGCCGTGGGGGTGGCGCGCGCCGGGCTGACGGCGAGGGCCGCGGCGGGTAGGGCGTCGGTCAGCATGTTGACCAGGAGCAGTTGGCGGGCGTTCAGGGGTGCTCGTCCCGAGATGGCGGTGCCGATCATGGTGAATGCCACCTCGCCGGCGTTTCCGCCCAGGAGTACGGACAGGGCCCCTTGGACTCTTCGCCACAGCTGGCCGCCTTCCTCAAGCGCCTCGACCAGAGACCCGATCTTACCGTCGGTCAGCACTACATCAGCTGCTCCACGGGCCGGGTCGCTGCCGTGTGAGGCGACGCCGATGCCGACGCTGGCGGCACGGATCGCGGCGGCGTCGTTCGCGCCGTCGCCGACCATGGCGCACACATGGCCCGCGGTCTCCAGGACCTGAACGACCTGGACCTTCTGCTCGGGTGACATGCGAGCAAAGACGACCACCCTCTCTGCAGCGCGCTGTTGCTCGTGATGGGACAGCTGTGCCCATTCGGCTCCGGTCATGACCTGGTCTGGTTCGGCTGGTAGTCCGAGTTCACGCACGATCGCCATCGCGGTCTGCGGGTGGTCGCCGGTGATGACGCGGACGCTTCGGCCGTCCGCGATTAATGTCGGCAGGAGCCCTGCCGCGTCCGGCCGAGGAGTGTCGGCCAGGCCGATCAGCCCGATGATGTCGAGCTTTTCCTGGCACAGGTGTTCCAGGGCAGCATCGTTGCTGGCAGCCGTCGCCGCTTGAGCCGCGGTGAGGCGGCGCTGCGCCACAGCGAGGACTCGCAATCCTTGGCCGGCCATCTCGTGCATCTGCTCACTGAGCGCGGCGGGGGCGCCCGCGGCGGCAATCAGCACCTCGGGTGCGCCCTTGACCGACAGCATCGCACCGCTCACGGATGCCGCGAACGGACGACCGGCGCCAAACGGTAGCTCCGCTTGCCGCCTCGGGGTGGGGCCAGCGAATGCCTCCAGGACGGCGACGTCCGTGGCATGGGGCAGTGTTTGTCCTGCTACCGCTTGCGGACAGGTCCGCGCCGCGCAGCCCAGCACATCGAGCCGCACCCAGCCGGGTCTGGGTTGGACGCTCGTGACACGCAGCTTGTTCTCACTCAACGTGCCGGTCTTGTCGAAACAGACCACATCAACGCGCCCCAGGGCTTCGATGGCACGTGGTGAGCGGACCAGGACCCCGTAGCGGGTGAGCCGTCGGGCCGCGGCTTGCTGCGCCAGGGTGGACACCAGCGGAAGGCCTTCTGGGACCGCCGCCACGGAGATGGACACGCCGCTGGTGACCGCTTCACGCAGCCCTGCCCCGCGCAGCAAACCAAGCAGGGTCACGACCATGCCGCCACCGACGGTCACCGGCAGCACCCGCGCGGTCAGGCGCCCCAACTGGGCTTGTAGGCCGACGTCGCGCGCTGCCGGTGGAGAAAGGGCAGCGGCCCGGCCGGCCTCGGTGCCCGGGCCCACCGCGGTGACCAGCGCGGTCGCGGCGCCGGTGAGCAGGATGGTTCCTTCAAACAGCATGCAGGCCCGTTCGGCCAGTGGCGCACCTGGTGTCGGGGCTGGGTCTTTGAGCACGGGCAACGACTCCCCGGTGAGCGACGATTCATCAACCTCGACACCCTCGGCGGTGAGCAGACGTGCGTCGGCGGGTACCACCTCCCCGGCGCGGATCTGGATAACCTCACCCGGCCGCAGGTCATCGGAGGCCACCTCGATATACGCCGGCGTAGCCTCAGGCTGGGTTGTGAGCAACCGGGCCGGGGCGTCTTGATCGGCCAGGAGCCGGCCCAAGAGCCGTTCGGCGCGCAGGCGCTGCGCCGCGGACAGGACCGCGTTCCCGGTCACCACCGACGCGACCAGGACCGCATCCACCGGTGAACCGAGCACCGCGCTGGCCGCGGCGCCGGTCGCCAGAATCGGCGTCAACGGGTCAGCCAGCTCCCCGCGCACCGCACCCACCATCGAAAGACCCCACACCAGCGGGGTGCTGGCCAGCGACCACACCACGGCACCGGCCGCAGGCAAAGCGCTCCACGGGCGGGATTGGGATGCGACTGAGGTTCGCGGTGCCCGCCCGCCCGAGCCGGACAGGGCTTTGACCACGTCGTCGGCGGACATGGCGTGAAAGTCGATGACCGGGACAGGCTGCGGCAGCGGCAAAGCAGCGACCCGTAGCGCCGCCGCGCGGCCGCTGAGCAGGCCCAATGCGGCTGCGGCTATCACCGGGCCGGGACCGCGCCCGCGCACGCCGGGCAGCATGAGCAGGGCTCCAAGAAGTGACCCGCCGGCGGATAATTCCACGCCCCGCCGGCTTGCGGCCCGCGCTGCCGGCAGCGCGCTCAGAACCCGCCACGCCGCTCCAAGATCAGGCAGGAGCAGGTCCGCGGTCCAGCCGGGCGGTGCCGGCGGCCGGGTCAGCGCCAGCGCGACATCCGCCGCGGCCAGAGCCTGAGGTGCGTCCACGGCCAACACGGCGACGGTGCGCCCGGCGGCCTGTAGCGCTTCGACCGCATCACGCAAACCCGCGTCGGTTGTCTCGCCCCGTTGGCGAAGGTCATCGAATGCGGCCCGCAAAGCGCCGAGTTCTTCAACGTCAAGGGAGACCAACGCGACCCGGCCATGGCGCGCCGCCGACACGACCGCCCCGGCCCGGGGATCGGGCACCGCGGTGACCAATACCTGCGCATCCGGTGGCGCTCCGAGCTCGTCGTGGGTGGGTGAGAGGGCCCGCGCCGGGTGCCAGCCGGGCCCCAGCAGTCCGTTGTCCGCGTCGGCTCGCGCCGCGGCCCACAACGCGGCGCGTGTTGAGCCCTCGGCGCCGCGGACCTCCCCGACCGTCAGGGTCTCGGTCAGCAAAGCCGCAGGGTCGATGACCAGGGCATCGACGCGGTCAAGACGACGCAGAGCGCCACCGCGCAGCACCAGCACGTCATGATCATCGCAAAGATGACGGCTCAACGTGGCCGAGAATGACTCCCTGGTAGTGCGCGTCGCCCGCGGGGCGGCAACCAGCACCGCATCCGCGGCCAGACCAACTCGCCCAGTGGCTACCCCGATCACCCCAGCCCCCAGCACCCCGGTCAGCGCGGCGGCGTCGGCGTACTTCTCGATCGGGCCGGCCGGACGCGGCCGCGGCCGATCGATCGCCGGGAAAGGCTGCTCGGATGCGGCCCGTTCGGACAAGGCGGGTTCGTGCCGTTCCCACGCCCGAGCGTTCGCGCGTCCTTCGGCGACCAGCGCGGCACGCAACGTCAGATCAACCGCCAGCGACGCGGGACCCTGCGCCAAGGTCTGCGCGGCAGCCGTCGCCACAGCTAGCGCCACGTCGGCTGCGTCGGTGCCTAACCGGGCTTCCACCACGCGGCGCAGACGAGGCTGAACGTCGATCAGCGTGACGGCGGCCGTCACAGCCCCCGGCAGACGTGGCAGGCGTACGGCGCGACCAGCCACCGCCGCTGCCAACCCCACAGCGTCCGCACCCAGTGCCACCATCCGCCCCGCCAGCACCACCGCATCGCCGGGCAGATCCGTGCCCCCCGCTGATCGAGAGGCTACGGCTGGCGCCGCGCCGCCCCCGCCAGGCTCGTCGCCGGCATCCCGCGCATCCTCTTCACAGCGGCTGACAACCGCCGACAGCGCAGCCAGGCTCGGCCCCTGGGGTTGGAGGGCGACCACGACTCGCGACAGTGTCCTGTTCAGCTCCACCCACTGCACGCCCGGCAATGCCCGCAGCGCCGCGACAATCGCCACGGCCGTGTCGCCACCGTCTGGACGGTCCAGGCCTCGGACCTCGATCCATGCGCGTCCCGAGCCCGACCACGACCGACGCCTAGAAGGGCCACCCACGACGTCGGCGGCGGCGGCGATACCAGACTGCGCCAACGTCACGGCGGACGTCAGGGCGCGGCCGAGGAACATTCCTACAGTCTGCCCTAACACAGATCAGTGTGCGGTGGTGACCCGATGGGTAACGTGGGATGAGCATTGATCACGATCCGGTTTCGGTGTCACCGACCCCCGCATCCTGGAGAGCCGCATGGGACTACTCAGCGGCACGCTTCGAGCCGGTGAAGACGCCGCAGCCGCTGTTACCGGCACCGCTGGAGCCGTCGCCGGAGCCGTCGCCGCCGGAGTCATCGGAGGAGTCACGGTGCCGTCCGCGGAGTCAGCCAAGCCCTCGGCATCGGCGCGCGATCCACACCCGCCGCTGTTCTGACCCTGGCCGGCCTCGGCGCCGCCGGACTCGTCGCTGGGCCAATACTGCTTCTGGTCGGCGGTACTGCGCTGGTGCTACGCCAACGACGAAACAACCCGGCCATGCCAACTAAGAACCCCGACTCGGAACCCGAGACCAGGGCGGGCCGCACACGGGCAACGAAGGCAACCAACCGCACCGCCCAGACGGCCCCCCGCAAGTCCGTCTCCCCCGGCAAAGCCTCCGCATCTCGCGCCACGAGCTAAGCGTTGGCGCGGCAGGTGGCTGCACAGCCCAGTACCCAGTGCCCCGCTCCCTGGCGCGCGTCCGGGCATGGCGCGCGGCCGGGTACCCAGACTCCACTCGCGCAATCATCGACCCAGAATCTGATGACCTGTCGGAAGGAACGCGGCACGTCCTCGGGATAAGCACACCACGAAAAAGACTGGTGCGGTTGGCCAAACGCAAGCAGCGACCGGCGCGACACGGTTCACGCCGAGAGCAGCAAAGACAGTCTCGTCGTCGGCGGTGTCTGTGCGGTGGCTGGAGACTGCACAAGAGCATGACTACCCCGCGGCGGCCTCCTACCTGTCTCTGCTTGGCGGCCCGTCGAAGATCCGAGCGCTCGTGTCAGCCCTACGGACTGCACCCGTGGCCCATTACCAGGCCAAAGACCTGCTCCGGGCGTCGGGCCTGCCGCTACCTCCGGCAGACGACGTACATGTGGCCAAAGACCTTGCTCAGATTCACGCAGACAACCCGATGTCACCGTGCCTCATGATCCGCGGCGACGTCAGCATGTGGCACCAGGCTCAGATCGCCGACGGATACCACCGCGTCTGCGCGTCCTATTACACGAATGAAGAGACACCGACCTTCCCGTCAAGATCGTGAAATTGTGAGCTCAGATCGGTTCCCGCCAGATACCCAACAGACACCCCGGCAGCGCCACGGCGTACGAATCGCTGAACTGCTGGAGCGCGAACCGCCCTGGTCGCGCGAGTTCGCCGACCTGAGCCATGAATGGCGTCGCCTGTTCAGCGAGCTGTTCGGCACATTTATGCTGGTGATCGTCGGCGCAGGCGGAGCTGTAGTGGACGCAAAGACCGCAGGCGGAATCGGTCGCACCGCTGACGTCGTCGCGCCGGGCCTGCTGGTGCTGACGGTGATTCTATTCATGGGCGCCGTGTCCGGAGCGCACCTCAACCCTGTGGTCAGCATCGTGTTTGCTCTGCGTCAGGACTTCCAGTGGCGACGCGTACCCGGCTACATTCTGGCCGATATGCGGTGCGGCGGCGGCCTGTCTTCTGCTGCGCGCAGCATTCGGAACCGTGGGAGCCCTTGGTGCCACGCTGCCCCACGCTGGCTTCACCAGCACTCAAACTTTCTTTATCGAGACCCTTCTGACGCTGGGGTTGGTCAGTACCATCCTCGGTACCGCGTCCAGCGCTCAAAACATCGGTCCCCTGTCGGCAGTTGCAGTGGGGGCATACATGGCCCTCGCGGGCCTGTTGCCCAGCCCAGTCAGTGGCGCGCCGATGAATCCCGCAGCTCGCTTGGACCCGATCTGGTACGCCCGTTGCCTGACGCCCGCGTGCGTTGCGCGGCGATTTCCACGACCTCTGGATATACCTGGCCGGACCGATACTCGGCGCTCTCCGGGCCGTGGCGGTGGGCCACATCCTCCGCGGCCCGGGTGGGGGACCGTCCGGGTCCAAGGCCGCCCAAGGAACCCTGAGCCCGCCGCAGACCAAGCAGCTATGAGTGACGCCCGCCGCAGGTGTGCGCTCGCCGCCCTCGGGCCTTCACTCCGGTCCCAAACGCGCGCAGCGTGCAGCCGCGGCCAGGGCTCTGCCACCACCGCGGCACGCAATGCCAGGTCCACCGCCACCGACGTCGGTCCCCGGGCCGCCGCGATCGCCACGGCCCGGACCACGTCGGCGGACTCGGGGCCGACCCGCTGTTCAACCAAGCGTCGTAGCCGGGGTTGCGCATCAACCAAGGTAACCGCGGCCGCGGCCGCGCCGGGTAGCCTCGGCCAGCCAAGGGCCCGAACGGTGATCGACGCGGGGAGGCCGACAGCATCCGCGCCCAGGGCGACGGCTCGACCTGCCACCTGCCAACCCCCGCGTCTTCGGGAAGGGCCCCATTGCCCGAGCAGGCTCCTCATCGCCGAAGGCAACCTCAGGGCCGCGCGCGGCTGTCCTCGACCGTGATGCCGCGCGCCTGTTCTGCGGTGCCGATCAGCTCTTCGAGTTCAGCCAGCGACGGACCATGCGGCCTCAGGCAAACCACGATCCACGACAAGCTGCGGTTCAACTCGGCCCACTCCCCCCGGGGTTCCTCTTGCCGCCAGCACCGACTCGGCGATGCGCGGCCCTCCCTGGCCGTTCAGTCCGCGGACCTCGATCCACGTCCGGCCGTTTCCAGCCCAACACCGCCGCCCCTGCGGCGGCCCGACAACCGATGCGACCAGATCCAAACCCGCCTGCGCTGTGTCCACCCCCAGCTGCGTCACCCGCAACGCAGCATCGGCCACACGAGCCAGCAGCATTGACAGTGCGTCTCACAACCAACACCGGTATGCTGAAGTGAGATGTGACCTTAACGCAAGATGACATCTTGCGGAACCCTTAACTGAAGATGACATCTTGCGGAACAATCCCAGGCACACGTCGTGGGTCCGGATACCAACCGAGAGCGGGAGAACAGGGATGGCGACACTCAGTCAGGCGGCTCGCATCGCCAAGGACGCCGTCAATGCCGCTAGGTCAACCGTGATGGGCGTCGCTGAGGCCGTCGCTGGCGGAACCGTGGGAGCCGCGACCGGTGCGGTCCGGGGCGCCAGCGAGGGACTCGATCTCCCACGCGCATCGACCCCCACGATCGCCGTGACACTGGCGGCCCTGGGAGCCGGCGCAGCTGGGCTCATCGAATGGCCCTGCTTGCTCTGGCCGGAGGAACCGCTCTGGTCGTGAAACAACTTCGCGGCCAGCCGTCCCCGGCCAAGCCAGTTCGACGGACCGAGGGCACAGCGGCAACCCCCACCAAGAAGACAGCAAAAAAGAGTGCCGCACCTACCCGGCGAATGGCCGCCAAGAAGACATCGTCTGCTTCGAGCCCGCCGGGAAATGACATGCGCCAACTCAGTGAGTGAGTTCTCGCACCGATCATTGTCGACAGGACAATTCAGCCCGGATCCACCCTTGAAGTTGTTGGCAGCAGCGGCTCGTGACACGCTCGCTGGTGGGCGTGGATGGCGTCTTCGACCGCCAACGCATGAAGCCCGAGCTCATCGGCGATCAACGCCAGTTCGTCGGCGTTGGGTGCAACGAGGTCGACCCAGACCACGCAGCCCGATTCCTTGAGGTGCGGGCCTGTCAAGTTAACGGTGTAACTGATCTTTTTGTTCGTCAGTTTCGGCCGGCGGACAGGCGTCCGTCGAAGGTGATCTCGAAGGCGTTCAACGCGGCCTTCCACCGGTTGGACCAGCGTTTGCGGCCACGCCC
>Ga0209014_10002498_pt1 | contig 10677 bp, 9 predicted proteins | sample BarGraNGADG00212_FD_184491 | JGI IMG/M metagenome (GOLD analysis project Ga0209014, IMG submission 184491) | Arctic peat soil microbial communities from Barrow, Alaska - Barrow Graham LP Ref core NGADG0002-212 (SPAdes) (version 2) | ecosystem: Environmental > Terrestrial > Soil > Wetlands > Peat... | reverse complement strand
TCGCTGAGTGGAGGTATGCCTATGCTGGGCGCGGAGTTGTCTCTTCGATGGCTCCGCTGCGTCCCACATGAGGAGTCCAGATGATCGGGCACTCCGGAGCCCTGCTCAGGATTACGAGGGCGGCCCTAATCGGAGGGCTGCTCGTCACCGTGGCGGCGTGCGGCGCGACCGGCGCCACGCCCACTACATCGAGCGCTCCCACGGCGACGTCGGCGAGCGTTCCAACTGCGACTGCGACGGCAACGAGCATCGCTTCCGCCACTCCCACGACGGCCGCGAGCGCCAGCGCCAGCGCCACGGCCAGTCCGTCGGCCGGCGTCCAGGCCGGCACCGTCGTCGCCTGGGGCCAGAACACCTACGGCCAGATCACCGTCCCGGCCGGCCTATCGGGCGTCACAGCGATCGCCGCCGGTTACCAGCACAGCCTCGCGCTGCGGTCGGACGGCACGGTCGTCGCTTGGGGCTTCAACACTTCGGGCCAGACCAAGGTTCCCGCCGGCCTATCGGGCGTCATCGCGATCGCCGCCGGCTACTACCACAGCCTCGCTCTCAAGTCGGATGGCACAGTCGTCGCCTGGGGCCAGAACGCCTACGGCCAGACCAAGGTTCCCGCCGGCCTATCGGGCGTCATCGCGATCGCCGCCGGTGGCTACCACAGCCTCGCTCTCAAATCGGACGGCACGGTCGTCGCCTGGGGCTACAACACTTCGGGCCAGACCAAGGTTCCCGCCGGCCTATCAGGCGTCATCGCGATCGCCGCCGGTTATGAGCACAGCCTCGCCCTCAAGTCGGACGGCACGGTCGTCGCGTGGGGCTACAACACCTCTGGCCAGGCCACCGTACCGGTCGGCCTCTCGGGCGTGACCGCGATAGCCGCCGGGCTCTACCACAGTTTCGCTTTGCGGTCGGACGGCACGGTCGCCGCCTGGGGCAGCAACGGCTCTGGCCAGACGATCGTCCCGAGTGGCCTCTCGGGCGTCACCGCCATTGCTGCCGGCGGCAACTTCAGCTTCGTCCTCAAGTCCGATGGGAGCCTGGTCGGCTGGGGCGCGAAGGACTTCGGGCAGTCGACGTTCCCGGCCACTCTCACCGGCGCCATGGCCATCGCCATCGCCGGCGGCGGCACCTTCTGCCTGGCAATCGTGCTGACTACCTGATCTGGGCGCCCGCGGCGCCTTTCATGACGGCAACCCTGGCGGGACCCGGGCCGCGCTGAATGCGGCTCGGGTCCCGCTGTATGCTGCAGACGATGAGAGGAGCGCCAGTGGCCACGCGGCGGCAAGTCATGACCAGATTAGGCGGCCCCATTCTGGTGGCATTGCTGGCCGTCTCGAGCGCCGCCTGCAACTCCGTGGCTCCGTCTCAGACGCCCTCCAACTCGGGGGCCAGCCAGACGACGTCGTCGGCGAGCTTCGCCGCAACGCAATCGGCCGGTTCAGCCGCCACTCCCACGGCCACGCTCGCGCCGTCGACCCTACCGATCCCCACCGTCCCGAGCATCGCGGGGCTGCCTGCCGGCAAGGTCGTTGCCTGGGGCGACGACAGCCAGGGCCAGACCGACGTCCCGGCGGCCCTGACCGGGGTGGTCGCGGTCTCCGGGGGAGATCAGTTCAGCCTCGCGCTCAAGTCCGACGGCACCGTGGTCGGCTGGGGAGACGATGAATCCGGCCAGATCGACGTCCCGGCCGGACTCAAGAACGTCGTGGCCATCTCGGGCGGCGGTCAGTTCAGCCTCGCCCTCAAGTCCGATGGCACCGTCGTCGGCTGGGGGGACAGCACCGACGGTCAGGCAACTCCGCCGTCCGGGCTTTCGAAAGTCGTCGCCATCTCTGCGGCCGGTCAGCACAGCCTCGCCCTCAAGTCGGACGGCACGGTCGTCGCCTGGGGCGGAAATGCCAACGGCGAGTCGGACGTGCCGGTCGGGCTGAAGAACGTGGTGGCCATATCTGCCGGCCTCGACTTCAGCCTCGCCCTCAAGAGCAACGGCACGGTCGTCGCCTGGGGCGACAAATTCCCCACGGACGTCCCGACCGGCGTGGTCAAAGTGCCGGCCGGCCTCTCCGGAGTGAAGGCTATCTATGCCGGCTATGCCCACAACCTCGCCCTCAAGTCCGACGGTACCGTCCACGGCTGGGGCGCGGACGGAGACGGCCAGGTCGATGTGCCGGACGTCGCTGCGGGCGTGGTCGCGGTGGCCGCCGGGGGCAACTTCAGCCTGGCCCTCAAGTCCGATGGGACCATCGTGGCCTGGGGCGCCAGCGGTCAGGATCAGACAACAGTGCCCGCCGCCGCCGTCGGAGTGGCGGCCATCGATGCGGGCGCAACCCACGCATTGGCGATAGTGAGGCAGGGAACGTGAGCTCGGATCAACTATGAGTCGGATGAACCCGCGGCTTGCGAACCGCCGCCCCCTCGACCTGAGCGCACTGGATGAGGCCGCCCTGATGGGCTGCATCGACCACTCGCTGCTGAGGCCGGAGCTGACCCGGACGGAGGTGGAAGCCGGTGTCGACGTGGCCGTCGAGTGGCAGACCGCCACTGTCTGCTGCCGCCCCGCCGACCTGCCGCTGGTCGTGGCGCGACTGCGGCGCACGGTCGTGAGCGCCAGCACCGTGATCGGCTTCCCCCATGGATCGAATGCGGCTCACATCAAGAAGCGCGAAGCGATGGCCGCCGTCGACTCGGGCGCGGTCGAGCTGGACGTCGTGCTCAACTTCGGGGCGCTGCGATCGGGCGACTTCGGCCTGGTGCGCGACGAGCTGTCCGATCTTGTCTACGCCATCGCGCCCGTGCCCGTGAAAGTGATCCTCGAGACCGCCTATCTGACCCCCGAACAGGTCGAGGCAGGATGCCGCATTGCCGTCGAGGCCCGCGCCGCCTTCGTCAAGAACGGGACGGGCTTCTCGCCGCGTGGCGCCGAGGCGGGCGAGATCGCGCTGATGCGCCGGACCGTGGGCGACAACGTCGGGGTGAAGGCGGCCGGCGGCGTCCGCACGCTCGACGCCATGCTATCGATGCTCGCCGCAGGAGCGTGCCGGGTGGGAGCCACGGCCACGGCGGCCATCGGAACGGAGTGGCGGGCACGGGGCGCGGAAGCGGTCGCGGAGGCGGTCGCGCGTGGGGTCGCGGCAGCCCAGATCGCCGAGCCGCAGCCGGCGGAATAGCCGCCGAATTCGGATCAACCGGGGCACCCGGCGGGCCCTCCAGGGCCCCTCCTGTCGAGGGCCTCCGCAACGCCACGGGCCGCCCGAACGGGCCGGGTTGCCCGGAGCCCGATCGGGGCCGGGCGTTTCTGCGAGATTCCCGCACCGCGGGCGCTATTCGGCGTCTGCCGTCGGTTTCGGCCGTGGTCCGGGGGGTGCACGCTCGTCCGGCGACGCGAGGCAAGTTGGGCGAGCGTGCCGAGGTGGGCGATCGAACTCCGGTCGGTCGCGCAGCCAGGGTCATGGGTCCGCCGAGGGGGCGCCGTTCCGCACAACGCCCGCCCAGTGGGAGATCGGCAGAAACCGGTGCCGACGAAGGCGGGAGGAGGCGGCGCGGTTGCGCCTGCTATACTCGCAATCGCCCAAGGGCCGAGCGCCGGTGGGTTCCAGAGACAACATCGCCAAGGAGGCCCCGTTGCCCCAGGAAGGCGTGCCGTTCGCCCCGTGAGACGAACTGACACCTTCGCTCCATCAGGAGCCGCGGCTCCGACGGAGGGTCAGTCTACCCAGGTCCCCGGCCCGTCGGCCGAGGGCTTTTTAGTTTCCCCGGGTTCCAGCGTGGACGACCGCCCGGGCGAGCACCGGAGGGAGAACTAGATGCCCGCCACTGTGATCGTCGGCCTGCAATGGGGCGACGAGGGCAAGGGTAAGACTACCGACGCCCTTGCCGAACACGTGACGGCCGTTGTCCGCTATCAGGGCGGGGACAACGCCGGCCACACGATCATGCTCGGCGAGGAAGTCTTCAAGCTGCACCTCGTTCCGTCCGGCGTGCTGTATCCGCACATCGCCCCGGTGATCGGGAACGGCGTGGTGGTGAACCCAGCCACGCTCATCGCGGAGCTGGAGATGCTGGCCAGCCGGGGGATCGAAGTCGGCCGCGTCCGAGTCAGCCGCAAGGCGCACGTGATCATGCCGTACCACATCGCCCTCGACGGGGCGATGGAAGCGCGCCTGGCTCAGGCCGCTGTCGGCACCACGCGGCGAGGGATCGGGCCCGCCTACGCCGACAGGGCGTGGCGGATCGGGATCCGGATGGAGGACCTGCTCGACGGTCCCGCGCTGCGCAGCAAACTCGCCCGCATCCTGCCGGAGAAGAACGCCACTCTCCAGCGCCAGCACCGTGTCGATGTCTTCGACCTCGAGGACCTGGTCGCACAGGCGACCGAATGGGGTCGAAGGCTCGAACCGCACTTTGCCGACACGACGTTGCTCGTCCAGCAGGCTCTGGCTCGCGGCGAGCACATCCTGTTCGAGGGCGCGCAAGGGACGCTGCTCGACCTCGACCACGGCAGCTATCCGTTCGTTACTTCCTCCAATCCGATCGCGGGCGGCGCCTGCACGGGCGGCGGCATCGGGCCGCTCCAGGTCGACGAAGTGATCGGCGTCATGAAGGCCTACGCGACGCGGGTCGGCGCCGGCCCGTTCCCGACCGAGCTGACCGACGAGATCGGCGAGGGCATCATCGACCGCGGCCGTGAGTTCGGGACGACGACCGGGCGGCGACGCCGGGTCGGCTGGTTCGACGCCGTCCCGCTGCGTTATGCCGTCGCTGTGAACAGCGTCAGCTCGATCATGCTTAACAAGATCGACATCCTTTCCGGCCTGGACGAGGTCCTGATCTGCATGGCCTACGAAGTCGACGGCAAGCGCGTCGACTGGTGGCCCTCCGACGCGGACGTGCTCGCTCGGGCGACCCCGATCTACGAGCGCTTCCCGGGCTGGACCGAGCCGATCCACGATTGCCGCTCCATGGCGGACCTGCCGGAGAACGCCCGGCTGTACGTCGACGCGGTGGAGCGTCTTTCCGGCGCGCCGATCTGCCTCGTATCGGTCGGGCCCGAGCGTCACCAGACGATCGAACGGATGGCCCGTCCGCAGCGGCCGCGCCCGACGGGGCCGTCGGCAGCGGTGCCGGTAGTGGCCCCGGGGGAGTGATGAACCAGCGGGCCGCCTCCAGCCCCGAGATCCCGGGTCCGGCCCGCGTGCTGGTGCTGGGCGGCGGCGGCCGAGAGCACGCCCTCGTCTGGAGCATCGCTCGCGATGCCGCGGTCGAGGCTGTGATAGTGGCTCCGGGGAGCGACGCCATCGGCGACGAGCCCAAGGTCCGCTGCGTTCCCGGCGTCTCGGCCCTCGATGTGGCCGCGGTCGTGGCTCTGGCCACGGCCGAGAACGTGGATCTGGTCGTCGTGGGGCCCGAGGCGCCGCTCGAGGCAGGCGTCGTGGACGCGCTGATGGAGACCGGCGTGCCGACCTTCGGCCCCACGAAAGCTGCGGCCCGGATCGAATGGAGCAAGACCTTCTGCCGCGACGTCGCGGCAGCCGCGGGTGTCAGGATGGCGCGTGGCCGGGACTTCACCGAGCTCGAACCGGCCCTCGCGTTCGCCCGCGAGCTTGCGACCGCGCGCGGGTCGCGAGGCGCCGTGATCAAGGCCGACGGCCTGATGGCCGGCAAGGGAGTCACCGTCAGCGACGACCTCGCCGGAGCGGAGACGGCGCTGCGGTCGCTGTTCGCGAATCTCGCCGGCGACAAGGCGCCGGATCAGCCGGTCGTCGTCGTGGAGGAGCGTCTCGTCGGCGCCGAGGCAAGCCTGATCGCGTTGTGCGACGGCCACGGGGCGCTGGCACTGCCTCCGGCTCGCGACCACAAGCGCCTGCTCGACGATGACGCGGGCCCCAACACCGGCGGCATGGGTGCCTACAGCCCCGTGCCCGACCTGCCCGACGGGCTCTGTGCCACGCTCATCGACGTGATTCACCTGCCGATCCTGGCCGAGCTGGCACGGCGCGGGGCCCCGTTCCGTGGCGCGCTCTATGCCGGTCTGATGCTCACGCCGGAGGGCCCTGTCCTCATCGAATGCAACGCCCGGTTCGGCGATCCCGAGGTGCAGGCCCTGCTGCCGCGCCTCGCCGTTCCGATTGTCCCGCTGCTTCTGGGTGCCGCGCAGGGCGACCTTGCCGGAGCCACGGCCAAGCTGAGGCTGCGTGGACGGATGCTGCCCACGACCGGTGATGCGGCGGTTGCGATCGTGCTGGCCGCTGCCAACTACCCGGGGACGCCCCAACGGGGCGACGTGATCTCGGGGCTCGACGAGGCCGCCGCGACCGGCGTCAGCGTCTTCCACGCCGGCACGACCCGCGGCCCCGACGGGCAGTTCCGCACCAACGGCGGGCGCGTGCTCTCCGTGGTGGGATTGGGCCGGACCATCGCGGCTGCCCGTGCCACGGCCGAGCGCGCCGCGGAGATGATCGGCTGGCAAGGAATGCAGCGCCGCCACGACATCGCCGCCAGACTCCCCGCAGGTACCGGCGCCCCGGCATCGGCCGCCTCCCCGGCGCCGATCGCGCCCGGTGACTGGGACCAAGGAGTCGTGGCATGATCCCGCGCTACACGCTGCCGGAGATGGGCGCGATCTGGACCGACCAGTCTCGCTTCGAGCAGATGCTGCGCGTGGAGATTGCCGTCGCCCGGGCACAGGTTGCCCGTGGCACCGTTCCCGCCGCCGCGCTGCGTGCCATCGAGGCTCGCTCCGCGGTAAACGTGGCCCGTATCGCCGAGATCGAGAAGACCACCGATCACGACGTCATCGCCTTCGTCAGCCAGGTCGCGGAGACTGTCGGCGAGGATGGCCGGTACCTGCATCTCGGCCTGACCAGCAGCGACGTCGTGGACACGGGTCTGGCTCTCCAGCTCAAGGCCGCCGGGGAGCGGTTGCTCGCCGATTGCGAGGCGCTGGTCCAGGTTCTCGTCGCTCGCGCCCGGGCCGAGGCCGGCACGGTGATGATGGGCCGGACCCACTCCGTCCACGCCGAGCCGACGACGCTGGGCATGAAGATCGCCGGCTGGGCCTTCGAAATCTCCCGGGACCTGGCCCGCCTCGCGATCGCCACCGACGATGCGGCGACGGGCAAGATTTCGGGGCCGGTGGGCACGTACAGCCACCTCGACCCCAATCTCGAGGCTGAGGTCCTCGCGGATCTGGACCTTCACCGCGATCCGATCTCCACGCAGATCGTGCAGCGGGACCGCCACGCCGCGTTCGTCGCCGCGATGGCGATCACGGGCGGCTCGCTGGAGCGCATCGCCACCGAGATCCGCAACCTTCAGCACACCGAGATCGGCGAGTTGATGGAGCCGTTCCGGGCCGGCCAGAAGGGCAGCTCGGCGATGCCGCACAAGCGCAACCCGATCTTGTGCGAGCGGATCGCCGGGATGGCCCGCCTGCTGCGCGGTTACGCGGCGGCGGCCATGGAGAACCAGCCGCTCTGGCACGAGCGCGACATCAGCCACTCCAGCGCCGAGCGCGTGCTCCTTCCCGACGCCACGATCCTGCTCGACTACATGCTGGTCAAGACGTGCGGCCTGATCGAGGGGTTGGTGGTGCGGCCGGAGCGGATGCGCGAGAACATCGAGCGCGGTCTGGGGCTCCACGCCAGCAGCCGCGTCCTGACGACGCTGGTCGAAAACGGTGGGCTGTCCCGCGAGGATGCCTACGTCATCGTGCAGCGCAACTCGATGAAGGCGGCGGACGAGCGCATCCAGCTGCGTGACGCCCTGGCGGCCGATCCGGAAGTCGCGGCCCGCCTCTCCGACGAAGCGCTCGACGCCTGCTTCGACGATGCCCACCTGCTGCGCAACGTGAAGCTTGCCCTCGCCCGCCTCGACGACCTCGTTCCGACTCCGCAGATCCCGCAAGAGACCGCCGATGCCGCCCGCTGACAAGACCAACCCCGGCGATCCCAGGGCTTCGGGGCCCACGCTCACCGCGTCCGGCGGTTTCGTCCGATCGGGCAAAGTGCGCGACCTGTTCGAGGTGGGCGACCGCCTGCTGCTCGTGGCCAGCGACCGGCTCTCTGCCTTCGACGTGGTGCTGCCCACGGCGATCCCCGACAAGGGTCGCGTCCTGACCGGCCTGTCGCGCTTCTGGTTCGGCCAGATGACCGACATCATCCCGAACCACTTGCTCGGCGTCGCTCCGTCGGACCTGCCGGCCGGCTTCACCGACGAGGCCGGCTGTCGCGAGCTGCGGGGCCGGATGATGCTCTGCCGCCGCGCCCGAGTGCTGCCGGTCGAGGTCATCGTGCGCGGCTATGTCGCGGGCTCGGGCTGGAAGGACTACCGGCGGACGGGCGAGATCTGCGGCATTGCGCTGCCCGAAGGTCTGCGCGAGTCCGACCGCCTACCCGAACCGATCTTCACCCCGTCCACCAAGGAAGAGGTCGGGCACGACCAGAACATCGGCTTCGACGCGATGGTCGGCCTGGTCGGCGCGGCAATGGCCGAGCGCGTCCGCGACGTGGCGCTGGCCCTGTATTCGCGTGGCGCCGCGATCGCCGAAAAGGCCGGCATCCTTCTCGCCGACACCAAGTTCGAGCTGGGGGTTGCTCTGGACGCGGACGTGGCGGCCGACTCCGCCGGTGGCGGAGTCGCAAAGCAATTCGCCGAAGGCGAATTGCTCCTGATCGACGAAGTCCTGACGCCGGACTCGAGCCGCTTCTGGGACGCGGCGGACTACGAGCCCGGTCGCGCCCAGGCGAGCTTCGACAAGCAATTCGTCCGCGACTGGCTCGAAACCCAGCCGTGGGACAAGACCTACCCCGGGCCGGAGCTTCCGGCCGAGATCGTCGCCGGAACGCGCGAGCGGTACGTGGCGGCGTTCGAGCGGATCACCGGGGCCAGTTTCGAACGCTACCTTCAGGAGGATGTGATCGCGCCATGAGCGACTTCCGGTACGCAGTCAACGTCTTGCCCAAGCCCGGCATCCTGGACCCGCAAGGTCGAGCCGTCGAGCTGAGCCTGCCCCACCTCAACGTCACGAACGTCTCGCGCGTGCGAGTCGGGCGGCGCGTGGAGCTGACCGTGACCGCCGACTCGGAGGCCGCGGCACTCGCCGTGGTGGACGCACTGGCCAAAGAGATGCTGAGCAACCCGCTGATCGAGACCTACGCCATCGAGCCGCTCGAGGCGACTTCGTCGGCCGTGTCATCGGCTTCCGGGGCGACGCAGCCGTGAGGATCGGCGTCGTCATCTTCCCGGACTCCAACTCGGACGTCGACGCCCTCAACGCGCTCGCCGTGGCCGGTGTTGAGCCCGTCAAGCTCTGGCACGAGTCGCCGGACCTCGAGGGCGTCTCGGCCGTCATCCTGCCCGGCGGCTTTGCCTACGGCGACTACCTGCGAGCCGGGGTCATCGCCCGCTTCTCGCCGGTGATGCGCGGCGTCTCCGCCTTCGCCGCGGAGGGCGGGCACGTGCTGGGGATCTGCAACGGCTTCCAGGTGCTCGCCGAATCCCGCCTCGTGCCAGGGGCGCTGCTTCGCAACCGCTCCCTGCGGTTTGCCTGCAAGCTCGTGGACATCAAGCCGGCGCGGCTCGACTCACCGTTCACGCGGGCCGCAACCGGCAAGCCGCTGCACATCCCGATCGCTCACGGCGAGGGCTGCTACTACGCCGACGAGGCCACCCTCGACGAGCTCGAGGCCAACGGCCAGGTCCTGTTCCACTACGTTCGCGAGGACGGCACGCCCGCCCTCGACCCGGACGAGCCGGCGAACCCGAACGGGTCTCTGCGAGCCATCGCAGGAGTGTGCAATTCGGCCGGCAACGTGGCCGGGCTGATGCCGCATCCGGAGAGAATGTCGGAGTGGATCCTTGGCTCGGACGACGGCATGCAGCTGATTCGCTCGTTGGTTGAGAGCGCCGCAGCGTGGGAGGCCGCCCGATGAGCGAGGACGCGATGAGCGAGAACAACCTCACCGCACAGCCGGAGCCGCTGCACCGCCGCCTCGGCGTCACCGACGAGGAGCTCGAAGCGATCCGCGGCAAGCTGGGCCGCGACCCCAACCACGTCGAGCTAGCGATGTTCAGCGTGATGTGGAGCGAGCACTGCTCGTACAAGAGCTCCAAGCCGCTCCTCAAGACGCTACCGACCCGTGGCCACGGCATGATGGCCGGCCCCGGCGACAACGCCGGCGTGGTCCGCATCGGCGACGGACTGGCAGTGGCCTTCAAGATCGAGAGCCACAACCACCCGTCCGCAGTGGAGCCGTACCAGGGTGCCGCGACCGGCTCCGGCGGCATCCTGCGCGACATCTTCACCATGGGCGCTCGTCCCATCGCGATCCTGGACGCGCTCCGTTTCGGCGACCCGACGGACCCGCGGACCCGCCACCTGGTCGACGGCGTCGTCCGCGGCGTCGGCGGCTACGGCAACTGCGTCGGCGTACCGACGGTTGGCGGCGAGCTCGTCTTCGACCCGAGCTACCAGGGCAACCCGCTCGTCAACGTCATGGCCATCGGCCTGCTCGAGGAGCGGATGCTGATTCTGGCCGAGGCACCCGGGCCGGGCAACTACGTGGTCCTGTTCGGATCCACAACCGGCCGCGATGGCATCGGCGGGGCGAGCGTCCTCGCTTCTGCGACCTTCGCCGACGACGACCCGAACAAGCGGCCGACCGTCCAGGTGGGCGACCCCTT
>Ga0209014_10002496_pt1 | contig 10685 bp, 7 predicted proteins | sample BarGraNGADG00212_FD_184491 | JGI IMG/M metagenome (GOLD analysis project Ga0209014, IMG submission 184491) | Arctic peat soil microbial communities from Barrow, Alaska - Barrow Graham LP Ref core NGADG0002-212 (SPAdes) (version 2) | ecosystem: Environmental > Terrestrial > Soil > Wetlands > Peat... | reverse complement strand
CAACGGCGCGGTGATGGCCCTGATCATGGCGATCGCGCTGGTTCTCACGGTGCAGCTCGAGGGCAACTTGCTCAATCCCCTGATCATGGGCAAGGCCGTGAACATCCATCCTCTGGGCATCCTGATGGCAGTCACCGCAGGCACGATCCTGGGCGGGATCTTCGGCGCGTTCATCGCCGTTCCGCTGGCCGCCATCGTGAACAACGTGGCCAGTGACATCCGCGGTCGCCCGCCGGGGCAGCCTGCGAGCGATCCGCAGACCTAGCGGGAGTTTCCGGGCAGGTAACTCAGCGGGTGTCGCTGCCGCCGACACCATTGGCACGTCCGGCCTCGAGCCGAGCCACGGGCACCCGGAACGGCGAGCATGACACGTAGTCCAGACCTGCATCATGGAAAAAGTGCACCGAGTCGGGATCGCCACCGTGCTCGCCGCAGACGCCGACCTTGAGCCCGGGCCGGGCCTTGCGGCCTTCCTCGACGGCGATCTTCACCAGACGCCCGACACCTTCACGGTCCAGGGACTCGAACGGCGAGATACCGAAGATGCCTTTCTCCAGGTAACGCGAGAAGAACGCCGACTCCACGTCGTCGCGCGAGAAGCCCCAGGTGGTCTGGGTCAGGTCATTCGTGCCGAAGGAGAAGAACTCGGCGGCCTCGGCGATGGCACCTGCGGTAAGAGCCGCCCGCGGCAACTCGATCATGGTTCCCACCATGTGGGCGATGTCTATTCCGGAGGTGGTATGAACCTCTTGGGCGACGACCTTGATCATCTCGGCAATGTTCTCCAGCTCCTGGACCGCGCCGACCAACGGCACCATGATCTCGGCTCGCGGGTCACCTCCGGCCTTGACCCGCAACACCGCCGCTTCGAGCACTGCCCGCGCCTGCATTGCGAACAACCCGGGAATGACCAGGCCAAGACGCACCCCACGAAGTCCGAGCATGGGGTTCTGTTCGTGCAGTCTGCGCACGGCTTTGAGCAGGCGTCGGTCTTCCTCGCGTGCTTCGCCGCGAGCATCCGCCAGGGCCACCCGAACCGACAGCTCTGTGATGTCGGGGAGGAACTCATGCAGTGGTGGGTCGAGCAACCGGATGGTCACCGGCAGTCCGTCCATCGCCTCGAAGATGCCGACGAAGTCATCGCGTTGAAGTGGCAGCAGCTCGGCCAGGGCCTTGTCTCGAGCCTCATCCGTTTCAGCCAGGATCAGGTCCTCGACCATCGAACGCCGGTCACCGAGGAACATGTGCTCCGTGCGGCACAGGCCGATGCCCTCGGCGCCGAAGCGACGGGCGCGGACCGCATCCTCGGGGGTGTCCGCGTTGGCGCGGACGTTCATCCGGCGGAGGGAGTCGGCCATGCGCATAATCCGGTGCACGGCCTTGACGATCTCGTCGGTGTCGACCGCGTTGGGATCTGTTTCGCCCTCGAAGTAGCGGACCACCGGCGACGGGACGACCGGCACCTCGCCGAGGAACACCTCGCCGGACGTACCGTCGATCGAGATGACGGTGCCCTCAGGGACGACCTTTCCGTCCTTGGTCGTGAACCGCCGGCCCACGGTGTCGACGGTGAGGTCCGCAGCGCCGCAGACACAGGTCTTGCCCATGCCGCGGGCGACGACGGCAGCGTGTGAGGTCTTGCCACCGCGGCTGGTCAGGATGCCTTCCGAGACGATCATTCCGTTGAGGTCGTCAGGGTTGGTCTCGCGCCGGACCAAGATCACCTTGTCACCAGCACGTGACCACTTCACCGCAGTCTCGGAGTCGAAGACGACCTTGCCGACGGCCGCACCCGGAGAGGCGTTCATACCTTTGCCAAGACGCTCGAGGGCTGCGCTGTCCTCAAAGCGGGGGAACATCAGCTGCGCCAGCTGGGCACCGCTGACGCGCTGTAGCGCTTCAGCATCGTCGATCAGACCCTCGTCGCTGAGATGGGTCGCGATGACGAAGGCAGCCCTCGCGGTCCGCTTGCCGACCCGGGTCTGCAGCATCCAGAGCTTCCCGCGCTCAATCGTGAACTCGATGTCGCACAGGTCGCGGTAGTGCTTCTCGAGCTGGCTCATGATCGACATCAGATCGTCGTACGACTTCTTGTCCAGGCCCTCGAGCTCGGCCACGGGCAGCGTGTTGCGGATCCCGGCGACAACATCCTCGCCCTGGGCGTTCTGCAGGTAGTCGCCATAGACGCCCTGGGTGCCGGAGGCTGGATCGCGGGTGAACGCCACCCCCGTCCCCGAGTCCGCGGACACGTTGCCGAACACCATTGAGCAGATGCTGACCGCGGTGCCCAGGTCGGAGGGGATTCGTTCCTGGCGACGATAAAGGATTGCGCGATCGGCGTTCCAGGAGTCGAAGACGGCACGGATGGCAAGGTACATCTGCTCGCGCGGCTCCTGCGGGAACTCCCGTCCCGTGTGCTCGTGCACGATCTTCTTGTACGCGCCGACCAGCGTTTGCAGGTCTTCGGCGTCCAGGTCGAGGTCGTTCCGGGTGCCCTTGGCTTCCTTGGCTGCGTGCAGCGCCCCCTCGAACAGCCTGCCGTCGACGCCCAGAACGGTCTTGCCAAACATCTGGATCAGCCGGCGGTAGGAGTCGAATGCCAGTCGCTCGTTGCCGCTCTGCTTGGCGAGTCCCAGAACCGACTGGTCATTGAGCCCGACGTTGAGGACGGTGTCCATCATTCCGGGCATCGAGAACTTCCCGCCGGAGCGTACCGAAACCAGCAGGGGGTTGTCGGGCTGGCCCAGCTTCCTTCCCATGGCCTCTTCGAGCGCGATGAGGTGCTCGCTGATCTCGGCATCCATCCCGGTCGGCGCGGCGCCTTCGGTGAGGTAGGTCCGGCACGCCTCGGTCGTGATGATGAATCCCGGAGGAACCGGCAGTCCCATCCGGGTCATCTCGGCAAGGTTGGCTCCCTTGCCTCCGAGAAGGTCCTTGAGATCCTTGTTGCCTTCGGCGAAGTCGTAGACGAACTTGGGCACAGCAAGACCTCCGGGGCGAAGATGCGGGCAGATGCTCGCAGGTTAGACCAGCAAGGGGCATGCTGAACACTGCGTGTCGCCGACGTCATACCAGAGAGCTTCTCAGGTTTACCGGTTAATCACCGTACATTCGCTGGTTTGTGGGGTGATCAACCGCACGCACCCTAGGTTTGCGGATTCAGAAAAGCGGCCAGAGCGCCGGCGTACATGGCCGGGTCCTTGGCGCCGCATAGCTCTCGAGCCGAGTGCATCGACAACATCGGCGCCCCGAAGTCCACGGTGGTGGCACCGACCAGCGCCGCGGTCATCGGACCGACGGTCGAGCCACACGGCATGTCGTTTCGGGACACGAAGTGCTGCACCGGGACCTCCGCCTGGTCGCAGGCTGTGATGAAAGCCGCCGCGCCCACGGAGTCGGTCGCGTAGCGCAGCTTGACGTTGGACTTCAGCACCGGGCCACCGTTGACCGCGATCTGATGCTGCGGCTCATGCTTCTCGGGATAGTTCGGGTGGGTGGCGTGCGCCATGTCGCCGGACGCCACGACGGTCCCGGCCAGGGCCCGATGAAAGTCCTCGCGACCACCACCTGCCGAAATCACGACGCGTTCGAGCACCGAGGGCAGCAGTGTCGACATGGCGCCTCGCTCGGACTGGCTGCCGACCTCCTCATGGTCGAACAGGACCAGAAGAGGAATGGAAGATTTCGACGGGGACTCTGACATCACCGACGCGCCCGGTCGGCTACCACTGGCCATCGCCTCAGCCGCGTCGATCAACGCCCGCACTCCGGCGTAGCTCGTAGCCAGGTTGTCCAGGCGGGGCGCGGCGATCAGGTCGAGCTCCCGGCCGATCCGGCGCGATGGTTGCAGGTCGTGGGTCATGACGTCCCAGGACAGGACGTCGGCCGCATCCACGCCGACTGCGTCGGCGAGGTATCCACGGAAGTCCCCGGGCTCGGTGCTGATTCCCCACAACGGCGTCAGGTGCTGCTGGGGGTTGAGTGCCAGACCCTCGTTGGCTCCTCGGTCAAGGTGGACTGCGAGCTGGGCCACCCGCAAGACCGGCTCGTCGATGGTGACCAACCGGGTCTGGACCCCGCGGTCGCCACGGACCGCGACCCGACCAGAGAGTCCGAGGTCACGGTCGAGCCAGGAGTTGAACAGCGGCCCGCCGTAGAACTCGATGCCGAGCAGCTGCCAGCCCGCACGCGCCAGGTCAGGCTGTGGCTTGATCCTCAGGTTCGGGCTGTCCGTGTGGGCGCCGACGACGCGGAAGGGTGTGGCCGGGCCGCCGGCCGCCTCACTGCTCCAGGCAATCAGCGAACCACCGCGGATCAGGTAGTGGCGACCGCGCTCGGTCGGGAAGGCGTCGGTCTCCGCAAGGAGAGTGAAGCCGGCCGCCGCGAGTCGCTGTCCTGCCTCGGCGCAGGCGTGGAACGGCGAGGGAGAGGCATCCACGAAGGTGCACAGGCCGGTCGTCTCGGAGTCGGTGTCGAAAGAGTGAGCCATAGCCGCGACCCTATCCGCGGAACTTCACGTGCTCCGACCTGGCGCGGGGCTCGCGCATCAACCTACGCTGGCGTAACCTACGGAAGCGTAGGTAAGCATCACCTTAGGAGGAATCAGCATGATGAAGACGATGACCCAGACCGAACTGCTCCGCGAGCTCGACCAGGTGGTGGTCGGTGAGCTCAATCGGCACGAGAAGGTCGCCAAGGAGTGGTTCCCACATGAGTACGTGCCGTGGAGCCAGGGACGCAGCTTCGACGGACTGATGGGTGGTGACCAGTGGAGCAGGAGCGACTCCGAGATCTCGGACGTCGCCCGCTCGGCGCTGATCGTCAACCTGCTCACCGAGGACAATCTCCCGAGCTACCACCACGAGATCGCCCTGATCTTCGGACGTGACGCCGCGTGGGGCGAGTGGGTGCACCGCTGGACGGCGGAGGAGGGCAGGCATGCGATGGCGATGCGCGACTACATGCTGGTCACCCGGATGGTGGATCCCGTTGCGCTGGAACGTTTCCGGATGGAACATATGTCCGCGGGATATGAGTCAGCGCACTCCGGCGAGCTGATGAGCTCCCTGGCATATGTCTCCTTTCAGGAGCTGGCCACCCGCGTCTCTCACCGCAATACGGGCAAGTTCACCAACGACCCGATGTGCGATATTCTGCTCAGTCGCATCGCTGCCGACGAGAACCTGCACATGATCTTCTACCGCAACCTGATGGACGCGGCCCTGCAGATCTCGCCTGACCAGGCCATGGTCGCGATCTTGGATGTCGTCAGGAACTTCGAGATGCCGGGCACCGGTATCCCCGGCTTCCAGCGCAAGGCTGTCGAGATGGCCGTCGAGGGCATCTACGACCTGCGCCAGCACAAGGACGAGGTGCTGGACCCGTTGCTGCGCTTCTGGAAGGTCTTCGAGCTGGGGGGGTTGTCCGCCCAGGGTGAGGGCGCGCGCACTGAGCTTGCCAAGTTCATGGACGGGCTGGAGAAGCAGGCGCTGCGGTTCGAGGACAAACGCGACATGCTCAGGGCTCGTATGGCGATTCGCTGAGTCCCCCGCCCCTGACACGTTCGGTCCCCCTGACTGCGGGTCTCCGGACGGCCAGGTTTCTATGCGGAGGCTGCCGTCTTCTCCACGGGACGCAGGGATCATGGGGTCGACGGTGCAGGATGGGCATCATGAACGCATCCCAGGCTGATCAGCAGGGTCCATCTGGCGACAACGAGCGCCAGCGGGTCGTCGTGGTCTCCGAGGACGGTATGGGGGTGGCCCACAGGCCGAGCGGCGACGAGGCCCGCGACCCCGCCGACCTCGTCGAGCACCCGGGCAAGGTCATGCGGATCGCCTCCATGATCAAGCAGCTGCTTGAGGAGGTGCGCAGTGCGCCGTTGGACGAAGCCGGTCGCACCCGCCTCGCCGAGATCCACCGTCGCTCGATCAGCGAGCTGGAGGAGGGCCTGGCTCCGGAGCTGATTGAAGAGCTCGAGCGCATCACGCTGCCGTTCGGCGATAATGCGCCCACTGACGCCGAGCTGCGCATCGCCCAAGCGCAGCTCGTCGGCTGGCTCGAAGGGCTGTTCCACGGCATCCAGGCCGCGCTCTTCGCCCAGCAGATGGCCGCGCAGCAGCAGCTGCAGAACATGCGTCGGGCGCTGCCACCGGGTGAGTCCGGTCAGGACGGCGGTCCCGAGCAGCATCCCGGGTCCGCTCGCGGTATGGTGGGCGGCCCCGATCCGCGTGACGGCGGATCGACGGGGCAGTACCTCTAGCCGGAGCCCATCCCGAAGATCTGAGCTGTCGCTGCCGGCACCTTGGTCAGCAGCGGGTGGGCCAGGCAGACCGCCAAGGTCACGCCTGGCACCTGGTGCTGCGCTGTTGGTAACGACGGGTTCAACCGGGATACCGAGGGAAGCTGTGGTTCTTATCTGGCGATAATGGCAGCGATCTCGGGCCCAGGGCCCAGGGTTGCCATCGGTGGTGGGTGCCACTTCATGAACTGCATCGGCTGGTCCAGCCAACCCACGACCGCCCGACAGGACCCGTCGCAGCGCTACCTCACGTCGGCATGATCTGCTGAGTCACCCGCTGTCGCGGTCGAGACCAATCTCGAACCACACGGTCGACCCGTCGACGCCACGCGCGTGGCCCATCGCATCGGAGACGGCCGCCACGAGAGCGAGCCCCCGGCCCTGCGAGGCGAAGTGGTCCTGTCGCCCAGTGTGAGGTGTGCTCCACGTGCCGGTGTCCTCCACGGTGACCAGGAGCTGGCCGGCAAGCTCCATGGTGACCCTGGCCGGCGTGCCTGCGTGCTCCACCACGTTGGTGACCAGCTCTGAGACGCACATGACAGCGGTTCCTATGGTCGCCTCGTTCACGCCCCAAGACTCCAGCTGCGCACGAGCCCACCGGCGGGCTCCGCGCACGGCGATCGTGTGGGGCGGAACGAGCACCGAGGCCGTCTGGTGGGCCCGGCTGTCACGGACCACAACGAGCAGGGCGCAATCCCGCTCAAGGCCCTGGTCCCCGACCAGGGTGTCGACCGCGTGCTGGGAGATGCTGCGTGCGGCCGTCGCGGACATCGTGCTCAGTGTCTGTAACAGCGTCGACTGTCCTTGGGCAGGGGGCTGTTCGTGGCGCTCGAGAAGCCCGTCGGTGAACGCGACCAAGGCGTCGCCTTCGTGCAGGACGATCTGCATGACCGGGCGTGTCCCGGTGATTCCGAGCGGGGGCCCGGGCTCCAGGGTGGCGTACTCGGCGTGCCGTCCAGAACTGGCTTGCGCGCCTGTCGCGCTCTGACGACGAACCACCGCAGGTGGGAAGTGGCCGGCGCTGGCAAGCAATAGATCACCGGAGGCGCGGTCGAAGACCCCGAGCAGCGCAGTGACGAACAGCTCGCCGCCGAAGCCGACACCTTCCGCCTCTGCTGAGTCCTTGTCGTGGCCTTGAACGGCCGGCCAGCTCCGGTCCAGGCGGCAGACGACCTCGTCCAGCGCGGTGAGGATGACGTCGGGGTCCGAGCTGGTCAGCGCAGCCCCCCGCAGGCTCACCTTGACCTGCGCCACGACAGCTGCCGAAGCCATGCCAGCGCCAACGACGTCACCTATGGTGACGGCGATCCTGCCGTCGGGCATGCCGAAGACGTCATAGAACTCACCACTTGGTGCCTTCCCGGTGGTGTCGTTCTGGTCGCGCCTCGCCAGGGTCACCATCTGGACGTCCGGGAGGTGGCGTCGCACACCCAGGTAACCAATGGACCCCTCGATGTCGGGTCCGTTGATCGGCAGAATCCGCTGTCCCTCTCCTGCTGCGACGAACCGTTGGTCAGGTTCGGAGACCGGCGTGTCGGGTGGTCTGGCGCCCGCCCGGAAGCCCGACCAGATGAGCGGCTGGCAGGCGACCGTCTCCTCCCACAGCTTAATCCCGTGCCATTTCGCACCGCTCTGATCGACCTGCTCAGCCCCGCCCAGCAGCACCAACACGGGAGCGATCTCGACGACCACAATCAGGATCCCGACAACTGAGCCGACATGGTCCCGAACGGCCGAGTAGCTGCGGGCCAGGTAAGCCCAGTCGGGGTGCGACCGCTCTCGCCCCTTGAGGTCCAGCATCGCTCCGTTGTCATGGAAGGAGGGTCCGCCGGCGAAGACGCCGTCGACCGCCTCGGCGTAGCCCGGCCGTGACCAGATCTCGGGCATCACGAGGGCGGCCCGCTGACTCCAGGCGCGCGGATGCCTCGCGCCCAGCAGGTCGGCGAACCGGTCGTTGTAGACCATCGCGTAGCCTGCGCCGTGACAGTAGGCCATCGGGGCGGTGGCATCGAGCAGGGTGCGGACGACAGCCTCGACAACAGGATCCCATTGGTCTTGCGGACCGAACTCGCTCTCGGACCAGTCGTATTCGGCCGCGAGCATGCCGCACCCTGCCGCCGGCGGTTCGTCGACCGCAGGAGAATATCCTTGCGACAATCCGACCACGCCTACATTTTAGTCGGCTCTTTGTGCTCGCAGGGCCCTAGAACCACAGTTTCTGGATGCCAGCGAATCTGGGGATGGTGCACGGTCTTCGGGACTGGTCAGGTCGTGAGCAGCACTTTGCCGATGTTGGTGCCGGCTTCGAGCTCGCGGTGGGCGTCGGCAGCCCTAGCAAGAGGAAATTTCCGGTGCACGATCGGCTTCACCTTCCCGGCCTCGATCAACGGCCAGACATGTTCGCGCACCGCGGCCACGATGGCGGCTTTCTCGGCAGAAGGCCGGCCGCGCAACGACGTCGCGATTACCGCGCCACATTTGCGCAGCAACATGTTGAGGTCGAGCTCGGCCTTGACCCCACCCTGCAGCCCGATGATGACCAGACGTCCGTTGACTGCAAGCGCGCTGACGTTACGGGCGAGATACTTGGCGCCGATGTTGTCCAGGATGACGTCGGCCCCGCGCTGGTGGGTCCCTTCGCCCAACACCTCAACGAAGTCCTGCTGCCGATAGTTGATCAGGATCTCGGCCCCCAGCTCGCGACAGGCCGCAAGCTTCTCGCCCGTTCCGGCAGTGACCGCGATGCGAGCGCCGACCGCACGCGCAAGCTGGATCGCCATTGTTCCGATCCCACTGGACCCGCCGTGGATCAGGACCGTCTGACCCGGCTGCAGGTTGGCGGTCATAAAGAGGTTGGACCATACCGTGGCGACGACCTCGGGTAACGCTGATGCGTCGACGAGCGAGACTCCGTCCGGTACGGGCAGCAACTGTGTGGCTGGCACTGCCACCTCCTCGGCATACCCGCCGCCGGAAAGCAGCGCGCACACCAGATCGCCGACGGCCCAGCCGGTCACGTTGTCGCCGAGGGCGCTGATCGTGCCGCTGACCTCGAGGCCGGGGTATGCGGACGAACCGGGCGGCGGGGGGTAGAACCCCTGGCGTTGCATCAGATCCGCGCGATTGACGCCGGCTGCCGCGACGTGCACGAGTACCTCGTCGGCAGCTACGTCGGGCCTGGGCACCTCATCCAGGACGAGGGCGTCGGCGTCTCCGGGCATGGGAATCGTGATGGCTCTCATGTCCCGACGATATGTCAGGCGCGTCCCCGTACCCGACGGGTCAGGTCCCTCGCGGTCCGGATGACTTCTTCGACGATGGCCTGACGTTGGTCGGCCGTGACCTCGGTGGCGGGATACGTCACGGCGATTCCGGCCATCGGATGCCCACTGGGGTCGAGCACCGGGGCGGCGACGGAGGCGAAGTCTGGCGTTACGGTCCCATCCTCCAGCGCGAAGCCATCCCGGCGAACGCGGGACAGCTCGGCCCGCAGGCTTGGGAGCGTCGTCGGGCCGACGCCGTGGCGCTGGACGAAGGAATCGCGTGAGGGAAAGAGGGCCCGAACCTGTTGTGGCGGAAGGGATGCCAACATCGCCAAACCGCTCGCGGTCAGTTGTGAGGGAAGGCGCACGCCCACGTCGGTGACCAGTGGCGGACGGCCGGGCGCCCGCTCCTCAATGAGATAGAGGACGTCACGACCGTGCAGCACCGCGAGATGGGCGTTGTGTCTGGTGGCGTCCACCAGATGAACCAGCAACTGCCGGGCGAGGCGCTGCAACGGCGCCTGCCGGGTGTAGGCCGAACCCAGCTCGAAGGCCGCGACACCGAGGCCGTAACGTCGCTCGTGCGCCAGATGCACCACGAATCCCTGGTCGCAGAGCACGGCGAGCAGGTGGTAGACGCTGGACCGGGGCAGGTCAAGGTCGCGGGCGATGGCAGAGGCAGGCATGGGTTCGGTGTGTCGAGCCAGCAGTCGCAGAACGGCCAGGGCCTGACTTGCGGCGGGGGCGTTGGCCATGATGCAAGTGTCTCAGGCGGGCGTGTCTCAGATAAGAGACGTCGGCTGGTTGGTGAGCGCACACGGGGCCTGGCCGAACCCATCCCCACGGTGTATTTTCACGATCAGGCCCGCTGGATGTCGATCAGGTCCAGCAGCAAGGGAGCCTGTGGATAAGGAGCTCGTGATGCAGAAGATCACCCCATTCCTCTGGTTCGACGATCAAGCAGAGGAGGCTGCCAACTTCTACGTCTCCATCTTCAGGAACTCCTGGATCCTGGGAGTCTCGCGATACGGAGATGGTGGGCCGGGTCGGCCCGGCAGCGCGATGTCCGTGACTTTCACACTGGACGGGCTCGAGTTTCAGGCGCTCAACGGGGGTCCGGA
>Ga0209014_10002495_pt1 | contig 10686 bp, 7 predicted proteins | sample BarGraNGADG00212_FD_184491 | JGI IMG/M metagenome (GOLD analysis project Ga0209014, IMG submission 184491) | Arctic peat soil microbial communities from Barrow, Alaska - Barrow Graham LP Ref core NGADG0002-212 (SPAdes) (version 2) | ecosystem: Environmental > Terrestrial > Soil > Wetlands > Peat... | reverse complement strand
TGCCGTTGGGCTTGCCGGGCCTGGTCCGTGCGGCGGCCGTGGTGGGCCGTGGCTTGCCGTTGGGCTTGCCGGGCCTGGTCCGTGCGGCGGCCGTGGTGGACCGTGGCTTGCCGTTGGGCTTGCCGGGCCTGGTCCGTGCGGCGGCCGTGGTGGACCGTGGCTTGCCGTTGGACCGGCTGGACTCGCTGGACCCGCTGGGCCTGGCCGGTGTGGCGGCCGTGGTGGACCCGCTGGAGCCGTTGGGCTTGCCGCTGGACCGGCTGGACCTGGCCCGCGCGGCGGCCGTGGTGGACCCGCCGAACCAGGCCGGTGTGGCGGCCGTGAGCCTGGCGCTGGCCAGCTCGACAGCCCGCTTGGACACATCCCCAGCGACCACGCTGGCACCGCGCTCCACGGCTCCGACTAGCAGGGCTCCCGAACCCGCGAAGGGGTCCACGACCAGGCTGTCCGAACCGATGCCAGCCATGGCGGCTAGCTCCCGCCCCAGGCCATCGGGCTTCATTGTTGGATACCGTCCAGCCGTGCCCGGTCCGACCGCGGCCACCGATACGAGATCAACGCCAGACAGCGTCCGGGAGCCTGGCAAGCGACCAACAACAATGAACTCGCATTGGTGGCGCAGTCCCCCACCGAGGCCTGGATACTGCCGGTCCCAGGTAATGGTCCGGATGCCAACGAAGCCGGCCCGCTCGATGGCTCCGATGGCCTCGCGTAGACCGTCGTTGTTGGTCATCGCCATCAGGACCCCATCGGCCTTGAGCTTGAGGCGGGCGATGGCGAAGACGCGGCTGATCTGGGGCCAGGTCAGGCCATCGGGGAACCAGTCGCGGAGGTGACCGCTGGTCGAGCTGCGGTTGACTGTCACATAGGGCGCGTCCGTAATGAGCAGGTCGATCGAGCGATCGGGCAGAGCTGCGAGCAGCCGCTCGGCCGAGACGAGAGAGACGCGGACGCGCCCGGTTGGGGGAGCGGTCGCGCGGAGCTGCGAACCGTTCACGGCTGCAAACCTCCTATTCCCGGGCTAGAGCCCCAAATGGCCCGATGTCCCTCCGGACGGGTGATCGCGGCCTGGTGCGCCCTCATAGCGCCGACGGCAGCCTGCTCGGCACGTCTCGCAAGAGACACGCGCTTGCGGCACAGATCGGAGCAGGTCCGGCGATCAGCCCGGCTCGTCATCCCGAGCGGGTCTCCACAGGAGAGACAGCGCCGCGTATTCATGGCAGCGCTCTCTCGGTATGGGCCGACGGCGAGGGCGAGGGCGATGTCCCGGCGATCGCCCCGAGCGCGGCGAGGTAGCGAGCAGTTGTTCGGGCGGTTGGCCAATAGGTCGCCTCGATGGCGGAGATCCGTTGAGGTGACACGCCGATGTGCCACGCGATCGCGCGCTGAGGTACGCCACGGGCAACCCGTGCGAGCTTGAGATCGATTCCGGTGGTTCGTTGGTAGTCCCGTGTCGGCATAGATGCGACTATGGCGGAGTCGATAGACTGCGTCTAATACGTGGAGAAAGCGTGGAGTCAGAGACGAGGGCCGCTCGTACCAACGTCACCGAAGCCTCTCTTGCGAGCGGCCGCTGGCTCGTCGGTGAGAGCTACGTGGTGCACGAGGCCATAGATCGCATCAGCTCAGCCCCGGATGCTTGGCTGCCGCTTTCGGGCCAGCCCAGCCGCAAGGTTCAGCGGCGCGACGGCAGCTGGGTTTGGGTCGAGCGCGATTGGCGCGGGCAGTCGGTCCTGGTCCCCGACGAGGATCGCAAGCTCCTGCCCGGTGAGCTGCGGGTTCGGCTTATCGTCGACGAGACCCCTGACACGCGCACCCGCGGGCCAACGGTGTGGACGCCGAGCGATCGGTCTGACCTTGCGGACGAACTGGTCCGCCTCGGGCGCGGGGATGAAGCGGCCATCGTGGGCTGGGTGCGCGAGCACGGCTTCATCGGCGTGCGGGCCAATCCGCGCGAATGGTTCGAAAGCGTGGAGGAGATCCGCCACGCCCTCAGCTGGCTCGGCCAGGCGCGCGATCTCATGGCGGCTATCCGTGATCTGCGCGGCGAAGCGCTCCGCCGCGAGACCGAGCGGCTCATTGGCCTCCCGGCTGGAGAGCTCACCAAGGTCAAGGACGACCCGCGCGCGGAGATGTCGGGCCAGGTGCTAGCGAGCCAGTTCGGCATCGCTGTCCCCGACGGCGAGCGTTGGCCGAGCGCGGGTCCATACGTCCAGGCACTAGACGGCTTGAGGGGGGCCTTGCAGGCGCCACTTCAGCGGCTTCTCCGGGTGCAGGCGACGATCGCACCGACCGGCGATGGGATGCGACTCGGGGGTGCCATCGTTGCCCAGGGGCCACTGGCGACGGCATTCTTCCAGACGCTCAATGAGGCGGGCTGGCCCGCCATCACATGGGTGGGCTCCATGTTGCGCCTGGACTGGCATGCCCCGCGCCGATGTCATCGCTGCGGCAATGTCTTTCGGCCGAGAAGGCGCGATCAGAAGTGGTGCGGCGAGCGATGTCGCTGGGCCGCCTCGAAGGCGCGACAGAGCGAGTAGAAGGCCGGGGACGAACGACCGCGATACTCGCCGCAAGGGGTGGCTCTAGCGAACCGGCCATTCCGTGCTCAGTTCCGACAAGTCCGGGCCGCGCCAGAAGGAGGTCGTATGGGTTCAGCGTTCAGTTAGTCGTATTCGCCTCGACGTGATGCGGCAGCGTGGTAGCCGCTACGATTGGCTGTGATGGCCGAGTCCAAGATCGCCGCGCTCATCGTGCCCCACGGGAAGGTCCTCGACTTCATTGATGGAACCCTTCGGAACGAGACACCGGAAGAGTACGTCCGACAGGAGATCGAGAAGTCGCTGGTCCGCGAGTACCTCTATCCGCGACCCGAGATCCGCGTCGAGTTCCGCATCAAGATGGGCACGGCGCCCAAGCGTGTAGACCTCGCGGTCTTTCCTCCTGGGGTGCCCGCCAAACAGGAGACCACCTGGGCGATCTGCGAGTGCAAGGCCTCATCGGTGCCGCCCGACCACCGCACCGAAGGTGTCGAGCAGCTCAAGAGCTACCTGGCGGCTTGCGCCAATGCCGAGTACGGCATGTGGACCAACGGCCAGGAACGGTTCTGCTACCGCAAGGTGCGAACGGCCGCAGGTGCGTGGCACTTCGCCGAAATCGCGGACATCCCCGTCAAGGGCAGGCCACCCGAGGAGGCTGAGCGACCGACCCGTGCGTCCCTGAAGGCCGCCGAGTCGGACGCCCTGATATTCGCCTTTCGCCGGTGTCACAACTACATCGCCGCGAATCAAGGGCTTCAGAAAGCGGAGGCGTTCTGGGAGCTTCTCAAACTGATCTTCTGCAAGATTGAGGACGAGCGGTCAGACGAGCTCCGGTTCTACGCGACAACTCAGGAGTGGCAGAGCCTCAACGGGCAACTCAAGGTCCGTGAGAGGATCGGCCGCCTGTTCAACGAGGTCCGCGCTAACTATCGCGCGATCTTCGAGCCCGGTGAGGACATCGAACTTGAGCCCCGCGTGCTGGCGTACATCGTCGCCCAGCTGCAGACCTACTCGCTGCTGGAGAGCGAGGTAGATGTCAAGGGCAAGGCCTACGAGGAGATCGTTGGATCAAACCTCCGGGGCGACCGCGGCGAGTTCTTCACGCCCCGAAACATCTGCCGCATGGCGGTCGAGATGCTCGACCCCGGGCCAAAGCACTTGGTGCTTGATCCCGCGTGCGGCACGGGTGGGTTCCTCATCGTCGCTATGAACCATGCGCGGGCCAAGATCCGCGAATCGGAGCTGCGGCGGTGGCGCGACGCCGAACACCCAAGCGACGTTGAGCAAGCCGAGCTTATCCGCAAGGAGATTGACTACCTCAACAAATACATCGTCGGCATCGACTTCAATCCCAATCTGGTCAAGGCCGCCAAGATGAACATGGTACTGAACAACGACGGTTCGGGCGGCCTCTATCAAGGGAACTCGCTCGAACGACCGGCGACCTGGTCCGAGTCACTCCGCGAGCGAAACCTCATGGGAAACGTCGATCGGTTGTTCACGAACCCGCCGTTCGGAACGAGGTTGGCGATCGCCGAGCCGAGTATTCTCGAGCAGTACGATCTGGCCCACGTGTGGGACTACGACTCGGCGAGCGACTCATGGGCGATGCGTGAACCACGTGCCCTCACAAAGGCTCAGCCCCCTGAGATCCTGTTCGTCGAGCGATGCGTGCGGTTCCTGAGACCGGGCGGCGTCCTCGCGATCGTGCTCCCCGACGCGATCCTTGGGGCCCCGGGGTTGAGTCATGTCCGTGAGTGGATCCTCCAGCAGACCCAGGTGCTCGCAAGCGTTGACATGCACCCGGACACGTTCCAGCCGCGGAATAGCACTCAGACGAGCCTGCTTGTGCTGGCGCGGAAATCGGAGCAGCAGATCGCGCTCGAGCGGGCAGCCAAACGTCAGTCGGACTACGACGTCTTCTTGGCACTTGCCAACCACGTCGGGCACGACAAGCGGGGCAATCTCCTCTACGTGCGAGACGCCAACGGCGACGAGATCATCGTCCCCCACAAGGAACGGCGTACTGAGGTTCGAGACGGAGTTCCCGTCTACCAGGAGTTTGAGACGAGGGAGAAGGTCCCGGACGACACGACCCGTCTCATCGCTCAACGGTTCAGGGAGTGGCTCGCGGTACATCAATGATAGAGCCGTTCGGTCGGCGCAACGTCCAATCACACATAGACCCAGGTCACGAGGACTATGCCTCGCTGCCGGTATCAGTCCTTGCCCACGGAGATCGACGCCTGGAGGCCGAGACCTACCTGACCGGTGGCTATGGCATGCGCGTGCAGATCGAGACTCTGACGTCGTTCAAGCGATTCGGCGAACTAGCCGAAGTGTGGCAGCCGACTCGCCTGAAGGGCATCCAGGTGGATCGGGAGACGGGCGTTCCCTTCTTGACGGCGACGCAGGCGTTCGACATCCGGCCGTTACCGCGGAAATGGTTGGCCCCATCAAAAACGCCCGACCTTGAACAGCGTCTGATCAAACGGGGCTGGCTACTCGTCACGTGCTCAGGGAACATCGGTGACACCACGGTGGCGTTCGCCCCTCATGTCGACGTCGTGATGTCTCACGACTTGTTGCGCGTTGAACCGCGTGACGAGGCACGGTGGGGGTATCTGTACGCCTTCCTGCGTTCCCGGTTCGGCAGGACGATGCTGCGGTCGAGCCAATACGGCAGCGTCGTGAAGCACCTCGAACCGGAGCACCTTCGACAGATACCAGTCCCTCTCCTCGATCACGATCTCGAAGCGCGGCTGGATGCCGCTGTCCGAGAGGTGTTCAGACTGCGCGAGCAAGCGTACAACCTGACGCGGCAGGCCGAGCAGCTATACACGTCGCACGTGCCAATCCCAGCGAGCGAGGACATCTCCGACTACGCCACCAACTCGGGCGTCTTACTCACGGGGCGTAGGCGGCTCGACGCCTATCACTACAACCCCTTGGCTCGGACCATCGAGGCCGAGATGCGTGCCATCGGTAACGTTGTCCCGCTATCCAGCCTCGCGACGCGCATCACGCTACCCAACCGCTTCGTGCGTATCTTTGCGCCGAGTGGTATCCCCTACCTCGGCAGCGAGGATATCTTCAAGATCAACCCCGAGATCACGAAGTTCATTGGCGCGTCTTCCGCGAGGGCCCTTGAGAAGTACCGCGTGGCGTCCGGGGCACTCCTAGTCGCCCGCTCGGGACAGACGTATGGTCTACTTGGCAGCGTGATGCTTGCCAGCGCGCGGCACGAGGGCAAGATCGTATCTGAAGACATCATCCGCGTCGTTCCCCGCGGAGTCCGCCCCGGCTACCTGGCAACCGCGCTCGGTCACCCGAAGCTCGGACGACGGCTCATCCTACGAATGGCATTCGGTTCCTCAGTCCCGCATATCGCTCCTGAAGACCTCGCGACCGTTCCGATCTTGCGGCTGCCGACCGCGGAAGATGACATCGCGAGCTGCATGGAGGAAGCAAGCGCACTTCGGCTTCAGGCCGATGAACGTGAAGACGCGCTTGTCGCCCGTGTCGAACACGCGATCCAGGTAGCCGTGCAGGCATGAGCCGGGCCACGACGCCCCGGAGCACGCTGGTCGGTCGTTGTCGAGATCGGCGCCTAAGGATGCCGCCGATACCCCCGGCGCCTCACGCCGTCTCGCGCATCCTCCCTGTGATCGAATAGGTCGTCGGCGTCGTAGGCGCCCATTCGAGCGTGGAGTTCCTGCCTCAAAGTGTCGAGCGCCCGGTCCCGCCTCGTAGAGCCTTGGGGAAAGGGTGCAATGGACCCAGAAGGACCTCGTTTCGGAACGGCGTATCACCGACCGAGACTGAGCGTGGAATCGGTGGTCCGCGGGAGGCACCCTTTCGGCGGAGCGAAGCCGCTGCCCGTAGGGTATCGCTCGCCGATCACCTGCCACAGGTCCGGCACGTGCGAGCATTGACGCCGTCCGCGCTGAAGCCGTCAGCAACGACGCCGGACCCGAGCAATTGCTCTCGATCGATCGGGCAGCCGCACTCGCGGGAGTCGGCAGGACGACCATCTACGCTGCGATCGGGGCCGGCCGCCTCCGGTCGGTCAAGGTTGGCCGCCGCCGCCTCGTTCCCGCCTCGGCCATCGCTGAGCTAGTCGGCGCCGAGCACCTTGTTCCTTTGCGGTCGGGCCGCTGAACGAGCCCGTTCGCGTCCTCCGGCCCACTAAGGGCGTAACCACGCTCGAAGTGCCCTGCGGCCCGGCTACAATCTGGCCATGAAGTGGGGACGACATGGCGGGTCAGAGACGTCTGGGACAATTGAGTTCGAGCACCTCGGAATCGCCGAAGCACTGCACCGCCATCGGTTCGTTGTTCCGCCAAACCAGCGCGATTACGCGTGGCAGGACGAGCATGTCACGGAGCTGTTCCAAGATCTGTCGCGGGCTATCGAGGGAAATCCGGCCAGCTACTTCCTTGGGACAATCGTTCTTACTTCCGGATCTGGATCCTCTCCTGAGGTCTCTGACGGTCAACAGCGCCTGGCTACGACTTCAATTCTGCTAGCCGCGATGCGTGACCATCTCCTGACGTCAGGCGACGGGACACGCGCACAGTCGATCGAACAGGACTACCTGAACACAATCGACCTTGCCACCACCGAGCTCTCGCCCAAGCTCAGGCTGAATACTGATGACGACGAGTTCTTCCGGCACCGTATCCTCGCTCATCCCGGTACGCCTGAACGAAGGGTCGAGCCGACTCGCGACTCCCACCGCCGGCTGAGGAGGGCGGCCGAGCTGGCGAATGAGCATGTCGCCAAGATCGTTGCGCTCCACAAGCCGTCGGAGCAGGCGTTGGCACTGGTCAGGTGGGTCGATTTTCTCCGCGACGGTGCTCAAGTGATCCTCCTGACAGTTCCGAACCACCTTAACGCCTTCGCCATGTTCGAGACGTTGAATGACCGGGGCTTGCGGGCGTCAGAAGCCGACCTTCTCAAGAACTACCTCTTGAGCAGGGCCGGTGCCAGGATGGACGAAGCGCGCCAGCGATGGGCCAGGATGCTGGGAGTTCTGGAGTCGATTTCGTCACAGGACATCACGGTGACATATTTGCGCCACCTGCTGATTACTCAGGCTGGCCCCACGAAAGAACGCGACATCTACCAACGTGTCGAAACCACCGTGTCGGGATCGTCGCAAGCGCTGGCCTTTGCCACTACGCTGGCCGACAGCGCGCAAACGTACGCGGCCCTGTTTCAGTCGGACAACCCCAAGTGGAACGAATATGACGAGATCGTTCGGCGAGACCTCGAAACCATGCTGGAGCTGGGTGTCGAACAGATTCGGCCGTTGATGTTTGCGGTGGCTCTCAAGTTCTCGCCGGCAGAACTACAGAGGGCGTTCCGTCTGTTCGTCTCCTGGTCGGTCAGGTTCCTGATCGTGGGAGGTCGCGGAGGCCTCCTCGACCGTAACTACTCGGTGGTCGCTGAGAAGGTCGGCACCGGGAAGGCCATCACAGCGGACGAACTGGCAGCGGCGATGGCGGACACGGTCCCAACTGATGCCGAGTTCCACGATTCCTTCGCAGTTGCGCGAGTGTCGCAGACCCGCCTGGCACGTTACTACCTCCGCACGCTCGAGGCCGAGAAGCGCCGAGCGGTAGGCCCTGAAGTGGAGCCTGTCAAGGACAAGCTTGTCCTGAACCTGGAACACATCCTTCCGGAGACACCAGGGAACAACTGGCCAGACGTGGATACGGACGTCGCGGAAGCGTTCTACCGCCGGCTAGGGAACATGGTCCTGCTGCACGCGAAGAAGAACTCGCGGATCGGGAATAGCAGCTTCAGCGAAAAGCAGCCCGTCCTAGCCGAGTCTCCACTCCTCCTCACTTCCGAGGTTGCGACTGAGAGCTCGTGGGGCAAGCCGGAGATCGAACGTCGCCAGGTCCGCCTCGCCGACCTTGCCGTGAAGGCGTGGCCGCTCACCGTGTAGGCGCGCGGTCGCACGGTTCTTCGCGCTCGGCGGCCGGATTGGAGCTTGCCGGCTACATGCCACGCACGATCCTCCGGGTGTCCCTGGCAGGGCCAACTACTGTGCAAGACGTGACACAATCGGCGGGCCGGGTGTCGGGCTTGGCGTTTCTGCGAAACGTCACGCAATGGCGAGAAGACCGGAGGGAGCAGTGGCAGACGAAACCGCGATCGGGGCACTGGTAGTCGCGGCGATCGGTGTTGCCAGCAGCCCGATTACTGCCTGGCTTACCTACCGTTGGGCACGCAAGGGCGAGGCAGAACGTTGGACTCGCGAGCGAGAAGCCGAAAAGGATCGTTGGGGTCGCGAACGCGATGCCGAGCACGAGCGCTGGACCAGGGACGACAGTGCCCGGCGTGTCGAGAGGGGCGAAAAAGCGGCTGGCGAAGTTCTGACCGTAGTTGATGCCGCGCGACTCCAGCTTCAGGCTCAGGGACCCGTAAGCCAGAAGGACTTCCAGCCCGCTTATCACGAGATACGACGCCTCGCAGATCTCATCACGGACGACGAGACCCGCGACAGACTTTATGAAGTCGCCTCTGCCCTCTTCTACTACCGCCAGGCGGACAGGGTGACCCAATTCCTGACGCGGTGGAACGTTGGGCACACGATCACTGACGCTGCTCACCTGGTAGTTCGCGCCTATCTCAAGGGGGAGCCCTGTCCGGCCACTCCGAGACTCGAGCGGCTTTCCGCCCTGATCGCCGAGGGGGCAGAGGAAATAGCGGACGAGATCGGCGAGGACGTAGATCCTGATCCGCTGGATGAAGCCCCTGCGTAGTGATGCCAGAGGCGCCAAACGAAGCCACGAATCACTGGACACGAAATGTTGGCGATCGGGCGACGGCAAGATCCGTTTACCGGTAGCAACGGCCGGTAGCAACAGGGCCGAATACCGGCGGATTCGAGGCCGGCAAGATCGGCCGATTCCCTCGTGAAACCGTCATCGACGAACTTCCGCGAACGCCCTGACCCAGACTTGAAAATCGCTGACCGTCGCGCCCACTTCTGCGTGGTTGATCCCGGCGTCGAAGGCTAGCTTGTTATCTCGGCCTCAAGTCCGGTGCGACTTCCGATCCCCGCCGGACCGCGGCCCACGAGCTGGCCCATCTCGTTCCTTCTGCGGAGAGTTGCGGGCGAGTCCAGCTCGACTCATCATCTGATTCCACATGTGAGGAGGGGGCCTTGCTCAATCGCAAACCAGCCAGCACAGACACCGTTCTTGACCGCCTGTACGCGAAGATCAACGGGGGTCTCGACAGGTTCAGCACGCTCGACCCGGCCGCGGCTGCCAGGTGTCCCCGCAAGACCTGGACAATCGAGGTCGCGGGCCGCCGGCACACACTTGAACTCAAACCCAAACGACGGCGATGGGAGTCGGGCCCGAGGGTCTTCCTGGATGGCTTGCGGATGGGCAACCTTCGCCAGCCCGGCGGACGGCACGGCCGCACCGAAGCAACGCTCGACAAGGTTGCTCTCCCAGACGTACGAGTCATCGTTGCCCTTGAGTGGCGACGCGACTGGGACGAGAACCTGCGCGTAGACGTCTTCCTGAACGGTATCTCGCTGCTTGACGGACGAACTCTGGACGAAGCTCGGGCGACCGCACCGGGAGCTATCGGCCGATACGACACTCAGATGTCGAAGCTGCAGCGATCCCTCGGCAAGAACCTGTACATCGTGGCCATCGTGGTCATTGGGCCATCTCTAGCGGCGGGTGGCGCGGCCGGCCTCGTCCTTGGCTTGTCAATCGCTCTCTGGGAGTTGGGGTGGTTTGGCGGCATCTTGCTGGTCATCAGGCGGAGCCTTGCGAGACCAGGTTGGGGCCCGAGTCGCTGGGTATTCCTTCTCGGCTACGCCCTCGCGTATCCGTTCGTCAGCTACCTGGTTATGTGGGCGACCTTGCGCCCGCGATAGCTATCGCGGGCTAGCTTGTTATCTCGGCCTCAAGTCCTCTCGCCCCGACCACTTCCCGCACGATCGGGTGATAGTGACTTGCTTTCGGCGCCCGACTGAGGGAGTCATGTGGGCGACCGGCCCGTACCCGAACGCGCCCACGATGCCACGGCCACTCCTGCCCGCAACTCGAAACGCCGCGGCCCCGCTCTCACTGGACGAGCTTCCTCAGCTGCAGACACCCTCGGCGTCTGT
>Ga0209014_10002490_pt1 | contig 10694 bp, 9 predicted proteins | sample BarGraNGADG00212_FD_184491 | JGI IMG/M metagenome (GOLD analysis project Ga0209014, IMG submission 184491) | Arctic peat soil microbial communities from Barrow, Alaska - Barrow Graham LP Ref core NGADG0002-212 (SPAdes) (version 2) | ecosystem: Environmental > Terrestrial > Soil > Wetlands > Peat... | reverse complement strand
AGGGTCTTGGGGAAGCCAGGCCGTCCCACGGGCTGACCCTACATCTTGTGGCCTGCTGAAGCAACGGGATAAGCATCAGCCGCTAGGCCCGCCACGCTCAGGACCCCGACCCTGCGCCGCTCGCGCCCCAGCGGCTCCCTGGGCGCGGCCGACGCAGCCTTGTCCCGTGTCCGCCGTCACCCATTCCTCAGGACGCGTCAGTGCGGTCATCCGTATCGACGGATGTGGATGTGCATAGGGCCATCTGGCCCTATTTAGATACCCCAACCGTTGTGTAACTTGCGTTTCCCGGTGAAGAGGCGCAGGGTATGCCTCCGGCAGGGTGGCATGGGAACCATCAGGCTCCCACCCGTGCGACGCTTCAATACGGTCGTCAGACCGTCGCGCATGGGCGAAATGGCGAGACCGACCCTTCCGGGTGTGAGGACGTGCAGCGTCCCAGCGCAGGGCACGCAACGTGCCCAAGGAGGTTCCGATGGCTCTCACCGCAGTCGCATTCCCGATCCTGCCCGGCAAGACCGCCGAGTGGCGGGGCTTCATCAAGGAGCTCAACGGCCCGCGCGCGGCCGAGTTCGCCGAGTCCCGCCGGCGTGCCGGCGTCCGGGAGCGGACGTTCCTCCAGGCGACCCCGATGGGGGACCTCGTGCTCGTCACCCTGGAGGGCGATGATCCCGCTCGGTCCTTCGGCCAGATGGTGAGCGCGAAGGACCCGTTCACCAAGTGGTTCCTGGAGCGCGTCAAGGCGATCCACGGTGTCGACCTGGCGGTCCCCATGAACATGCCGTCCGAGCTCGTCGCGGACACGGACCGGGTGGCCGTCCTGGCGAGGTAGTCACGGGACCTGGATCCCACCCGCCGAAGCAGGAGGCCGCCCGCCTGAAACGGGCGGCCTCTCCGCGCCCTATCCGGTGCCGACGCTGATCCGCGGGTCACGCCCAGGAGGCCCGACCCTACGCTGCATACGCCCCGCCGGCTCCCAGGGCCGTCAGACAGCATGACCCGCCCGTGGACGGTGCCACGTCTGGCTGACCCGCGCGTCTCACATCGGGCCCAGCGCGAACCGGGAGTTGGAGGCACGAGATGCGCGATCGCCTGCAGGGGATCATCCTCGCCATCGTGATCGCCACGTCAACGGCCGCCTGCGGCACCTCCGTGCCCAGCCCCAGCCCGAGCCCGGTTGGGGCAACCAGCTTCGACGAGTACGCGACAGCATCCTGCTCGGCGTGGGGGACGCTCATCCGCGTCGTCGGCAACCCGGATACCGCGGCCTGGACCGACACCGTGCACCAGCTCCAGGCGGCGGCCGAGGCCCGTGACGATGCGACGGCCGCGGGGCTCCAGGGCAGGATCAACACCGAGCTCGAAGCCGCGCGCCTTCAGATCGCCTATGCAGCCGGCTGGCCACCTGCGGCCCGACCGATGGCAGAGATGGACCGCTTCTTCGTCGCCACGGAGAGGTGGATCACCGCCTACGTCGACGTCGCCAAGGGCGTGCCGAACACGCCCGATCCGCAGACAGCGTTCGAGGCCGCCGGCGGCCTGACAGCCTGGCAGGGCTTGCACGAGGCCTACGCGGACGTGGCCCCGTACCGTCCGGCCTCGGTCGCGCAGTGTCCGGACGCGCCGATCACACCGTAGGTCCGACCGGAAGTCTGGCCCCTACCGCTCGCGCTGTGTGCCCCCCGCGATGATCCGCGCACTCCAGCCGGACGTCATTCCGGAGGATCGGCACTCGACCGCGCTGACCGTTCGCCCATCCTGACGGTGACCGGGGGATCGACCGGACGAAACGCTTCTCTGGGACACCTCGACTCTCCGACGACATCTCATGGTATGAGCTTCCTCGCGCCGGATGTCACGGCCGCATCAACCGTCGAGCTCGCCGCGGCGGGCGATGAGCTGGCGTTCGCGCGCATCGTGGCGACCCACCAGCCCGAGATGCTCCGCGTGGCGTACGTCGTCACCGGCGACTCGGGCACGGCCGACGATGCCGCGCAGGCCGCCCTGTGGATCGCCTGGCGCGAGCTCCCCTCGCTTCGCGACCCGGCCCGGCTGCTCATCCCTTCACCCCGCCCGACGTGAGGCCGGCAACGATGTAGCGCTGGAAGGCGAACGCGAGGATGACCGGCGGCAGCGCCGCGAGCACGCCGCCGGTCGCGAGCAGGCCGAAGTCGACTCCGTGCCGGCCGATGAAATCGTTGATCGCGATCGGCAGCGTCTTCGAGGCGTTCGTCTGCGTGATGATCAGGGCGTAGAGGAACTCGTCCCAGGCCAGCAGGAACGCGAGCAGCGCCGTTGACGCCAGCCCGGGGGCCGCGACCGGGACGACGATCCGCACGAGGGCCCCGAGCCGCGAGCAGCCGTCGACGCGCGCCGCGTCGTCGAGCTCCGGCGAGATCGTCTCGATGTAGCCGCGCATGATCCAGATGACGAACGGGGTCACGAACGAGGAGTAGATGATGATCAGCGCGAGCGGTGTATCCCGGAGGTGCAGGCTGCTCATGATCTGGTAGAGCGGCAGGATCAGCGCGATCGGCGGCAGCATGTACGTGGCCATGAAGGCGAGGATCAGCCAGCTGCGGCCCGGGAAGCGGAGGCGCGCGAAGGCGTAGGCGGCCAGGGTGCCCACGATCATCGCCACGACCGTGACCGTGGACGCGATGACGGTGCTGTTGATGAAGGCCGCCCGGAAGCTCAGGGCGCTGTCGTCGGCCGTGTTGCCCACCGTGAGGTCCGCGAACCGCTGGAACGTGATGTGCGCGGGGATCCAGCTCAGCGGCCGCTCCAGCAGGTCGACCGGCTCGGCAACGCTCGAGATCAGGAGCCAGGCGAACGGAGCGAGGATGGCGATGAGGGCGACGATCATCGCGCCGTAGAGGAAGACGGTGCGGGCGGCCCGGCGCACGCGGACCGCGGCGGGTCGCCGGCGCGGTGCCGGAGCGTTCGCGGGCGCGATGCCCGGGCCGGGTGCCTTCGCCATCACCTACACCCTCCCTGTCCGGCCGAGCAGGCGCAGGTAGACCGCGGCCAGGGCCATGATGATCAAGGCGATCAGGTAGCCGAGGGCCGCGCCGGCGCCGAAGTCGTAGCCCTGGAACGCCGTCTGGTAGGCGTAGATGGCGATGGTCTGCGTGGAGTTGGCGGGTCCGCCCCCGGTCATGATCCAGATGATGTCGAAGACCTTGAACGCCTCCATCGTCCGCAGCACCAGGACGATCAGGATGACCGGCGTGATGAGCGGCAGGACGACCATGAGGAACGACTGGAACGTCGTCGCGCCGTCCACCTTGGCCACCTCGACGAGCTCTCGGTCGACCGACTGCAGCGCGGCGAGAAGGAGGATCGCCACCAGCGGCGTCATCTTCCAGACGTCGGCGATGATCACCATCCACATCGCGAGATCGTTGTCCGACAGCCAGACCTTATAGTCGGCGAGCAGGCCCAGCTGCGTGAGGAGCGCGTTGAGCGCGCCGTACTCCGCGTTGTCGATCCAGCGCCACATCAGGGCATTCACGATCGTGGGCAGCGCCCACGGGAGGATCACCAGCGTGCGAAGAAGCCAGCGCCCGCGCAGCGGCTGGTCCATGAGCAGCGCCAGCGCCAGCCCGAACAGGAGCTCGAGTGTCGTCGAGACGACGGTGAAGTAGAGCGACCGCCAGACGGCGGCCCAGAAGGCCGGGCTCGTCAGCTGGTCGATGTAGTTGCCAAGGCCGACGAACGGCTCCTGGCCCGGATGGATGAGGGAGATGTCGAACAGGCTCATCCACGCCGCCCGCGCGAGCGGGACGACGACGACGAGCACGATGACGAGAGCGGCGGGGGCGATGAACGCCGCCGCCACCCACGTCTCGGGCCAGGGTCTCGTCCGCGCTCGCGAGATGCGGGCGCGGACGGGAGCATCCACGGTCAGCCTGCCTCGGCCACGAAGCCGCGAGACACGCGCGTCCCGGTTCCTGGAGGCCTACTTCTGGAAGTTGGGCAGCTGGGCCGCCACCTCGTTCAGGGCCTGCTCGGGGGTCTTGGTGCCCTGGAGGGCCTCCTGGATCGCGACCTGGAGCGCGTTCGAGAGCTTCGTGTAGTACGGCACGACCGGCCGTGCCACGAGGCCCGCGAACTGGACCTTCGCCGCCGCCCAGAAGTTCGGGTTCGACTTCGTGAGCTCCGGGTTGTCGAAGGATGCCGTCCACATCGGGAACGCGACCGACGTGTCCAGCTCCTGGCTCTTCTGGCTGGCGATCGAGAGGGCGTACGCGAGCGCTTCGTCCGGATGCTGGGAGCCCTTGGTGACCGCGAGGGCCATGCCGCCGTTGACGCCGCTCGTCGCGATGCTGCCTTCGCCCGGGCTGCCGATGACGTCGACCTTGCCCGCCACCTTGGACTGCTTCGGGTCGTTCATGACCGCGTAGCCGTACGTCCAGTTGAGGGCCATCGCCGCCTGGCCTGCCGACATCGTGCTGTTGACGTCGTCTTCGGTGAAGCCGAGCGAGGCGGGGTTCATGAGGCCGTCATCGAGCAGCTGCTTCATGAACTGCAGCGCCTTGAGCCCGCCGTCGGTGTTGAACAGCGCGCTGCCCTGCGCGTCCACGAAATCGGTTGCGCCGAAGGCCGCCGCCAGCTGCGTCCAGTCGCAGATCACCGCCTCGGCCTGCTTCCAGCTGCCGACCATCGGGTACTGGACGGTGCCCTTGGCCTTGATCGCCTTGGCGTCGGTCACGACATCGTCCCACGTCTTCGGCGGCGTCGTGATGCCGGCGGCGGCGAGCATGTCCTTGTTGAAGAAGAAGAACTTCGAGTCGTTGATCCAGGGCACGCCGTAGGTCTTGCCCTGGTAGTTGGCGGCGGTCCAGGCGGAGGCGAAGACGCCGCTCTTGAACTCCGTCGGAACCTTGGACGTGATGTCCGTCACGATGCCGGCCTGGGCGAACTCGGCTGGCCAGATGGCGTCCATGAGCACGAGGTCGTACTGGCCGGAGCCACCGACCTGGTCGGTGACGATCTTGTCGTGGAGGGCGTCGTAGGCGACGAACTCCGGCACGACGGTGACGTTCGGGTTGGCGGCCGTGAAGGCGTCCGTCATCGTCTTCACGTCCACGTCGCTGTACGCGGCCTGCTTCATGAACAGCGCATGCAGGGTGACGGGGCCCGCCGCCGCGCTGGCCGCACCCGACGGGCTCGACGGGCTCGCCGCGCTGCCTCCGCACGCGGTGACCAGCAGCACCGCCATCGAGATCGCCGTGCACCGGCCCAGCCAGCCGCGCCGCACCAACAGGTTGTGTCCCATTGCCAACTCCTCTCCGTTCGTCGACGCGCCACGTCAGGCGCGTTCATGGTCCTCCGGGTCACGACTAGCTCACCCCATGCACGACCCCGCTGAACGAGAAGTCACCGAACAGGGCTGACGGCGCTGACCTTCGGCGTGCGAGCTGGAGTGCGGCTGCCACCGCGCCGAGCAGCGTCGCGTCCCCGTGCAGGCTCGAGACGACGAGGCGTGGCGGCCTCGGCAGCCGCTGTTCGAGCCGGGCGGCGAGGCCGGGGACGTACGGCTCGAGCGCCCGTCCCACCGGGCCATCGAGAATGACGAGCGCCGGGTCCACGATGGCCCCTACGGCGAGCAGGACGAGCGAGACGTGGTCGAGCAGGCCGTCGATCACGGCCACGGCGATCGGGTCGCGGTCCGTCGCGGCTTCGAACAACTCCTCGATGGGCACCGGCCGATCGGGTGAGGCCCAGCGGAGATCATTCGGCCCAGCGAGCTCGCGCGCGCGGCCCAAGAGGCCGCCGGTGGAGATGACCGCCTCGACGCCGTCGACCGTCCCCCCCGGCGGCCGACGTGAGTCGGCCGGGTCGAGGATCAGGTAGCCAACCTCGCCGCCCCCGTTGTGGCGTCCCTTGACGAGGCTCCCATTCGACACGACCGCGCCGCCGACGCCGGCCCCGAGGTAGAGGGTGAAGAAGTCGTCCACATGGCGCCCGTCGCCGCGCCAGGCGTGGGCGAGCGCCGCCAGGTTCACGTCGTTCTCCACGACGAACGGGATCGACACGTGCGCCGCGAGAGAGGTCACGATCTCGAACGCCTCCCACTCGACCGACGGTCCCGCGATGCCCAGGCCGGTCTCGGGGTCGAGCATCGCCGGGACGCCCACTGCCAGGGCGGTCACGGGGACGTCCTGGCGCGCCGCTTCCCGCGTCAGGGCGTCGAAGGCGGCCACGAGCGTCGGGAACGCGGCTCCGTGCTCACGGGTCGGCAGGACCTGCTGGTGAAGTAGGTCACCGGCGAGATCGGCCAGCGCTCCGTGGCAGGCCGTCGCCCCCAGGTCGATCGCGATGACGGCGCCGGCCCTGCGGTTGAACGAGACGACGGTCGCCGGACGTCCCCCGTCGGACCGCGAGCGACCTTCCTCGACGACGAGCCCGGATCGGAGCAGGCGGCCGACGATCCGGCTCACGGACGCCGGCGAGAGGTCGAGGGCTCGACCGATCTCCGGCCGGCTGGATCGCTGGCGCTCCCGGACATAGTCGAGTACAAGGAACTCGTTCACCTCGAGCATCGCCGCGTGGCGGAGAGGCATACTTCCTATCCAAAAGAAATGAACTCCGTCCCACGTTACCGCGCCCGTCAAGCGGCGGCAGGACGAAACCGACGGCACGCCGCGATCCGGTCGGCGTCGTGCGCTAGCCTTCGCATCGTGCCCATCCCCGTCCCGCCGACTCGGCCGCCGACCGTCGTGATCTTCAACCTGGGCGGCGTCCTGATCGACTGGGATCCGCGCCATCTCTACCGCGACCTGTTCTCAACTGGAGCACGCGGATCGCGAGCTTCAAGTTCCCCGGCTGCCAGTAGCAGCGCAGGCGTCGAGACACAGCGGGCCGGTCACCGGGAGGCGGCCGGCCCGTCTCGATTCACGCGTCATCGCCACCGAGCCCCCACGCAACGGACTTCCGGCCCCTGGGCAGGGGCGCGAGAAACGTCGCGCCGTCTCCTGGCGGCTGCGCCGATGTCATGACGAGCCCCGTGGACCCGGCCCGCAGGCGGACCGGCTCGATCAGCCGCGGGGTTCGAGGCGCCGGATGCGCTCGCCGGGGAGGGCGCGCGCGCCGCTCGAGGACCCGTGGCTGCCGCCCGTGTTACCGCTCCCATGACCCCCGCCGGGCGCGTGACGAACGTCCCCGCGGTGCGCGAAGCCCGAGGACGGGACCACGCGGCCGATGCTGCTGCCGGGCGCCGGGGCGCCGGTGCCGCGACCGTCGGGGCGGCGACGGGCGCGTGAGGGGCCACCGCTTCGTGCCGGGGCGCCGGAGCCGCCGGCGCGCTGCGGGTAGCCGCCCTGGTTGCCGAAGGAGCCGCCCTGGCCACCGGTGCCGCGCGTACCGGCGGCCTCGAAGGAGCCGGCGGACGCGGGACCCGAGCTCGAGCCTGCGCCGCGCGCGGGCGCCGGGCCGCGAGACCCCGCACCGCCGCGGTTCTGCATTGCGCCGCCGCGATCCAGGCGCACCGCGCCGCGGCCAGAGCCGCCACGCGCCGCCGCGTGCATCGCCCGTTCGGCCGGGGTGGACCGGAGACGGATCGGCTCGGCCCGCACCGTGCGGTCAGGCTCGAAGCCCGCGATCACCTCGGACGGGATCGTCCGGCGCAGCAGCGACTGGATGTCGCGCAGGAGCGGCGTCTCGTCCACGCAGACGAGCGAGATCGCCTGGCCGTCCGTGCCCGCCCGCCCGGTCCGCCCGATCCGGTGGATGTAGTCCTCGGGGACCATCGGCAGCTCGAAGTTGACGACGTGGGGCAGCTGCTCGATGTCCAGGCCGCGGGCCGCGATGTCGGTCGCCACCAGGATGGCCACGCGGCCCTCCTTGAAGTCGGTCAGCGCCTTGACCCGCTGGGACTGGCTCTTGTTGCCGTGGATCGCGGAGGCGTTGATGCCGTCCTTGACCAGCTGCTCCGCCAGGCGGTTCGCGCCGTGCTTGGTGCGGGTGAAGACCAGCGCCTGGTCGATGCGGCCGAGGGCGACCAGCTCCCGGAGCAGGTCGCGCTTGCGCTCGCGGTCCACGGGGATCACGAGCTGCTCGACCAACTCCGGGGTGGTGTTGCGCGGCGTGACCTGGACGAAGGCCGGGGTGGTGAGGATGCCGCCGGCGAGCGACCGGACGTCGTCCGAGAAGGTGGCGCTGAACAGCAGGTTCTGCCGCTTGGGCGGGAGGAGGTCGATGATCCGGCGGATGTCCCGGATGAAGCCCATGTCCAGGAGGCGGTCGGCCTCGTCCAGGACGAGGATCTCGACGCGCGACAGGTCGATGGTCCGCTGGGAGATGTGGTCGAGCAGGCGGCCCGGGGTGGCCACCACGATCTCGGGGCCGCCTCGGAGCTTCGCCGCCTGGGGCTCGAAGCCGACGCCGCCGTAGACGGTGGTCGACTTGATCGGGCGGCGGGCGCCATAGGTCCGGACGCTCTCCTCGACCTGGATGCAGAGCTCCCGGGTCGGGACGATCACGAGGACGCGGATCGGCGGGCGCGAGGTGGCGGGGGTCGAACGCGACGCCTGCTGGACGGCCCCGGAGTTGCGGCCGCGCTGGCGGAGCGCGGACGAGACCTGGGTGGTGGCGCTCGCCGCGATGGGTGGCGCGACGCGGGTCTCGTGAAGGATCTGGATGATCGGCAGGACGAAGGCGGCCGTCTTGCCGGTGCCCGTCTGCGCACCGGCGAGCATGTCGCGGCGGGCGAGGACGAGGGGGATGGCCTCGCGCTGGACGGGGGTGGGCTCCGTGTAGCCCTCGTCGGACACGGCACGGAGGAGCTCGGGCGAGAGCCCGAGGGCATCGAAGGACATGGGGAGTAACGCTCCTGAGGGCCCTTCCCGCACGTTCTGCGGGGCCCGGTCAGGGCGCTGGTGAGGGGTGGTTCGGGGTCGGACGGCCGTATGGACCGGGGCGCTGACCGGGGCGCCCATCGAGCACGAGAAGGCGCAAGCCTACTCGACCGGGCAGGATCAGGCGAATCCGGGAGGGTCGGGGCGTTCGGTACTGGCCGCCACCGGCGAGCGGGGGCATCCTATCCGCACGGGCAGGCTCATCCTGCCGAGCACAGGGGACGGTGATGTACAAGACGATCTTCCGGGTCATCAGCATGATCCTGCTGGGCTGGTTCGCGTTCGTGGCGGCCGCGATGGCCTTCGCCGCGATCAAGGGCCGTCGCGCCGTGGCCCAGGACCCCGGCGCCGACGACGTGGACCTGGTCGCCACCTTCTCGGAGCTGGACTTCCGCAGCACGTCGAGTGCGTTCCGTGGCGGCTCCGTGACGACCTGGTTCGGCGGCGGCGTGCTGGACCTCCGGGGCGCGACGCTGGACCCGGCGGGCGCCACCCTCCGTGTCAACGCCCTGTTCGGTGGCGGGAACCTGGTGGTGCCCGAGGGCTGGAACGTCGAGACGCGGATCACCGGGCTCGGCGGCGTGGGGGACGGGAGACCGAAGATCGGCCGGCCGGCCGACGCCCCGACGCTGCGCTTCGAAGGCGTGGCGATGTTCGGCGGCTGGGGGATCACCTCGGAGCCGGACGACGAGAAGGAGCTCGAGGGCGCGTCCGCCTGACGGGGCCGGCCTCAGGGCGAAGCGTCTTCCGGGAGAAGCCGGTACAGGTTCCGGTCGATGTCCGGATAGCGCCTGCCCCACGGCAGGCGGATCGTCGCGACCGGGACCGGGGTCATGTGCGTCAGCTCCGCCAGGGAGCCGTCCTGGACGAGGAGCGCGTACACGGGTCGCCGACGTGCGATCTCGTTGAGTGACCCTTCGATGGGGTCACAGGGAACGACCGACCGCTCGTCGAAGGCCCGCAGGCTGACGTCCGGTCGGACCCCCTCGATGCAGTGCTCATAGCTCAGCGGCGTCAGAGCGTCCCAGTAGGTGAGCAGGACCGCATCCTCGGGGAGCGCCGCGAACACCTCGGCCGCGAACCTCTCGCCGGTGTGGTTGGACGACTGATCGTTTGTCGCCCAGTTCGAGATGAGCAGGGCCAGCGCCAGCCCCAGGACCGCGTACTGGACGACTTCGGCCTGCAGGCCGATCCGGCGGACCGCAAGGCCCACGACGGCCTCCGCGGCCACGGCGACACCGATCGCGAGGATGAGCCAGGTCGTCAGGAGGTAGTGCGAGAGGTTGCCGAGGTAGTTGGCATAGATGAAGACATTGACGGCCCCCAGCACCACCAGGAGCAGCCCGAACCAGAGGTCGCGACGCAGGAGGATCGCGATGCCGATGAGTCCGATCGCGAGGAAGATGGGGTTGGAGCGCGACCCGAGGTTGTCGATGACCTGGGGCAGGGCCGCCCACGCGGCCTGGAGGCTCTCGATCGACGCGAAATGCATGTCGCCCCGGAACTGCGCTCCGCTGACGAGGTTGAAGAGCCCGTCCCACGTCAGGAACTGGCCGTAGACATCGGACGGTCCGGCCATCGCGCGCAGGGGCAGGTAGACGTACGGCACGAGGCCGAGCACGAATGCGCCCGCGGCCTTGACGAGCACGACCGGATGGGCGGCGATCTCCCGCCGCGCATCGACCAGGACGAACAGGATCACGAGCGGGACGACCGTGATCGCGAGGCCGTGGTTGGAGGCGCACAGGCCGCCGAGGAGGGCCCCGATCACCAGGTCCCGATCGCGCCGCTCCGCGCGCCAGACGAGGGCCCGGTGGAGCAGGAGCGCCACGA
>Ga0209014_10002486_pt1 | contig 10702 bp, 9 predicted proteins | sample BarGraNGADG00212_FD_184491 | JGI IMG/M metagenome (GOLD analysis project Ga0209014, IMG submission 184491) | Arctic peat soil microbial communities from Barrow, Alaska - Barrow Graham LP Ref core NGADG0002-212 (SPAdes) (version 2) | ecosystem: Environmental > Terrestrial > Soil > Wetlands > Peat... | reverse complement strand
CGTCGATTCGCTCGCCGAGACCCGCGAAGGCGGGCCGGACGCCGCGACCGAGACCCTCGAGGAGCTCGTTGCGTCGCACCCGTCGGGTCTCAAGGTGGTGGTCCTCTCGTCGAGCCCGCTGAAGACCGAGAACATCGATGCCGCGGCCGTCGCGGAGGCGATCGACCGCGCGCGCAGGTCGTTCGACGTGATCGTCGTCGACCTCCACCCCGACTACGACATGCTCAACCGCGCGGTCTTCAGCCGCGCCGACCGGATCCTCGTCCCGGTCACGCCGGACGTCCCGGCGCTCCGCGCCGCGGTGCAGCTGCGCGACGTGGCCGCCGAGCTCGGCTTCCGCGACAAGCTCGCGCTGGTGATCAACCGCGCCAACAGCGGCGTGAGCGTGGCCGACATGGAGCGCACGGTGGGGATGTCGTCGTTCGCCGAGATCCGTTCGGCCGGGCTCTACCTCGTGCGGGCCGCCAACCAGGGCCGCACCGTGATCGACCTCTTCCCGGCCGAGAAGGTCTCAGAGGACTTCCGCGCCCTTGCCGAGCGCGTCGTCGGGAGGCCACGCGCGAAGGAGACGGGCCGCGCCTACATCCGCAGCCTTTTCGGACGCAAGGTGCCTGCCCGGGCGGGCTGACGCGCGCCGGCGTTCAGCGCGCGGGAGGGATCGGCCGCCGCTCGCGCGCGGAGTCGACCACGAACCGGTCGACCTGCTCGACGCCCCGCAGGTACGAGCGGTTGACCAGCACGACATCGATCTCGGGGTCGCTGACCCGGACATCGCCGAGCACCGCGACCGCGTTCGTGACCGGGAAGAAGAGGTCGGACCCACGGTCCATCAGTCGCTCCGGCTCGGATCCCGCGTGCAGGAAGACCGTGCCGATCACGCGGTACGGCGGCAGCTCGAGGACGACGTCGTAGGCGACCTTGTGCACCCGGAGCGCGCTCTTCTCCGCCTCGTCGAGGGGAGGCAGGGTCTGATCCCCCGCGAAGACGACGATCAGGTCGTACGGGTCCACCTTCTGGAGTCCCGGGGCCGGCTCCAGGTCGGCCAACGCCTCGAGCGTCGACCAGGTCATCTCCCCGATCGGGATCGCCTCGCGCCGGTTGAGGATGTCCAGGAGCCGGCCCTCGAGCTCCATCACGCCGACCAGCCGCCACTCCTCGGTGAGCCCGCCGAAGGGCACGCCAGCCCGCGCGGCCCCGGCCCGGCCGCCGGCCGAGCGTGCGTGAGAGGCTCCCGACCCGCTCGCCGCGGGCAGCTCCTTGGCGACGCCTGCACGGCGATGGAACCCGAATGGCATCTGCTCAGTCCTCCGCCCGGCCGGCGTGCTCACGGATCGTATCGACGACGCCCGCGTCGGCCAGGCTGCTCGTGTCGCCCGGCGACCGGCCCTCCGCGATCTCGCGCAGGAGCCGGCGCATGATCGCCCCGGACCTCGTCCGGGGCAGGTGCGGCGTGAAGAGAAGGTACGCCGGGCGCGCGATGGGCCCGATGGCATAGGCAACGTGCTCGCGCAGCTGCACGGCGAGCGCGTCCGACGCTGCATGCCCGGCCTCGAGCGTGACGAAAGCGAAGACGGCCTGGCCCGCCACGTCGTCGGTCCTGCCGACCACGGCGGCCTCCGCGACCGCCGGGTGGTCCGCGAGCGCGGACTCGACCTCGATCGTCGAGAGCCGGTGGCCGGCCACGTTGATGACGTCGTCGACGCGGCCGAGAAGCCAGACGTCACCGTCCTCGTCGCGCTTCGCGCCGTCACCGGTCAGGTAGCGCCCTGGGAAGCGGCTCCAGTACGTCTGCCGGTCGGCCTCCGCGTACAGGGCCGCGGTCGCGCTCGCCCGGGCGGCCAGCCCGGCGTCGAGGGAAAGCGTCCGGGGTTCGAACGGGAGCGCCTCGAGGGCGGGAGCGCGGGTGGCCTTGGAGCTCACGCTGGGCCACCTCCGGGTCCGGCTCGAACGACGACGCTGGTCGTCATCGGATGATACCCGTCCGTCACGTGTACTCCGCGCCGGACTCGGCGCCATCGGTGTCGGCGACCGGGATCGGGAGCGGTCCGTCCACCTGGAGCCGCTGCGAGGTCGCGAGGCGGATGCCTTCCCGGACGAACGCGTCGAGGACGCGGCGCCGGAACTCACCGCCGACCGCCCACTGGTCGCCCGGCCGGACCGCGAACGAGACGAGGACCGGGATCCCCGGGTCGACGACCGGGTCGACCCGCAGGACGGCGGGCGTGTCGATCAGGCGGGGCGCCCAGGCCGGGTCGGCAGCGAACGCCTCGCCCACGGCGTTGATCACGGCGGTGACGCGGGCGATGTCCGTGCCGTAGGCGACCATGAACCGCTCGTTGACCCGGGCGAAGCGGCGCGTGAAGTTCGAGGCGACGAGGATCTCGCCGTTGGGGACCGAGTGGACCGTCCCGTCCATGTCGCGGATCACGGTGCGCCGGAGTCCCACCTCCTCGACCGTCCCCCGGACCCCGGCGATCGCGACGATGTCACCGACGCTGTACGGGTTCTCGCCGAGGATGAGCATGCCGTTGAGGTAATCGCGCACGAGCTGCTGGGTCCCGAACCCGATCGCGCCGCCGATCGCGATGCCGAAGCCCACGCCGAGCCCGCCGATGGCGGTCCAGGCCGAGGGCAGGAAGACCGCGACGACGACCGACGCGATGACCGCCACGCTGAACCAGCGGACGAGGCGCAGGCCGAACGCGGCCACGGTCTCCAGGCGCCGGCTCCGCTCCGCCCGGCGGATTGCCTGCTGCTCGGCGCCCAGCTCGCCCTCCCCGGGCGAGGGTGCCGAAGCAGCCCGGGCCACGAAGGTCCGCACGACACGGGCCAGGACGCGGTAGGCGAGCCAGGCGACCACGACCACGATCACGACGACCAGCGCGTTGCCCGCCGTGACGAAGAAGAAGGTGCCCAGCCGGTCGGAGAGGTCCTGCATGGCGGCCTGACTCTAGCGCACGTACCGGTCACGCCGCGCGTTCGTGGGGGCGCGCGTCGCGTATCCTCCCCGAAGCGAGCCACGACCCGCCGACGCGCCGCTTCGGGAGGCCCCGATGTTCCCTGCCTACGCCGACGTCCCCGGCTACGTCCTGGTCTTCCCGATCCTCTACGGCGCGATGGCCTACTTCGGCCTGGCGATCGCTCGTCACGTGCGAGTCTTCGCGGCGGCCGGCCGCTCGAATCCCTTCGCGTCCGTTCGGAGACGGGTCACGGGCCTCGTCGTCTACGCGCTGGCGCAGGTCCGGATGTTCCGGGACGCGCGCGCTGGCCTCATGCACTTCGCCATCTTCTGGGGCTTCGTCGCGCTCACGGTCGGGACCGCGGACATCGCCACCGGCGGCCTGCTGCAGGCGATCGTCGGCTGGCCGCTGGGTGGCGCCCTGTGGAGCGCCGTGACGGCGCTCCAGAACGCGGCCGCGGTCGGCGTGCTCCTCGCCATCGGGTATGCCGGCTGGCGGCGCCTCGTGTCGCGACCGCGGCGCCTTGCCCTCACCCCCGGCGCGCTCGTGATCCTGGGCCTGATCGGCGGCGTCGTCGTCACCGAGCTCGCGGCGATGGCCCTCGAGGCGGCGCGGTCCGGCGACCGGGCCGGCGCGATCGTGGCGAACGCGCTGGCGACCCCGCTGCGCGGGGTGGATCCGGGGCTTCTGCAGGTGGCGTTCGCCGCATCGTGGTGGGCGCACGTCGTCCTCGTTGCCGCCTTCCTCTGCTACCTGCCGGGCAGCAAGCACCTCCACATGGCCACGAGCTTCTTCAACATCTACTTCCGCAAGCTCGCCCCGCGCGGCGAGCTCCCGGCCATGGATCTCGAGGCGGAGGGTGGGACATTCGGGGTTCGCACCATCGCCGACCTCGGCTGGAAGGACCTGCTCGACGGGTTCACCTGCACCGAGTGCGGGCGCTGCACGGAGGCCTGCCCGGCGAACGCGACCGGCAAGTCGCTCGACCCGCGGGCCATGATCATGGGCATCCGCCACCTGGCGGTCGACGCGGAGCGCGGGCTGAACCTGATCCCGAACAGCCCGCTCGTCCGCGAGACGTACGGCCTCGACGATCGGCTCGCGCCGGCCGCCCTGGCGGTCCCGATCGTGGACGCCGCGATCCCGTATGACGCGGTCTGGGACTGCGTGACCTGCGGAGCGTGCGTCGAGGCCTGCCCGGTCCTCATCGAGCACGTCGACAAGATCGTGGGCCTCCGCCGGAACCTCGTCCTCGAGGAGACCCGCTTCCCGCAGGAGCTCACCGGCGCCTTCCGGAACATGGAGCAGGCCGGCAACCCGTGGGGCAGCCCCCGCGCGGGCCGGCTGGACTGGACCAAGGACCTGCCGTTCCGCGTGCCGACCGTCGCCGAGATGGCCCGGGAGGGAACGCTCGATTCCCTCGAGGTGCTCTACTGGGTCGGCTGCGCCGCGGCGTTCGACGACCGGAACCGGAAGGTCGCCCGCGCGGTGGCAACCTGCCTGTCGGCCGCGGGCGTTCGCTTCGCCGTGCTGGGCCAGGAGGAGGCATGCACCGGGGATCCGGCGCGCCGGCTGGGGAACGAGTACGTCTTCCAGGTCCTTGCCGCCGGCAACATCGAGACGCTGAAGCGGTACGGCATGGAGAAGCGGACGATCATCACCGCCTGTCCGCACTGCTTCAACACGATCGGCACGGAGTACGGCCAGCTGGGCGGGTCGTTCGAGATCGTCCACCACGCGGTCTACCTGCGGGGGCTCCTGGCGGCCGGGCGGCTGCCGCTGGCCGAGGGCGACGGCGCCGCGAAACGCCCCGTGACGCTGCACGACAGCTGTTACCTGGCCCGTTACAACGGGATCTCCGCCGAGCCGCGCGAGGTCCTCCGCCAGCTGCCCGTGATCGAGCTCCGCGAGATGGAGCAGCGGGAACGCTCGACCTTCTGCTGCGGGGCGGGCGGCGGGCGGATGTGGATGGAGGAGCGCACCGGGACGCGCATCAACGAGGAGCGCACGCGCCAGGCGCTCGCCACCGGGGCCTCGGCCGTGGTGACCGAGTGCCCGTTCTGCATGACGATGATCCGCGACGGCCTGGGCGCGGCGGGCGATCGAGGCGCCGGGGTCGAGGCGATCGATCTCGCCGAGCTGCTTGCCGCGAGCATCGCCCCGAACGCCGCCGCCCGCTGACGGACGCGGCGGCCGGGTCCGGCCGCTCGCTGCGGGGCCTTGCAGTGGCGGCCGTTCAGCTGGGCGTGCCGCGATGCCGGCCCGCGGGCCGAAGTGGGGTTGGCGCGGCCCGTAGGGCCTCGGGTCAGGCCGGCGCGCTGGCCGGCCAGGCGGCGGCGCCGCCCAGGCGGGTCGAGATCGCGCTGGCCGTCGCCCGTGCCTCGGCCGCGAGCTCCGCGACCCGCGCCGGGGTGATCCGGTACGCCGGTCCCCAGATGTCCACCGATGCGACGACCCGGCCGCGGGCGTCGTGGACCGGCGCCGCGACCGCGTTCTGGCCGGGCTCCCATTCCGAGAACGCCGTCGCGAAGCCGCGTCGCCGGACGCGGGCCAGCTCCTCCAGCAGCCCCTCGAGGGTCGTGATCGTCCGCTCGGTGCAGGACTGCAGGCCCTTCTTGGCGAGGCGCATGACGTCGCGCTCCGGCATCGTGGCAAGGAGGATCTTGCCCGACGCCACGCAGTGGAGCGGCGTCGTCCGCCCCGTCCAGTCGGGGCAGGCGACCATGTTCGGCCCATCCACCTGGGCGACCGTCAGGCACCGGTCCACCTCGAGGATGGCGAGCCCGACCGTCTCGCGAGTCGAGCGCGCCAGCCGCTCCAGCTCGGGCCGCGCGAGCGTCCGGAGGTCGAGCGTCTTCTCGGCGCGTTCGGCGAGCCGGATGACCACGAGCCCGAGCCGGTACTTGCCCGACTCCTCGTCCTGCTCGACCAGACCGCGCCGCTGGAGCGTGGCGAGCAGCCGGGAGGCGGTGCTCTTGTGAAGCCCGAGCTTGCGGGCGAGCTCCGTGACCCCGGCCTCGGTCGGGAAGTCGCCGAGCGCAAGGAGGAGCGCCGCCGCGCGGTCGACCGAGCGGACCGCGCTCCCGTCGAGCAGGTCCGAGTCGGATCGCTCGACCGGTGCCAGGTGGGGTGCCAGGTGCGGTGCGGCGGGCTCGGCGACGGGCGCCGGCGCGTGCGTCTGCAGGGCCACCGGGAGCGGGAGGCGCCGCCGGGGCGCGACGGTCGGCTCGCCGACGATCGTGAGTCCCGCGGGCGGCAGCACGGCCGGGACGGCGGGCAGCTCAGCGGCCATGCGACCGAGCCTCCAGGGCCGCCGCGACCGACGCGCTGAAGATCGAGACGATCCTGTCCACGGTATCCCCCTGAGCGTGTGCCTCGCACATGAACCACGGTTCGCGGCTGTCCGGCTCGGGCATCGCGCCGCGGGCGTGCATGCCCACCGCGATCGCGTCGTACAGCTCATGGTCGGTGGCTGCCCAGTCGCGATATTCGCTGGGCATCCGGTCGGTGAACATGATCCCGAACATCGACGGATGTCCGGTGATGACGTAGGGCAGCCCCGTCGGGTCGAGCACCGCCCGGATCCCCGCCTGGACGGCTTCGCCGGTCCTGTGGATCGTTGCGATCGCGTCGGTGTCGCGCAGGATCTCGAGCGTCCGGACGGCGGCCGCGGCCGCGATCCGGTTGCCGGCGTAGGTCCCGCCGTGGCTCACGTTCGCGGGCATGAGGCTCATGATGTCGCGCCGGCCGCCGAATGCAGCGGCCGGGTAGCCGTTGCCCATGGCCTTGGCGAACGTCCCGAGATCGGGGGTGACGCCGAAGTACTCGGCGGCCCCGCCCTTCGCGAGCCGGAACCCGGTCTTCACCTCGTCGAAGATCATGAGGATCCCGAACTCCCGGGTGAGCGATCGGATCGCCTCGTGGAAGCCAGCCTGGGGCATGATCCCCTGCGCGTTGCCCAGCACGGGCTCCACGATGATCGCGGCGATGTCGTGGCCCTCGCGCTCGAAGAGCCGGCGGAGCTGCTCCACGTTGTTGTAGCGCGCGGGGATGACGGTCTCGGCGACGGCCGCGGGGATCCCCCGCCCCCAGGCGAGCCGCGACGGGTTCTCGGCGTCGCCAAGGTCCGCCATGTTGTTCGGCAGGACGCTGATCAGCGCGTAGTCGTGGACGCCGTGGTACTGGCCCTCGAACTTGACGATCTTGTTGCGGCCGGTGAATGCCCGGGCGACGCGCATCGCGTGCATCGTCGCCTCCGTGCCGGAGACGGTCAGGCGCGACAGCTCCACCCAGCCGGTCAGCTCCTGGACCAGCTCGTTGGCCCGGATCTCGTCCTCCGACGTGAGCGAGAAGCTCACGCCGCGCCGCATCCGCTCGTTGACGTAGTCGTCCACCCGGTCGTCGGCGTGGCCGAGGATGACCGGGCCGTATCCCATCCGCAGGTCGATGAACTCGTTGCCGTCGAGGTCCCAGACCGTGCCGCCCTTGCCCCGGTCGACGTAGATGGTGTCCTCGCCCCAGGCCCGGAAGTTCGAGTCCACGCCGCCCGGCATCACGTCGATCGCTCGCCGCCACGTCGCGAGCTGCACGTCGCGCGAACGCGCGGGGACGGTGGTGACCGCGGACTGTGCGGACATAGGACCTCCAGCGACACCGATTGGATCCGGGTGTGATGCCTGCGGCAGGCCGCCATCCTGCCACAGGTCTCGAATCTCGTCAACGATATCCGTTGTCTCGGCGTCGCTTGTGTGCGAATTCCGTGCGATTGTGCCAGTCGGATAGCGCAATACGTGATCGGCACCAGGTGGCGTGCGCGCGTGGCGGTGCCTGGGACACGGCGCGTGGCGTGCACTTCGGGGAACGCCGCGCTCCTGCTGGTCGCGACGGTCGGGATCGCGAATCGGCGCACCGAAGCGGGCGTTTCGGACCAATCCTCGCCAATGCGTCGCCGGCAATCGCTATCCCGAATGGGCCGCACGGAAGCGGGCGTCCCGGACGGTCCGGAGCCGCGGGCGCGGGCACATTTCCTCGCTTGTGCGTCGCGTGCGCAGCATTGGCGAGGGTTCCGACGCCCGGATGCGACGCCGGCTGCCATTGCCACCCTCGCGCTCGGGAAGTACCCCGATAGTGATGTCCGGGCCATCATTGACGAGGACTTCCGTATCCAGACGGCTGGAGCATCGCGCCCGTCGCCGCGCGGCCGCCACCGAGGATCATCGCCGCCGCATCGCCGCCGCAACCCCACGCGGGCACCCCCGCCCGGACCCCACGCGCTTCGGGCACAATCGGGCGATGCCATCCGCCGAGCCCGCACGCGCCGTGAGCTTCTGGCTCGCCGCCGGGGAGCCCGCGCGCGCTCCAGCCCTCGCGGGCGCCGCGACCGCGGACGTGGTGATCATCGGCGCCGGGTTCACCGGGCTCTGGACGGCCCTGCGCCTCCTCGAAACGGACCCGGCGCTGGAGGTGACGATCGTCGAGATGGAGCACGTCGGGTTCGGCGCGACCGGGCGCAACGGCGGCTTCTGCCAGGCCAGCCTCACCCACGGGCTGGAGAACGGGCTGCGCCACTACCCCGATGAGGCCGACCTGCTCCATCGCGAGGGGATGGCGAACCTGCGTGCGACCGTCGACTTCGCCAGGGACAACGGGATCGAGTGCGACCTCGAGGCGACCGGCGAGCTGAGCCTGGCCGACCATCCGCGGCAGATCGACGAGTTCCGCGAGCACGTCGAGCTCGCGACCGCCCACGGGGAGCGGGCCGTCTTCCTCGACGGCGATGCAGCCCGGGCAGAGGTCCATTCTCCGCGCTGGACCGCCGGCGCCTGGCACCCGGACAGCTGCGTGATGCTCGACCCGGCAAAGCTCGCACGTGGGCTGGCGCGGGTCGCGCGCGAGCGTGGCGCCGTCCTGTACGAAGGCACCCGCGTCACCGCGCTGGAGCGCGTCGCGGGCGGGGTCCGCGTTCGGACGGCGGCCGCGGGCGGCGCGCCCGGCGAGATCCGGGCCCGATATGCCGTCGTCGCGACCTCGGCCTACTCCGGCTGGCTCGGGCGGCTCCGGCCCCTGTTCGTGCCGGTCTACGACTACGTGCTGGTGTCGGAGCCGTTGACCCCGCCGCAGCACGACGCGATCGGCTGGCGCAACCGGCAGGGCCTCGCCGATGCCAACAACCAGTTCCACTACTTCCGCCTCACGGCCGACGATCGGGTCCTGTGGGGCGGCTTCGACGCCGTCTACCACCCGCACAACGGCGTGGGCCCGGCATACGACCGGCGGCCGGCGACGTTCGAGCGGCTCGCTGCCAACTGGCGGCGCACGTTCCCGCAGCTGGCCGACCTGCGCTGGCCGTATCGCTGGGGCGGCGCCATCGACACGACGTCGCGCTTCACGATGACGCTGGGCCGGACCATGGGCGGACGGGTCGTCTATGCGCTCGGCTACACGGGCCTGGGCGTCGGGGCCTCGCGCTGGGCCGCCGGAATCGCCCGCGACTTCATCCTTCGGCCCGAGTCGGACCTCCTCCGTCTCCGCTTCGTCCGCTCCCGGCCGGTCCCCTTCCCGCCCGAGCCGCTCCGCTCGCTCGGCGTCGAGACGGTGCGAAACGAGCTCGCCCGCGCCGACGCGAACGACGGCCGGCGAGGCCGGCTGCTCCGGATGCTCGACGGCCTGGGGATCGGCTTCGACAGCTAGCCGGGTTCGCTCCGCACGAACGCCCCATCGCCGATGGACGGGATGTCCAGGCCCAGGTGGTGGGCAAGCGCTCCGCGCACGGCGCGACGCAGCGCGGGATCGCCCAGCCGCCCATCCGGAGCACCCTCGACCCGTTCGAGCGAGATGGTCCGGACCTGGTGGCACAGGATCAGGCCCGCGCGTGACTGGCCCGCCATCCCGACCGGCATCGGCACCTCGCCCGGATAGCGCGCCACGTCACGCGCCGCGGTGATCGGGCAGATCGTGGCCAGTCCGGAGCGATGAAACGGCTCATAGCTGACGACGAGCGCCCGGCGCGTCCCAGCCTGCTCGTGTCCGGTCGCCGGGTCGAGGGCGACGCGGACCACGGCCCAGCGAAGGAGCGGCCCCGGCCTCATGCCCGCGGCCACGTCTCGCGGTCCGCGGCGTCATAGGCCGCCGCGAGATCCGCCGTCTCCTCCCGGAACCCCGGGCTCACGGCCGCCTCCGCCCAGCGCTCCCCTTCAGCATCGTCCCGCAGGCGTCGCGCGAGCTCGTCGACCGCCAGCTCGATGACGCCGTCCTGGGTGTCTGCCACGCCATACGTCGCCGCGAGCTCCCGGACGGTTCGGACTGTTGCTTCGGGCAGGTTGTAGGTCCGCTTCGTCCGCATGCCGCGATCCTGCAGCACCCGGCTCGACGTGTCAATCCGGACGTAGAGGCAAAACCCGCCGGCGCGGGCACCGCCGTTTCGATCGGCGGGACCGATGCTGATCAGGCCTGCCGATGAATTCCCGGCAGCCGAGCCGGGATCGACGGCGAAACCGGCCTTCGCCGTCGGGACGAGCGTGGCGCACCGGGATTCCACTCGTGGAGCTGATGACGATCAGGCGGGCTGATCAGCCTCCGAGCGCACGTGCGCCGTCCCGGCGACGCGCTCGGTTCGCTGGGGATCGTGATCGGCTACCCGCTTCTCTTCGCCCAGATCGACGCCCGGACGATCCTCTTCATCGCGACCGCCGCGCCGTCGATCACGCTCATCACGATGGGCCTCGTCGCGGTGCCCCAGCAGG
>Ga0209014_10002485_pt1 | contig 10708 bp, 9 predicted proteins | sample BarGraNGADG00212_FD_184491 | JGI IMG/M metagenome (GOLD analysis project Ga0209014, IMG submission 184491) | Arctic peat soil microbial communities from Barrow, Alaska - Barrow Graham LP Ref core NGADG0002-212 (SPAdes) (version 2) | ecosystem: Environmental > Terrestrial > Soil > Wetlands > Peat... | reverse complement strand
TTCGCAGAACTCGAAAGCGTGTGTGGGTGAAAGTCCACCGTGGGTTCAAATCCCACCGCCACCGGCGTTTCGGGCCCTAGTCTCAGTTCTAGTCCTCTCCTGTTGTTGTTGTTGTTGTTGTCATGGTTCCTCCCGGGTCATTCGGCGCCTTCAGTGTTCGCCCTTGTGCGTTCACTACTCAACGGCTACGGGCTGGCGGGGGCACCATGAGTCGCTGAGCATTCGGGTGGCCGTCTTGGGGTTGAGTAACCCCGCCGGCCGGCTACTCGTGCCGCCAGACCTTCACCGAAGACGCCAAGAGCAGCACCACCAGCACCGGAATCAGCACCGCACTCGGCACCACACCCGGCTCCGCACTCGGCACCACACCCAGCACCAGCCCCCGACCAAGGCGCCGGCGACCGACCCGCCCGACATCGCCAGCACGAACCACTGGTTCGCCCGCAGGACCCCGAGCTCGAGTTTCGGCTTGTAGCACTGAATGCGACCAGCATCGTCGGCAATGACACCGCCAACAACAGGCTGCCCGCGATCTTGAAGTCCACTCCAGACAGCAGCACGATCGTCGGGATCAGCAGCTCAGCACCGGCCGCGCCCATCAGCGCTGCGAGTACCCCGATCAGAACACCCGCGATTGCATCCAGCAGCACCGCCAGCACCCGATACTGGGTCGCCGATCGCATCCGCGTCGCCCAGGCCGCGCCGACCCATGCCCCCACCAGGATCCCCGGCGAGCAGGTTCGCCGCCACGAACCAAGTGCGGCGCCACGTCCGACCATGGCACCGAGAACAGACACGTCGACAGAGTTGTCAGGACCACGATCAGGCTCATCGCCTTGACGCTCGACCTGACGCTCGAGTCGGTTCAGGTCGAGAGCATCAGACTGCTTCCGACACGGCTTCAACCTTTGGGTCAGATCCGGACAACCTCTGTGGCTGGCCGGCGACGCCCTGAGCGGGTACGACTGGGCCAGGAGCATCGCGACCATAGGAGTGGTGAAGTCGGGCGGCGCGGACGAACCGTTCCAGACGGCGTCGAGCCTCGAACATCGTGGCTCGACCCCTCGACCCCTCGACGCTGCGCGGCTTGCTGGCTCTCGGCGACGACGGCCCGAACAATGCCGGCGACAAGATCGGCCGGGACCCTTCCCTCCAGGTCAGCGCAAAGGGTCGCAGTCATCAAACCCGACAACTCCTTTCCGTCGTTCGTCACGTCGCGCATCCAGCAGTGGAGCGGGGGTTGCTATGCAACGGCGCCGGTCTCTCGTTAGGCATCCGTGCTGGTTGCCGGCGCGTTTTGGTTCCCCCAGGCTGCCTTGGTGACTGTTGTCCTGGCGTTCATCTGCTGGCTCCGAGCGACTCACCTTGTGGTCGGTCGACGGATCCAGCCTGATCGAGCCGGGTGGCGGTCCGTGAGCCCGGCGAGTCCACATCTGAAGGAGCTGTTGTGTCTGTGAAACTCAACCGTGGTCGCGTCCCCTTGGCCGTTGCCGTCGGCGTGTTCGCGCTGACGGCTGCGGCGCTGCCTGCCGTCGCCCAGAGCGGCGACATCCGACCAGCCGCCTCCGCGACAACCACCCCGATCAAGCACCTGGTCGTGATCTTCCAGGAGAACGTCTCGTTCGACCATTACTTCGCCACCTACCCGAGTGCGGCCAACGCACCGGGCGAACCTCGTTTCACCGCGGCGGCTGGCACGCCCACCGTCAATGGTCTGAACGAGGCACTGGTGGCCCCGAACAACCCGAACTCCGCACAGCCTTTTCGGCTCGGGCGCGACCAGGCACAGACCTGCGACCAGGACCACACCTATACCGACGAGCAGAAAGCTGCCAACTCGGGCCTGATGGACAAGTTCGTCGAGACCGTCGGCCGCGGCGCCGGCGCCTGCGCGGACTACGGCAAGGGCAACGGTCTGGTCATGGGCTACTACGACGGCAACACCGTCACCGGTCTGTGGAACTATGCCCAGCACTTCGCGATGAGCGACAACTCGTACAACACGACCTTCGGACCCTCGACGCCGGGCGCGCTCAACCTCGTTTCCGGGCAGACTCACGGCTTCGCCACGACCAGCGCGTCGGTGACCGCGAACTCGACGGTCATCGGTGACCCGCAGCCGGCCGGGGACAAGTGCGACACCCGCGATACCACCACATCCACCGACCCGAAGAACAAGAATGTCGGTGACCTTCTCAACGCCAAGGGCACAACGTGGGGGTGGTTCCAGGGCGGGTTCGCGGACTGCGCTGCCACGCACAACAACGTGGGCGGGGTGAGCAGCAAGGACTACATCCCTCACCACGAGCCGTTCCAGTACTACGCGAGTACGGCGAACCTGCAGCACACGCCTCCCGCGTCTGTATCCGAGATCGGCCACGCCGGGCCGGCGAACCACCAGTACGACCTGACCGACTTCTGGTCATCCGTAGACGCCAAGTCGATGCCCGCGGTCAGCTTCCTCAAGGCCCCGGCCAACCAGGACGGGCACGCGGGGTACTCCAGCCCGCTGGATGAGCAGCGCTTCCTCGTCGAGACCATCAACCGGCTCCAGAAGAGCCCGGACTGGGGGAACACAGCAGTGGTTATCTCCTATGACGACAGCGATGGCTGGTACGACCACCAGATGAGCCCGATCGTCAACCAGTCCAACGACCCCGCCCACGACGCACTGACCAACGCCAGCACCTGCGGTACCAACCCCAGCCGCATCGCCGGCGGCTACCAGGACCGGTGCGGCTACGGTCCGCGCCTGCCCCTGATCGTGGTCTCCCCCTTTGCGAAGGCCAACTTCGTCGATCACACCACGACCGACCAGTCCTCGATCCTTCGTTTCATCGAGGACAACTGGCAGACGGGCCAGATCGGCAACTCCTCCTTCGACGAGAAAGCGGGCAGCCTGAACAACCTCTTCGCGTTCTCCGGCGAGTCGAGGGGCGATTCCAAGAGGCAGCAGAACCTGTTCCTCGATCCCGCGACGGGCCAACCGGCCAAAGGCTGACCGCCCACAGTCGCAGCACCGAACCAGGGCCCCGTTCTTCCCCGAAGAGCGGGGCCCCGCGTCGTGGGCCGCACCGAAGGCTGAGGGCTCACGGCGGTTGACACGTCCGTCAGCGTCTGGTGGCACGCTTCCCAAACGGGCCCATGACCATGGCTGTGGGCAACTGTCGGCCACGCAATGAAACTGTCCGGAAGTGGCGCCAGCCGGACGGATTGCGAAAGAGGGATGCGAGGTCAGCTCAGATCTGGCCCAGGCGCGTCTGTAGCTCTTCGCGGACGTATCGCCGTACCAGCAAGGGGACGAAGGAACGGACGGAGGCGCCGGCGAACTCTGCAGCCACCTGATTCAGGCACGCGTCCACTGCGTCCGGATCGAGTCGGCCGTCGAACTCCTCGTGGACGACGTGCGCCACGTCGTACAGGTCCTGGTCGATCGCGGGTTGGCCCGGACGCGACTCTGCGGGTAGGGAATCGGCCATGCTTTACGGTGACATCGCAAAGCTCATGAGCGCAAGACACTCTTGCAGGCCATCCCTACCGGTGAGCAGGTCATTTGGTCCATTGCCGGACCTTTCTGGTCGACGCTTTTCTCAGTGCGCGCCCGTAGACTCCGCGGGCCTCGTCGGCGAGGGCGAGCTCCTGCGCATACAACAGCCCGTAGGTGAACCCGTCCTCCCCGGCCAGGTGAGCCGCCACGCTGAGCTCCAGCAACAGCGCCCGAGCGGCCACGCTGTCCTGATGCTCACCGAGCACGTCCTGCAACGCCTCCATGCCCTCAGCCAGCTCTGTTGCCGGATTGCCGGCCACCGGGACGGCCGTCTCGGCGGCATACCGGGCCCTCTTCGCGCTCTTTCGGACCTCGTGCAGCCCACGGTCGCGGGCCCCGGGTGTCGAGTCGTCGGCAACGGCGCGCGCTGCCCGTTCGACCCGCCCGGCGGCGCGGCCGACCAGGGCTGGGAGCTCCTTGCCGGCCCGCTTGCCTGCCCGGGCGGTCAGCGGCGGGGCGGTGACGAGATCGTCGAGGGTGTCCAACAACTGCAGGTATCGGTCGCCGTCGAGCGCGGCGACCAGGTCGGCGTGTGCGGCCCGGTGACGGGCGCCCAGGTCCACGTCGACTCGGCGCCCGACCGGGCCCAGCACCAGCTCCTCCGGCTGTGCTGCGAGCAGGTCCTGAAGCCGCCAGTGCAGCACTTCGGCGTCGCGGGCACCACCGAGGATCTGCCCGAGCCACTTCAGCTCCCCGCGTATCGGGTCGGTACGCTCCCGGTCCAAAAGCGGCCGGTAGGTAGCCAGCGCGCTCCGTAGTCGGCGGGTCGCGACCCGCATCTGATGCACAGCATCGGGTTCGTCCGACCGCGCGCCGCGATCGTGCAGGACCAGCCTGTCCACCTGATCGAGCAGGTGGGCCATCACCACCTCGCCCGCGCTGGCGCGCCGCGCCCTACTCGGCTCGTCGCGGACGGCTGCGGGCTTCGGCTGGGGGCTGTCCGCAAGCAGCCGCGCGAGCTTCGAGCTTGACGCGGATGGGCTCAGTCCTGCGCCGCGAAGCCGGTCGCAGACCGCGTCAAGGAAGGACCCGTCCCCGTCGAGGAGCTCAACCTCGACCTCACGCCACGTGGACTCCTGCGTCGCCCCGTCACCCAGCCGCTGCCCGTGAACCGTGTCGTCCGCGACGATGGCCAGCGCGTTGCCGTCGGCGTCCAGCAGGCGTCGTTCAATGCGAGTGGTCTTCAGCACCGCGATGGGGACCAGCGGTCGGTTGCGAACAAGCGCACGGACCTCGCGAGCCAAAGCAGCCGGCACCTTGCGGGTCGCGCGACCCAGCGGCTGACGGACCTCGGTGCGCTCGTCTTGTGCTGCGGGCAGCTTGAGGTGCCAGCCGCCGTCCTCGCCCCCGGTCCGGCGGCGCAATGTGATGTGGTGACGGACCAGGCGCCCGTCGGCGGTGTCGAAGTACGTGGCGTCCAGCTGTGACTCCACCGCCTCGCTCACCGCGGCGGCGGCTCCGGACAGGTCGGGTAGCACCACGCCGGGATCAATATCGAACTTGCGCTCAACCTCGCTGTAACGATCCATGCGCTATGACTACCCCATCGCTGGCGCTGACAACAGTCTGTGCGGACCGCACCCCGGGTGGGCTGCCGTCAGATCTCTTGACTCAACGTGACCTCAACCACAACGCGTCCGGCCCATTCACTTGCGTTTCCGAAGTGCCGGGAGGGTCTGAAGGACACTCGGGAGTCGGCAACGGATGCGATTCACCGCACATCGCTTCCTGCCAGCTCGGTGGCGTTGCTACCAGTGGTCGCTAACAGGGGGGCAGCAATCGCTCCGGTGACGGGCGCATTGCAACCGATCCCCGCACCACGCTGAAAGAGTTGCTCATGCGCTCGGGCAGCCGGCAGATTCCATCGAGACTTTGGCCAAAGCTCATACCTTGAGTTTGCGACGTGGTTTCAGGTTCATCTCGAAGAGGGTGCGCGGATGAAACGCTCCAGGCGGCGTCGAGCCTCGAACATCGTGGGCTCGACCCCCCGATGCTGGGCGGCTTGATGGCTCTCGGCGACGATGGTCCGAACAATGCCAGCGACATGATCGGCCGGGACCCTGCCCTCCAGGTCAGCGGACAGAGTCGCAGTCATCAAGGCCAACAGCTCCCGGCCGTCGCTCGTCACGGGGCGCATCCAGCAGTAGCGCGGGGGTTGCCATGCAGCGACGACGGCCTCTTACCCAAGGTAGTTGCAGGGGTCGTTGTACCGATGGCGCTCATGAGCCCGCGATGGGCTTCCTTGCGCCGGAGTCATCCCTCGCCGAGGGGGCTGCGGTCTCGTCTCCAAGGGGCTTTGACTGTCAATGCCGTCCTGAATGGATGGGTGATCTCCTCCCATCCTTGGCTCCACAGGGTTTCCAGCTGGGCGAGATAACGGGGAAGCGGTGAACTTGCCTGGGCCAGTGGGTGACATGGGCAACTCCTCGGTTGCGGTGGCAGGGCAGGTTGCTCTTTGACTGGTAGCAAGGGACTCGGAGAATGGGGAGACCCTCATATGTGGAGTAGACCAGCATCACAGGTACCCGATGGTGAGCCCCCGGTGTCGGCTTGTGGACCTGCGCGTGAACGTTGAGGGTGCTGCGGAGTTGGCAGTGCATTGACAATCGGTCTGCGATGGACTGAGTTCGGACCAACCGCGATCGAATGCCGGGGCGGTTTGCAGCGCAACCGCGGGACCTCGTGTCACCTTGATGCTGCGCGCCGTGTCAGTGTCTTTGCCGGCCCATACGTGGGTGAACAACGGGTGACGTAACTTCATACAGGAGTCGGCCGCGTCGTAGACCTGCGTTCATTCGCGAAGACTATTGTGGCGCCCATCATGACCAGCGCGACCCGACTTCTGCAGGCAACCGACGAGAGCCGGTTCGAGATCGAGGCGCTTGTGGCCGCTCTCTCCAGCCAGTACACCGTGGTCACGGGGCCAAAGCAGCTCGTCCGCCGAGCCCGGCTCGACACTTTCGACCGGCGGTTGCGTGCGGCGGGTCTGACGCTGGAGCACCAGATCGTGGCCTTGGGAGAGCGACTCGTCATGGGTCGCCTCGACGGCTCGTCGACCGTGGTCGTGCCGGTGAAGAACATGCGATGGCCTGCGCTCGCCGACGTTCTGCCGTCCGGCCCGGTCAGGGACACGATTGCTCCGGTGACCGGCATACGGGCGTTGATGGTGGCCTCTGAGGAGAACCGGCGCATCCGGCGGCTGGCGCTGCAGAACAGGGCCGGCAAGACCGTTGTTCGGGTTGAGGTCGATGAACCAGCGTCGGCGGCGGCCGCCCCGGCCCAGCTCAAGGTGCGCACCTTGCGTGGCTATGCCGAACAGGCACGACGCGCTGATCGTCTGGTTGAGAGTCTCGGGTTGCCCATCGTGGAACCCTCTGAGAGCCGCGAGCCGAACTCTGCGTTGATGGCCTCCCGCCGGGACCGCGAACACGCCGCAAGGGTGCACTTGGCTGCGGCGCTGGGTGACTTTCTCGCGGCCATGCGCGAAAACCTGCCCGGTCTGCTCGACGACGTGGACAGCGAGTTTCTCCACGACTTCCGGGTAGCGGTGCGACGAACCAGAGCCACGCTCAAGCTGGGGCGACCCTGCTTGCCCGAGGTGATGAGACGCACGTGGGAGCCGGCATTCAAGCTGCTGGGTGACATGACCACACCGGTGCGAGACCTGGACGTCTACGAGCTGGACCTGCCCCTCATGTCCGGCTGGCTGCTATCGGCGCACCCCGCAGACCTGGAACCCTTGGCTACACATCTGCGACATCGGTGCGCGGCTGAACGTCGCATGCTGGTCCATCGACTGAGGTCGGTCAGCTTCGGACGGCTGATCACGGAGTGGGAGAACGAGCTGGCACAGCTCGTGAACACGCCCGACGACGCAGATCAACAACACCTGTCGACCGGTCAGCTGGCTGACCAAACCATTTCTCGGGCCTACCAGCGTGTCGTGCGCGACGGTGCCGCAGTCTCCGACGAGTCGCCAGCGGAGGACCTGCACACCCTGCGCAAGCGGTGCAAGGAGCTGCGCTACGCCCTCGAAGTATTCGCGCCGGTGGTCGCCGAAGGGCCGCGCAAGCGTGCGGTCGCCAACCTCAAAGGGTTGCAGGACGTCCTGGGCCGATTCCAGGACTCCGAGGTACAAGGTCACGCCCTACGCGGGTTCGCCGAGGAGATGATGGCGGCCGGGACGACGGCCGGGGCGATGCTGGCCATGGGCGAGCTGATCGGTCACCTCGACGCCGAGCAGGACAAGGCCCGGGCTGAGTTCGACGTTGCGTTCGCCTGCTTCGAACGCACAACCAGTGGCCAGCCCATACACCGGCCCCAGGACGCGCGGTGAAGGTCCTCGCGACGTACAACATCAAGGGTGGAGTCGGGAAGACGTCGACGGCGGTGAACCTGGCCTACCTCTCCGCGCGTGAGGGCCGGCGAACCTTGTTGTGGGACCTCGATCCGCAGGCGGCCGCCACGTACGTATTCCGTGTGCGACCGCGGATCAAGGGCGGCGGTCACGCCCTTGTGAGTCGTCGGCGTCCGATCGAAGCAGCACTGAAGGCAACCGACTTCGACAACCTGGATCTGCTGCCCGCCGACTTCAGCTACCGCAACATGGACCTTGAGCTCGACGACACGAAGAAGCGGACGCGCCGTCTCGGCCAGCTGCTCGCCAGCGTCGCTGACGACTACGACGTCGTCTTCCTGGACTGCCCGCCCAGTATCTCTTTGGTGTCCGAGAACGTCATGCACGCCGCGGACTCGCTCTTGGTGCCCTTGATCCCAGCGACGCTGTCTTTGCGCACCTTCGACCAGCTCGTACGTTTCGTTGAAGACTCACACGGAAGCCACCCCGAGGTGGTCGCCTTCTTCTCCATGGCCGACCGTCGAAAGCGTCTGCACAGGGAGGTGATCGACACCCTTCCCCGAGAGGGAACCCGGGTCGCCAACACGGTGATCCCGGCCCTGTCGATCATCGAACAGATGGCCGAGCGCCGTGCCCCAGTTCCCGCGTTCGCTCCGACCAGCCGGGCGGCACGCTGCTACGAAGAGCTGTGGGCGGAGGTGTGCCCGACATGAGCCGCCCGACAGTTCTCGCGGCCGGAGGAGTTCTATGGCGTCGCGATGCCCTGAGCCCGGAAGTGGCCCTGGTTCACAGGCCGAAGTATGACGACTGGTCTCTGCCCAAGGGCAAGGCCAAGCTTGGGGAGCACCTGTTGGTCACAGCCCTACGGGAGGTCACGGAGGAGACCGGACACATCCCACGAATCGGCCCCCACCTGACCACCGTGCGGTACCGCGTCACCTCCGGCTGCCGGCTATCGAACAAGGTCGTGACCTACTGGGCCATGCGGTGTGCCGGAGGCTCGTTCCTGGCCAGTCGGGAGGTCGACGCGATGGAATGGCTGCCCCTGGACGAGGCAGCCTGGCGCCTTAGCTCGAAATCCGACCGTGCCGTTCTGCGCACGTTCGCGCACATCCGCCGGGACACCGAGCCGCTATTGCTGATCCGGCATGGGGCGACCGTGGCGCCTCCGGCGCGACCCGCGAGGCGACCTGAAGCGCAGCGGCTCAACCGGTCGGGCCGGGACCAGGCCGCATCCTTGGTCCCGGTCCTGGCAGGGCTCGGGATCACCGACCTGCTCAGCGCCGACCTGCCTTCCTGCGTCGACATGCTGGCCCCCTTCGCAGCGACCACTGGTCTGACCGTGCGCCGCGAGGCTCAGCTGACCCGTGACGGCTTCGCTGGGAACGAGAGGGTGGTGGCGGCCCGGATTCGGCGTGACGCTTCGTCCAGCCATGCTCTTGTCGTCTGCGGAGGGCAACGGGTCATCACAGGTCTCGTGAGCGCTCTCAGCCGCGGCTCCTATATCCGGCCTCCGCGCGAGACCACGATCAGGAAGGGCGGCTGGTGGTTGCTGCACCATCGCGCCGGAGCAATCAGCGCCTACGAGAGACACGACCCGCGACCAGACCGGGAGCTGCCCCCGAACTGCGATCCGCCGAGCTTGCCTGAAGCTGAATCCCTGATCTGGCCACCAGTCTTCGCCCCGTGACCGCGATCCGGGGAGAGAGACATCAGGGCACTTGTTCTCCGTGGCAACAATCCCCTTTGTGCCCAAAGTTGCCGGCCGCCATCCGTCTGTTCGACGGGCGTTCACGTTCCAGCAACTCGTGTGCAACGATGCGGCCGAGCCACCACTGACCTCAATCGCTTTCGTCAAACCTTTCATCGCCCTGCAACGATGGGTTCTTGGGCAGCGCGCAAACAGGTTAGGTGTTCGCGAGGCGCGCCTGCAGTTCGCCTCGGGCATAACGCCGAACCAGCAGGGGGACGAAGGAGCGGACGTTGGCGTCCTCGAACCTGGCTGATACTCGCTTGAGGCACTCGTCCACCTCGCCCGGCTCCAGCCGGTTGGCGAACTCTCGGTGGAGCTGATCAGCGACGTCCTGCAGATCCGCGTTGATGCCGGGGTTACCTGGGCGGGCGTCAAGCGCCCGAGCACTGGCCATGCCTGCAACCTAGCCCCGGACAAGAGCCGCCAGCCATGGATCTTCTGAGGCTGAGCCTGATGTCGTGCTTGTCACAGTCGCGCGGTCGGGCGGCCACCGTGAATCCGCCTTGGGGCACGGCATCAGGACACATCAGCCGGACCCTGATGCGACGCATTCGCCTGGGGCAGGTTGCGCAGATCACGTCTTCTCGAGGTAGCTTCCGATGACACTGGCGAGGACGTCGTCCCATGGAGTTGGCGCGAGGCCGAAGGTGTTTTGGGCGGCTGTGGAGTCGAGGACGAATGGGTTCTCGAACTGGTATGACACCTCGGCGAGCTCTCGGATCAGCGGGTTGATCATGCCCAGCGTGCGCATGACAAGTTTCGAGTGTTCACTCACCTGTACCGGGTCGACCCCGGCCACACGGCAGAGGTCGCCCACGGCCTCGCGTTGGGTCCGTGGCGGGTTGCTCGGCACGTGCCAGGCGCGGCCAAACCCGCGCTGGTCGGTTGCGACGGCGACCAGGAGGCGAGCGACGTCGTCGACGGCGGTCCACGTGTGCGGGGTGTCCGCGCTCCTCAACACCGTGACTCTTCTTCTCGCGAGCAGTCGCGGTACGACGCGGTCGCCAAGGTGGTTTGACGGTCCGGGGGCGAGATAGTCCGAGCCGCGGAC
>Ga0209014_10002484_pt1 | contig 10709 bp, 8 predicted proteins | sample BarGraNGADG00212_FD_184491 | JGI IMG/M metagenome (GOLD analysis project Ga0209014, IMG submission 184491) | Arctic peat soil microbial communities from Barrow, Alaska - Barrow Graham LP Ref core NGADG0002-212 (SPAdes) (version 2) | ecosystem: Environmental > Terrestrial > Soil > Wetlands > Peat... | reverse complement strand
TCCGTACCCGATCGGGTGCGGACGGCAGGCGCCGTCTGGATGGCTAGGAGTTGCGGACGCGCTTGCCGAAGCGCTTCTCGAACTTGTCGACGCGGCCGCCGACGTCCATGATCTTCTGCTTGCCCGTGTAGAACGGGTGGCAGGCCGAGCAGACATCGGCGTGCAGCACGCCGGACTTGGCCGTGCTGCGGGTGGTGAACGCGTTGCCGCACGAGCACGTGACCTGCGTCAGCACGTACTCGGGGTGAATGCCGTCCTTCACTGCTGGGTCCCTTCAGCCGCGACGACGCCGATTGCGTTCGCGCGGTGTGTCATGGCCGCCGGGTCGTCCCGCGGTGCGTGGACGTGAACCGGAGCCGGGTGATGTGATGTCCAGTCTGCCAGGCCACGGCCCAGCAAGCCAAAACGTCCCTATAACGCGGCCGCGAGCCGGGTTGTTCCGCGCCCGCGGATGACCGGTGCCGCACCATCCCCGGTGATCAACAGCACGACTTGGCTGCCAGGGCCGCCGAAACCTGCTGTTGATCACACGACGGGGAGCTACTCCTGGCCGGGGGTGGTCTTGGCTATCTGCATCAGGAACTCGAGGTTGGTGCGCGTCTTCTTCAGCCGGTCGAGCAGCAGGTCGATGGCCTGTTGCTGCTCGAGCGAGTGCAGAACGCGCCGAAGCTTGATCGTCACCGAGAGCTCGTCGGGCGACAGCAGCAGCTCTTCCTTGCGAGTGGAGGACTGGTCGACGTCCACTGCCGGGAACACTCGCTTGTCAGCGATCTTGCGGTCAAGCTTGAGCTCGGCGTTGCCGGTGCCCTTGAACTCCTCGAAGATCACGGTGTCACCGGCCGAACCGGTCTCGACGAGCGCCGTTGCGAGGATCGTCAGCGACCCGCCGTTCTCGATGTTGCGGGCGGCACCCAGGAATCGCTTCGGTGGGTACAGGGCGGTGGAGTCGACGCCACCGGACAGGATGCGACCGCTCGCCGGGGCGGCGAGGTTGTAGGCGCGGCCCAGTCGGGTGATCGAGTCGAGCAGGACGACGACGTCGTGGCCCATCTCGACCAGGCGCTTGGCACGTTCGATGGACAACTCGGCGACAGTGGTGTGGTCGACGGGCTTGCGGTCGAACGTCGAGGCGATGACCTCGCCCCTGACCGAACGCTGCATGTCGGTGACTTCTTCGGGCCGCTCGTCGATCAGGACGACCATCAGGTGTACTTCCGGGTTGTTGGTCGCGATCGCGTTGGCGATGGCTTGCAGCACCATCGTCTTGCCTGCCTTGGGCGGCGAGACGATCAGGGCCCGCTGGCCCTTGCCGATCGGCATGACCAAGTCGATGACGCGGGTGGTGAGGATGTGCGGCTCGGTCTCGAGCCGCAGCCGCTCCTGCGGGTACAGCGGAGTGAGCTTGGTGAACTCGACCCGGTTCTTGGCCTGCTCGGGGTCGGCACCGTTCACGGTGTCGAGGCGGACGAGCGGGTTGTACTTCTCGCGGCGCTCACCGTCGCGTGGCTGCTTGATCGCACCGGTGACGGTGTCACCGCGACGCAGACCGAACCGGCGGACGTAGGAGTTGGCGACGTACACGTCGTCGGAACTCGCGAAGTAGCCCGCAGTGCGGACGAACCAAGCGTTCTTGTCCTCGATCGCATCGAGGATGCCGGCCACCGGAACGAGGACGTCGTCCTCGGAGACCGTTGGCTCGACGTCGTTGCCGGTCGGGCCGCCGACCCGCTCGCGGGTACGCCCGCGACGATCACGGTAGCGACGCCCCCTTCGGCGTCCGCCGTCGAAGTCGTCGTCTTGGTACTGGCCACCCTGATTGCCTTGGTTGCCCTGGTTCTGGCCACCCTGCCGGTCGCCCTGCTGCCGGTCGCCCTGCTGCCGGTCGCCCTGCTGCCGGTCGCCCTGCTGCCGGTCGCTCTGCTGCCGGTCGCTCTGCTGCCGGTCGCTCTGCTGCCGGTCGCTCTGCTGACGATCGACCTGCTGCCGGTCGCGCCCGCGGTTGGAGTCACCCTGGCCGCGGTTCTGGCTGCCCTGGTTCTGGCCACCCTGGTTCTGGCCAACCTGACGGGCCGAGTCGGTGCGGCGAGCGCCCGACTGATCGCCATCGGAGGCGGCAGGCGGAGTCTCGACAGCGGGGATCTCGCTCACGTCGGTGCCTGCGCCCGACCGGCTGCGCGCGCCACCGTTGGCGCGGCTGCCGGTGCGCGCGGGACGCTGCGTCGCGGCAGTCGAGGTAGCGGAGGCGCCGTCGGTACGCGGTGCGGACGCGCCCTGGTCACCAGCGCGCGCAGCCTGGATGGCCGCGACCAGGTCGCTCTTCTTCATCTTCGTGGTGCTGAGGCCCAGCCCACCGGCAACCTGCTGCAGCTCTGGCAGCAGCATCGACGACAGTGAGCCGCGCTTGGTGGCGGTGCGCGATCCGTCGGCCCCGTTGGCGGCCTTCGAACGCGATTGCCCGGCAGTCCCGCTTCCGCCGTTGGCGGACGAGGTGCCGTCCGTTGCGGCAGGAGGGGCCTGCTCGTAGGTGTCTGTCACGGTTATGTCGGATCCTTCCGAGGGTGGTCGGCGCGTGGTTACGCAGCGCGACCGTTACGACTGGGTCGGGTCGGCGGACCGCCTCGATCCAGTTCTCCCGATCATGACGTCGGGGAGCTTGTGTGGTGAGTCAGCGTCCCGGCCACGGCACCGTATGCAATGAGTACGGCTTGGGCGAGTCTGGCGCTAACCGATCTCCGGTGGCGCCTGAACTGACGACCCTGAGCCTAGACGCTGCTGCTAGCTGACACAACACCCGGCGCCTCCCGGGTGTTCCCCACCCAGATCGAGCGTCTCGATTCACCGCGGTGCGGGGACGACGTGGGCCCCCCGGGCGTCGACCTGAAGCGGCAGCGCACGCCAGTCAGCCGGGGCGTCGCCGCCGAGACTCTCGGCCTCGGCGGCGTCACGTGCGAGCACGAGCACCGTCGGCCCGGCCCCGGAGATGACTGCCGCCAGACCGCGTGCGCGAAGCTCGTCGACGAGTTCGGCGCTGCGCGGCATGGCCGGGCGCCGGTACTGCTGATGCAGCCGGTCCTGCGTGGCGGCGAACAGCGCTTGCACCGACCCGGTCAGCGCGGCCACCAACAGCGCCGACCGTCCGGCGGTGAACGTCGCATCGTCGTGCGTAACGGTGGCGGGCAGCAAGCGTCGTGCCTGTTCGGTCGAGGCGGTGAACGGCGGAACGAAGACCACCGGGCAGATGGCAGCGTCGCAGTCGCGCCGTACGGCCCGGGCAACACCGTCCTCGGTCCAGGCGATCGTGAGACCACCGAACAGGCAGGCCGCGACGTTGTCGGGATGGCCTTCGAGTTCGCTTGCCAATGCCAGCAGTTCGATGTCGGGAAGCCGCTCATCGCCGCCCACGACCAGCGACCGGGCGAGCAGCGCTCCCGAGACGATCGCCGCGGCGGACGAGCCGAGACCGCGGCTGTGCGGGATGCGATTGGCGCAGGAAAGTTCCAGACCGTGCGGCTGCCCGCCCAGTCTCTGAAAGGCGGCGCGCATGGCCCGCACGACCAGGTTCTTCTCGTCGCGTGCGACGTCGGCTGCTTCGCCGGCCACATCGACGAGCAGACCGTCGTCGGTAACCCGCGCGACCACGTCGTCGTACAGCGACAGCGCGAGCCCCAGCGCATCGAAACCCGGCCCGAGGTTGGCGCTAGTGGCCGGGACTCGCACGTGCACCGCTCCGCCGCGAAACGCCGGCTTGGCCATAGCTACGCCAGCCCCAGGTGTACGGCGGCAACGTGCCCGTCGACGGGCACGGTGATCGGCTTGGGAGCGCCCGCGATCGCCCACTCGGGGTCTTTGAGGCCGTTTCCGGTGACGGTGCACACGACGATCGATCCCTTGGGCAGTCGGCCGTCGGAGGCTGTCTGCAGCAAGCCCGCGACGCTCGCCGCAGAGGCCGGCTCGACGAAGACGGCTTCGGTGCGCGCCACCAGGCGGTACGCCTCGAGTATCTGCTTGTCGGTGACCGCGTCGATGAGGCCGCCGGACTCGTCACGCGCCTGCTCGGCGAAGGCCCACGAGGCCGGGTTGCCGATGCGGATGGCGGTCGCGATGGTGGTCGGGTTGAGCACGGGCGCACCCCTGACGATGGGCGCGGCGCCGGCGGCCTGGAACCCGAACATCCGTGGGGTGCCCGACACCACGCCGTCGCGTGCGTACTCGCGGTACCCCTTCCAGTAGGCGGTGATGTTGCCCGCGTTGCCGACCGGGATGCAGTGCACGTCGGGCGCCCGGCCAAGACGGTCGCAGATCTCGAACGCCGCCGTCTTCTGGCCCTCGATCCGGAACGGATTGACGGAGTTCACCAGCGCCACCGGGTAGTCGACCGCGAGCTTGCGGGCCAGTTCGAGGCAGTCGTCGAAGTTGCCGTCGACCTGTAACAGCTTGGCCCCGTGGACCAGGGCCTGCGCCATCTTGCCGAGCGCGATCTTGCCCTGCGGCACGAGTACCGCGCAGGTCATCCCCGCGCGAACGGCGTACGCGGCCGCGCTGGCCGACGTGTTGCCGGTGGAGGCGCAGATGACGGCCTGCGCGCCTTCTTCGGCGGCCTTCGAGATCGCCATCGTCATACCGCGATCCTTGAAGGATCCGGTCGGGTTCGCGCCCTCGACCTTGAGGTAGACGGTGCACTCGGTGCGCTCGGACAGGTGGTCTGCAGGCACGAGCGGAGTGCCGCCTTCGAACAGCGTGATGACGGGCGTCGCCGCAGATACCGGCAATCGCTCCCGGTAGGCCTCGATCAGACCAGGCCAAAGCCCCGGATAAGGCACACCCAACTCCCTACTCGGCCGACATACCTTCGACGCGCATCACACTGGCCACGCGTCGCACGAACGGCATGCCGGACAGGCGATCCACGGTCTGAGCCAGCGCCGCGTCGCGCGCCGTGTGCGTGACGAGCACGAGTGTCGCCGCGTCGCCACGACCCTCTTGACGCACGGTCTGGATGCTCACACCGTTGTCGGCGAACGCGCCCGCGACGGCCGCGAGCACGCCCGGCTGGTCGGCGACGTCGAGCGCGACGTGGTAGCGAGTGCTGACGTCACCCATCGCCTGTACGGGCAGGTCGGCGTAGGCGCTCTCGCCCGCGCCGCGGCTGCCACTCACACGATTGCGGGCAACCGCCACGAGGTCTCCGAGCACCGCGCTTGCGGTCGGCGCGCCACCGGCACCCCGGCCGTAGAACATGAGCGACCCGGCCGCTTCGGCCTCGACGAACACCGCGTTGAACGCGTCGCTGACGGTCGCGAGCGGATGGCTGCGAGGGATCATCGCGGGGTGTACTCGGACGGCGACGTGCTCGACGCCATCGGCACCCTTCGTGCGTTCGCAGATGGCGAGCAGCTTCACGGTGCAGCTCATCGCCTTCGCGCTGGCCATGTCGGCAGCGGTCACCTCGCCGATGCCCTCGCGGTACACGTCGGACGTGGTCACGCGCGTATGGAACGCCAGCCCGGCCAGGATCGCTGCCTTCGCGGCCGCGTCGAAACCGTCGACATCGGCGGTGGGGTCGGCCTCGGCGTATCCGAGGGCGGTCGCCTCGGCGAGCGCTTCGTCGAATCCCGCACCCGTGGCGTCCATGCGGGAGAGGATGAAGTTGGTCGTGCCGTTCACGATGCCGATGACCCGGGTGATGCGGTCGCCCGCGAGGGACTCGCGCAGTGGGCGCAGCAACGGGATGGCGCCGGCGACCGCGGCCTCGTAGTACAGGTCGACACGTGCTTTGGCCGCGGCGTCGTGCAGTGTGCCGCCGTCTTCGGCTAGCAGGGCTTTGTTCGCGCTGACGACGCTCTTGCCACGCGCCAGCGCGTCCAGGAGCAGTGTGCGCGCCGGTTCGATGCCGCCGATGACCTCGACGACCAGGTCGACGTCGTCGCGCGCCACGAGTTCGGCGGCGTCGGTGGTGAGCAGCTCTGCCGGGACGTCGGGGTGCCGGCCAGGCCGCCGCACCGCGACTCCGGCCAGTTCGAGCGGTGCTCCGATGCGCGCCGCGAGGTCGTCGGCCTGCTCACGCAGCAGCCGCACGACCTGTGATCCGACGACGCCGCAACCCAGCACGGCCACCTTGAGCGCGTCACTCATGTCGATCGCTCATCGGTCGGCTCCCAACCGGTGTCCAGGCGCAGCAAGTCGTCCTCGGTCTCTCTCCGGACGATCACCGACGACGTCCCGCCCCGAACGCTGACGACGGGCGGCCGCGGGACGTGGTTGTAGTTGCTGGCCATGCTTCGGCAGTACGCCCCGGTGGCAGCCACTGCGATGAGATCACCCGCGGCCACGTCACCCGGTAGCCACGCGTCGCGCACGACGATGTCGCCGCTCTCGCAGTGCTTGCCGACCACCCGCGACAGTCTTGCCGGTTCAGCGGAGGCGCGGTTGGCCAGCACGCAGGTGTAGTCGGCGTCATACAGCGCGGTCCGGATGTTGTCGCTCATGCCGCCGTCGACCGAGACGTAGGCCCTGCTCACGCCGCCGTCGAGCACGACGTCCTTGACTGTGCCCACCTCGTACACCGTGATGGCGGACGGTCCGACGATGGCCCGGCCCGGCTCGACCGACAGCTTCGGCACCGCCAATCCCAGGGCTGCGCATTCGCGTTCGACGATCTCGGTGAGCCGCTCGATCGTCTGCTTCGGCGTTTCCGGGTCGTCGCCCGTGACGTAGGCGATGCCCAGTCCGCCGCCGAGGTTGATCTCGTCGACGTCGACACCGTGACGTTGGCGAATCGTGGCCGCGAGCGCGACGACACGATGAGCGGCCACCTCGAATCCCGAGGTGTCGAAGATCTGCGAGCCGATGTGCGAGTGGAGTCCGCCGAACGACAGCGAGTCGGCGGCAAGCACTGCGGCGACGGCCCGTTCGGCCGCGCCCTCGCGCAGCGAGAACCCGAACTTCTGATCCTCGTGGGCGGTCGCGATGAACTCGTGGGTGTGGGCCTCGACGCCGACGGTGACTCGTACGAGCACGCGCTGACGGACGCCCGCCGACGCGGCGACGGCAGCCAACCGATCGATCTCTTCGAACGAATCGACGATGACGTGCCCCACCCGGGCGTCGACCGCTCGGGTCAGCTCGGCGCGCGACTTGTTGTTGCCGTGCACGCCGATGCGCTGGGCCGGGAAGCCCGCTGCGAGCGCGACGGCGAGTTCGCCGCCGGTGCACACGTCCAGGCCCAGGCCCTCCTCGGCGATCCATCTGGCCACCGCGACACACAGGAACGCCTTGCCGGCGTAGTAGACGCCGATCCGGCCGAAGGCCGCGTAGGCGCGAGCCCGCTGACGCAGGTCCTCCTCGTCCAGGAAGAACGCCGGCGTGCCGTGCGACGCGACGAGGTCGGTGACCGCGGCCCCCCCGATCTGAACGACACCGTCGACACGACGTACGGACGACGGCCAGATGGCGGGGTCGAGCCAGTTGGCGTCGGCAGGTGCCATGGCGGCGTGGGCCTCGGGGAACACGTCGGCGTGCCGCGGGCCGGCCGGATGCGCGGATCTGCTCATGAGCTACATCCGCTCCGGTGCGGTCACGCCGAGCAGCGCGAGGCCGTTCGCCAGCACGATCCTGGTGGCTTCGCACAGCCACAGGCGAGCGTGGGTTAGCTCGGTGGGCGGTTCGTCGCCCATGGGCAGGACCCGGCAGGCGTCGTAGAAGCGGTGATAGGTGCCGGCCAGCGATTCGAGGTAGTGCGCGACCCGGTGCGGTGCGCGCAGCTCGGCCGCGGCCGACACGACGCGGGGAAACTCGCCGAGCGCCCCTAGCAGATCGGTCTCACGGGCATGGCTGAGCAGTCCCAGATCCGGCTCGTCGGATCGGACGATGCCGAGCTCGGCGGCGTTGCGCTGCAGCGAGGCCAGCCGCGCATGCGCGTACTGCACGTAGTACACCGGGTTGTCGCTGGTCTGACGCGCCCACAGGTCGAGGTCGAGGTCGATGCTCTGCTCGGACGAGTACCGCACCAGGGCGTAACGAGCGGCGTCGGCGCCGATGCTGTCGACCAGGTCGGCGAGCACGATCACGTTGCCGGCGCGCTTGCTCATCCGGACGGGCTCGCCGTTCCTGACGAGGTTCACCAGCTGCCCGATGAGGATCTCGAGGGTGTCGTCGGGGTCGTCGCCGAAGCACGTGGCAGCGGCCCGCAGCCGCCCGATGTAACCGTGATGGTCGGCGCCGAGCATGATCACGACCTTGTCGAAACCGCGCTCACGCTTGTCGAGGTAGTACGCGCAGTCGGCGGCGAAGTACGTCCACTCACCGTTGCCGCGAACCAGCACGCGATCGCGGTCGTCGCCGTAGTCGGTGGTGCGCAGCCAGACCGCGCCTTCGGAGTCGTAGACGTTGCCCTGGTCACGGAGGCGCTTGAGGGCGGCGCCGAGCTCGTCGCGATCGTGCAGGTCGCGTTCGTTGAAGTACACGTCGAAGACGACGCCGAAGCCGGCCAGTGAACTCTTGATCTCGGTGAACATCAGCTCGACACCGTCAGCGCGGAACACGTCCAGCTGCGCGGCGTCCGGCAGGTCCAGGACGCTGGGATTCCGGGCGACGACGGCCGTCGCGATCTCGTCGATGTAGGCGCCTGCGTATCCGTCCTCGGGAACGGGCCGCCCGTGAGCGACCTCGCACAGCGTGCGCGCGAACCGTTCGATCTGGCTGCCGGCGTCGTTGAAGTAGTACTCGCGCGTCACCTCGGCGCCGCCGGCCTGCAGCAGCCGGGCCAGGGCATCGCCGACTGCGGCCCACCGCACGGCCCCGATGTGCACCGGGCCGGTGGGGTTGGCCGAGACGAACTCGAGGTTGAGGTTCTGCCCGGCCAGGGCGTGGCCTCGGCCGAACCCGGCGCCTGCCTCGACGATCGTGCGGGCGAGCGCCCCCAGCGCGTCGGCGGCGAGGGTGATGTTGAGGAAGCCCGGGCCGGCGACGTCGACGCGATCGATGCCGGATGTGGCGGCCAGGCGCGCCGCGATCGCCTCGGCCACCTCACGCGCGGGCCGGCCCGCCTGCTTGGCCATGCGCAGTGCCACGTTGGTGGCGTAGTCGCCGTGCTCCGCGTTCTTCGACCGTTCGATGGCCACATCATCGGGCGGGGTGGCGTCGAAATCGCCTTCCTGCACGCATGCGAGCGCGGCCGCCCTGACGGCGGCGGACAGCTCAGCGGGGGTCACCCGGCAATCCTAGTGGCCGCTCTGGCGCCCATTTACGGGCATCACGGCGGGGTGCGGAGTGCTCTCAGGACCACTCCTTAGACTTGCGTGATTGTCTCGACCCGTCCCATCGTCACGAAAAGGCAGGCTCATGGCGCAGCGCAAGTCAGGTCCGTCGACGCCGTCGAAGTCAGGCGGCGCGTCGCGGGCCACCGCAACCAAGCCTGCCGCCCGGCCGCCGGCGCGCAAGAAGCCGGGAAAGTCGATCGTCAACCAGAAGCAGACACCGTGGGGCTTGATCATCACGACGATCGCCGTCGTCGCGTTCGCCGCCGCGATCGTCGTCGTCGTCATCGCCACGCACAAGAGCTCGTCGGGCTCGTCGTCGGACCCGTACACCCAGCCGGAGCTGGCGGCCGCGAAGCAGATCACCGGGCTGACGTATAAGAAGGAGCCCAACCACAACCACGTGTTCGCGAGCGTCAAGTACGACACCTCGCCACCTATCGGCGGTGACCACAGCCAGATCTGGGCCGACTGCGCCGGCACGGTGTACCCGAACGCCATCGCCAACGAGAACGCGGTGCACATGCTCGAGCACGGCTCGGTGTGGATCACCTACAAGCCAGGTCTCGCGGCCGATCAGGTCGCCACGCTGGCGAAGCTGGTCAACGGCGTCGACCGCATGGCGATGAGCCCGTATCCGGGTTTGACGTCGAACATCTCGCTCCAGTCATGGGGTTACCAGTTGTTCGTCGACAACGCCTCGGACCCGCGGATCCAGGAGTTCATCGGCGCGTTGCGCAACAACCCCAAGACGACGCCGGAGCAGGCCAGCGGCGTCACCTGCGCCGACACCGCGTTCAAGGCGAAGCCGAGCACCTTCGGCAACCCGATCTTCTCGCTGTCCTGACATGCGCGCGCCGGGCGAACTGAGCGAGCAGGCTGACGACACCACTGCATCCGAGGTCGTGGCGTCCGGGCGTCGTCTTCGGGTCGCGCTGCTCGCCGTGATCGCGGTCGCCACGCTGGTCGTCGCCGGTGGAGCCGGCTGGCTTGTCGGGCATCGACACGGGTCCCCCGTGGCCGACGCGTCGGTCGACGTCGGCTTCGCCCGGGACATGTCGACGCACCACCAGCAGGCCGTCACGATGGCCGGCTTCGAACGCGATCACACCAGCAACCCCGACCTCAAACTGCTGGCGTACAACATCGAGGACACGCAGAGCTTCGAGATCGGTCAGATGACGGGGTGGCTCGACTCGTGGGGTCTGGTGCGCAGCACCACTCGCGCGCCGATGCAGTGGATGGCCGGCCACGATCATCTGACGAGCGGCGGCCTCATGCCGGGCATGGCCACCGCCGAGCAGATGAACGCCTTCGAGACGCTCAACGGCACGGCGCTCGACATCGACTTCCTGCAGTTGATGATCCATCACCATCAGGGCGGCATTCCGATGGCGCAGTACGTGCTCGATCATGCGAAAGAGCCGTATGTGCGCGCCCTGGCTAAGGCCATGA
>Ga0209014_10002481_pt1 | contig 10717 bp, 9 predicted proteins | sample BarGraNGADG00212_FD_184491 | JGI IMG/M metagenome (GOLD analysis project Ga0209014, IMG submission 184491) | Arctic peat soil microbial communities from Barrow, Alaska - Barrow Graham LP Ref core NGADG0002-212 (SPAdes) (version 2) | ecosystem: Environmental > Terrestrial > Soil > Wetlands > Peat... | reverse complement strand
GGTTCGGGGCGGCTCCGCGTGACCCCGCCGGTCACGTCGATGGCCGGTAGCACCACCATGTCGTCGGTGACGCCGCCTCCGGCCGCAAAGTCCGCCCGCAGCGACTGGCTCGAGGCGCTCGCCCGCCGGGCACAGCGGGACCGGCCGGCGCCGCCCGTCCCGCTCCCGCCTCCCGACGAGGTCGTGGCCCTGCTCGGACGCGGCCACGCCACCATCGCGTGGTCGCCTGTCCCCGGCGCGGCGGGCTACCTCGTGCACCGGTCGCCCACCGAGGACGGCGACTTCACGCCCGTCGACCACGGCGGCGGTGACCTGCTGGCCGTCCCGTGCGGCCCCTATGTCGACACGTCCGCCCCGGACGACGGGCCGGCGTGGTACGCGGTCTCGAGCCTGGCCACGATCGAGGACGCCGGGGGCGCGCTCTCGGAGCCGGTCGTGGCGCGGTCTGGTCCTGCAAACGCCGCGATCACGATCCGCGTGGACGCGGGCAACGTCAGCGGCCGGCTCTCCCGGCCGTGGCGCCGGATGATCGGCTCGGAGCACCTCGCGCTGCTCCTCCAGGGTGCGGGCCCCGGCGGGCATGACGTCGGTGCCGAGCTGGCGGAGGCCTTCGGGATCGTCCACCTCGAGCTCGGCGTCGAGGCCGTCCGGGCGCACGGCATCTTCGACGACTCGCTCGAGGTGTACCGGGAACGCGACGGCGAACCCGTCCACGACTTCACCCTCGTTGACCGGGTCCTCGAGCGCTTGCTTGCCACCGGCCTGCTACCGATCGTCGAGCTCTCGTTCATGCCTCGGGACCTCGCGCTCGACCCGGCGGCTTCCGTCTTCGCCTACGGTGCCATCGTCTCGCCGCCGAGGGACATCGACCGCTGGGCGAACCTGGTCCGGGACTTCGTCGCCCATCTCGCCGACCGTTTCGGTCGCGAAGAGGTCTGCCGCTGGGCATTCGAGGTCTGGAACGAGCCGAACATGCGCCTCTTCTGGTCGGGGACGGAGGGGGACTACCTCCGGTTGTACGCGGCAACTGCCCGGGCAGTCAAGGCCGTGGACCCGGCGTTCCGCGTCGGCGGCCCGGCGACGGCGGCGGCCGGCTGGATCGATGACTTCCTCGCCGCGTGCGGTGCGGACGACCTGCCGCTCGACTTCCTCTCGACCCACTCGTACGGCGTGTCGCCGATGGACCTCCGTCCGAACCTCCTGCGCGCCCGCCGACCCGACCTGCCGCTCTGGTGGACGGAGTGGGGCGTGAGCCCGGCGCATGGGGCCCCCGTCAACGACAGCGCCTGGGCGGCGACGCTCGTCGCGCGCGGCATGCGCTCGGCCGCCGGCCGGCTCGAGGCGCTGGCCTACTGGGTGGCGTCAGACCATTTCACGGAGCTCGGCACGGCGCCGTCCCTGTTCCACGGCGGGTTCGGGCTGCTCACCATCGGGAACCTCCGGAAGCCCGGCTTCTGGGCCCTGGCGATGCTGGAGCGGCTGGGCGAGGACGAGGTCGCCGTCGAGTCCGAGGGCGACGGGTCCGGGTCACTGGTGGAGGCGTGGGCGTCCCGTGACCCCGACGGTCGCGTCGCCATCGCGATGTGGAACGGCACGCTGGACCAGTCGAAGGCCGGGGGGGATCCGGACCTGGATCGGTCGATCACCCTGGCGGTGGACGGGCTCGCCGCCGGGACCTTCGAGCTCCGGCACCACCGGGTCGACGCCCGACACTCGAACATCGTCCGGACCTGGGAGGGCCTCGGCCGGCCCGACTGGCCGGACGAGGCCAGTTGGGCGGCCCTGCATGCCGCCGATGGCCTGGAGATGCTCGAGCCGCCGCGGCGGGTTCACGCCAACGATGGCGCCCTGGAGCTGGAACTGGAGCTGCCGATGCCCTCCGTCTCACTGATCGAGCTGGTGCCGATCCGTGATGGCCCATGATCGAGGTGGCGGCGGTGCCGCCGATCGCCGACCCGGAGCTGCCGGTTGCCGAGCCGGGACCGCGGATCGCCGCCGTGCTGCGCAACGCGGCCGGCGTCACGATCGAGCTCCTGGAGAACGGAGCCGTGTTCGCGATCCGGCACGGCGACATCCTCGTGAACCAGGTGCTGGGCAGCCCGGTGGAGGGCGGGCTCGGCAACGTCTACCTCCGACGGCGAACCCGCGGCGGCGCCACCTTCGTCCCGCTGCTGGGCCCGGCATTCCCCAGCCGCTTCAGGGCCGACGCCGACGGCGCAACCTGGGAGGGGTCGATCGACAACCTCGACTACAAGTGCACGCTCCGACTCGACCCGACCGCGCTGACCTGGTTCTGGACCGTGGAGGTCACCAACCGCACCGGCAAGCGCCTGAGCCTGGACGCGGTCCTCGCCCAGGACCTCGGGCTTGCCCGGGAGGACGTTGTCCGGAGCAGCGAGGCCTACACCAGCCAGTACATCGACCACACGGTCCTCCGGGCCGCCGGCCTCGGCGTCCTGGCCTGCTCGCGGCAGAACATGCCCCAGGACGGGGCCGTGCCCTGGATCATGCATGGCTGCCTGGACGGGGCGGCCGGCTTCCTGACCGACGCGGTCCAGCTGTACGGGCTCGAGTACAGGGCGTCGAACGTGCCGGTCGCCCTCGGGCGACGGAACCTGCCCAACCGCGTCCACCAGTTCGAGCTTGCGCTCCCGACGATCCAGTCACGCAGCGTCTCGCTCCGGGAGGGGGCGACGGCGCGGTTCACCTTCTTCGCGACGTACGAGCCGGACCACCCGACCGTGACGGGCCCGGCGGACGTCGCTCGTGCGCTCCGCGCCGGGATGACCTTCGGGAACCTCGATCCGCTCATGCAGGGTGTCGAGCTGCGGCCACGGCAGCGGCCGGCCGGGATCTTCGACGCGCCGGTCATGTTCGAGAGCCGGGACCTCGACTCCGACGAGCTCGAGCGACGGTTCGGCGCAGACTGGCGCCACGTGGAGCGGCGCGAGGGGGAGTTGCTGTCCTTCTTCCACGGCTACCAGCAGCACGTGGTGCTGCGTGCGAAGGAGCGGGTCTCGGAGCGGCCGACCGGGCTCATCATGCGCTCCGGCCGAGACCTGATCCCGAGCGACGACATGCTCTCGGCCACCGCCTGGATGTTCGGCGTGTTCGCCTCCCAGGTGACGATCGGCAACACGTCGTTCAACAAGCTCCTCAGCGTCGCGCGCCATCCGCTCAACGTGCTGAAGTCGAGCGGCCAGCGGATCTTCGTGCGAACCAGACGGGGGTACGAGCTGCTGGGCGTCCCGTCGGCGTTCGAGATGGGCCCGAGCAGCGCGCGCTGGATCTATGCCGGGGACGAGCTCACGCTCGACATCCGGGTCACGACCTCGCTGGACGCGCCGGTCTGCCGGCTGACGATCGATGTTGAACGGGGCGGCCCGATTGAGCTGCTGATCACCAGCAATGTTGTCCTGGGCAGGAACGAGTTCGACGCCCCGGGGACGGTCGAGGTGGACATCGCGAACGCGCGGGTCCAGCTGCGGGCCGCCGCGGATTCACCGCTCCGCCTCCGCTATCCGGAGACGACGTTCTTCATCACGTGCGCCGACCCGGACGCGATCGATGCGATCGGCCGCGATGAGCTGCTCTACACGGACGGGATCCGGCGTGACGGAGAGTTCGTCGTCGTGCGGACGAAGCCGGTCACGCACGTCTCGCTCGCCATGACCGGCAGCATCCTGGACGCGGGTGCTGCCGAACGGCTCGCGACGCGCCATGCCCGCGAGGCCGATCCCGATGAGGACCCGGAGCGCACGGCCACAGCATTCTGGTCGGCGCTGGCGCGGGGCGCGATGCTCGGCGGCGCCAAGGGGCGGCATGCGGATGACGTCGCGCGCCTCAACGACGTCATCCGCTGGTATGTCCACGACGCCATGATCCACTACCTGACCCCGCGCGGCCTGGAGCAGTACAGCGGGGGGGCGTGGGGCCTGCGCGATGTCTGCCAGGGGCCGGCCGAGCTCCTCGTGGCCACCGGCAACACGGCTCCGCTGGGCGACGTGATCAAGCTCGTGTACGAGCACCAGTACCGGCGGAGCGGCGACTGGCCGCAATGGTTCATGTTCGACCGGTTCCGTGACGTGCAGGCGCCGGGAAGCCACGCGGACATCATTCACTGGCCCATCAAGGCGCTGTGCGACTACGTGGAGGCGACGGGCGACCTCACGATCCTCGACGAGCGGGTCGCCTTCACGGACGACGACACGCTGGGGGTCACGGACGAGACCGAGTCGATCCTGGCCCACACCGAACGGCAGATCGCCCGGATCGAGCAGGACTGCATCCCCGGTACCGCGCTCCCGGTCTTCGCGGGCGGCGACTGGGAGGACACCCTCCAGCCAGCCGACCGCACCGCCGCCCGTCACCTGGTCAGCCCGTGGACCGTGGCGCTCGCCTACCAGACCCTCGGCCGCTATCGGATCGTGTGCGACCGGGCCGGCGCGGTCGCGACGGCGGAGCGGCTTGCGGGTCTGTGCGACCGGCTGCGCGCCGACTTCGAGCGCTACCTGGTACCCGACGGGGTCGTCGCCGGCTTTGCCCACTTCGCGTCGGACGGCATCGAGTACCTGCTGCATCCTCGCGACCGGCTGACCGGCGTGACCTACCGGCTGATACCGATGACGCGCGGCATCATCAGCGGGCTGTTCACTCCGGAGCAGGCGGCTCGTCACGCCGACCTCATCGAGCGCCATCTCCTGTTCCCGGACGGTGTCCGACTGCAGAACCGGCCCACGGAATACAGCGGCGGCACGTCGCGCATCTTCCTCCGCGCGGAGACCGCGGCCAACTTCGGACGCGAGGTCGGGCTCCAGTACGTCCACGCGCACATCCGGTACATCGAGGCGATGGCCGTGCTCGGCCGTCCCGAGGCGGCGTTTCACGGGCTCCTCGCCGTCTGCCCGATCCTGCTGGAACGTGACGTGCCGTCGGCGCTTCCCCGCCAGAGCAACGCCTATTTCAGCAGCTCCGATGCGGCCTTCACGGACCGCCGGCAGGCGAGCCGCAGGTTCGGCTGGATCCGGTCCGGACGCGTCGGCCTCAGGGGTGGATGGCGGGTCTACTCCAGCGGTCCCGGCATCTACGTCAACCAGCTCATCTCGAACGTGCTCGGCCTGCGCGCCCACTACGACGACCTGGTCTTCGACCCGGTGCTGCCGCCAGACGCCGACGGACTCACCTTCGACTTTGAGTACCAGGGCCGGCGAGTCCGTTACCTGTTCCATGTCACGGGCGCCGGCCCCTCGCCGCGGGAGGTCCTCGTGAACGGCCGACCACTGCCCGCGGGGCGGTACTCGGCCAACCCCTACCGGGCCGGAGGGTTCCTCGTGGCGAAGGCGGTCTTCGCCGAGGCGCTTGACCACGAGGACAACCTCGTGGAGATCCTCGTCTGACATTCGCGCGACGCGCCCATTCGCGCGACGCGCCCGGAACGCGGCGGACGCGCCCGGAACGCGGCGGACGCGCCCTAGACTCCGTCGGTGGACATCACCCCGACCGAGATCCTGGCCCTGTTCGCGGCCGGCGTGGTCGGCGGGATCGTCAGCGTGCTCGTCAGCCTGGCGTCCCTGGTGACGTACCCGGCGCTGCTCGCCGTTGGCCTGCCGCCGGTGGCGGCGAACGTCACCAACACGGTGGCGCTGATCTTCAACAGCGTCGGCGCATCGATCGGTGCCCGCAGCGAGCTCTACGGCCAGAGTCCCACCCTGCGCCGACTGGCCATCGTGGCGGCGGCCGGCGGCGCCACGGGTGCGGCGCTCCTCCTCGTTCTGCCAGGCAGGTGGTTCGAGCTGGTCGCGCCGATCCTGATCGCCGGTGCCTCGCTGATGATCATGGTGCAGCCGTGGCTCATGCGGCGCCCGCGGTTCCAGCCGAAGGGCATCACGCCGGCCACGGCCGCGGCCTACTTCGCCACCGCGATCTACATCGGATACTTCGGGGCCGCCGGTGGGATCCTCGCCATCGTCGCGCTCGCCAGCATCATCGACCTGCCCCTGACCCACGTGAACGCCGCCAAGGCCGTCCTGTCGGGCATCGCCAACGGGGCGGCGGCGATCGGGTTCGCGCTGTTCGGGCCGGTGGCGTGGGCGTTCGTGGTGCCGCTGGCGGCGGGGCTGTTCCTCGGCGGGCTGGTCGGTCCCTGGCTGGCCCGGCGCCTGCCGCCGATTCTGTTCCGGGGTCTGATCGGCGTGTGCGGGCTGGGCGTCGCGGCCGTGCTCGGGTGGCGGACGTACGGGGGCGGCTGACCCGGCTCCGGTGCCGGCCCGCCCGCGCGTCACCGCGTCCCGATCCCGCACGAAACGCGTCCGTCGCGCTCCGCGGGTCTCGCCCGCGCCCGCCTGGGCCCCGCGCCCGCCCGCTCGCGCCTACAGTTAGCCCTGCCGGACCGGGTGATCGCCCGCCGGCTCAGGAAGCGGAGGAGTCCCACGTGGACGGAGTGCGGGTCATCGTGGCGTCCGTGCAGCAGACGCTGAGGGAGGCCGGCGCGGGCGTCGATCCGCCGACCACGGTGGCGACCGCCGCGATCGCCGTCCGGAATCCGCTCGCCGGCCAGGGTCGCGTCGAGGACCTCGGCGAGCTGGAGTTCCTCGGCCGGGAGGCCGCCGCGCTCCTGGTCGAGCGCGCGCTGGCGGTCCTCGAATCGGTCGGCCTGTCTCCGGCTGACGTCCGCGGATACGGCAAGGGCGCCATCGTGGGGATCGACGGGGACCGCGAGCACACCGCGGCCGTGCTGCACCCGCGCTTCGGGGCGCCGGTCCGGGCGGCCATCGGTGGTGGCGCGGACATCATCCCGGGCACCAAGAAGGTCGCCGGCCCCGGTGCGGCCATCACCATGCCCATCGGCAACAAGGACGATCGCTGGGTCTTCGACGACATGGACGCTGTCGATGTCGCCATCCCGGACGCCCCGCGCCCGGACGAGATCGTCATCGCCCTCGCCCTGAGCGCCGGCGGCCGGCCGAACGCCCGGGTCCGCAAGCCGGCCTAGGAGAGCACCGTGTTCAAGGCCATGATCCTGCTCAGCCGCCGCGAGGACCTGAGCTCCGAGGACTTCCGCCGCTGGTGGCTCGACGAGCACCGGCCGCTGGCCCTGCAGCTGCCAGGCCTGCGGAAGATGGTCGTCAACATCGTGGAGGCTGATCCCGTCGAGAGCGGCGTCGACGGCGTCTCGGAGCTCTGGTTCGACACGCAGGCGGACTTCGAGGCGGCTTACGCCACGGAGATCGGCAAGGCCGTTGCCGCGGACTCGACGGGCCACAACCGCAGGCGGGTGCGCCTGTTCATCGACGAGCACGAGTAGGCCGGGTGGCTGTGGCTGCCCATGGAGCCCAAAGGCGCCGCCACGCCTGATGCCGGCCGTCTCGAGCTCAGCGCGGACTGCAGCCGCTGCGTCGCGCTCTGCTGCGTTGCGCTGCCCTTCGCGGCATCGGCCGACTTCCCCTTCGACAAGGCCGCGGGGGATGCCTGCCCGAACCTGGCGCCCGACTTCGGGTGCGGCATCCACGCCCGCCTCCGGGAGGAGGGCTTCCCGGGCTGCGTGGCGTACGACTGCTTCGGGGCGGGCCAGCACCTGACCCAGGCCACGTTCGCCGGCCGGGACTGGCGGCAGTCTCCCGGGACCGCGGCGCGCATCTTCGACGCGTTCATGGTGATGCGCCAGCTCCACGAGCTGCTCTGGTACCTGACCGAGGCCCTGGCGCTGGGGCAGGCGCGCCCGGTTCATCGCGAGCTGCGGGCGGCGCTGGACGAGATCGAGGCGCTGACACGAGAGCCCGCCGACGCGCTGCTGGCCCTGGACGTGGCGGCGCGCCGGCAGGCGACCGGCGTGCTGCTGGGCAAGGCGAGCGAGCTGGCACGCACCGGGGCAGGGCCGAGGACGCGCCGCCGCGCCCTCGACCGCCGGGGCGCCGACCTGGCCGGCGCGGACCTGTGCGGACAGGATCTGCGTGGCGTCAACCTGCGCGGGGCGATGCTCATCGGGGCGGACCTTCGACGCGCGGACCTGCGGCTGGCGGACCTGGCCGGGGCGGACCTCCGGGGCGCGAACCTCGGCGGCGCCGACCTGCGCGGGGCGCTGTTCGTCACCCGGTCGCAGCTGGAGTCCGCGAATGGCGACGCTCGCGCGACGATGCTGTCGCCGTCGGCCGAACGGCCGGCCCACTGGGCGTCGAGCGGCTGATCGAGATCTGATGCGGCTGGACTAGCATCACGCATCATGCGGACGACCATCGATCTCGATCCCATCGTCCTCCACGAGCTCAAGCGGCGCGCGCGGCAGGAGGGCAAGAGCCTCGGCCGGGTCGCGTCGGAAGTCTTGAGCGCCGCCTTGGAACGTGACGTCCCACCGGCGCCGCGCTCGCGGCCGGCCTGGGCATGAGCTGGGCGCGGGCGCTCGGTGAGTTCGGCGTCACGATCATGTTCGCCGGCAACGTCCAGGGCCACACCCAGACGCTGCCCCTGGCCGTCCACGGCGAGTTCCAGGCCGGCAACCCCGACACTTCCATGGCGGCTGCCATCCTCGCCCTCGCGGCGTTCAGGGTGCTCATGGCCGTGCGGATCACGCACTGGGGCCGCGTGGCCCGCGCCACGAGCAGCGCGAACAGCTCCGACGTATCGCTCGGTCCATCGCCTGATCGAGGCCATCCCCGACGATGCCTGGACGGCCCATCCCGGACTGGATCGACGGCGCAACGCCATCGTCCCAGTTCAGAAGAGCACCCGTTCTGTTGTCCCGGATCGTGAATCACGCGGGTGTTCGGTGGATCCGGGGTAAGGGATCGCCCTCGGCTCAGCGGCGCGGATCGTCGTCTGGCCGACGGCCCACGCGGTACACGACGACGAGGCTGTAGACCAGGACCCCGAAGAACGCGAGGCCCGCGAGATTGGCCAGCGGGCCCACCGTGTCGGCCACCGCCGGCTGGAGCAGCACGACGGCGAGGATCGCCGTCCCGATCAGCTGGCCGACGGTGAGCAGCCCCACCGTGAGCCGCCGACCCGTGTCGTCCAGCTGCCGGAACTGGGTGTCCAGGTCGCTGGTGTCGATGCCACCGTGATCTTGCCCCGGCCGAACTGGTCGATCCACATGAAGGCAGCCGCTTCCAGCGTGGGCAGGCGGCGGACCAGCTCCTTGCCGACGCGGAGGCCCGTCTCGGTGGCCGTCTTTCGGATGTTGTCGAGCGTCAGCCCCGAGATCAGCGCGTCCCGCGCCTCCTCCATCGCCGCCCTGCCGATGTCGATCGAGGGGTCCAGGATCGACGCCGTCTCCTGCGCCTGGATCATGGCCTTCATCGCGAGCGTGAGGTCGTTGTCCAGTCGGAGGCAGTGTCCGTAAGGGGCCGGGGCCGAAGGCCGGCCCCCTGTTGCGGGTCTGGTCGGAGACCGACCGCTTGTCGTCAGGCGGCCGCGGGTGCGGCCTCCGTCACGATCGCCGGCGACTCGTCGCGCGAACAGCGAGCGCGAAGACTGACCTTGAGGAGCTGGCCGAGGATCAGCAGCAGGATCCCGGGCACCAGGCACGTGCCCCACTGCTCGAGCGTCAGCGAGACCCCTTCTTGCCGGCCCTCTTGCCGGCCTTCTTCACCAGCTTCTCCGCAGCGTTCTGGGCAAGCTCGACCTCAACCGGGTCGAGTGCGGCGCCTCGCGGGGCCTGGCCCTCGAGCTCCACCTTGGCCGCCCGCAGGGCCGCCTTCGCCTCGGGGGCGACCTTCGGGAACTGCGGGTTGATCTCCATCAGGGTATGGGCCAGCACGCTGGCGGCGGCCACCCGGGCGAACGGCTTGTCGTCGGCCGGGATCACGTACCACGGCGCCCACGAGGTGCTCGTGTTGCTGAGCACCTCGCCGAACGCCTTCTGATAGTCGTCCCAGTACAGTCGCTCCTTGGCGTCGGTGGCGCTGAACTTCCAGTTCTTCTCGGGCTCGTCGATCCGGGACAGGAACCGCCGGCGCTGCTCTTCCTTGCTCACGTTGAGGAAGATCTTCGCGAACCGGAAGCCCTGGTCGGTGAGGTAGTGCTCCCAGTCGTTGATCTCCCGGAAGCGCCGCTTCCAGATGTCGCCGCGTCGCAGGCTCGGCGGCAGCTTCTGGCCGGCGAGGATCTGCGGGTGGACCCGGACGACGAGGACCTCCTCGTAGTAGGAGCGGTTGAAGATCCCGATGTTGCCGCGCTCCGGCAGCCGCCTCGCGTAGCGCCACAGGTAATCGTGGTCGAGGTCCTCGGATGAGGGGATCTTGAAGCTGCTGACCTGGACGCCCTGGGGGTTGACCCCGCTCATGACGTGACTGATCGTGCCGTCCTTGCCCGCCGCGTCCATCGCCTGGAGGACCATGACGACGCCGTAGGTGTCCTGGGCGGCCAGCCTGGTCTGGTAGTCCGCGAGGAGCCCGACGCCATCCTCCAGGATCTCCCTGGCCTCGGCCTTCGATTGCTCCCTCGTGGCCGCCGGGTCGAAGTCGCGCGGCAGCCGGACCCGCTTCCCGGGTTCGACGCGGAACGACTCGATGAACTCCGCGATCCGCTTGGGCGTGAGCTCGACCATCGGTGATGTCCTTTCGGGGTTGGACGAATCGCGGCATCTGCGATCGCGGCAACGACCGCAACTCTAGTCGACCGCAGCCCGTGCATGCGCCCCTCATCCGACAACGATGCAGCGACCACGGATGCAGGGAACGGGCCCCGTCGCATCGCCACCTGCGAACCCGGGTCGTGCTCTTCG
>Ga0209014_10002478_pt1 | contig 10724 bp, 6 predicted proteins | sample BarGraNGADG00212_FD_184491 | JGI IMG/M metagenome (GOLD analysis project Ga0209014, IMG submission 184491) | Arctic peat soil microbial communities from Barrow, Alaska - Barrow Graham LP Ref core NGADG0002-212 (SPAdes) (version 2) | ecosystem: Environmental > Terrestrial > Soil > Wetlands > Peat... | reverse complement strand
CTGATCTTGCGACTGTTCTGGCGCTTGATGCGGGCCACGTTCTCTTCGCTGACGCTGCCGAACAGATCGGCGTTCACGCCCTTGGCGGCAGTGTGCAGGCCCACGTTGTCCAGCGTATCGACAAAGCAGAGGTTGGGAAACTCTTCGTAGCTGCCAGTGACGGCCGCGTAGGTCGATTCGATGTTCAGGTTGGCCACGTAATACGGCAGGATGGCGACTTCGTTGGCGTGCAGCTCGTGCTGGTATTTGTGCGCCAGCTTTTTTGGCTGGCCGCGAAAGTGCTCCAGCAGTTCGCAGATGAAAGTGCCCGTGCCGGTGGCTGGGTCCAGAATGTCAACGTCCTGGTCGATCAGGTTTTTGTCGAAGTGCTTTTCACAGAGCCAGTCGGCACCGTCAATCATGAAGCGCACGATTTCGCCCGGCGTATAGACCACACCGAGCCGGTCGGCCGCCTTGGCGTTGTAAACCTTGTAGAAGTTTTCGTAAATGACTTTCAGAAAAGTCTGCTTCTCGCTGTGGCTGCTGATCTGCGCGGCGGCAGCGCGGATGGCGGCGTAGTAGGTCTCCAGGCCCTTGAGCGTGTCTTTCTTGAGGCTGCCGGTGAAGAACTCAGCTTCCAGCGCGTAGAGCTCGCGCGCCACATTGTTGTGCTGGTGAAAGTCTGAATCGTCAAACACCTTGGCAAAAATTTCTTCGGTCAGGATGTGCTGGATCAGCATCTCGCGCACGTCAGCCTCAAGCAGGCCGGGGTTGATGGCCTCCTGCGCATGAACCAGGAACTTGGCCTCGGCCGCACGAAAGCCCGGGTTCTTGTCGTGTTCACGCTCAATCATTTCGCGCAGGGCCTTGAGCACAGCGGGCAGGTCGGCCTTGAACTGCTCCACGGCAGCGCGAAAGCCCGCGATTTCGGGCCGCTCGAAACTGAAAAAAAGTTTGAGCAGCTTCGCCAGCGCCACCGTGTCAGTCATGTCGCAACGCAAAACTTCATTGCGGTTTTGCCAGAGCACGGCAACTGCATCGTCACTGAAAATAATGTTGTCCTGCGGGTAACCCTTTTTGAATTTCTTGACGATCTCCTCGTCCAGGTCGTCAGCAGCATCCTTGGCTTCCCAGTAGCCCAGCGGCATGCGCAGCTCGTGCAACAGCACGCCATCGATATTGATGTTGGTCTTGAACGCGGTCTTCATGCCATATTCGGCAATAAAGATCAGCTTGTTCTCTTTGCCCCAGTTCTTGAGCAAGTCCTTGAACGCCTCGCGCACGATGGTTTCACGCTGACTGCCGCTGACGCGTCGAATGATGTCAAGCTGCTTGAGGTACTCGTTGATGAGGATTTGACTCATGGCATACGGTTAGAGCCCGTTGACCTCACCCTTTGAAAACCTTGTTATGCAAGCGCCGCAATGACCACCAGACGCCCAGCGCTACCAGCGGGATCGCAACCGCCGCCGTGCTCTCGGCGCTCCAGGGCCAGCCCAGAGCGTTCGCGCCCTTGGCCAGATAACTCACCAGGCCGACGATGTAATAGGTGATGGCCGCCACTGACAGCCCCTCGACGGTGGACTGCAACTTGAGCTGCAAGTCCTGGCGCTGGTTCATGGTGGCGAGCAGCGCCTGGCTGTTTTGCTGCTGCTCAATCTCGACCCGCGTGCGCAGCAGGTTGCTGATACGCGCAACCCGTTGCGACAGCGCGTCTTGCCGTCGTGTGGCCCACTCGCAGGTGCTGCGCGCCGGGCTCAGGCGGCGCTCCATGAATTCGCCAATGGTCTGCATGCCGGGCAAGGCCGACTCATTGATCTGGCTGATGCGTTTGTCCACCAGTTCAAAATAAGCCACGCTGGCCGAGAAGCGCGAATGGGTGGCGGCATGCTGGCTCTCGACCTGAGCGGCGAGCCGGGTCAGGCGATCGAGCAGCAGCGCCTCGTCCTGCGCTGTGGCACTGCGAATGGCGCTGGCCAGCTCGACCAGCTCACTCTCAGCCAGCGACAAAATACGGGAAGCTTCGCGCGCTGCCGGCAGGCCGAGCAAGGCAGCCATGCGGTAGCCTTCAATTTCCAGCAAACGCTGTATCAGACGCCCCAGACGGCGCGGCGACAAGTCGTCCACCAACAGCACCATGCGTGAAAAACCATCGGCGTGGATGACAAAGTCGGTGTAGAACTCTGCCCCGCCGCCAGCCACGCTCGACGCTACCAGCGTGTCTTCCTGTAGCACCTGTTTGACCAGTCCCGCCGCGCCAGCGCCCTGCTTTGGCACCGCCCACAAATGCAGACTGGACAAACACTGGCCCGGCAAATTGGCAAACCATTCTTGTGCTACGGCATCGATCGCCAATGGGGGCAGAGATTCTGCCAGGCGATCGGCTGCCATTGGACACATAAAAGTCCAGGTGACAAACTCCGTATGCAACTCCCAGCGAAGATGAAAAGCGCCCAAGTCCATGCGGAAGTGGCTCGACTGCGCGTCCGGCAGCGGCAGGTGACGCTCGCGCAATAGCGTTGACAGGTGCGCGCGACTGGCCTCGCGCTCGGCACCGTCGCACAACATCAGCACATGCGAGATAGCCAACGGTGCCAGCAGGGCCTGTGGCGGCCGGGCGTGAATTTCATTGTGCAACGCGGCGCGTTGCGGGTGCTGTGACAGAGGGTGTTGCATCACTCCTCGACAAACGTCTCTTCGCGTTTCTTCTTGATCGAAGGCAGCAGCACGATCACCAGCAAAGCAACGGCAGCGGCGAGCAAACTGGCTGAGAGCGGGCGCGTCACCATCACGCTCCAGTCACCGCGCGAGAGCAACAAGGCGCGGCGCAGGTTTTCTTCCATCATCGGCCCCAGGATGAAGCCCAGCAGCAGCGGTGCCGGTTCTACGCCAAGCTTGATGAACAGGTAACCAATAAAACCAAACGCACCGACAAACCAGACATCAAACGTATTGTTGTTGGTGGAATAGACGCCAATCGCGCAGAACAGCACAATCGCCGGAAAGAGCCAGCGGTACGGCACCGTGAGCAGCTTGATCCAGATGCCGATCAACGGCAGGTTCAGGATGATCAGCATGGCATTGCCAATCCACATCGAGGCAATCAAACCCCAAAACAGCTCGGGGTTGCTGGTCATCACTTGTGGTCCCGGCTGGATGTTGTGGATAGTCATGGCGCCGACCATCAAGGCCATCACCGCATTGGGCGGAATGCCCAGCGTCAGCAGCGGAATGAAGGAGGTTTGCGCCGCCGCATTGTTGGCCGACTCGGGCGCTGCCACACCTCGGATATTGCCCTTGCCAAACGGCATTTCGCCCGGTTGCAACTTGGTCTTCTTCTCGATCGTATAGGCACCAAAAGCGGCCATCACGGCACCGCCGCCGGGCAGGATGCCCAGCAGAGAACCCAGCGCTGTACCGCGCAACACGGCGGGCACCATGCGCTTGAAGTCTGTTTTGGTCGGCCACAGCCCCTGGACGCTGGCCGTGAATACTTCGCGCTCGCTCTCGTGCTTGCCCAGGTTGCTGATGATTTCACCGTAACCAAACACCCCCATGGCGATGACGATAAAGCCGATGCCATCGGTCAGCTCCGGGATATCAAAACTGAAGCGCGCCACGCCCGAATTCACATCGGTACCGACCAAGCCGAGCAACAGGCCCAGAAAGATCATGCCAATGGCTTTGAGCAGTGAGCCCGAGGCCAACACCACGGCACCGATCAAACCCAGCACCATCAGTGAGAAATATTCGGCCGGGCCAAACTTGAAGGCGACTTCGGTCAGGGGCACGGCAAAAGCGGCCAGCACCAGAGTGCCGACACAACCGGCAAAAAAGGAACCCAAGCCAGCAGCGGCAAGTGCCGGGCCGGCGCGTCCCTGGCGTGCCATCTGGTAGCCGTCGATGCAGGTTACCACCGAAGAGGTCTCACCCGGCAGGTTGACCAGGATGGAGGTAGTGGAACCACCGTACTGGGCGCCGTAATAAATACCGGCCAGCATGATCAGGGCCGACACCGGTGGCAAGGCATAGGTGGCGGGCAAGAGCATGGCGATGGTGGCCACCGGGCCAATGCCGGGCAGCACACCGATCACAGTGCCGAGGAAACAGCCAATGAAGGCATACATCAGGTTGATCGGCGTGAAGGCGACGCCAAAACCGATGGAGAGGTTGCTAATGATGTCCATTTGTCAGTTCCTTAGCCGGTGATAAAAGTGGGCCAGGCCTGAAACTGCAACTGCAGTAACACGATGAAACAAACGTAACTCGCGACCGCCAACAGCGTGGCCAAAATCGCAACTTCTTTGATTTTGAATTCTTCCCCCGCCAGGGCAGCCACGAAGGTCAAAGCATAAATGGCAGCCACCATGCCCATGGCAGGCAGGTGAATGCTGGGCAGGCCGCCCAGCAATACGCCAAAAATCAGGTTGCCCGCAATGATGAAGAACAGCGGCTTCCAGGCCCAGGAACCAATTTTGTCGCCGTCTTCGGTTTTGATAATGACCGCATTAAAAATGATGAGCGCGCCCAGCAGCGCCATCAGAACACCCAGGATCAGCGGGAAGTAGCCCGGCCCCATGCGGGCACCGGTGCCAATGTTGTAGCTGGTGGCTCCCCAGGCAAAAGCGATGCCGACCCCCATGAACAGCAGGCCGGAATAAAAGTCTTTTTGACTCTTGATAAGCATAAATCTGTACCTCGAAAAATTCGAGTCACCATTCTGCATTAAAAAGCCCAAGCCAACGCCTATGGATTTCCCTATGTTGCTCAAGCGACCGCAATGACGAAGGGCTAGGTCAAAGGCGGAGTGCAAGCCAGCACCTCTTCCAGCACCGTCAGCCCTTCAGCCACGCGCAAGGCACCGGCCAGGCGCAAGGGGCGCATGCCGTCGCTGATCGCCTGACGTTTGAGCGCGTCGTTGTTGGGCTCACGATTGATTCGATCCTTGAAGGCCTCCGACACCACCAGCAACTCGTAAAGTCCGGTGCGCCCCATGAAACCGGTCATGCGGCAATCGACACAGCCGACCGGTTTGAAGGGCTTATAAGCGCCATCGAGCAGCCACGGCTTGACCAGCTCGGCCAGCGCTTCGCGGCTGGCGCTGGCGTCTGGCGCTTTGCACTGCGGGCACAGGGTGCGCACCAGGCGCTGTGCCAGTACACCCAGCAAAGTGGCGTTGATCAGGTAGGCGGGCACGCCGAGCTCGAGCAGGCGCGTCACCGCAGAGGGCGCGTCGTTGGTATGCAGCGTGGAGAACACCAGGTGCCCGGTCAGCGCCGCCTGCACCGCCATCTCGGCCGTTTGCTGGTCCCGGATTTCGCCCACCATGATGATGTCCGGGTCTTGCCGCATCAGCGCGCGCAAGCCCTCGGGGAAACCAAAATCCAGTTGTGGCTGCACTTGCGTCTGGTTGAACGCGGGCTCGATCATCTCGATCGGGTCTTCGACCGTGCTGACGTTGACCTCTTCGGTGGCGATGCGTTTGAGCGTCGAGTAAAGCGTGGTGGTCTTGCCGGAACCGGTTGGGCCGGTGACCAGAATAATGCCGGTGGAGCGCTTGACCAGGATCTCCCAGCGCTGGGCATCGTGCGCCGAAAAACCGAGCGCATCGAGGTCCTTGACGGTGGTGTCGGGGTCGAAAATGCGCATCACCATCTTCTCGCCAAAAGCAGTTGGCAGCGTCGAGATCCGCATCTCGATTTCATCGCCGCGCGGGTTTCTGGTTTTGATGCGGCCGTCCTGCGGGCGGCGCTTTTCCATCACGTCCATGCGCCCGAGCAGCTTGATGCGCGCCGTCATCGCCATCAGAACTCCCATTGGCATTTGATAGACCGGGTGCAACACCCCGTCGATGCGAAAGCGGATCACACCCTGCTCGCGCCGGGGCTCCAGATGGATGTCGCTGGCGCGCTGGTCAAAAGCGTATTGCCAGAGCCAGTCCACCACCTGCACCACACTCTGATCGTTGGCGTCGAGCTGCTTGTTGCTTTTGCCCAGTTCCACCAGTTGTTCAAAACTCGCGCTGCCACTGCCGCCCCCCGCTTTATTGGCGGCCCGCACCGATTTGGCCAGCGCAAAAAACTCGGCGGTAAAGCGCTGAATTTCCTGCGGGTTGGCCAGCACCCGGCGTACCACGCGGCGCGACTGGCGCCCCACTTCGGCCACCCAGTCGGTCACAAAAGGCTCGGCCGTGGCCACCACCACTTCGCTTGGCGTTACCTGCACCGGCAAAATATTATGGCGCCCGGCATAGGCCGCGCTCATCGTGTCGGCCACCTTGCCGACATCGACCTTGAGCGGGTCTATGCGCAAATAATCCAGGCCAACGCGCTCTGCCAGCCACGCGGTCAGTTGCTCAATGTCCATCGGTTTGCCATCACTGGCACGGTGCACCGAGACACTGGCCAGCCGCACCAGGGGATGCTGCGCGCTCTCGGCCTGGGCACAGCGGGCAATGATGCGCTGCGCTTCTTCGGCACTGATCACGCCGTCGCTGCGCAACCACTCCACCAGGTGGCGCCAATCGAGCGGCCCGTGGTGAGCATTGCGTGCCGGTGACTTTGCAGTTGCTGCGCTGTTCATGACGAGACCGGTTTAAAAACCCGTATCCATTTGGTGGCGGGCAAACCCCAGCGGGTTTGAATGATCTCTGCGCGTGACGTCAACAGTTCGCGCTTGGGCCGGCTCGGTGTGCGCTGGGCCAGCACCACCGTGTTGCCTTCACGCGTGGGCTTGAAGGCCCATACTGCATCAGCGCCAAATGCGGCGGTTATTTTTTCGACCGTGCGCGCAAAGCTCGAAGCACGGCCAAACAAGTTGACGGTCATGCAGCCTTCGGCGGTGAGCAGGCGCCGACAGTTGGTATAAAAGGGAAAGCTGTCGAGCACCGGCGCCGCAGCCTCATGATCGTACAAATCAACCTGCAGCGCGTCCACCGTGCCCCACCACTTGGGGTTTTGAATCTCCTGCGCGGCGTCGGCCAGCACCACCTGCAAGCGGGCATTTTCGGCCGGTAACTTGAACCAGCCGCGACAAGCGGTAAGCACTTGCGGGTTGAGCTCAATGGCGGTGGTTTTCATGTGCAACTCTTTATGGCAGAACTTGGTCAGGGAGCCCGCGCCCAAGCCAAGCTGCACGGCTTGCCGCGCTGGAACCGAGTCGGGTTCCACAAACAGCAACCAGGCCATCATGCGTTCAATGTACTCATGCACCAATGCGGTCGGCCGATCCATATCCATGGAGCCCTGAATCCATTGGGTGCCCAGATGCAGGTGCCGCAGCGAGCCTTGGTCGGAGAAGTTGACCTCGGGCAAAGTGTTGTTGCGTTTTTTCAAGGTTTTTAAAGTTATCAGGTTGGATCATTATCGTCAACCATGATCGGACGACAGTTTATGATGCGAACCGATGCTTGAAGACTCTGCCGCCCCCATTTCACTAAGCCGCCTGATTTTGACCCGGGTCAGCGCGCTGGTGGCAGCCAGCAGCCTGATAATTGCTGCTGGTTTTGTCTGGTTCGGCTTGCTGCCGATGGCCGAGCGGGCTGCCGAAGTTCAGTTCGACGCAGCAACAACCCGGGTCAAGACCGACCTCAACATCCTGTTTGCGCCGGCCACGAGCCTGCTCAACATGAGCCGGGGCTGGCTAGCCGGCCAAGCCCCGGATTTGAACTCGCCCGCGGCTTTTAATCATCTGTTCCAACCCATGCTGGAGGGTTCGACTCAAATCACTTCGGTCGTGGCCGGTACCTCGACCGGTCAGGGATGGCTGCTGTTGCACCAGGGCGACGGTTCCTGGCACAACCGCATGACCGATATTGCCCGCTGGGGCAATGAACGCCATCTGTTGATTGATCGATTGGCCGACGGTCAAACCAACAGCCACTGGAGCAATCAAAGTTACGATCCACGCCAACGCCAGTGGTATCAAGCTGCCACGGCGGCTGGTGGCACGAACGCCGTGCAATGGACGCCACCCTACACTTTCTTCACCACGGGCGATCCGGGTATTACCGCTTCCACTTTGATGCGTCTGAGTGATGGCCGCGATTTTGTGCTTGGCTTCGATCTGATGCTGCGCGACCTGTCAAAAAGCACCGGGCAAGCCGTCATCGGCAAGCACGGTATGGCGCTGGTTGTGACTCAGGATGAACGCGTGCTCGCCTTGCCAGCGCGGCCAACATCGGTCGCCGAGGCCGCCTGGTTGAAGAACATCCTCAAGCCAGTGGCACAGCTCGGCCTGCTGCCGGTAACCGATGCCTTTGCCGGTTGGCACAGTGGCGGGGACAAAACCGGGCGCGTGCTGCACTACGCTTCAGGCGGCAGCCGCTGGCTTGCCAGCATCCAGCCCTACCGACTTGGCGAGCAGCAATTCTGGGTTCTGACATTGGCACCGGCTGCTGATTTCGACCCCGCCTGGTGGCCGATTATTTCCGCGCTGATCGGCGCACTGGCTCTGGTGCTGGGTCTGGCTTTGTTGATCACCCGTTTGGCAGCTAAACGGCTCACTCGCCCGTTGGAAACACTGGCTCAGGTCAACCAGCAAATCGGCCAACTTGATTTTCAAACCAGAGCACCGGTCCATAGCTCAATCACCGAGATCAAGCAACTGGCCGCGGCCCAGAATGCCATGCTCGGCTTGTTACAAAACAACCAGCAAGAGCTGGCCGAGCAGGCGCAAGCCTTGCGCAGTCAGATCGCTACGCTGCTCTCAACCAAAGCCGAACTCAACCGCCAAAACGACATGCTGGCTGCCATCATCGAGAATTTTCCCGGCGGTGTTTCAGTCTGCGATGCCACCTTGCATCTGATCGCGTACAACGATCAGTTCAAAGTCCTGCTCGATCTGCCCGACGCACTATTTCAAAAACCAACCCTGTTTTTTGAGGATTTCATTCGGCACAACGCACAGCGCGGTGATTATGGCCCGGGCGATCCCGATCAGCTGGTCAGGTCGATAGTGGCGCGTGCCCGCGAATTCAAGGCGCACCGGGTTGAGCGCGTGTTGGCCAACGGGACGGCACTGGAAATCCGAGGCATGCCACTGCCCGAGGGCGGTTTTGTCACCCTCTACCTTGACGTCACTGAACGCAAAACGCACCTTCGCCAGCTTGAATATCTGGCCCACTTTGATGATCTGACCGCCTTGCCCAACCGCGTTTTGTTGGCAGACCGCCTGCAGCAGGCCATGATTCAGGCGCATCGGCGCTCGCAAAAACTGGCCGTGGTTTATCTCGACCTCGATGGTTTCAAAACCATTAACGACAACCACGGCCATGAAGTCGGAGACCAGTTGTTGATGATGTTGTCTGCGCGCATGAAACAAGCACTGCGTGAAGGCGATACGCTGGCCCGCATGGGCGGCGACGAGTTCGTTGCCGTGCTACTGGACCTGGCCGACAGCCAGGCCTGCGCGCCGATGCTCAACCGTTTGCTTGCCGCCGCTGCCGCCACGACAGAAATCGGAGCGCTGTCGCTACGGGTTTCGGCCAGTTTGGGCGTTACTTTTTACCCGCAGGGCGATGAAGTGGATGCCGACCTGTTGCTTCGTCAGGCTGACCAGGCCATGTACCAGGCCAAGCTAAGCGGCAAGAATCGTTATCACTTCTTTGACGCCGAGCAAGACCGCAGCATGCGCAGCCACCACGAGAGCGTGGAGCACATACGCCAGGCGCTGGCCCACCACGAATTTGTGCTCTATTACCAGCCCAAGGTCAACATGCGCAGCGGTAGCGTCATCGGTGCCGAGGCGCTGATCCGCTGGCAACACCCACAGCAAGGCTTGCTGGCACCGGCCCTTTTCCTGCCGGTGATTGAGGATCATCCACTGGCCATTGAAATTGGTGATTGGGTGATCGCCACCGCCCTCACCCAGCTCGAGGACTGGCACGCTGTCGGGCTTGACCTTCCGGTCAGCGTCAACGTCGGTGCACGCCAGTTGTTGCAGACCAACTTTGTCGCGCGCCTGCAAGAGCTGCTGGCAGCGCACCCGCAAGTGAGTCCGTCCTGCCTGGAAATCGAAGTGCTGGAGACCAGCGCGCTCGAAGATCTGACCCACGTCGCCAAGGTGATCGAGGACTGCCGCTCGCTCGGCGTAAGCTTCGCCATGGATGACTTTGGCACCGGTTATTCATCGCTCACCTACCTCAAGCGGCTGCAAGTCAATCAGCTCAAAATCGACCAGAGCTTTGTGCGCGACATGCTCGTCAGCCCCGACGACCTTGCCATTTTGCAGGGCATCGTTGGATTGGCCGCTTCCTTTAAACGCGAGGTGCTTGCTGAGGGGGTGGAGACCCTGGCGCACGGCACCTTGTTGCAGCAGATCGGCTGTGACCTGGCCCAGGGTTACGGCATTGCCCGGCCGATGCCAGGTGCCGATATGCCGCGCTGGTCGGCCTCCTGGCACACCAAAGCAGTCTGGAGCGACTAGCCATCGATTAACGTGAAAGAACACACTTAATCACAACCATTGTCGTCATTGCGAGCGAAGCGCGGCAATCCATGGCCACAGCGTTGGCATGCCAGCATGGATTGCTTCGCTGTGCTCGCAATGACGATACCGGTTCAAGCTCCGTGTGCGGTATCGGACGGATTCGGGGGGCTCGCAATGACAGCTCTGTTTCAGGTTGACTTTGATACCATGACGGTGAATTAAAGAAACATCCCATGACCTACAAAATCGTAAAAACTGATGAAGAGTGGCAAACCATTCTGAGAGAAAAAGGCGCGGAACCACTGGCTTTTGAGGTC
>Ga0209014_10002477_pt1 | contig 10725 bp, 10 predicted proteins | sample BarGraNGADG00212_FD_184491 | JGI IMG/M metagenome (GOLD analysis project Ga0209014, IMG submission 184491) | Arctic peat soil microbial communities from Barrow, Alaska - Barrow Graham LP Ref core NGADG0002-212 (SPAdes) (version 2) | ecosystem: Environmental > Terrestrial > Soil > Wetlands >... | reverse complement strand
AAATGGGGCTGTTAGCTCCCTTTCCCGCCCGGCGGGGCGGGAGAGGGCGGGGGGTGAGAGTGGGGCCAAAATGAAAACGAATAAAAGTCTATCAATCAATACAACACAGTTCGATGCAACAGCCGATGCCATACGTGGATTAGTGGAATGTGGGTTATTGGGGTCAGAGCCCAAATTCGCGCTGCCTTCGGCTTGCTCGAAATTGCGATCTGACCCCATTAACCCTACAACGCATTTCGATGCCACAGCCGCAGTCACAAAACCCGGCTTGCCACCTTCACCCAGGGGATGAAACGAGCTGTTCAGCATGACGCCAGCGCCTCCAGACAGCGTTTCTTATGCTCCTGACCAGAGCCCGGTTTAATCTCCAGCGTGGCCAGACGCAAACCGTAATTCAAACTTAGCTTGTCGGCTTGCAGCACCCAAGCGCACAGGCGTGACAACTGTAGCTCAGGCTCAGTGGTGCCGGTTTGACGCTGGTCCAGCCACAACTCAAGACCTTGCACCTGCTCGGTCTCGCGGCTGACCAACTGGTCGGCTTTGGCGACTTTTTTCCAGACAATGAGTTTCAACGGGTCGCCGCGTCGGTAGGCGCGTACGCCATCAAACTCGCCGCTGCTGTGAACGTGTGCCTTGGCAATGCCACTTGCGTTTGGCTCACCCGGCGGTAATGGCGGGGCCAAGCTTTCAGGGCGTGGGTAAACCAGCACGCGAGCGGCTGGTCGCCACAGCGTCCAGACCCGGAAAGTACCCAGCGGAAAGCGTGTTTCCAAGGTCAGCGTGGGCAGGCGCTGCAAGCCACGGCGCACTGGATTGAAGGCGACTTGGACGACCGCGCTGCCTTGTGCGGGGACATCGGTCCAGACCCACTGGTTGGCGCCTGCCACAGCCAGTCCAATGCCAAAGCGGACACTGCGACGCTGGTTTTGCAGTGTGACGTCAATTGCTGCGCTGTTGCCCGCAAATACCGGGTCTGGCGTGACCAGATTCAGTTCGAGGCCACGCAACGTGGCGTGACTCACCGGCATGCTCGCCAAAGCACAGCCGGCCAGCAGAAAAGTCAACAAGTAGCCCAGGTTGAGTTGGTAGTTGATGGAGGCGACCAGCAACACCAGGAGTGTGGCAGCCAGCATCAGGCCGACTTGGGTTGGCAGAATAAATACGTTGCGCTGCGTCAGCGTGGTGTGGTCGCACTGCGGCAGCCGATTTGCCAGCCAACGTTCGAAGCGCCCATGGAGGAAGCCTGTTTTCACGGCAACGGCACCGCCTCGATCATGGCTCGCACCTGTTCAACTGCGCCGCGACCCGCGTTGCTCACGGGTGCCAAACGGTGCGCCACAGTTTGCGCCAGAATCGCTTGAACATCATCGGGTGCCACATAGTCGCGCTCGCTCAGGAAGGCTTGGGCGCGGGCGGCGCGCAGCACTGCCATGCCGGCACGCGGGCTCAAGCCCAGCGTAAACCACTGGCCAGTGCGGGTGGCAGCAATCAAGTCTTGCACATAGTCCAGCAGCGGCGCGCTGGCATGAATGGCCAACACCTGGCGTTGCAGGGTCTGTAGTTCGGCCGCATCCAGCAAGCTTGGCAGCGTGTTGACCAGGTCGTGGCGATCCGCTCCGGTGAGCAACTCGCGCTCGGCCGCGCGGTCTGGGTAACCGAGTGAAATGCGCATCAGGAAACGATCCAGTTGCGACTCGGGCAGCGCGTAGGTGCCGACCTGATCGTGCGGGTTTTGCGTGGCAATGACGAAAAAAGGCGAGGGTAGGGCGCGGGTTTCGCCTTCAATGGTGACCTGTTTTTCTTCCATTGCTTCGAGCAGCGCGCTCTGGGTCTTTGGGCTGGCGCGGTTGATTTCGTCGGCCAGCAACACCTGGGCAAAGATCGGGCCCGGGTGAAAAACAAATTCCTCTTTGGCGCGCTCATAGACCGATACGCCCGAGAGGTCGCTGGGCATCAGATCGGCGGTGAACTGCACGCGCGAGAATTGCAGGCCAAAGGTTTTGGCCAGAGCGTGGGCCAGCGTGGTCTTGCCAACACCGGGCAGATCTTCAATCAGCAAATGACCGCCGGCCAGCAGGCAGGCAACGCAATCGCGCGTTTGCCGGGGCTTGCCGACCAGCACCGTGTTAAGCTGATCGAGCAAAGATTTAAGTTTTTGATGTATGTTCATAGTGCAACCTTAAGGATGCTTTGCATAACTCAACGCGAGTGGGTGCAGTGCGGATCGGGATGGGATGCTAGGCGCATTTTGCAGCCAATAGCGCGTGCTATTGGCAATAAATGCAACGCCGCAGACCGCCCGAGACCGCACTAGCACACGCCGTGTGGAGTTATGCAGAGCATCCTCAGGACAGGCGATAGGTTTCAAGGTAAATGCTGGTCTCGGAGGCGGTGCGCGGCGCTGATATAGTGAAGACCGTGACCGCCGACAAAACCAACGCCACCATCCTCACGCCTGCCATGATTGCGCCTGCGCCAAGCCTGGCCACCTGCGGCGTCAGCCTGATCGGCGTGCCGACCGACATCGGTGCCGGCATGCTTGGTGCGCGCATGGGCCCGGAGGCGTTGCGCGTGGCCGGTATTGGGCAGGCGATTGCCCAATCTGGCCTGGACGTCAAAGACTGCGGCAACCTCGCTGGCCCGGCCAACCCCTGGCAAGCGGCGGTCAACGGCTTTCGCCATTTGCCCGAGGTGGTGCAATGGAACCAGTTGCTGCACGACGCCACTTACGCCGAACTCAAAGCGGGTCGCTTGCCGATCATGCTTGGCGGCGACCACAGTCTGGCGATTGGCTCCATCAGCGCAGTGGCGCGCCACTGCCGCGAGCAAGGCAAAAAGCTGCGCGTGCTTTGGTTTGACGCGCACGCTGATTTCAACACCGCCACCCTCACGCCGAGCGGCAACATTCATGGCATGCCGGTGGCCTGCCTGTGCGGGCACGGTCCGCAAGCGTTGATTGAAATGGCCGGGCAGGTGCCGGCTTTGAACCCCAAACAGATTCGCCAGATCGGCATCCGCAGCGTTGATGCCGGTGAGAAGCGCCTGGTGCACGACATCGGCATTGAAGTCTTCGATATGCGCTATATCGACGAGATGGGCATGCGCGCCGCGATGGAGTTGGCGCTGGCGCTGGTCGATGCCAACACCCATTTGCACGTGAGCCTGGACGTTGATTTTCTCGACCCCGATATCGCGCCCGGCGTGGGCACCATAGTGCGCGGCGGCCCAACCTACCGCGAGGCGCAGTTGTGCATGGAGATGATTGCCGATACCGGTCACCTGGCATCGCTTGATCTGGTGGAACTGAATCCGGCACTTGATCTGCGCAACCAGACCGCCGAGCTGGCAGTCGATTTGATCGAGAGCCTGTTTGGCAAGAGCACGCTGATGCGCAAGCAAAGTGCTTGATTTTGAGTGCGTCTTTGCCAATCAGGTGATGACCGCGAAATTGTCGCGTCCCATTGCTTATTTTCTCGAAGGCATTCAGAATTAAACATTGGAGGTCATCATGCATCAAATCCGTCAAGCGGCCGTTGCCGGTACTTTCTATCCGGGGCAGGTTCAGACTTTATCGGACACAGTGCTGTCTCTGTTGGCCGAAGCCAAAGTCGGCATGGACAGTGCTGCGGTAGTGCCCAAGGCCATCATCGTGCCGCATGCCGGCTACATCTATTCCGGCGCGACGGCGGCGCAGGCTTATGCGCGACTCGCTAACGGGCGCAACACGATCCGGCGCGTGGTTTTGCTGGGCCCGGTACACCGGGTGCCAGTGCGTGGTTTGGCACTACCGGGCGCGGATGTCTTCGCCACACCCTTGGGCAGGATTGAAATCGATCAGGCGGGGGTGGACGCCATCAGCCATTTGCCCCAAGTCGTCGTGAGCCCGGCCGCCCATGCGCAGGAGCACTCGCTGGAGGTGCAACTGCCATTCTTGCAAATGGTTCTGACTGATTTCAAACTGGTGCCGCTGGCGGTGGGTGATGCTACGGCGGCTGAGGTGGCCCAAGTGCTGGAGGCGCTCTGGGGCGGGGCCGAGACGCTGATCGTCGTCAGCTCCGACCTGTCTCATTTTTTGTCGTACCGCTCGGCGCAGGCGATTGATCGCCAGACGGTGCAATGCGTCATGGACCTGAGCGGCCCAATCAACCACGAACAGGCTTGCGGTGCCACCCCGGTCAACGGCCTGCTGCTGGCGGCGCGGCAGCACCACTTGCAGCCTCAACTGCTGGAGCTTTGCAACTCAGGCGATACGGCGGGTGACAAAGACCGCGTGGTCGGTTACGCAGCGTTGGCCTTGTTGTAGAGCCACACCCAGGGCCGCTTCGGGGTGACCAAGATGCTACATCATCCCCAGCATACGCGGCAGCCAGATCGACAGGGACGGCCAGTAGGTCACGACCATCAGGAAACCCAGCATTGCCAGCAACCAGGGCCAGACGGCGACCGTCAATTCGGTAATGCCCATTTTGGTAATGCCCGATGCAACATACAAGTTCAAGCCCACCGGCGGGTGGCACATGCCAACTTCCATATTGACCACCATGATGATGCCAAAGTGCACTGGGTCAATGCCAAGCTTCATCGCCACCGGGAACAGGATCGGCGCAAAAATCAGCACGATGGAGGACGGCTCCATGAAGTTGCCCGCCAGCAGCAGCATCACGTTGACCGCCAGCAGGAAGCTCACCATGCCCAGGCCATTGCCCAGCATCCAGTCGGCCAGTGCCTGCGGAATATTCTCATTGGCCATGATGAAGGAGAACATCACGGCGTTGGTGATGATGTAGAGCAGCATCGCCGACATATTGGCCGAGTTCAGAAGAACCCGCGGCACATCCTTGAGTTTCATATCCTTATAGACAAATACCGCCACCACAAAGGCATAGACCGCGCTCATGGCCGCCGCTTCGGTCGGTGTGAACAGGCCGGTGTAGATGCCGCCCATCACGATCACGATCAGCAGCAAGCCCCATGCCGAGGTCTTGAAGGCTGTGAAGCGCTCGGCCCAGGTTGCCTTGGGCAGGCGCGGGTAGTTGAACTTGCGCGCCCGGTACCAGGTCACACCGCCCAGCACGCAGGCCAGTGCGATGCCGGGCACGACACCGGCCATGAACAAAGAGCCGACCGAAGTATTGGTGGCCACCGAGTACATCACCATCACGATCGAGGGCGGAATCAGGATGCCCAAAGCGCCCGAGGTGGTGATGACGCCGGCGCCAAAGCTTTTCGGAAAGCCAGCCCTGACCATGGCGGGCATCAGGATCGAGCCAATCGCCACCACCGTTGCCGGTGACGAGCCCGACACCGCCGCAAACAGGGCGCAGGCCAACACACCGGCCAGACCCAGGCCGCCGTACCAGTGGCCGACCATGCTGGAGGCGAAGTTGATCATGCGCTTGGCGACGCCGCCGTGGGTCAGAAAATTGCCGGCCAATATGAAGAACGGGATCGCCATGATCTCGAACTTCTCGATGCCGGTAAACAGCTTGAGCGCCACCGACTCCAGCGGCACTTGGGTAAAGCCAAACAGAAAGGTCAGAACCGTCAGACCCAGAGAAATGGAGATTGGCATGCCCGTGAGCATGAGCACGATCAACAGCACAAAGATGATGGAGGCGTTCATTTTGCGTCTCCTTGGCTCTCGGGTGTCTCATCCGGGTGCAGGTTGTCTTTCATGGCGTAGGGGATGATGTCAGACGGCGGCATCACTGCTTCCAGTCCATCAACGTGGCCCTGGTCATGATGCGGCAGTTCGCCGGTCTTGATAAAGTTGACCATCACTTGCAGGAAACGAAAACACATCAGGCAGCTACCCAGCGGCACCGCGCTGTAAACCATCCAGGTGGGCATTTCCAGGTCAGGCGTGGTCGGCCCCTCGGGAATGCCGTCCACCGGCAGGCCGAGCAGGTTGAACCAGGCGTGATGGGCGCCGTTGTCCCAGACAAAGCCGGTCGCCAGGACCACGACAATGCCGGTAAACAAGGCGCCCGCGCACAAGCCGAAAATGACGAACTTGGCGCGCAGCTTGTCGTTCAAACGGTTGATCAACACATCAACACCGACGTGAATACCGGTGCGCACACCGTAAGCGGCGCCAAACTTGCACATCCAGACAAACATGATGATGGTCAGCTCCTGCGCCCAACCGAAGTTGAGTGTCAAAAGCCAGTCTTGCACGCCGGGGATGGCCAACCCGGCGGCGTAACGGTGCACCACCGCAACAAAGATGATCAGCGTCGCAGCCGCCATCAGGAAGGTGACCAGCCACTCTTCAAGGTGATCAAGAATTTTCATGATTTGAGCTCCGAGACAGTGTCAGGGAAAAGGGAAATTATGAAGATATTGGACGCGGACCCTATATTTCGTCATTGCGAGCGTAGCGCGGCAATCCATGGCCCCGGACTTCGTGGATTGCCACATCGTTACACTCCTCGCAATGATGGTGAGGCTTAAAGTTTGGCAGGATCAAAGCCGGTTGCCTTGTAGAACTCCTGGAGTGTTTCCTTGCCGACACGGTCTGCCATCTTGATGTGCACCGGGGCCATGGCCTTTTTCAGGGCAAAACGTTCTTCTTTGCTGGGTACGTAAACCGTGGTCTTGCCGCTGGCTTTTACGCCGGCCAGAGACTTGTCATTTTCTTCTTGTGCAATCTGGTTGGCATAAACAGTGGCTTCCTTCATCGCCTGTTCCAACTGGCCACGCACGTCAGCGGGCAAGCTGTCCCAGAATTTCTTGTTTGCGATGACGGCGTAGCCGAGGTAGCCGTGGTTGGTGATCGAGAGGTGCTTTTGCACTTCATGCATTTTCTGGGTGTAGAAGTTGGAGATCGGGTTCTCGGTGCCATCGACCACGCCGGTTTGGAGTGCTTGATAAACTTCGGAGAAAGCCATTACCTGCGGAATGCCGCCGACCGAGCGAATTTGCTCTTCCAGCACCTTGGAGGACTGGATACGGAACTTTTTGCCCTTGTAGTCGGCTGGCATCCTGAGCGGTGTGTTGGCCGAGAACGACTTGAAGCCGTTGTCCCAGTAAGCCAGACCTTTGATGCCCTTGGGTTCCAGCTTTGCCAGCATGGCTGCACCAACCGGGCCCATCGTGATCTTGTGCAGCTCGGCGGTGTCATCAAACATGAAGGGGAAGTCAAAGGCTTCGAACTCTTTTACACCGAGCGGACCAAACTTGGCCAGTGAAGGTGCCAGCATCTGCACGGAACCCATCTGCAAGGCAGACATCTCTTCGCCATCCTTGTACAAGGAACTGTTGGCATAGACCTCCACCTTGACCTTGCCCTTGGTCAGTTCGCCCGCCCTTTTGGCAAAGAACAAAGCGGCTTGCCCCTTGGGCGTGTCCACCGCCACCACGTGGCTGAACTTGATGATGGTCTGGGCGCTGACCGACCAAGCCGCGCAACTGACCAGCAAACCAATCAATAATCTGGAAATCTTCATCTGATATCTCCTAATTGTGGAAAAAGCTATTCGAGCGGAACCTCGCCCCGTTCGGCGTCGATTGTAGAAACAAAATATCCGATGCCTATGGGGAAAACCACAATGCCAGATTGGCACCGAGGAGATCACCGCCAAGGCTTTGCGTCTGGCTGCCGTATGATCAATGCGCCGGTGCTTCGACTCGCGCAGCAAACCCTGGCTCAAAGCAGATAAAGGAGTGCATTTGATGAACCTGCCACTGATAGCCGACGAACTTGATTTGCTGCAAGCGCTGGTCGATCTGGACCAGCACCGGATGATTGTTGAATTGGGCTGCGGTGCGGCACAACTTTCGCGTCAGTTGCTTGTTCGCTACCCAAGCTGCGAGGTGACCGGCCTGGAAGTGGACCAGCGTCAGCATGCCAAGAACTTGCAGAACCCGCAGCAACGCCTGCACTTTGTGGCGGCCGGTGCGCAGGCGATTCCTTTTGAGGCCGGGCGTTTCGATCTGGCACTGATGCTCAAGTCCTTGCACCATGTCCCGGTGGATCAAATGCGCTTGGCGCTGGCCGAGGTGCATCGTGTGCTCAAGCCCAAAGGCCTGCTGTATATCTCCGAGCCGGTGTTTGCCGGTGCATACAACGAGGTCATCCGCCTGTTCAACGACGAGGAGCGTGTGCGCGGCGCAGCGCTGCGCGAGGTACAGCAGGCGGTTGCCTCGGGTGTCTGGGAGCAAGTTTCCGAGACGCTTTTTGAGATGCCGGTTCATTACCGCGACTTTGCCGACTTTGCGCAGCGCATGATCGGCGTCACCTATGCCAATCACCAGCTTGACGCCCTTGTTTTGCAAGCAGTGCGTGCCCGCTTTGAGCCGCACATGACGGCAGACGGCGTTCACTTCGTGCGACCAATGCGAGTCAACTTGCTGCGTAAACGTTAGACAAAAACCCGGCGCCTTGATGACCGCGAAGGCGGTCCGGGGCGATGGCTGGCCGGCTGCTAGCGGTAGTGCTCCCGGCGCCGTTCGTCTGAGACGAATTCTTCCAGGTCGGGATCCATTGCGTTGCGCGACGAGATGATGCCAATGGCGCGACCATTTTCAACGACCGGGACATGACGAAAACCGTTCTCTTGCATCAGCAGCAGGGCGTGTCCGTATGATTTGCCCGGACCCAGCGTCTTGGGCGCGGCGGTCATAACCTGGCTGAGTTGTGTGGTTTTGGCATCCAATCCCTTGGCGATGACGCGGAACACCACATCGCGCTCGGTAAAAATGCCGACCAGGCTATCGTTGGCTAGGACCAGGATGGCGCCTGCGTTCTTGCTTGCCATCAGTCTGGCAGCGTCGCTGACTGTGGTTTGGGGTGAAGCAGTCAAAAATTTCTTCTGCTCCATGACGTTTTTGATAGGCTGATCGAACATAGTTGTCTCCTGGGCTGATGCTATCCGTCTTTTGAACTATGCTATTGACGTAAATCAACTCTTGTTGGCATTCCTTGGGATGCAGAGCATCCCTTGGTGGGTTCAGGTTTCTTGTCTGGAGACTGGAATTGCGCCAATCGTCTGCGAGTTGCCGGTTGTGCTGCGCTTATTTTGATGGTTTTACCGTGAATCCTATTTATTTCCGTTTTCGCCGGCGTCTTGCTCTTTATCTGGCGCTGATTCGCTGGAATCGTCCGGCCGGTTGGCTGTTGCTGTTGTGGCCCTCCTTGAGCGCGCTATGGCTTGCCGCAGGGGGTTTTCCCGGATGGCATTTACTGCTTGTGTTCACGCTGGGCACGATCCTGATGCGAAGCGCGGGCTGCTGCATCAACGACGTGGCTGATCGTGACTTTGATCGGCACGTCAAACGCACAGCGCAGCGTCCTGTGACCACTGGAGCACTGTCGGTCAAAGAAGCGCTGGGACTGGGCGCGCTGTTGGCGCTGCTGGCCTTTGCCCTGGTGCTGACCACCAATGCAGCGACCATTGCATGGTCGTTCCTGGCACTGGTGATTGCACTGGTTTACCCTTATGCCAAACGTTTCGTCTCGATGCCGCAGGCGGTGCTGGGCGTTGCCTTCAGTTTTGGCATTCCGATGGCTTTTTCGGCCGTGCGCGGCGCCGATTCATTGAGCTTCTCGGCCATGCAAGACAGCGTGCCGCCGCTGGCCTGGGTCTTGTTGCTGGGTAACTTGTTCTGGGTGTTTGCCTATGACACCGAGTACGCCATGGTCGATCGCGATGATGATTTGCGGCTGGGCATGAAAACCTCGGCCATCACGCTCGGGCGTTTGGATGTACCGGTGATTCTGCTCAGCTATTTTTCTTATGTTGTCATCTGGGATGCGGTCCTTATGAAATATGCGCAAGGGGCTGTGCTTTCTATCGCCATGACGCTGGCCTTTGGCCAAGTGGCGTGGCATTACAGCTTGATCCGCAGCCGTTCGCGCGAAGGCTGCTTCAAGGCGTTTCGTCTGAATCACTGGCTCGGCTGTACGCTGTTTGCTGGCATTGCCGTGAGTTATGCGCTGCAATGAAAACTGCCTTCAGGCGCTGCCAAACTCATCATTCAATTCCTTGGCCCGTTTGCGGGCGGCGTACATCGCGTTGATCAGCAGGGCTTGCATATCATCGTCTTCCATAGAGGCGATGGCGGCAAAGGTGGTTCCGCCTGGGGAGGTAACACGTTGGCGCAACAACTTGGGTGACTCACTGGATCGTTTGGCCAGTTCGCCTGCACCAATAAAGGTTGCTACTGTCAACTGGTGCGCTTGCTCGTGTGTCAGACCCATCTCGGTGCCCGCCGTGGTCATGGCTTCCATCAAGTAAAACAGGTAGGCCGGGCCGGAGCCTGAAACGGCAATCACCGCATCCAATAAGTCTTCAGTGGCGAGCCAAAGAAATTCGCCAGTGGTGGCCATCACCTGAGCGATCCAGTCTTTGTCTGCGCTGGTGATGCCGGAACGTGCAAACAGGCCCGTAATGCCTTTGCCTATCAGTGCCGGTGTGTTGGGCATGGCGCGTACCACGCGCTCAGTTCCGAGCCAGTGGGCGATGCTGGTGCTGGGAATACCGGCCGCCACACTCAGATGCAAAGCGTTGGCGGTAAAGGGTGCAACAGCCAGCGTGGCTTGTTTGAAAGTTTGCGGCTTGACCGCCCAAACCACCAAGTCTGCTTGCGTCAAAAAGGGACCGGCTTGCGAGTGGGCTTGTAGGCTGAAGCTGCTTTGCAGCCTGTCGCGGGCCTCGGCCAAGGGTTCCACCACAACAATTTGGCTGGGCGACATTCCATTTTTGATCAGTCCGCCGATGATGG
>Ga0209014_10002475_pt1 | contig 10727 bp, 6 predicted proteins | sample BarGraNGADG00212_FD_184491 | JGI IMG/M metagenome (GOLD analysis project Ga0209014, IMG submission 184491) | Arctic peat soil microbial communities from Barrow, Alaska - Barrow Graham LP Ref core NGADG0002-212 (SPAdes) (version 2) | ecosystem: Environmental > Terrestrial > Soil > Wetlands > Peat... | reverse complement strand
GCGGACAGCGAGCTTTCGATAGATGCGCCCGAGGTGGAACTCGACCGTCTTGCCGGACAAGAAGAGCGAGGCGGCGATCTCCTTGTTCGACATCCCGTCCGCCGCCGCGGTGGCCACCCGGACCTCCGACGCGGTGAGTGTGTCGTCGGGTGCGGCACGGGCGCGCAGGGTCGCTCCGGAAGCCCGCAGCTCCTCTCGGGTCACCGCCGACCAGGGCGCGGCACCGAGGGTCGTGAAGTCGGCCTCCGCCTCCCGCAGCAGGGACCGCGCCTCGACCCGGTGGCCCAGGCGACGCTTCATCGCTCCAGCGCCCAATCGCAGCCGGGCCCGCGGGAAGACGTACTCCGCTCCCTCCAGGTGGAGTGCGAGGTCCGCTGCACGGTCAGCCAGTGCGAGTGAGTCCGGTCCGATGGCGCACCGCGCGAGCATCGCACCGGCTCGGGATTCCGGCCGGGCGTCCTCGCCGCTGCGGGAGAGGAGGACCGCGAGGAGGTCCTCGGCGTCGGCCCGTCGTCCAGTGAGTGCCAGCGCCAACGGGACGTCGAAATACTCCGGCTGGGCGGCGGCCACCCGGCCGACGCGGAGCACGTGTGCCAGCGCGTCGGTCGGTGCGGTCAGCGCATCAAGGTCACCCACCGACATCGCGGCAAGCAGCTCGCACCAGAGGGCGTCGGCGGTCCGCCAAGGACTGTCGAGCACCTCGGCCAACCAGCGGGCCTCGCCGGCATGGGCCAGAGCATCCGCCGTGTGGCCTCGCGCTCCTTCCAGGGTGGCCACCTGCACGAGCGAGTCGGCGATGTCGGCGGCCCGGCCGGTGATTCGAGCCAGGTCCAACGCGTCCTCGGCACGAACCGCTGCGGTATCCCATTCGGCCACCGAGAAGTCGCACCAGGCCAGTCCCCGTACGGTCGCGGCGAGCAGCTGGGTGTCCCCGGCGGCCCGCTGACGAGCCACCGCGGCATCAATGGCTGCTCGCAGCCGCCTCGGGTGCCCGGACCACATCACCGCCTGCACGGTCATCGGCAGCAGGTCGGGATCGGTCGCGAGCAGGTCGTGGGTCTCGATGATGGTCAGGGCGCGCTCGAGGCACAACCGTCCCGGCTCGGACTGCTCGGCGTTCAGAAGCACAAACCCCTGGACGGCGTTTGAGCGGGCGTCCTGGACCGGGTCGTCCGCGACCGCGGCGGCACGGATCTGCTCGGCCAGCCAGGCCAGCCGCGCCGGATCGTCAAGATGCAGCGCCGGGTTGAACGCGCTGGCCAGCGCCCGGACCTCGCGGTCGCGGGACCCGGACGCGCGCGCTTCGTCGACGGCACGCAGGAACCACTCCCAGGCGGTGTGCGGCGAGGCAGTCGCGTGGGCGATCTGGCCGGCGGTGAACGACAGTGACCATCGCAGCTCCGGGTCCTGCAAGACCGCCAGGGACTCTTCGATCAGCCGCGAAGCGGACTCGGCGTCGTCTGCGGCCCATGCCTCGAGCGCCGCCTTCGCGAGCCGCGGAGCCGGGTCGGTCCCCAGCCGGGCGCTGGTCTCCCAAGCGTCGGCGGCAGCCTGATGGGCCCCGCGCGCCGCCGCGGTCGATGCCACGACCTCCAGCTCGGCCGCCAGGGACTCCTCGGGTCCGGTGGCGGCAGCGACCCGGTGCCACACCACTGCCGCCGGGTCGCCGCCCGCGTCCTGCAGGGCGTCGGCTACGGCTGTCTGAACCCTGCGGCGCTCGGCGGCACCCACGGCATCCATGGCCGCGGCCCGGGCCAGCGGGTGCCGCCAGATCACCGCGGTCCGGGTGACCTGCAGGAGCCCGCTGCTCTCGACTGTCGCGAGCTGGACGTAGTCACTCCCCAACCGGGCCAGAGCGTCCGCCAACACCGCCGGCGTCGCATTGCCGGCAGCGGCGGCGGTCGCGGCGGCCAGCTGGGCCGACGGCGGGAGCGCCGCTACGACCGCGCCGTACGCGGCAGCCGGGCTCGTCGACGGCATCGGGTCCGGCAGCGGAGCAGCTCCGCGGCGCTGCTCGTCGTCGAGGAGCTCCGCCAGCTCAACCAGAGCCAACGGGTTCCCTCCGGTGACCTCCAACAGCCGGAGGGTGACCGAGCGCGCCACGCCGCGCGCTGCCAGAAGCACCACGGCCTCCACCTGGTCCAGCGCCGGTACGTCGTACGATTCGACCCCGCTCATGCCCGCGCCGTCCGGGCGAACCGCGAAGAGCACGCCCACCGCGTCGTCGGCCAGCCGTCTCACGGCGAAGCCGATCGCATCCCGCGACTCGACGTCGATCCACTGCAGGTCGTCGATCAGAACCAGGACAGGGGCGCCGCTGCACGCCACATCCAGCAGAGAGAGCGTCGCAGCGCCAACCAGCAGCGGCGCGGGCCGGCCGCCTACCGTCACCCCGAGCGCCAGCTCGAGGGCGTCGCGCTGCGCGGGTACCAGCTCGGCGACGAGCGACCGAAGCGGCCGCACGAGCGCGTGAAGTGCTGCGTAGGGCAGGCCGCGCTCGTCTTGCGTCCCGGTACAGCGGAGGACCGTCATGCCGGCTGAGTCTTCGGCTGCGGCGCCGAGAAGCGCCGTCTTGCCGCTTCCCGGCTCACCGCGCAGCAGCAGTGCACCACCACGTCCTGCGCGGGCACCAGAGACCACCCACGCGATCCGGGCCAGGGCCGCCTCACGACCGATGAGCATCGGGCGAGCGTACCAAGCACGGGCACCGCCCGGACGCGATGCCAGGGTTTGCCCGGACGCCAGGACCGAGGCACTCGGGAGACGGTGATGGTGTGTCAGAGCTCTCGTCGCCGTGCGGTGACTGGCGGTTGACGGTGCGGCGCCTCGGCACCAGCCCCGAGCCGACGGACGAGATGGTCGTGATCGCCCGAATCGAGGCGGCTGGCACGTTTTCCGTGCTGACAGGTGGCCCAGCCGAGGAGCCGCGGTTCGCCCGCTGGCTCTCAGCAGGACCGCGCCGAGTGGTGCTGGTCGCCGAATGGTTCGTCCGCGACGCCGCCGCGCGCACGGTCGGGTGGGTCTCCGTGACGGCCGCCGCGGAACTCTCAGCAAGCGGGCGGACCTGCCGAGCCAGGCTCCAGTGGCACCACGTCGACCTGGCCGGCCGACCTCACGGTCCGACCGCGACGGGCGAGGCTGACGGGACACGTCTGCACGACCGGGCGGTCGGATCTGATGCAGCGCATCACGTCATCACACCGCCAACGGCCTGATCGTCGACCGCGCTGCGACCTGCCGCCACCCGGGCGGGGACAAGATCCGCCGCTTGGGTGACGAGGTCGAGGTCTCGGGGTCCAGGATGGCGCTTCGACCCGCGCGCTCCCTCAGTCCGACCGGACGATCGGCTCTCGTCGTGGGGCGGCGACAGACGACCTGACTACGAGCTCCGCCCGGGCAGGGGTCGCGTCGTCGACCTCGCCCGCACCGAGCAGGGTGAGCATCCGGTTCATGAATGCCCGGCCCTGGCGGGCGTAGTCCAGGCGAACCGTGGTCAGTGGCGGCTGGAAGTACGCCGACTCCGGGATGTCGTCGAACCCGGTGACGCTCATGTCTTCCGGGAGGCGCAAGCCACGCTCCGACAGCGCACGAAGCACCCCGAGGGCCATCTGGTCGTTGGCCGCCACAACGGCGGTCACACCGGTGCCCAAGGGGAGATCGCGGCCGGCCCGGTACCCGGATTCCGGTGTCCACAACCCCTCGATCGACCCGTGGGACGCCAGACCATGGCGGGCTAGCGCCTCCTTGTATGCATCCAGCCGGTTGCGCGAGGCCCACCACGTCAGCGGCCCGGAGACGTGGAAGAAGGCTTCGTGGCCCAGGGCCACGAGGTGATCAACGACCTGCGTCAGCCCTTGTTCGCTGACACTCGTGTGGTGCGCGGCCGCGTCCAGGTCCGTCTGCGTCTCCATCAGCACCGGGACCGAGAAGTCCGCCCGGGCGATCCGCTCGGACAACAGGTCCATCGGGGCAAAGGCGAGGATGCCCGCGAGGTCCTCTTCGCGCATGACGTCGAACGCTCGTTGCACGGCGTCGTCGTCAGTCGGATCGAGGGTGATGACGTCGATGACGTAGCCGGCCTCGCGCGCGGCGTCACTCGCTCCCTGGATCGTCTTGCTGGGACCGACCTGGAGCAGCTCGTAGACGAGGGCGCAGATCCGCCGGGAGCGGTTCGTCGCCAGCGACCGCGCTGCCATGTTCGGCCGGTAGCCGAGCTCGCCGAGGGCTGCCTGGACCCGCTCGCGCGTCTCGGGGCGGATCCCCTCGAAACCTCGAAGCACCCGCGTCACCGTCTGGTGCGAGACCCCTGCGGCGCGGGCGACGTCGTAGATCGTCGCCCGGCGGCGCCGGGTCCCGGCGGGGAGGGTCACGTACCGGTCACGCTCCTGTCGTGGACTGAGCCCGACCGTCCGCGGCCGGTACCGAGTGAGAGCCGGCCACCCGAAGCGACCAGCCGTCAGAAAGGGACGATGTCACGGTAGCGTCTGCTCCCTCGTGTTCGACGGCGAATGTCACCTCGCGCCCGTCGGGAGTCGTCACCGTGACGGTCCGGGTCTCCGCCACGCTCGACGGGTACACGTTGAGCGTCAATCCATCGAGGTAGTCGTAGTCGGGCCGGTCGGTGTGCGCCCCGACCGGCAGCACAGCACCGTCGCGCACGTATAGCGGGAGGCTGTCGAAGCCATGCGTCTCGCGTCGCCAGCACGGGCCCGGTACGGTCTCGCCGGTGAGGTAGCTGGTCCACAGCCCCGCGGGGAGGTAGAACTCGACCTCGCCCGACCCGGTGAACACCGGAGCGACCAGAAGGTCCGCGCCGAGCATGTACTGGCGGTCCAGGTAGGCGACCGCCGGGTCGTCCGGGAACTCCAGCAGCATCGGGCGCAGCACGGGTGTCCCCTGCCGGCTCGCCTCGAGGCCCGCCGCGTACAGGTAGGGCATCAGGGCGAGCTTGAGGTGCGTGAACTTCCGCACGACGTCGACCGCTTCCTCGTCGAATGCCCAGGGCACCCGGTAGGACTCGCTGCCGTGGAACCGGCTGTGGCTGGACAGCAGCCCGAACGCGGCCCACCTCTTGAAGACCTCCGGCGCAGGGGTTCCCTCGAAGCCCCCGATGTCGTGGCTCCAGAAGCCGAAGCCGCTCAAGGCCAGCGACAACCCGCCCCGGAGGGTCTCCGCCATCGACCCGAAGGTCGAGGTCGAGTCCCCGCCCCAGTGCACGGGCGACTGCTGCCCGCCGGTGGTGGCCGAGCGGGCGAACAGCACAGCGTCGCCCTCACCGCGGACCTCGCGCAGGACGTCGAAGACCGCCTGGTTGTAGAGCAGCGTGTAGTAGTTGTGCATCCGTTCCGGGTCCGAGCCGTCGGCGTACACGATGTCGAGCGGGATCCGCTCGCCGAAGTCAGTCTTGAAGGAGTCGACGCCCTGGTCCAGCAGCCGGCGCAGCTTGCCCTGGTACCACGCGGCCGCGTCGGGGTTGGTGAAGTCCACCAGACCCATGCCGGCCTGCCACAGGTCCCACTGCCACACGTCACCGTTCGGCTTGCGCACGAGGTAACCGGCGTCCGCGGCCTCGGCGAACAGCGGTGAACGCTGACCGATGTACGGGTTGATCCACACGCACACGTGCAGGCCCCGGTCATGGAGCCGGCCGAGCATGCCCTCCGGGTCCGGGAACGTGCGCGGGTCCCACTCGAAGTCGCACCAGTTGAACTCGCGCATCCAGAAGCAGTCGAAGTGGAAGACCGACAGCGGCAGGTCCCTCTCGGCCATGCCGTCGATGAAGCTCGTGACGGTCTTCTCGTCGTAGTCGGTGGTGAAGCTGGTGGAGAGCCAGGGCCCGTAGGACCAGGCGGGGACCGCAGCCGGACGCCCGGTGAGGGCGGTGTACCGCTCGAGGACCTCCTTCGGCGTCGGCCCGTAGATCACGAAGTATTCGAGGCGCTCGCCGGGAACCGAGAACTGCACGCGCTCGACCGACTCGGAGCCGATCTCGTACGAGACGTGCCCGGCGTCGTTCACCAGCACGCCGTACCCGCGACTTGTCAGGTAGAAGGGCACGTTCTTGTACGCCTGCTCGCTCGAGGTTCCGCCGTCGGCGTTCCAGATGTCGACGCTCTGCCCGTTCTTCACCAATGGACCGAAGCGCTCACCGAGCCCGTAGACCAGTTCCCCGACGCCGAGCTCGAGCTGCTCGCGCACATACGTCGTCGGCGCCTCCTGGGTCCGGCCGCCGCCACTGCGCGTGCTCTCGACCATCCGCCCGGAGACATCCCCGCCGGCGTCCACCCGCAGGTACCCGGTCGACCGGTGCCCGCTGGAGGTCAGCGTCCGCCCGTCGACCGAGAAGGTCAGCTCCCACGGGGCGCCGTGTGCGACCGTCGCGACCAGGTCGCCGGAGGTCAGCGTCCCACCGGCCGCGGTCACCTCTGCCTTGCCGCACCCTGCTTGCTCGCCGAGCAGGTTGAACCCGATCGGAGCGCGACCGCCCTGGAAGTGCTCGATCCGGACGCCGACGACACCGGGCAGGGGGGAGCTCAGCGTCACCGTCAGCGTGGGCAGGTTCAGGGTGTCGCCGCGGTCCGCGATCACCTTCGTGGTCGCGGTGACGGTCAAGGAGTCGGCCGCCGCGACGATGTCGTAGGCCTCCTCGGCGTAGAGGGCCGAGACGCCGGGTCGCATCTGCCAGAAACCGTCGGTGAACTTCATGACTGCCTTTCGTTGGGACTGGGCGCCTACTTGACCGCGCCGGCGGTGATGCCGCGTGTCAGTGTCCGCTGGAAGATCAGGAAGAAGATGAGGGTCGGGATGAGCCCGAGCAGCGCCGATGCGCTCGTCGTGGTGACGTCCATCAGCCGCTGTCCCTGGAGGGCCGTGATGGCGACCGGCACCGTCTGGTTGTCGTTGCTGATGAGGAACGTCAACGGGAACAGGAACTCGTTCCAGGTCCAGATGAAGAAGAAGATCATCAGGACCGACAGGGTGGATCGGCTGATCGGCACGACCACCTGCCACAGGATCCGCCATCGCCCGGCCCCGTCGATCGAGGCGGCCTCGAGGATCTCCTTCGGGAAGGTGCCGTAGACGCTCGAGAGCAGGTACGTGCCGAACGCGCTCTGGATCACCGTGAAGATGATGATGATCGCCCACACGTTGTCGTACAGCCCCACCCGCTTGAACATCATGTACAGCGGGTACAGCAGGGCCTCCTGCGGCAGCATGTTGCCGAGCAGGAACAGCACGATGATCCAGGTCCGCGCCCGCACGCGGCCGATTCCCAGGGCGTAGGCGTTGAGCACCGACAGCGCGACGGCGAAGACCGCCACCAGGCTGCTGATGAAGATGCTGTTCCACAGCTTGCGCGGGAAGTCGACCCGGTTCCAGAAGTCGATGATCCCCTGGAAGTACGGGTGGATCGGCAGCTGCAGCGGACCCTTGCTGGCGTAGTCGGCCGGCGACTTGAAGGAGTTCAACAGGATCAGCAACAGCGGCGCCGCGATGACGATCGCGCCGACGACGACGATGACGACGACGAGCCAGTCGGACCGCGTCCGCCTGACCTTCCGCCGGGCCCCATGCCCCGTGTGCCGGGCCGGCGCGTCGGCCGGGGCTTGGTCCAGGGTCGCGGCCGACGCCGTGTCGACGGGTGCCATCAGCCGTCACGCTCCGTTCGCTCGGCCCGTTCCTGGACGCGGATGAACAGGATCGACACGATGATGATGACGACGGTGAGCGCTGTTGAGATCGCGGCGCCGTAGCCGACCTGTTGGGACTGGAAGAACTGGCTGTAGGAGTAGTAGCTCGGCACGATGGTCGAGGTGCCGGGGCCACCGCGGGTCAGGGCGTAGATCGGACCGAACACCTTGAGTGCCGCGATCGTGCAGGTCAGCACGACGACGAAGATCTCCGGCCGGATGATGTTGATGGTGATGGCCCGGAACCGCTGGAACCAGTTGGCCCCGTCGAGCTCGGCCGCCTCGTACAGCTCCGGGTCGACCCGCCCGAGTGCCGCCATGAAGATGACGACCGGGTAGCCGAGCTGCACCCAGACGAGCACGACCATGATGCTGACCAGCGCCGTGCTCGGGCTCCCGAGCCAGTTGCTCGCCAGACCGCCGAGACCGACGGCTTTGAGCACGTGGTTCAGGGCGCCGTCGCCCGGACGCAACACCCAGCCGATGACGATCGCGGCCACGACCGTCGGCAAGATCTGCGGAAGGTAGTAGGTGGCGCGCAGGAAGCTTGCGAGCTTGCCGCCGAACTTCTTGCCGACGACGTCGAAGAGGGTCGCCCCCAGCAGCAGCCCCAGGAGCGTGGGCACGATCACCATGGCGATGATCATCGCGATGCTGTTGCGGAACGACGTCCAGAAGGTCGCGTCGTTGAACAGCCGCACCCAGTTCTCCGTGCCGATCCAGATCGGCGGCTTGATGCCGCGATAGGAGGTGAACGAGAGATACACGTTCCAGCACAGCGGCACGATGATGATGACGAACAGGGCCGCGAAACCCGGGACCAGGTACCACCAGAAGCGCCCGTGTCCATGCCCGGGCAGCAAGCTCGCGTCAGGACGCCGTTTGCGCGCACGGCGCGAGCGCACCGGAAGAGTTGTCACGAACGAATGTCCTCCGCCCGAGGGGTGGTCGGGGGGCGCCCGGTCGTGCCGGGCGCCCCCCGACCATTGCTCACTTCACGCTCGCGATGCCGGCCTTGTACTCGGTGCCGAGCTCCGAGCTGACCTCACCGGGCGTCTTGGTGCCGTTGACCAGCTCCTGCAGACCCGCGTTGAGCTGGTCGTAGAAGGTCGGTGTCGGCCAGTCCGGGTAGAAGGCGATGCCGTCCTTCTGGGTCAGGAGGTTGAAGTTGTCGATGAGCTCCTTGCTCTTCGGGTCCGTGATGTCAGCCGTGTTCGCTGCCACCGGGATTCCGCCGTTGTTCCCCATCAGGGCCTGGATCTTCGGGCTCATCGTGATGTCGATGAACTTGTACGCCAGGTCCTTGTTCTTGGCGTTGGTCGGAACGACCCACATGTTGCCGGCCGAGCCGGGCGACATCGTGGCGCCCGGGAACAGGAAGGTGCCCCACTGGAGGCCCTTGATCTCGGACGTGAAGCGGTTGTACCACCAGCTGCCGGAGAAGAAGATCGGGTACTTTCCCGACTCGAACCCGGTGCCCGCATCCTCGGCCTTGAGGCCCGTGGAGTCGGTGGCGATGTAGCCCTTGTCCACCCAGTCCTTGACGGTCTGTGAGGCGTAGCTGACCTCGGGCCCCTGCCAGTTGACGTCGCCCGTGTAGAGCTGGTAGTCGTTCACCCAGCTTCGGTTGGCCTTGGTCAACGCGAGCTGGTACCAGAGCTGACCGAGCGGGTATTCCACGGCCGACTCGGCCAGCGGCGTGATGCCCTTGTCCTTGAAGGTCTGCATCGCGGCGACGAGCCCGTCGAGGGTCGTCGGTACGGAGATCCCGTACTTCGCGAACATGTCCTTGTTGTAATAGACCATGACGTACTCGCCATAGGTGGGGACGCCGTACCAGTGGCCGGATCCCATGACGCCCTTGTCGTTGTACTTGGCCGTCGTCTGGAGGCTCGCGGCCAGGTCCTTGTCCCAGCCGTAGGCCTGGACCGCGTCGTCGAGGTTCGTCAAGAGCCCCTGGCTGGCGAGCAGACCCGCGGTCGCGTTGCCCTTGTTGTACTCCAGGATGTCCGGCGCCTGGTCGGAGTTGAGCACCTGGCTGGCGGTGGTGCGAATCTGCTCGAAGGCCTTCGCCTCGAACTGCACCTTGGCGCCGGTCTCCGTCTCGAACTGCTTGATCGCCGCGTTCCAGGCGATACCCATCGCACTGTTGTCGCCCTCGTAGTCCCAGAGCGTCAGGGTCTTGCCGGTTCCGTCGACCTTCGTGTTGACGGTGTTGGTGCTGCTCGCTCCGCCGCTTGTGCTGCTTGAGCCCGAGCTGCCACCGCATCCGGTGAGCAGAGCGGCCCCGGCGACCATGGCCGTGCCGAGCGTGAGTAGCCGATTGCGCATCAAATACCTCCTCGTATCGAGAGCAGGCAGGCACCCCATCGGTGCACGCCGCTCCAGCGCTATCGCGGATGTTACCGGCAACATTACCGGTAACACAAGGGTCGGCCACCGGCGGTCGCCGACCACATGGAGACCGCCCGCGCCGATCTGCTCGCGTCCACGGCCTTCCCCAAGCAGGTCTGGCGCCAGATCTGGTCGAACAACCTTGGGCGACCGCCTCATCCGCGAAACCCGCCGCCGCACCGACGTCGTGGGCATCTACCCCGACCGCACCGCGATCATCCGCCTGGTCGGCGCGGTCCTGGCCGAACAGCACGACGAATGGGCCCAAGGACGCCGCTCCCTCGCCCTGGACCTCCTGAACCGCTCCCGCACCACCAGCGTCCCCGACACCCAGGAGGTGACCCGCACCCCGATCCCGGCGCTCAGCGCCTGACCCGAAGGATCACACAGCAACCGCCACACACCACGCCCAGGGACGTGACCGCGCTTGGTTCGTGCGGTTCGGAGTGGCCCTGCGACGTCCGCCGCCGCTGGGTGTGGCAAAGTGCCGGCGCACGATCGCGGCTGCGTGGCGCGCGGCTGCGTGGCGCGCGGCTGCGTCCCCGGCGGCGCTTCCGGCAGAGCGTTCGGCCGCGGCGACCCCGCTGTTGCTCGCAGCTTGGAGAAGGTGCGGGCGGGCTGCGGGCGAACAGGCCCTGACCG